>Ga0224508_10000291_pt1 | contig 51712 bp, 42 predicted proteins | sample SF_Jan12_sed_USG_4_FD_170157 | JGI IMG/M metagenome (GOLD analysis project Ga0224508, IMG submission 170157) | Sediment microbial communities from San Francisco Bay, California, United States - SF_Jan12_sed_USGS_21 | ecosystem: Environmental > Aquatic > Marine > Sediment | place: USA... | reverse complement strand
TGCTGGCGGGTACGCACGAAGCACGCCAGGACTGCCCCGAGTGATTTCAAGTCTTTGCCGCTTCCCAAGTGGCGGGTACCCTCAGAAGCGGTGGCGGACGCCAACCAGGGTGCGGTTGCTGCGGTTGCTGACGCCAACCAGGGTGCGGTTGCTGCGGTTGCTGACGCCAACCAGGGTGCGGTTGCTCGGGTGCGGTTGCTGACGCCAACCAGGGTGCGGTTGCTGCTGCGGTTGCTGACGCCAACCAGGGTGCGGTTGCTCCGGTTGCTCGGGTGCGGTTGCTGACGCCAACCAGGGTGCGGTTGCTAGGGTGCGGTTGCTCGGGTGCGGTTGCTGACGCCAACCAGGGTGCGGTTGCTAGACGCCAACCAGGGTGCGGTTGCTGCTGCTGCTGACGCCAACCAGGGTGCGGTTGCTGTTCGAGTCTTACGAAGAGAACTTTAGCGTTTGCACCCAGGCGACCGTCTGCGCCATCCCCTCCTCCTTCGACACGATGGGTCGGTAGCCGAGATCGCGCTCTGCGTTCGCGCCAGAGAAGAAGAAGTCTTTCACGAGGATGTGGTAGTGGAAACGGTGGAAGGGGACTTCGATTCCCGTGACCCGATGCACGACTTCCATGGCTTGGGCGAGTACCAGCACGACCGGGCCCGGGAGGCGGACGCGAGGCATGGGGATGTCGCAGGCCTCGGCGAAGGGTCGGAGGAACTCGAAGTAGTTCGGCGCGTGTCCCTCGCCCGCGAAGTAGACCCTGCCGCCGACCAGGTCGCGCGTCGCCGGGTCGTGAAGCTTCGCCGCAGCGAGCAGGTGGGCGTGCGCCACGTTGTCGACGTGAACGACGTCAAAGCGCGCCGAACCGTTTCCAAGCAGGAAGGGCACGCGGCGCTCGGCGAACGCTTCGAGGCTCTGGATCATGGCGTGGGGGTCGTCCGGCCCGTAGATGTGCACCGGGCGGATCGCGCAGGTGCGAAGGCCCCGCTCGCCGTCGGCGGCACGCACTGCACGCTCGCCTTCGATCTTCGTTCGCACGTAGTCATGCAGAGGCTTGGTCGGATACGGGAGCGACTCGTCGCCGCCAGAGACGGGCGTTTCGGAGAAAACAACGTCCTCCGTGCTCGTGTAGACGAGAAAGGGCACGCCGAGCTCTTGGCAGACCTCGACGACGTTGTGCGTGCCCAGGACGTTGACCTCCTCGATGGCCGGGTTCTTCTTCAGCCCGACATCGACGAGCGACGCGAGGTGGAAGACCGTGTGCGCGCCGCGAAGGGCCGAGCGAAGGTCCTCTTTGGATCGGATGTCACCGATCGCCGACGAGATCGAGATCCCGCGATTCTCGCGCTCCACCTTTCCCCGGGGATCTTCGACATAGGCCGCACGATCGACGACGTGCACGTGATCGAACCGGGGCCATTCCGACGGCGGTTCAATCGAACCATCCCCGCCGCCGAGCATCGTGACGAGCCGCTTCCCAAGAAAACCAGCGCCTCCGATCACGACCGCTTTCCGAGGGCCGCTCGGAACGTCAGCGCCGCGTTCATCCTTCACTTCCTGCATGGGTACTCCGTGAAGCTCTCTTAGCCCATCGGGCTCCTGATGAGCGCCGAATTGCGCGGTACTAGCTTGTTATGTCGCGTGGCGTACGGCGCAGACTGGGCCTTTGAATTGGCTATGCCCTCTAGATCCCACGCTAGGCTCCTCCGGGCACGGTAGCGCGACTTCTGTCGAGTCGCCCTCAGCGTGAGACATCACGCCGCCACCCGAAGAAGCGAGACACCCGTTGGCAGTACGCATCGTACGCGTCTCCGTACTGCTTGCGAAGCCAAGGTTCTTCCGTGAATGCTGCGATTGCGAACCATGCGATCGCGAGAGTGCAAAGGACCCATGCGCGAAGGGAGTTCGCGAGGATGCCCCAGCCCAACAGCAGCACGATATCCCCGACGTACTGCGGATTTCGCGTGAAGCGATAAGGGCCGACCTCAACGAGCGAATCTTGCAGTCCTGAAGTAGCGTGAACGCCCAGGACTCGGACGGCCCGGAGCGCGAGCGCAAGCCCGCCTAGGATGAGGATCGTGCCAACGGGAATCCGAAGCCCATGACTAAAGGAAAACGTGTTCCAGTCGAGCACGCCGACCGCAGCGAGTCCCAACGCACACAGACCGGTCAGCGTCCACACCAAGCGATACTGCCAGGAGTCGCGGTCTGGAGGCGGCCAGATTCGAAGTGTCGGACGCACGAGTGAAACCACGACGCAGCCTCCGAGCAAGACTTTTGCGATGAGAGTTACGACGAAAATCACATCGAGCATGGAGGGGAAGGTCTGCAATCTATCCGCAATGACGGAAATCGAGGCGCGATCAGAACGGGTGCCTCAACACGCTACCGCGCGCGTGACGCGCCGAGCGCGATCGCGGGCCTCACGTGACGTACCCGCGTACGGCTCGCGAGTGCCCATCAAGTGATCGAACCAAGGCCGCGTGACGCACCAGTTGGCTTCCTGATTCGGTCCCATGTGGTGGTCGTAATGCCACGGCAAATGCTCCCGCGCCCAGTCGGGATCGAGGTGTCCACGTTTGTGCACGCGATGATACCGGATCGCGCTGTACCAGACGGCTGCCGTGAAGAAAGGTGCAATGGGCAATAGCGGCAGATGGGCTGCGGCAAGCACGGTGACACCTAGCGCCTCTTTACCTTGGGCATGCCAGCCCCAGACAGGCCGCTCGTAATGAGGATCTCGAAAACCATGGCGACGTGAGAGCCGATGGTGTTCGTGCCAATGAAAGCTCCAGGCGCTTTGCTTTTTGCGACCTTGCCCATGAAGCACATGGCGATGAATGAACCACTCGCACGCGTTGGAGTAGACAAGACCCAGTGGAAATCCGATCACGTGGTTACCTCAGCAAGAACGCGACTATACAGTCAGCTCACCAACAAGATGATGGCTTGCACGCTAGTCTGCAAAGAATGGGCGGCGGCTGAGCCCAGTTGTCTTAGCCCATGGGGACCATTCGGGGATCCGAATTGCGCAGAACTAGCTTGTTATTTCGACTTGCGGCGCACCCTAGACCGCCTTTTGTTCGCCTATCTGCGTCTCCACTCCGTCTCCTCGCATCTCACAATCCTCTTTCTTGGTCGGCGCGGCACAGATCCGACCGAGGTTGAGCAGAAAGCCGTGCGTGGCGTTCGGGGGGCTGCGGCTCGCGTCCGCGCAGCGCTAAGAATCACGCCCGACATCCCGCTGGCTCAGCAGTTCCACGAGGCGCGCTAGGGTGCCACCACGGCCAGGAGTTGCTCGGTGCTCGGACGCGTCTTGTAGTCTCGGGCGACGTGAGCCCATGCGACCTTGCCGTCACGGACGAGGAAGACCGCGGGCACCGCCATCTTGTGGTGGTCCTTGCCTGACCACTTTTCGATGTCGTGGCCGTAGGCTGCCAGGCCGGCTACGCCCACGGAACCGAGTTCGAGAACCACGTTGAACGCTTCGTGTGCGGCTAGGTCTGGGTCCGAGAGGACCGGGAACGGCACCTCGTAGGCCCGTTGCGTGACGGCCGCCGCATCCGCCCGATCGACGCTGATGGCGACCAAGTACACGCCCAACGCCTCGAATTTATCATGCGACCGGCTGAGCTCCCGAATCTGAAAGTTGCAGTAGGGGCACCAGCCACCGCGATAGAACACAACCAACGTGTCTGCATCGCTGAGCTTTGCAGACGAGAATGGCTCCCCGCGAAAGTCGCGGATCTCAAACGACGGGGGCACCGCACCCACGGCGAGACCTAGTCCGTCTTCTCGAGTGCCGACCGCATCGTCAGCCGTCTCCGTGAAGACCTTCGGCGGCGAGGCCTCAAACTTAGGCGCGATGGTTGGGGTGCGCGGCTCGCAGGCCGAAAGGAGCGGAACGAGAAGAAACAGGCGGAAGAGCAATCGCATCAGGGACTCCTAGCAAGGTGCGCGGCTTCTTGTAAGAGGTGTCCCACCTTCACGCAATTCAAACAGCCATCGTTCGATCAGCACCTCGGTCTCCGCCTCGACCCATCGGCGGAAGCACGCGGTGGTAGATTGCGACGGCATTAACGACGAGAATCTCTCAGTTCGGACGCCCTTGCCAATTCGTCTGACTCGCTCGCGTATTGACCGAATGGCGCCGAGGGGCAAATAGAGCTATCGGGTTTGCAACACTCTCGAATAGGAACGAACGCAAAATGGCTGAAGGTACAATCAAACGTCTTACGGACCGAGGCTTCGGTTTCATCGAAATCTCTCCCGGTAACGACATCTTTTTTCACATGTCGAACGTGGATGGCGTGCGCTTCGAGGATTTGCGCGAGGGACAGAAGGTCTCATTCGACGAAGGCGAAGGTCCCAAGGGGCCACGCGCGGAGAACGTCCGCCCTCTTTGAGGCCCTCCGCAGATCTGCGTGAGGGCAGCTCGCGAGGGGTGGCCTGTCCTCTAGCTGTGGGGAATGCCTAGTCCCGCCTTGTCCGCCTTCTTGGTGGCCTTTTCTGCCTTCTTGGCCTTCTTCTCTTTGGCGGTGAGTTTCGGCTTGTTCTTCGTGTCGGTTCTCTTGTGATCTTTGCTCATCGAGATCCCTTTGTCGTTCGGTTGCGGCGCAGACGTTCTGCTGTCTGGTTCACACAATGAGCTCTAGTGTCCCCTGCCCACTCGACGGGGCAAGCTGATGTGACATTGCCCCTCATGTCTCGCGGCTTTTGCGATGAATGCAGCGCCGAGGGTGCTTGCCAGGCGAGCTCCTGCAAACTCGCACATCGTAGTAGATTGCCCGAGTCATGCAGTTCTTCCCATTCTCACGCCCCGGAGTAGCGCCGCCGCTCAGCAAACGAACCAACCGTTGTGCCAAACGCAAATCCCATGCTAGTCCGACCGCCCATTGCCGATGGCCCATGCTCTCTCACCCACGCCCCTTAGTCTGAAGCGTCGGATCGGGCTCCTCGTCGCACGGCTGATCATGGCGTTCTTCGTGCTGCTGAACAGGCTGCGGCCGTCCCCGTCCTGGTCCGAAGCGATGTCGCATCATCGCTATGGAGCCGACCCTGCGGAGACGCTCGAGCACATCCCTCGCAAGGCGGGCAGTCCGGAACGCGCGCCCGTCGTCTTCGTCCATGGCGGTGGTTGGATCATCGGCAAGAAAGAGCTCTACACGCGTGAGTTGCTCGCGTTTGCCGACGCGGGCCATCCAGTCTTCAACCTCGAGTACCCCGTCGCACCCGAGAATCCCCACCCCGGGATTCTCCTTTCACTGCTCGACGCACTGCGCTGGATTCGACGCGAGCATCCGGGCTTCGACGCCGTGCACCTCATGGGAGACTCTGCCGGAGGCAATCTCGCGATGATGCTCGGCATACTCTGCCACAATCCACATCTCATCACGGACCTCGACGGTGACCCCACTGCCGATGCTCCGCTGCGGTGCCTAAGCGCGGTTTCGCTGTACGGGATTCTCGATCGACTGAGCTTCCTCCGAACGGGCTTTCCGGGTGCGGATCTGATGCTGGAATGCTACGCCGGCCTTGCGGCCTTTGAAGAGCAAGTCGGGCCCGATCTCGCCATCACGCCCATGGATCTCGACTTCGAAACCCACCCGCCAAGCTTCCTCGTCGCCGGAGAAAACGACAGGCTCTGCGAGTCGACGCGGCTCTGTGCCTCGCGGCTCGCAGCGGGCGCCGGCACCGTTTCGAGCAAGATCTACGCTGGCGAGATCCACGGATTTTTCAGCATGCCTTGGCGGCCTCACTACGCGGAGCTGAAGGCCGACGTGTTGAAGTTTGTCGAAGCCCACGATGCGCTCGGAACGGCGGCAACGGGCGAGCTTGGTCTCGATGTCGGCGTGGAGGTCGGCCCGTGACGGTCGAGCCGCCCCGAATCGGCATCATCGGCGCGGGTCCCTCCGGCATCGCCTGCGGACGCGCGCTCCTGGAGCGGGGCTTCACCGATTTCACGATCCTCGAAGCCATGGACGCACCGGGCGGGACCTGGCGCGTGCAGTCCTATCCGGGGCTGGCATGCGACGTCTGGGCCCATTCGTATTCGTTTTCCTACGCGCCGAACCCCGATTGGTCGGCGAACTTCGTCGAGCGCGCGGAGATTCAAGGCTACCTCGCCAAGTGTTGGGCCGAGTTCGGCCTCGATCCCTACACGCGGTTCAACACGGTCATCGAATCGGCGCGCTGGCAGGACGACTCGCAATGGTTGGTGCGCTCGCAAACGGGTGAAACCTTCGAGTTCGATGTTCTCGTGAACGCGATGGGCAATCAGCACACCCCATTGTATCCGGACGTTCCGGGCCGTGACCGGTTCGGCGGGCCGAGCTGGCATTCCGCGCGCTGGAACCACGATGTCGATCTCGCAGGCAAGCGCGTGGCCGTCGTCGGGTCCGCCGCCAGCGCCGTGCAGATCGTGCCCGAGGTCGCCAGAGTCGCCGAGCACCTCACCGTGCTGCAGCGCTCTCCGAACTGGATCATGCCGCGCAATCGGAGGTTCTACAGCGATGCCGAGAAGCGCCGCGTACGCAGGTTTCCGTGGCTGATCGCGCTCACGCGGCGGGTGCAAGGGTTCTTGATGGGCCAGGTGGAGCATGCCGCCACGATTGGCCATCCGCGGATGGGCCAGTTTGAATGGTTCGCACGCAGGTACCTGCAACGCACCATCGAAGATCCGGTCCTCCGCGCGCAGCTCACTCCCGACACCCGATACCAGTGCAAGCGCGGTCTCATCTCCGACGACTTCTACCCCGCCCTCACCAACGACAACGTCGAGCTCGTTCCCTCCGGGCTACGGGAGGTGACGAAAGAGGGGCTGGTGACCGCCGACGGAAAGCGGATCGATGTCGACGTCATCATCTACTGTACCGGCTACCGGATTCTCGACTTCGACCGCATCGAGGTCGTTGGCTCGACCGGCAAGCGCTTGGCGGAGGAGATGGGGAGCGCGCCGAAAGCGTACAAAGGAATCGCCACGCCCGGCTTCCCGAACTACTTCTTTGCCATGGGCCCGAACGGGCTCGTCTTGAACGTGCCCTACTTCAAGACAGCGGAGCTCAACGTCGAGACCATCGTTCGCTTGCTGTCGGAGATGTCAGAAGCGCAAATCAAGGCGATCGATGTTCGTCAGGACCTCACCGATGAATACTTCGCCTGGATGAAGACCCAGTTCGGGAAGTTTTCCTGGGGGTCGCCGAGCTGCAACAGCTACTACACGAACGCAGATGGGCACGCGCCCTTCCTTTTCCCCGGCAACTTCAAACACTGGGTCGAGCTTCACGCCAACATCGGGCTCGATGATTTCAACGTGGTCGCGGGTCGCGAAGCCCAAACGTACGAGTCTAGGGAGAGCAAGTCATGGAGTCCTTCTCAGGTAAAACAGCAGTAGTCACCGGTGCGGCGAGCGGCATCGGGTTCGCGCTTGCAGAGCGCTTCGCGCGCGAGGGAATGCGGGTGGTCCTCGCAGACATCGAAGAGGCCGCGCTCGACTCGGCGGTCGGGCGAATCACCGCCACCGGCGCCGAGGCCATCGGTGTCGTGACGGACGTTTCGAAGGCGGCCGATGTCGCCGCGCTTGCAGAGCGCGCCCGTAGCGAGTTCGGCGGCGTGCATGTGGCCTGCAACAACGCAGGTGTATTCGCGGGCGGCTTGCTTTGGGAAGAGAGCTTGGCTGACTACCAGTGGATGATGGACGTCAACATCTGGGGCGTGATCCACGGAATCAGAACCTTCATTCCCATCATGCTGGAGCAGGACACGGAGTGTCATCTGGTCAACACCGCGTCGATGGCCGCGCTCTGCGCGATGCCCTTTGCCGGCATCTACCACATGACAAAGCACGCGGTGCTAGCGCTGAGCGAATCGCTGCACCACGAGCTCGAGGTCACCTCCGAGAAGGTCAAAGTATCCGTGCTGTGCCCGGAGCTGATCAAGACCGGCATCGGAACCTGCGAGAGAAACCGGCCGGCCGAGTATTCGAAGCCCGGCGACATCGTCGAATCGGACGCTCGGCAGCTCGTCCTCGACAGCATCAACGAGGGCATTGAAACCGCGATCGATCCGTCGGTGATGGCCGATCGGGTCATCGCAGCGATCCGCTCGAACACGTTCTACATCCTGTCGGAGGACGGCTGGCGAGAGACCGCGCATCAGCGCATGGACGACATCCGGACCGGGCAGAACCCTGTCCTCGCCCCACCCGTCTGACACGCTGTGGAACAACCCGACCCAGGTGACGTTCAACCATCCCCCGCCGGCGGCCACCAACCGCAGATCAGCTCAAGAAGGGACCGAGAATTCTGATCGACGCCAACCAGGGTGGGGTCGTCGGAGAAGAAGATCGGTGGCGTCCGGACTACTTCTCGAGCAGGACAAGCCAGTAGGAAGAGTCGTCCTTGGTCCCCGAGCCGGGCGTCACCAGCTTGGATGACCAGCCGTCCTTGAGCAGCTGCGGCAAGGCATGCTGTTCGTCTTTACTGGAGATGAACGTGCCGTCGTCGGGATCGCCGCTGAGCACCCAAGACTCACCGTTGTCTGAAACCACTACAAAGCGCTGTGCCATGCCGGCTGCATATGCGACCGCGGCCGCGGCTGCAAGTGGGTGCTCGGCGCGATTGTACATGCGAGGCTGGAGAGATCCGGCCGAGGTCGCCGTGACCGGCCGATGTTCGAGGCGCTCGAGAAGCCAGCATGACCGGTACACCTGGCCCACCGTTGCTGAAGAGAGCAAGCTCAGTCCAAGCTTCTTCTCATCAAGCTCATCATCGAAGTGCTGGTTGACAGTCGACCAGCGTCGTTGATGTTGCTTCCACATTCGTTCCGTCGCAGCCTTCCGGATCGAATCCATCGTCGGACAGCGAGACAGTCACGGCGCAAGGCCCCGCCTGATCGCACCGGACGGTCGTACTGCTCTCACCCGTCTCCGCGTCCGCGGTCTGCAGCGGATCAGCGACCTCGCCGCAATCCGAAGTCACGAGGACATCGACCGCGTCGCCGTCCAGATCGAGAACACGCGTGTCGACGTCGATGAGGTTGCCGACGGACTGCAAGAGCGGGCTGACAAGAACGCTGGTGTAAAACGGGCACCGGTTTTCCGGCATGCCGCCAGTACCAGCCGCGCCGCCGCTACCGCCAGCGCCGCCTTGACCGGCAGCGCCGGCCGAGCCGCCTTCGCCACCTTGACCGGCAGCGCCGGCCGAGCCGCCTTCGCCACCTTGACCGGCGGCGCCAGCCGAGCCGCCTTCGCCACCTTGACCGGCGGCGCCAGCCGAGCCGCCAGCGCCAGCCGAGCCGCCAGCGCCACCTTCGCCGCCCGCACCTGCAGTGCCCCCGCTTCCTGCGCTGCCCCCAACGCCGGCCATGCCGGCCATGCCTCCGATACCGTCACCACCTCCGGATCCTCCGCACCCCGACATCACGAGGGTAAGAGTCAGGAGTACTGCGGGGGCCTTGTTCATGTTTTTCTCCAAACCGCGGTAAGCAGAACGTCGGCCGATCTCCGCACGATCGCGCCAGGCCCGTCAACTCCTTATTTGGGTTAGAGAAAATCTCTAAGCGCGGGAGCTCACCGCCCCAGCGTTGACTTCGCAACCTGCTTGGCGCCGAGCACGACCGCGTCCTTGAGGTCCAAGGGAAGCGCCGTGCGGATCTTTCTCAGCGTGTCGGCGCGCAGGCGCTTCTTGGATACGGCGTGCGCTTCCGAATCGAGCTCCAAGAGCGCGACCGCCTTGTCACGCGCTGTATCGAGCAACTGCTCGGCAGGTACTAGCGCGTCGATGAAGCCAACTTGCAGTGCCTGCTCCGGCGAGAACTGCTCGGATAAGGTCACCGCGCGCTCACGAGCCGCAGGGGTCAAGCGCAGTCGAAGCACCTCACATGCGACGCGGGGCATCGGAAGGCCAATCGCCACTTCGTTGGCTACGTACGTGTATGGGCCCGGCACGCCGAAACGGTAGTCGCCGGACAACAACATGAACGCGCCCATCGCGTACGCATGACCGGGCGAAGCGATGACCACGGGCGTCGGAAACGACAACAGGCGCGCGGTCAGCGCGTAACCTGCGCGCAACATCTTGACCGCCTGCACACCGCCAGACTTCATCACCTTGAGGTCAAATCCCGCTGACAACACACCCTCTCGCCCGGTGATCACCACGGCCGCGCCCTCGCGCTCCGCGCGCTCGAGCGCCGGGTAAATCTCGTCGAACATTGCGGGCGACAGCGCATTGCGCTTGCCGTCGTCCATCGTGAGCGTCGCGACCGAGCGGTCGATGTCGAGGGTCACCAACGATCTAGCCATGGGCTCACGGATAGCACGTAGCGCGAGAACCGCTCATCCACAGCAACACGCAAATTTCCCGCGGGCCATCGCACCGCTGCAGTCACCTCCCATGACCCCCATCAACCTCGCACGTTGAGGAAAAATATCCATCAGCACCCCAATTGTGCATAACGTCTTACCGGTTAACTTTGCGAGACGGCAGGAGGGCGATAGTTTCGCCTATCTCCCATGGAGCACGGGGGAACAGGAACTACCTATGAACAAGCTACTGCCAAAGAAAGAGGGCTTCACGCTCGTCGAGCTGATGATCGTCGTTGCCATCATCGGCATTCTTGCCGCAATCGCGATTCCGGCATTCATCAACTACGTCAAGCGTTCGAAGACCTCGGAAGCTGCCAACAACCTGAAGTCGATGTTCGAAGGCGCAGCGGCGTACTACGCCTCGGAGAACTGGACCGGTGGCGTTCCCGTCCCGGGCGTCGCCGCCGTGGCCGTGACGCACTGCACCCTCGGCGACGCCGAAATGCTCGTCGAGCCGTCTTCCAGCAAGAACATCCCGCTGTGGAGTGGTGAGGCGGCCGAGTTCGAGGCGATGAACTTCGCGCCAGCCGACGGACTCTACTTCCAGTACGGTCTGGACGCCGAGGGCGCGAGCGCCTGTGCGAACGCTGCCAACGACAATGCGCTCTACACCTTCTACGCCAATGGCGACCTGGACGACGACAACGTGGAGTCCACGTTCCAGCTCGAAGCCGGGACGAACGAAGACAACGTCCTGTACCGTGCACCGGTCATCCAGCAGATCAGCCCGCTCGAGTAGTTTCCTGCGGATGACGACTCGAAGTGCCGCGGCACCATGACGCGAAGGGTTTTCGTGCCGTCGACGCTGCGTTAGGGTGCGCCATGCGGTCTCCAATTGGTTGGGTTTGGCGCGGTGCGCTGGCGCTCGCCGCGTTCGGGTTGGCGCTCTACGCGTTTCGGAACGGCGTTGTCGTTTCGGATCGGCCTGAAGTGCTGGGCGCCGGGATCCTGACGCATGTGTACTACTCGCTCGGGCTGTTCGTGCTTGGTGGCCTCGATCTCGGAGTCCCAATCGACGGCCCGAGCGGCGCGCGGGTCGCGCTGTGGCTCGCCTATTTCCTCGCGCCACTGGTTACGGCGGGCGTGCTCGTCGAAAGTGCGTTGCGGATTCTGCGGCCCGCGTGGATTCAAAGGCAGAACCTCCGCGACCACATCGTCGTCGTCGGCCTGGGCCAACTCGGGGAGCTCTTTCTCGAAACACTCCATGCGGGAACGAAAAAGCCACGCGTCCTTTTGGTCGACACGCAGCAGAGTCAGAGACTTCTCGCCAAGGCACGCACACAATATGGGGCGCCCTACGTGTGCGCCGATATCCGGAACGCCTCGACCCTAGCCACGCTGTCCCTGAGCCGTGCAAAGGGCGTCGCGCTGCTGACAGGCGACGACCTAATCAACCTCGAAGCGGCTTGGGCCGTGCTCGAGGCGGAGCCCTCGATGTCAGTCGTCGCGCACATCGACGACATTCGGATGAAGCGAGAGATGGACCGGCTGATGGGGGACAGCGAGGGGCAACGCATTCGCGCTTTCAACATGCACCACATGGCAGCCGACCGACTCTACGATCACCATCTCGCGCCGCGGTTCGAGCAAACTTCAGCGCGGGACGCTGTGGTGCTCGTCGGGTTTGGGCGCTTCGGCCAAACGATGCTGGAGCACCTCCGTCGCGAAGCGAGCGATGACCTCGAACGTGTGGTGATCGTCGATCGAACCGCGAAGAACGCCGTCGCTGCCTTCAATATGCAGACCCATGAATCGGCTTTTCCGGTAGATGTCGTCGACGGCGACGCCGAAGATCCCACCGTCTGGGACCAGCTCGATGCACTCCTCAAGGAGGTCGCGCATCCCCCAGTCTTCATCTTCGGCACGGATAGCGACTCCCTGAACCTGCGCTTGGCGATGTTGCTCCGGAAACGTTCGCGGAGCCTCGAGATCTTCGTCCGCTGCTTCCACGAATCCCGATTCACGGCCCAACTGGCCAAGCAGTACCGGTTCCACGTGATGGCCCTCGAGCAGATGATGCACGAGGCGCTCGAAGATCTGCAGCAGGAGTGGTTCGCTTAGGGCGCTTCGCGTCCTCTACACAGGCCCTGAATTGCGAAGAACGCCTAAGAAGGTGGCTTCGCGAGACTGAGAGCGGGCGTCGGTTCCGCCTATCCCCCGACAAAACGACGAAAGCCCCGCGCCATTGCGAGGGTCAAATACGTATGGCGCTTGTGCACCTCGAGGGAGGGCCCTAGAGATCGGCAGATGCTCACCAAGACACTGATTCGCGCCCTTGCTTTCGTCGCCGTCTTCGCATTCGCGGCTGTCGGAAACGCCGAGGCATCTGCATACTGCCCGGGCGATGGGGACCAACCCCCAGAGCCCAGCACCTACTGCCCGGGCGATGGGGACCAACCCCCAGAGCCAAGCACCTAAAGTAGAAACCCCCGCCGAGGGGGCGACCTCAGCGTGGTTGGCGTCCAAAACCGGACCGCTAGCAACCACGGTCGGGTTGTTGCGATCCTCACGAGTCGCCCAACCATACCTCTCGAGAGAAGGCGCTCGGCGAAAGCTCGAGCGGTACCGGGCCTGCGGGCACGATGCCGTTTCCTGTTCGGCCAAAGTATCCGTTGCGGGCGTGGTCGAGGTTCGAGGCTTCGCGGACCCCTGGCCAGTCGAGCATCGTCGCAAGCCACGCCGAGAGCTCCGGGTAGTCTATGATGCGCGCGTGGTTGAGTTTGAAGCGAGCATAGTAGACTGCATCGTGCCGGAATATCGTCGGGAAGAGTCGTAGATCTGCTTCCGTGGGATGCACGGTACCAAGGAGAAACTCCCGTCCCGAGAGGAGGTCGTTCAAGTACTGGAGCGCCGAGAAGTATCGGTGGTAGGCGCGTTCGTATGCTGCTTGAGTCCCTGCAAACCCAGCTTTGTACGCGCCATTATTGATGCGTTGATAGATGAGCTCGTTGAGCTCGTCGAGCTCTGTCTCGAGAGCCGCGGGTACGAGATCGATGAAATCACCCCCGAGCTGATCATCGAAGGCTCGGTTGAACATCCTCAAGATGTCTGCGGATTCGTTGTTCACGATTTGATTGGTCTTCGTATCCCAAAGAACCGGCGCTGAGCGTTCCGTAGAGTCGACTTTCTCGTAGTAGGCCCTCAGGAATCGCTCACCGCCGACTTGGTCTGCCGTACAGCCAGGGATTTTCTCATTGAACTGCCAGCCGTGATCGGGATGGCGGCGAAAATAGACGACGGAGGCCCCAATGATGCCGGAGAGTCCCTTCACCGACCGCCCGAGGAGCGCGCGATGTGACCACGGGCAGTTGTAGGGAGCGAAGAGGTGATACCGGCCCGCTTCCGATGGAAATTCCGCGTCCGTGCGTGATTCGATTGTGCGTCGGAGCGCGGAGACTCCGCGAACCCACTCGCCGGCGGCTCGAGCTGTCTTCTGGTCTTCCTCGGTGCCTCTGGCATTGATCGTTGCGCGGTCGGCCGAGAATTTCAGATGGCGGTCGTGGGGCTGGTGAAAGTCGGGCTCTCCACCAAGTGGAGTGATGCCGCGGCTGTTGAGCACTGGTTCGCCCAAGAAAGACTCGGTCTTGATGCTCTTGAGATCCGTTGTTTCAAAGAACTCCCGACGCTCGATTAGATCGCGACAGTAAGAAAAAAGCGCGGGCCGGTCTTCGAGAAGAAAGAAAGTGGCCTTGAACAGGTCGAAGTACACTGAGTTCAGGCGCACGAGGAAAACGAAGAGCAGGCAATCGGCGTACGTGATCTCCTTGTTGCCAAGCAGAAAACGAATGTTGGTGAGGGTGGTCTCGAAGCCTTCGAGGCGTTTCTGCAGCGCTACATAGCGCGCCTCATAGTCACCCTGGGCGTCTGTACGACCAAGTTGGGCGACGGCCCCGATGACATCGTGCTCGAGCACGTGCACCAAGGCGTCATGTTTGTCGCTCTTGGGGAACAGATGGGGTGCGCGGTTTCTCGCCCAGATTTGAGTCGCCTTCAGTCCGCCCTCGACACCCGCTGAGCTAATGGCGGCGCTGTCGTTCTCAGGCCTCTCCGCGCCTCTTTCGCAGATTGCTACAAGATGCCGCACGAGGCTCTCTTCGGCTGAAAGGCGTTCTTGTGTTCGTTCGACCATTGGTCCCATCGTATCCTCTTAGCCCATAGGACCCACCGGGGGGTGCGAATTGCTTGGTACTAGCTCTGATGTCGACTTCCAATAGGGCTCCGAAAGGCGGCTCGTAGTGACTATCAGCCGCAGATGCCACTGCTGGTTGTCCTGCTGGTGTCGCGCCTCAGAAATGAAATCAAAGATCCGGCGCGCGAAGTCAGGCTCTCGATACTTGTGCGTCAGGGCGATGTAGGACACACGCCTCCCAGGCATGGTAGCGGGCGCGAGCGTCTCCTCCTGTTCCTTCGTGGGCTCCGGCGTTCCGATGGCTAGCTAGGAAATTCAAACGTGGTCTTTATGTTGAATGACTTGCGAGGCGTGCATGCGGGCAAACGCTCCCGCCGCCACCGTCATGGGCGGATGTTTTGGTTTAGACGAAACAGATTGGTTGGATCGTACTTGCGTTTCGCATACCGGGCGGTTGCTTCGAAGTACTTGCGGGCCCAAGCGACGCACTTCGCGTCCTCGCTCGGCTCTTCCCAGCGAGTATGTACATTCATCACGTACTCGGTGTCTCGGTGCGGGTACGCCGTGGCGTCGACGGGAATCCGGTTGACCGCTCCACCGACCCGACCAAAAAAGATCTCCGTCTGATCCGAGGGCAGCCGCGCCGTGTAGTCGAGCGCGACATCGATCAAATCGTCTGCAATGTCGAAGAAGTTGTGAGACTTCCAGTAGTTCCGAGACCCAGACGTGAGCAGCGGATCAAACGCCGCTTGCCAACCTACCAAGGGGTGGGGGCCGACGCCGGTCCCGAGAACAGGACCGAAGCGCTCGAGCGGCTTCAGGGCCCGCTTGCCCGACCCCATGTCTCCAAACCAAGCCGCCGCAAGGATGACGACCTCTTGGCCGTGTGCGCTTTCGGGTAGAAACGGGAACGCTGGAGCTTTCCGCAAGACGGCCCACACATTGCGGTCCTCGGGCAGGTCGCGAAAGAAGTCTCGGTAGTGCTGGACGACCTGTCGTCCTTCCGAGAGCGGGTAGATCACCGGCCCCGAAAGGATCTCGGTATTCACATCGTGCAGCTCGTCGTACACGCCTTTGCCGGCGATGTTGTGTCCTGCGACGCGAACCGCCAGCAGCAGATGGTTCTCGGCGGCAAATGGGATCGAGCGCATGACATCCGCTGCACCGGCGCATCGCGCGATCAACGCGGGTCGCCGGTCGATCATGGCATTCCAGATGGTGCGGGCTTCGTCATAGCCCTCCGATTCGTGCCTCAAGAGGCTACCGCGCAACGATGCTTCTAGCTTCGCGGTTAGCTCGTCAGAAAGGTCTCTCGTGTCTCCGTTCAAGGTGGCGATCGATGTCCTCATGGCGCGCCTCCAATCGAGTTTTAGGGATAATGAGCACAAAGCCGCGGGTAGTGAGTGAACAGTCTCTCTCGTCCAAATGAAACGCAATTCCGAGGCGCTCGGCGTGCCGGCGCTCGTTACAACTTGCGGGATTGACGCGCCACGCCCGACTGCCGTAGGAAGAACACATGCGACGCGCCATCCGAGTCCTTTTCGTCTTCCTGTGCGCCTCGCTCGCACAAGCCAGCACCGTCGCCGCTCACGACCCCGCGATCGAAGCAAAAGCGACCCCCACACAAGCCCCGCAGCGAATCAGCTACGACGAATACCGCCGAGACGAGCTCGAGTTCCTCGCTAAGCGATCCCGCATCGCCTTGTTCAGCACCTCTGCTGCGGCCGCCGTAGGCGTCGCACTCGTCACCCCAGCGCTCGTCAACGAGTGTGTCCGGATCGCATCCTCATCGAGCTTCGACGACGTTCGCTGCAGCGCCACTGGCAGAACCTTGCTCGGTGTCGGCGTTCCGTTTCTCGTCGCCGGCGTCGTCGGCATCATCATTTCGGGGACCATGTTCGGTGTGCGAAAAGGCAGAATTCGCCGCCTCGAAGACCGCATCGCCTACGAGAAGGCGAGCGTGATCCGCTGGGACCCAGCACGAACAGCGTTCGTATTTTAGCTGCAGGCGCGCGCGCGCGAGGCGCCGATTCAGCCGGGCTCGACGAGATCGCCCCGCTCCCGCTTCAGGATCTCCCGAACCACATTCCCCGAGATCTCATGTACGACCTGATCGTGGTCCATGAAAATCTCGAAGCGCCCGCCCCAGGCATTGGCGCGGTAGGACGTGTATCCGAGGTAATCGTACGAATAGAGCCCCCCGAAACAGCAGCTGTCAAACTCGTTGAATACCTGAACCTGCGCTCGATCCGGGTACGTCGCCATCAGGTACAGCTCGAGATAGTTCGGCGTGATGCGCTCCTCGTAGTCACCGAAAAAACCAAACCTGTCGCGTAAGTAGTGCGGCCACGACCCAGCCACTGGGTAGCTCGTGTCGATGCGCTCGTCGATTCCCGAGACCAGCACCGTCGTCCATCCACCACCCGAGATCCCCACCATGAACCGACGGCGATACGAATACGCCTCGTCCGCCCAGTTGAGGGCAACGACCACGGGATCGGCAAAATACTCGAGCGGCCGGTCGCGCACCTGAAGCTCACTGTGCTCATCCGTCGCAAACGGATGCGTATTCAAACCCCGCATCGGCATCGAAAAGGCAAGCACTTGGAAACCTTCTTCCAGGAACGCGGTGATCGTATCTCTTCCAAGCTCGCGGAAGTCCCCCGAATGGCCATGGTGATAAATCGCGAGTGCCCCGTTCCAGGCACCAGGATGGATCAGATACGCAACGGAGACGAGGTCATCGGTCGCCACCCTGATCCGCTCAATCTCATGTCCGGCAAAAGCCGCATCCCGGGTCGCCTCGACTTCGTCGGGCAGGCGCGTTGGCATCGGCGCACCAAACACCAGCTCGATCATCTCCGCGCGCGCGTCCTCCAGGTCGTCGCCGGTTCGGATGCGCTGCGACTGATCGAAGAACTGCCACGACGAGAAGTCCAACGCTTCCACGTGACAACCGCCGACCACCATCAGGCCGAGCGCGCACGCACACAGGTATCGAACCGAACACCGCATAACCAGCTTTCTCGACGGCGATGCACCTTGGCGAACCGCGACGAGTCAAAGCACATCGTGCATCAGCCATGCCATGCCGAACAAGGGTGATGCCACCCGACACTCCCATCGTTCGTGGATTGGCACACGCGGCGTGGTATTTCTGCTTGCTCGCCGCCGCTACGCTGACGCCCGCGCGGACTCAATGCCCTGCTGTTGCTGGAAGATCCACCCCTTGGCCGAAGCTGGCGCTAGGATGCAGAGCGTGACCGACACTCAGACCAACAAATACCTCGATCTGCGAATGACCGATTCGGATGCTGCCTATCGCCAACGTGGTGAGCGCCCATGAAACGCGGCGCGCTCATGTTCGTCGATTGATTCGCCAAGCGGAGCGTGAGCTCGACCTAGACAGAAGGCCGGTCCAACCCGAGATCGCGCGAGCGGTGAGCTTCCGGGGCGGTGCCGCTGCCCTGAGCGCTCGCTGGCAGGACGGGCTGCGGCGCTCGGTTATCGACCGGCGGTAAGGTTGGCAGATAGGCAAACATCGCCTTTAGGTCCTCATCGGTCAGTTGTCCGATGTGCATCCACGGCATGGGCGGAAGCAGTGGCCGCCCGACACCGAGGTGCTTTCAAGTCCGCATCGTCTGAATGAAGAACGTTTCCGTCCAAGGGCCCAAGCCGGTCTCGTGTGGGGTAAGATTCGACGCAAAGCTCACGCCCCAGGGACCATACGCCACGGTCAGGCCGTTGTTCGTAAGCGCGCCCCATCCGTCCGGGCTGAAAAGGCCCCGCGGGAGGTCCGGCAGGCGCTCATCTGCCGGGTGTCCAGACAGACGTCGAGAAGCGTCGAGGACTGGACCCTCGGGGGTGAAGACCTTGGGCGAATGGCAGCCATCGCAAGCGGCCGCGTTGACCAGATACTCCCCCCGCTCGACGAGCGAACACCTGGATTCATTCTCATAGCTACCTCCAGGCTGGTGTATGCGTTTCATGTTGCTCCTCGAAACCGAACGCAAGGCCGCCGATGCAACTGCCAGACGCTAGTCATACTAGCGTAGTTTACAACCGCTACACCGGCGTCAACCGCGATTGTGTGAGTCTCCGTATCGGTAACGAACCTCTGCCACTGGCTTGCCCGCGTTCGGAAGCCGGATTTCACAGGAGGGGGGAGTCGCCGATTAGCCCATGGAGATCAGTCCGAGAACCGAATTGGGCGCACTAAGAATTATGTCGACTTGCGGTGCATCGGAGACCGCCTTTGTTCTGCCTACCTGCCGAGCGACATTGATCGGGGAAGTTACTCGGCGTTAGAACCCGAGAGGTGCCTGAACGCACGACGATCAGTTGAAGAGGTTCCTTTGGCAGAAGAGCCCGAGCCTGAAAGGACAATCATGCGGATAGCAAAACAAGATGTACCCATTAAGATCGATGCACCCGGAGCCGTCGCTAGGCAGCAAACGGAGTTCGGTGATGCCAGCGGCTTCGGCAAGATGAGCGGCGAGTATTTTTCCCTCGGAGCTGGCGCCGATCTGGCTCCGCTGCTCAGTGGCTTGGAGGGCGACCTGTGTCAGTGCCCACACTGGGGCTATGTGATGCAAGGCGCGATGACCGTCACTTACGGCAACGGCGAGGCCGAAAAGGTCGCGACGGGCGATCTCTTCTACTGGCCGCCCGGACACACTGTGATGGCAGTCGAAGACACCGAAATGGTGCTGTTCAGCCCTCAACATGAGCACACGCACGTCCTCGATCACGTCCTCGAGAAGCTCACCGGACGGACTTGATACCGCAACCCGAGTGCGCCAGGGTTGCGGCGCCCCCGTACCGTCCGGTCGGGACGTCGGGCTCATTCACGGAGGATCGAACTGCCCATGCCGTCGCCAGTCAAGGGAAGCGAAGCCGCCACGCCCACCGACCAGGAGTTGCGCCAGATGGATGCCTATTGGCGCGCCTGCAATTACCTCGCCGCCGCGATGATCTATCTGCAGGACAACCCGCTGCTGCGCGAGCCGTTGACTCCCGAGCACATCAAGCGACGACTGCTCGGCCACTGGGGCGCGAGCCCCGGCCTTGCCTTCATGTACGTGCATCTCAACCGGCTGATCCGTCACCACGACCTGAGCGCGATCTTTTTGGCAGGACCCGGTCACGGCGCGCCAGGGGTGCTCGCACCGGTGTATCTCGAAGGCACCTATGGTGAGACGTATCCCCAGAAGGGAGAAGGCACCGACGGCATGCGGCAGTTCTTCCGCGATTTTTCGTTTCCGGGGGGCATTGGCAGCCACTGCACGCCGGAGACGCCGGGTTCGATCCATGAGGGCGGCGAGCTTGGCTACAGCGTCTCGCACGCCTTCGGCGCGGCCTTCGACAATCCGAATCTGCTGGTGGCGGTAGCGGTCGGCGATGGCGAGGCGGAGACGGGCCCGCTGGCCACCGCCTGGCATTCCACCAAGTTCCTCAATCCCGCACGCGATGGCGCGGTGCTGCCGATCCTTCATCTGAACGGCTACAAGATCAACAACCCGTCGATTCTTTCCCGCATCTCACACGATGAGCTTCAGGCGTTGTTTCGCGGCTATGGCTGGGATCCGCACTTCGTCGAGGGCGACGACCCGATGGCCATGCACGCGCTGATGACGCGCACCATGGAGGACTGTCTGCGCGACATACGCCGAATCCAGGACGATGCGCGCGCGAGCGGCGCCGAGCTCAGCCGGCCGCGCTGGCCGATGATCGTGCTTCGCAGTCCAAAGGGCTGGACCGGACCGAAGGAGTTGAACGGACACCAAGTCGAGGGGTCCTGGCGCTCGCACCAGGTACCTCTGGCCGATGTGCGCGCGAACCCGGCGCAGCTCGCTCTACTGGAGAAGTGGTTGAAGAGCTATCGCCCCGAGGAACTGTTCGATGAGTCCGGGCGGCTCTTGCCGGAGCTTCGGGGGCTCGCGCCCGAGGGTGAGCGGCGGATGAGCTCGAACCCGCACGCCAACGGTGGGCGTCTGCGGCGGCCGCTCAGAATGCCGGACTTCCGTGAATACCGCGTGGAGGTCTCCAAGCCGGGGCTCGGCGAGTTTGAGAACACCCGGCGGCTCGGCGAGTTCCTGCGCGACATCCTGCGATTGAATCCCGACAACTTCCGTGTCTTTGGTCCAGACGAAACGACCTCGAACAAGCTCGACGCCGTCTACGAGGCCAGCGGAAAGACGTGGATGGCCGACATGCTGCCTATCGACGCCGACGGTGGAAACCTGTCACACGATGGGCGAGTCATGGAGATGCTTTCGGAACACACACTCGAGGGTTGGCTAGAGGGCTATCTGCTGACCGGTCGTCACGGATTCTTCTCGACGTACGAGGCGTTCGTCCACGTCATCGACTCTATGTTCAACCAGCATGCGAAGTGGCTCGATACCTGCGAGGACATCCCGTGGCGTTCGCCCGTGGCTTCGCTGAACCTATTGATCACCTCGACCGTCTGGCGGCAGGATCACAACGGCTTCACCCATCAGGATCCGGGCTTCATCGATCTGGTTGTGAACAAGAGCCCACGCGTGACACGCATCTATCTGCCGCCGGACTCGAACTGCCTGCTTTCGGTGGCGGACCACTGCCTCGAGAGCACGAACGACATCAATGTCATCGTCTCGGACAAGCAGAAGCACCTGCAATACCTGGACATGGATGCGGCCATCCGCCATTGCTCCAAGGGAATCGGCCTCTGGGAGTGGGCCAGCACCGATCAGGGCAGCGAGCCGGACGTCGTCTTGGCGGGCTGCGGAGATGTGGCGACACGGGAAGCATTGGCGGCGGTCGTTCTACTGCGCGAGCACTTCCCGGATCTGCGGCTACGTTTTGTCAACGTCGTGGACCTGTACAAGATGACGCCGCCGCACGAGCACCCACACGGCTTGTCCGACCGCGATTTCGACTCCCTGTTCACGACCGACAGGCCGATCATCTTCAACTTCCATGGCTACCCGTGGCTCATCCACCGCCTGAGCTACAGACGGACGAATCACCGCAACCTGCACGTGCGCGGCTACAAGGAAAAGGGCAACATCAACACGCCGCTGGAGCTCGCCATCCGCAACGAGGTGGACCGTTTCAGTCTGGCGATCGACGTCATCGACCGCGTGCCGCGACTGCAGGTTGCTGGCGCCCACGTGAAGGAGGCGCTGCGCGACATGCAGCTCGACTGTCTGAACCACGCCCATGAGCACGGGGTGGACCGGGCCGCGGAACGTGACTGGAAATGGCCCTGGTGACGCCATGACGACGCAACTCGATCGACCGGGAAACACACCTGGCGATGACCAAACGACAGCTCGGTTCGTTTGTGGACGTCAACCGGCGAAGGCTTGGCGCCCGTCGGGTTCACATGCGCATGGCCAACGCGGAGATGATCGCTCTGCCTCTGGGGATCTTTGGACGCCGGGCCGACGACGGTCACAGAGTCATCACCGAAAGGGACGTCGAAGTGTTTTTCGACAAAGGGATCTTTCCCCATGCTCGCCTCGACGCTCAAGAGGCCGATGCGTGCCCCGCAATGGAAGACGCAGCAGGGCCGAACGAGCCGACGCCTGGGTCTAGGAATCCCTGAAGAACGCGCCCGACCGTCGTGGGATCGTCGCTCTGAATCAATGCTTGGCGGGGTGGAAACTTAGGTGCGTGGCCGTCCTTCATCCGCATCGAGCAGTGTCAGGTGTTCAGCGGCGAAACCGACCGTGCTCCCAAAAAATGCGTTTGAAGGACCGAAACCGGCCGGACAGACGTCTAATTCGACTCTTTTGCTCAATTGGAACATTGAAATGGCCGAGTCGTCCTTTATGATTAAACTGTATTCAATTAATGAAACTGGAATTTTTAGTACTGATGATCGTAGCCCTCCTCGCTTGGCGACCCACTGCGCAAGCCCAGTGCGGCGGAGCGGGCACTCCAGCGGCCTTTGGCGCCTCGGAGTACCTCTACTGCGGGACCGATGCGAGTTGGGGCGCGGCAGATGCGGACTGCGCGGCGGTTGCAGCGGGTTGGACGCTCACGCGCGTCGAAGACAGCGGGGAGAACGGGTTCGTCAGGGGCCTCGGGGGCGGCAACCTTTGGCTTGGAGGCGACGACCAAGCCATTGACGGGCAATGGCTGTGGCGCGACGGCGATCAGTTCTGGCTAGGCGATGACACCGGAATGCCCGTCGGCGGCTTGTACAACAACTGGTCCGGCGGCCAGCCGAATGCCGGAGCCGATGAAGACTGCGCGCGAATGAAGGGTGACAGCACCTGGGAAGACCGAAAGTGCACCGACATCGAGCGCTACGTGTGCGAGGGTCCTCCGTTTTGTGGCTCGAGCGCGAGAGGCGCCGGCGAAGAGTGCGACGACGGCAACACCGTGGATGGCGATGGCTGCAGCGCGACGTGCACACTCGAAGCGCCTGCTCCGTGCGGCGACGGGCTTATCTGGCTCGGCGAGGAATGCGATGACGGGGGCACGGCCGGTGGCGACGGGTGCAACTCCAACTGTGAGATCGAGCCAGGGTACACATGCACCGGAGAGCCGTCGATCTGCACGTCTTCCTGCGCAGACAATTTCGAGTGGCGCAGCCAGATGGGCTCGACGACGACCGAATATTTCCTGTGCGAAAAATCGCTTTCGGTGAGTGCCGCAGAGACGATTTGTGAGGGGCTTGCTGGGGGATGGACGCTGACGCGGATCAACGGCGCGACCGAGAACGCGTACATCGACGGATTCATCGGAAATCATCTTTGGACCGGCGGGCACGATGAGGCCGTTGAGGGCGTATGGCGTTGGCGCGATGGGACGCAGTTCTGGTCGGGCGACGAGAATGGCTCTCCGGTCGGTGGGCTCTACACCAACTGGAAGTCGGGCGAGCCGAACGCAGGAGCAGATGAAGACTGCACACGACAGGAGGACGGCGGCTTGTGGCAAGACAAGAAATGCACCGACAACGAGAAGTTCGTCTGCGAGGGCCCGCCGATCTGCGGAAATGGCGCAGTGGCGATGCCCGAAGAGTGCGACGACGGCAATACCGCGGATGGCGACGGCTGTAGCGCGACGTGCACGCTCGAGGGCGCTGCGACCTGCGGGGACGGCCGGGTTTGGCTGGGAGAAGAATGCGACGACGGGAACGCACTGGGCGGTGACGGGTGCAGCGCCATTTGTGGGATCGAGCCAGGGTTCACCTGCACCGGAGATCCATCGTCGACCTGCACCGCCATCTGCGTGCCAGGAGACTTGCAGTGGCACAGCCAGATGGGCGCGACGACGACCGAGTACTTGTTGTGCGACACATCGCATACTGCGAGTAATGCAGAGACGATTTGTGAGGGCGTTGGTTCGGGGTGGACGCTCGCGCGGATCGACGATGCGACCGAGAACGCGTACCTCGATGGATTCATCGGAAATCATCTCTGGACCGGTGGACAGGATGAGGCCGTTGAAGGCGTATGGCGCTGGCGTGATGGGGTTCAGTTCTGGCAAGGCGACGAAACGGGAAACCCGGTCGGTGGGCTCTACACCAACTGGAAGTCGGGCGAGCCCAACGCAGGAGCAGATGAAGACTGCTTACGGCAGGAGAACGGCGGCTTGTGGCAGGACAGGAAATGCACCGACAAGGAGAAGTTCGTGTGCGAGGGTCCGCCAATCTGCGGAAATGGCGCGGTGGCGACGCCAGAAGAGTGCGACGACGGCAATATCCAAGATGGCGATGGCTGTAGCGCGACGTGCGCGCTCGAGGCCCCTCCACCCTGCGGAGACGGACGGATTTGGCTCGGAGAGCAGTGCGACGACGGGAACCCCGTAGGCGGCGATGGATGCAGCTCCACCTGTCAGGTCGAGCCGGGGTACACGTGCACTGGCGACCCGACATCGACCTGCACGCCCTTTTGCGCAGACAATTTCGAGTGGCACAGCCAGATGGGGGCCACCACAACCGAGTATCTATTGTGTGAGAAAGCGCTTACCGCGAGCGAGGCAGAGACGATTTGCGAGGGGCTCGGTGCGGGGTGGACGCTTGCGCGCGTCGACGATGCGACCGAGAACGGCTACCTCGACGGGTTCATCGGAAATCACGTTTGGATCGGTGGACAGGATCAGACCGTCGAAGGCGAATGGCGCTGGCGCGATGGGGATCAGTTCTGGCAGGGCGACGAAACGGGAAACCCGGTCGGTGGGCTCTACACCAACTGGAAGTCGGGCGAGCCCAACGCAGGAGCAGATGAAGACTGCTTACGGCAGGAGAACGGCGGCCTATGGCAAGACCGAAAATGCAGCGACGACGAGAAGTTCGTCTGCGAGGGTCCCTCGATTTGCGGCAACGGCGCCGTAGCGATGCCGGAGGGGTGTGACGACGGGAATACCGCGAACGGAGATGGCTGTAGCTCGGATTGCACGGTCGAGTCGGGGTACGAGTGCTTCTTGCCGGATGACGCGGGGACTCCGAGCATCTGCCAGCTTTCGACGCACGTGCTGGTCGGGCGAGTCGAGCTCCTGAGGGTGCGCGGTGAGACCCTGCTGCAGTGGGAGACGACGTCGCAAAGCGGCACGCTCGGCTTCGTGGTTTCGCGACGCGACTCGGACGAATGGGAACCGGTCCACGAGGGGATCTTGTTGGCGTTACCGGGTGCGCCGCAGGGCGGCGTGTACACCTTGCGCGACAGGGGCGCGTCCACCCGGCAGAGGGTGAGCTATCGAATCGAGGAGATCGAAATCGACGGCGCGCGAAAGCCCATTGGCGAGTGGGCGCTGCTCGCGCGTCCCGCCACCGCACCTGGCGTGCCGCAAACCGATTACGACGCCGAGCCGCGCGCGCTGGCCGCACGGTCCGCGCAGCGAGCCGAAGGGCTGGTGCTGAAAAGCCATTCGTCGGGGCCGGCCAGTCGCGTGGTGCTAGACGTGGCACGCGACGGTGCCGTCGAGGTTTCCATCACGGACCTTTCAGAGCTCCTAGCGACGAGCCCTGCCGAAATTCGCGATTGGGCGGAGTCTGGAAACGTGAAGATCAGCGAGCAGGCGCACCAGGTGCCGTGGTGGTTCGACGAGGCCAGTGACAGCCTGGTCATCGTCGGCCGATCTTCGACCAGCGTCTATAGTGCAACGCGGAAGTACGTCGTGCGCAACGCATCCGGCCGCCCGATGCCGGTCGAGCCTCGACAGACCGAGGTCACCGCGGTCGGGACGGGCACGACGCGGCATCAGCTCGACAGCAATGCCTTCCCCGCGCTCGTCGTCTCCCCTGATCCGGAATCGGACTACTGGTTTGCCGCGTCGCTGAGTGCGCGAGCTCCGGGGTACGGGCACTACGAGACCGAAATCGGTCTTCCCGAGGTGCCGATCGAAGCTGCCACGCTGCGGGTCTACCTCTACGGCGGCTGGAATTTGAACGAAGAAACCGCGCAGCGGGTGACGATCCACGTCAACGGCGCTCCGGTTGACACCGTCCAAGTTGCGGCCCTGGGACCCCATGTGTTTGAGATGTCGGTTGATCCGGGGGTGTTGAACGGCGGTACCAATCAGCTGTTGCTGGTGGCAGATTCGGACGTGCCTGCGGCGGCATCGGGCCTATACGTCGACCGATTCGAGCTCGACATCGAGCGGGCGCTGTCCACCTCGCAGCCAGAGCTCGAGTTCACCGCACTTCGGACCGGCGCTCTCACCGTCGAGGTCGCCGCGGCCTCGGCGCACGTCCTGGACATCACGGCGCAAAAGAAGATCGAGGCAACCTTGGTCGCAGACCCCGAGCTTGGCACCACGTCCGTCAGCTTCGAAGCAGTGAGCGACCACCGCTACCTCGTTTTCGAAGCACCGAGCCAACCCCTCGGGGTCCGGGGAGCCGTCGAGCTCGAGGCGCCATCGAACGGAGCTAGCTATCTGGTGATTACACCGGCTGCATGGGTTAGCGCGGCCGAGCGGTTTGCCGCGCTGCACGCCGCCGAAGGTCTGTCCACCGCTGTCGTGTCGATCGAAAGTCTCTACGACGCGTACGGTCATTCGGTCGCGACGCCACATGCCATCCATGACTTCCTGGTGGACGCCGAGGCGCAGTGGGCCGACAAGCCACGCTTCGTGTTGCTGCTCGGCGATGGCACTCTCGACTATCGAAACCTCATGGGAATCGGACCCGGGGCGATCGCTCCCCGAATGACACAGACGAAGGCGGGGCTGTACGCCTCCGACGCATTACTGGGCGACCTCGATGAAGATGGGTTGGCCGACGTGGCCATCGGACGAATTCCCGCTCAGACCGTCGACGAAGCGGTCGCGGCTTTCGAAGCGCTGCAACGCTATCAGGCGCTCGAGTTTTCGGACTTTGGCCTATCCGCTCTGATGATTTCCGGAGCGAATCGGGGTACGAACTTCGCCGAACCCATCGACGCGCTGCTGAAGTGGTTTCCGCCCGAGCTCGAAACGCGGTCGATTGGCGTCGATGCACTTGGCGCCGAGCGCGCACGAGCCGAGCTGGCGATCGACTTGCAGCGCGCGCCCTATTGGATGCACTACACGGGCCACGGCGGGCTTGATCGATTCGACGACGAAGGCGTGCTGATGTCACAAGACATTCCCATGTTGCGACCCCTCTTGCCGCCGATCGTGACCGGCATGACCTGCTCAACCTCTCGCTTCGAGTTGCCGGGCATCGATGCCCTGGCTGAGCACATGGTCGACCCGGCCAACGAGTTCGCGATCGCCTCGTGGGGCGCGTCCGGGGTGACGATGTCTCACTACGCAGCCAAGCTTGGTGAAGCCTTCGCGACCAAGCTCTTCAATGCAGATGGCGGCGCACCTCGCCTCGGCGATCTGGTCGTCGCGCTCCACCAAGAGCACGCGCCCGCCTATGACGCGAAGGCGCTAGCGGTCTATGTCCTACTCGGCGACCCGGCCCTTCGCCTCAAGACACCGCCGGCGGGCATCACGGTGGCGCCGCCGGTCGATTCGGACCCCGAAGTGACGACGCCGCCTACGGCTGGGTCGGAAACGGCTTCGCCTGCATCGGCCGCCGGCTGCGCCGTTCAATTCGGCAGGGATTCGACCTCGCTGTATTGGCTAGTGCTCGCCTGCTTGTGGCTCGGCCGTCGACGCCGGGTTGCATGAAGCTCGCAAACGTGGGGCGGGTCGTGCCGCGTTGTGTCGACTTCCTAGAGTTCCAAGAGGCCGTTTGTAGTCACTATCAGTAGGCCGCTGGGGCTGGCTTTCTTCGGGACTTGGCAAGCTCGTCCGCCGGAATGAACTTGGTCGGGATGCTGTTCTTCCCCATCGGACGCTGCTCGCCCAGAAGCTCCTCGTGGATCCACCTGCGAAAGGCGTTCACTTTCTCGAAGCCTTTCGGGACATCTTCGTAGAACCGGTACTCGCCCTTCTCGAAAAACACGCGGCGGTCTTGCGTGTGCAGATACCAGGTCTGCGCGATCGCGGCCCAGGGGTACACCATGTTCATGAAGGTCTTGATGTCGAACTTCGCTTTCCATTCGCGGGGCTCCATGTACATGGCCACCGTCCACTCGGTCACCTCGTCCTCGATGGGCGTCGTGCAGTGAATCATCCGGGCTTCGAAGTCACCGACCTGTACGAAGTTGATGTGAATGCCGAGGCCATGGAAGTCCGTGTCCATGCGCGTGTCCATTTCGTCTCCATCGACCCCCTTCACCTTGAAGGGCCCAATCTTCGGGGCCGGGACTCGCATCGTGTTCTTCGTCCTGAACCGCTGCTTCTCGTGATAGACCTTCAGCTCGGACTTGTATCGACTGGCTCCGTGCAGGTTCATGAAGTGCAAGTCGTCGATGATGTTCTCGTGCAACGGCGCCATGTGCGTCGGGGTGATGGAGCGCGCAAAGAAGCGACGCGGGAACTTGCTTACGTCGGGCAGGTCCAGCTCCCAGGTCGGCACACCGACACCGTTGTCGCTGCTTGCGTCGAACCAGAACATGATCAGATCGTTCACCTCGACCACGGGGTGGCATGGAATGCACTTGCTCGGGTCCTTGCGGAACTCGGTAGGCCCGCTCTGCGGCACGCCGTTGTCGTACGAGTAGTTGTGGTACGCGCACGTGATCTTGCCATCCTTGACCTTCCCAAGAGGCGCGAACAGGCCGTCCATGTGGGGGCAGCGGTTCGAGTGAACGACCGGTTTGCCTTCCTTGTTGCGGTAAGCCACGAGGTCGAGCCCGTTTAGCTTCTTGTGAACGATCTCGCCCTCGGCCAGGTCTTTCGAGGGCACGAACAGGTACCATCCCGAGAAGTATCTCGGGAACTTGCCGTATCGGCGCTCGTAGTCCGCCTTAGGCAGGAACATCTGCGTGTCTTTCAAAAAGTTGTGAGCGAAGAGCCGCGCGACGAACTGCGCGACGAAGGCCTTCGTTTCCACGTCTTTGATTCTCATCGTTTGCTCCTCTGCTCCGGTCGCATCAGCGCCGCCGTCGACAGCTGGCCCGGACGCGAACCTAACGATCGTTAGGCTAACAATCGTTAGGTAACCGCATGGCCTTTGGAAGTCAAGCGTCGACTGGCTTTTGCGGGCTGGACGGGCGCTTAGCCGCGATGCTAGGGCCTGACGCAATGGGCGCGAGCGACACCCGAGAACGCTTGTTGCGGGCCGCCGCAACGGAGATTGCACGGCACGGCTTCAAGGGGGCTTCGCTGCGTGGGGTCGCGGCCCGCGCAGACATCCGGGCAGCCAGCATCTTCCACTACTTCCCAGACGGGAAGGAGGAGCTCGCGCGCGCCATGCTGGAGCACATCATGGAGACGATCGGGACGCGCATGACGCCGACGATCGACGCGGGGTCGAGCTTTCCACCTGCCGACCTCATCGTGCAATGCGCGGCGCAGCTGTGGGACTTCATGGCGGAGTATCCCGACTACGCAGGTGCCCTGATGCGGGAAGCATTCGCGCCGGACGAGGAAACGATCGTCGACGTCGTGCGTGAGAACGGGCAGCGCATCGTGAAGCTGGCGACCGCCTACATCGCGGTCGCGCAGGCGACGGGCCAGTTGGCAGACTTCGACATCGAGCGGTTCCTGTTTCGCCTCGCATCATTCACCATCACGTTCCACGCGTCCCCCACCATGCGGCGCTACATTCTCGGCCCAAGCTATTCGGCACGCGATGAGCGAGAAGCGTTTCTTCGGTCGATACGCGAGGAAATCACCGACAATGCACAAAAATGAGGCGATGTCGATTCAGGGAAAGAACGTGATGATCACGGGTCCAACCGAGGGGATCGGCCGAGCCACGGCGTTCGCTCTCGCCGAACGAGGTGCGCGGCTTCATTTGCTCTGCCGCAATCCGACGAAATCGGTGGCGCTGCGCGATGCGCTTCTCTCGAGCCACCGCGACATCTCGGTCGAGCTCTATCTCGCCGACCTCGGAGATTTCGCCGAAGTCCGGCGAGTCGCGCGGGAGTTCATCGACCGAAACGAGCCGCTCGACGTGTTGGTCAACAACGCTGGAGTAATCAACACGCGTCGAATTCTGCTCGATAACGGCCAGGAGCAGATGTTCGCCGTCAACCACCTCGGGCATTTCTTGCTGACGACCTTGCTGCTCGAGTCTTTGAAACGAGCTGAGCAAGGCCGGGTCGTCGTCGTCGCGTCCGAGGCGTACCGGTTCTGCCGTGGCATTCGTTTCGACGATCTCCAGTGGCACAGAGGCTTCAGCGCCTTTCCAACCTACGGACACTCGAAGCTCGCGAACATCCTTTTCGCGCGGGAGCTCGCCGAACGCTTGGAGAGTACCCCCGTGACGGTCAACGCCCTTCACCCCGGTGGCGTCCGCAGCCAGCTCGGTGCGCAAAACAACTGGTATGCCGGTCGCATCCTGGCTCTGGTCAAGCCTTTCTTGCGCACCGCCGAGAAAGGCGCCGAGACGAGCGTATACCTGGCGACATCGGACGAGGTGACGACGACGAGCGGCGAGTACTTCTACGACTGCAAGCCGAAGAAGACGAAGCCGTCCGCTCGCGATCGAGAAGAGGCTCGTAGGCTCTGGGAGCTCAGCGCGCGCCTCGTCACGGATTGAGTGTGCTGTGCCGCGGCCACCGTAAGAATTAGGCGCGCCGGCGCTTTCGAACCGCGCGAGCCCCGCGCCATGCGAGGAAGAGAATCAACAGGGCCAAACCAGCCACGACCGAAAGGAGAAGCGGGTCCGGGTTGTTGCGCAGCACGTAGCGAAAAACCTCTTTGCGCTGGTCATAGCCATCAGGGACCGGCAGGACCTCGTAGTCGCGCGCGTAGCTCCGGTAACCCTCCATCATCTCCGCGAAGAGCTCGGGCATCTGCTCTCTGAGATCGGTGGCCTCACCCGGGTCGGTCACGAAGTTGAAGAGATGCCATTCGCCATCGCCGACTGGACCGCGATCGGTGACGATCTTGTAGTCTCCTCGAAACAACGCGGCGTTGCCGGCGAGCTCGTATCCGATGGTTTCGTCTGGCTCGTGGGCTCTGTCGGTTTGTCCTTTCAGTAAGGGCACCAAGCTCTTTCCGCTCATCTGCTCGACGCGCCGGCCTTCGTAGCTTCCAACAGGCGGATCGACGCCGGCGATCTCGAGAATCGTGGGCGCGAGGTCGGTGACATAGGTGAACGCGTTCGAAAGGATCCCCATCTGGGCGACCATGCTCCCCGCGATGATCATGGGGACCCTCATGCCGCCTTCGTGAGCGAAGAACTTGTAATAGGCCAACGGCGATGCGGCGGCGTTGCCGAAGCTCGGTCCGATGTCGACGAAGCTGCCGCGCGTGCCGAGAGTTTCGTAGTCCATGCTGTAGCCGTGGGTCGCGAACCACAACCGGAGGTAAAGCGCCCGCGCGCCGCTCAACACCTCAGTTCCCTCGGGGCCGTTGTCAGACGTGAAAATGAACACGGTGTTGTCGTATTGGCCCGTGTCCTCGAGGTACTGGATGAGCCGGCCGATGTGGTGATCCATCGCATCGATCATGCCCGCATACACGGCCATCTCTTTCGACTTGTATCTCTTCTCTTCGTCGGTGAACGAGTCCCAGTCTTCCGTGCTCGGTACCGGCGCTAGCTCGGTGTCGGCGGGCACCACACCGAGAGTTTTGGCGCTTTCGAGGCGGCGCTCCCGGAGCGCGGCCCACCCCCCGTCGTACTTGCCCATGTATTTGTCGATATAGGCCTGTGGCGCTTGAACCGGCATGTGCACCGCTTGAAACGGGACGTACGAAAAGAAGGGCTTGCCATCCAAACGGTTGGACTCGATGAACTCGATCATCTTGTCGACCAAGAATTTCGACGAATAGAAGTCGTCCGGTAGGTCGATCTCCTTGCCGTCGCCGAACCAGTTCGCCTTCTTGTACATCGGAAGGTACGGCTTCTTCTCCCAGTTGTCGGCGCCAGTGTCAGCCATGGCAATGGTCCGCTCGAAGCCACGGCGGCTCGGGAGCATCTCTGGCGTCTTTCCAAGATGCCATTTGCCGGACATGTACGTGTGGTAGCCCGCATCTTTGAGAAGCGTCGCGATCGTGACGACGTTCTCACCCAGCGTTCCCCGGTAGTTCGACGATTGCTCCGCCTGCTCAGGGGGAATCGCTTCGGGGATGTTGGGTACGCCGTTGAGATGGCTGTCCACACCGGTCAACAGCATGCCGCGCGTAGGCGCGCAGCTTGCAGCCATGTGATGGTTGGTGAAAGTGATGCCCTGCTCCGCCAGCGCACTGATCGACGGAGTCGGGACCTCGCCGCCATAAGGCGCAGTGTCAGTGAAGCCGAGGTCATCGGCCAGGATGAGCACGATGTTCGGCGAGTCGGCCTCTACATTGCTCGCCATCGACGAGATCAGGAGCAAAGAACCCATGACCTCTAGCGACTGCCGATGACGTCGGCGGTCTCGAGCTCGTCGAACCAAGCCACCATCATCTGGCAAATCCCACAAGATAGCCTTCTCCATCTCTGCCTCCTCCCGTTTTCCCGCGTCCTATGAAGCCGGCGCGGCCGCCGCGAGCAGGTCGTCGTAGACGTTCGCCAAGTCCTGGAGCGCCTTTTCGCAGTCCCCGTTGAAAGACGAACCGTGCATGAGCCCCAGCACAGCGGGCTCGAGACTCGCAAGCGAGCGGATCGTTCTCCCGGTGGTCGGGGTCAGACAGCTGGCGTTGAACATCGCCTCGGCTTCCCGTGCCGGACCGACGATGTCGCCCGATGTGACCGGGGAAGGCATGCCAACGTGCGTGAACAAGTCCCCGCAGAGAAGCGTTCGCGTCGTTTCTTCGAAAAGCAACCGCGCTTCCCAGCAGTGGGGCACGTGTGGTGTATCCAGATGACGGACGCGTTTGCCACCGAGGTCCAGCACCTCATCGTGTTGCAGGGCTCTCGGTGGTCGGTCTGCAAGATCGTTGAGCGAAACCATACAGCCAACCTCGCCGTGTGCGACGACGGCCTGCGGCGCAACCTCGAGCCACTCGTTCATGGAACCGCATTCATCAGACTCGACGTGGCCGAATGTGATCCATCGGACGGACTCTGCGGGCAGCAGCTTCGCGACGGCGGCACGGACGGCGGGAAACATCGCGCGGGGCCCTGTGTGAAACAGCAGCGGCTCGTCGGCGCGGATCAGGAACTGATTGAACGTCATACCCGTCGGCCCGACCTCGGGCACGAACGTGCTGATACGGAAGACATCGTCTGCAATCTCGTGGGTCGTGGTGTCCATGATGATTCATCTCCTGGGCTGTTCAGTAGAGCGAGTCGGCCATATCGATAGTAACCGCAAAGGGCCTTTGGAAGCTCTATCGATCCGACCATTGCTCGGCCCGAATCCCGACGAGCAGCGTCGTCGTGATCGAGCCCGGACCAGCCAGAATTGGGACGGCTACGGGGACGACGATGTCGCGAAAGCGCGCTTTGGCTTGATCCAGCGCTCCATCTTTCGCCTTCTTGGCACTCGAGTCGATTTCGACCGCTTTGCCGCCGAGCATGATGTCGACCTGCAGCGCAGCGTCCGCCTCACCCGATCCCCCCACCTTGACGCCACAACCCCCGCTGCCCATGACTCCTACGACCACCATGAGCGCGCCGCCCACCAAGATCCGCATTGACATCGTCTCGGACGTGGTCTGTCCGTGGTGCATCATCGGCTACAAGCAGTTGCAAGAGGCGCTCTCTCGTCTCGATGGCGAGGTTGACGCAGATGTCCACTGGCACCCTTTCGAGCTCAACCCGATGATGCCGCCCGAAGGCCAGGAGCTTCGCGAGCACATGGGGCAAAAGTATGGGACCAACCGCCAGCAAAGCGACGCCGCGCGAGGCCGTCTGACGGGGGTCGGCGATTCGCTCGGCTTCTCGTTCAACTTCTACGAGGGCCAGCGCATCTACAACACGTTCCTCGCGCATCAGTTGCTGGCGTGGGCCGGGCAGCATGGCAAACAATCCGAGCTCGAGATCGCGCTGTTCGAGAGCTACTTTTCGAAACAGGAAAACGTCGGTGATGAAGAGGTTCTGGCCGCGGTTGCGGGCCGGGTAGGGCTCGACGAATCCGAAGCCGCCGCGGTGCTCGAAGACGGCCGCTACGCAGCCGACGTGCGCGAGCACCAGCGCTTCTGGTTGAGCAAAGGCATCCAAGCGGTGCCAGCCTTCATTCTCGACCGCCGCTACTTGATCCCCGGCGCCCAAGATCCGGACGTTTTCGTCGCCGCATTGGAGAAGCTCACCGAAGAAGCAACAGCGTCGCAATCTGAAAATTCAAACTGAGGAGTCCAAGATGGCTAAACAAGTTTCGGGTGACGCATTGCAGTTGCGCTCGATGATCAAGCAGGACGGCACACTCGAGTTGTCGCTCGCGGCGATGCCCATCCCACAACCCAAAGACGACGAGGTGTTGGTTCGTGTCGAAGCGTCGCCGATCAACCCGTCGGACCTTGGGCTGCTGTTCGGTGCCGCGGACCCTACGACCATGCGGTCGTCGGGCAGTGCGGATCGTCCGGTCGTGACGGCAAGCGTTCCGGACAAGCTGATGCGCGCGATGACAGCGCGCGTCGATAAGTCCCTGCCGGTGGGCAACGAAGGCGCGGGCATCGTGGTCGCGGCCGGTGCCGGCGAGTCCGCGCAGGCCTTGGTCGGCAAGACCGTCGGGATCATCGGCGGAGCCATGTACTCGCAGTACCGCTGCGTTCCGGCCAACCAGGCACTTCCTTTGGCCGACGGCACCACGCCGGCACAAGGCGCGTCCTGGTTCGTCAATCCGCTGACGTCGCTCGGAATGGTCGAAACCATGCGCCTCGAGGATCACAAGGCTCTCGTGCACACCGCAGCGGCATCCAATCTCGGCCAGATGCTGCACAAGGTCTGTCTCGCGGACGACGTCCCGCTGGTCAACATCGTGCGCAAAGGGGAACAGGTCGAGCTCCTTCGGGGCATGGGCGCCTCCCATGTTTGCAACTCGAGCGAACCGACGTTCATGAAAGACCTGACCGACGCGCTGATCACCACGGGTGCGACACTGGCGTTCGACGCCATCGGTGGGGGAACGCTCGCGGGGCAGATCCTGACCTGCATGGAAGCGGCCGCGAGTGCGACCGGAGCCCAGTACAGCCCGTACGGCACGACCACACACAAGCAGGTCTACATTTACGGTGGACTCGATCGCAGTCCCATAGTCCTAGCCCGAAGCTTCGGCATGGCCTGGGGCGTTGGCGGCTGGTTGCTGTTTGCGTTTCTCCAGAAGATCGGGCCCCAAGCCGCTCGGAAGTTGCAGGAACGCGTCGCGGCCGAAATCAAGACCACCTTCGCCAGCAGCTACACGCGAGAGGTTTCCCTCGCGGAGGCACTGACCCTCGAGGCCATCTCGGTGTACGGAAAACAGGCGACAGGGGAGAAATATTTGATCAACCCAAACAAGGGGCTCGCCTGATTCCGCGTCGAGCTGGTCGAAGACCAACTAGCAGAGGGTCCAAATGAACAGCGTGCGTGGCTCAGAGGTCGTCGTCGCTCCGTCACTGTCGGTCACCTCGAGCACGATGATGTGCGTGATCCCGAAGCAATTATTCGAATACAGCCGCAGGGTGGGGTTCGCGCCGGTGCCGAGTACTTCTTCTTGGATGTCGGTGCGGTCCGTCTTCCACTCGAGCGAGGCTCCGGTCAGCGTGCCGTCCTCGGTGTCCGCCCCGAGACCTTCGACCGTCACATCCTTGTACCAAAGGTCCAAGTCGGTATCGAGGCCGTCATAGACGTAATCGGGGTTGCTGGTGCCCGAATCGCTCGCAGGATCGAGGATGGTCGCCTCCGGGGGGCTGTTCGCCATCCCACCGGAGCCGCCCATGCCCGCGGAGCCGCCCATGCCCGCCGAGCCGCCCATGCCGCCGCCGCCCGAGCCAACGTCGACACAAGCCATCAGCGCCACCGCCGCGACGCAAGCGATCGCGTGTACTTGGTAGTGCTTCGCAGTCCGTACGAGTGCCTTCATGCCTGCGAGAGTACCGCCAGCGCCCCGACCAATCAAATAGCCGTCGTACTTGACGCTTGTCTGAACGATCGAAGAGCCTCGAAACAGCAGCCGATGGAGATCAGTCATCTTCTGAGACTCCGCCCCAGGGAAAGTCCACGATCACGACGAGGTCAGGTACCTCGGCGATCACGATGGGATCGGCGAGATCGATGACTCCCGGCTCCTCGTCCTCGGACCCGTCCGCCGGGTCTGGCTCGTCGGCGCTGCCGTCCAGATCGCTCGAGGAGCGATCAGCGAGCTCTGCGACGAGCTCCCGATCGGAATCAGAGTCCTCTCTGACTCTCAGAACCCCAGTTCCGCAAGTGGTGCGAACCTCGCGCACCGCGTCGGCGCAGTCGTCATCAAACGGCGGTGTGGAGCAGCTGAGTGCCGAGATGCAATTGAGGAGGTCAATGCCGACGAGCGTGCACTCGTCGCCTGCCTCGGCGCCGACCCCATACGCAGCAACGCAGCTTTCTACACAGTTCTCGGTGACAGCCATTCCTGGACACTCCTGCATGGCGTCGCAGGCAGAGTTGCACGCGAGCTCGAGCTCTTCCTCGAGTGATGCGCCACCGCCGCTCTCCGACGGGCCGATCGCAGCGGGCTCTTCGAAGACGCTTCGCTCATCGACGCCCGAGTCACCGCAGCCGACCGCCGCGAGAATGATGCTCGAGCTGACGAGCGTTCGAAAGATGTTGTAACGAGTCATGGTCTCTCCTATCGGTTTGTGTTTCGACATGCCTCACTGCTAACGCACGAGGCATGCCATCCAGAAAACCGAATGATTTTCGGAGAGAGCTCCGGCTCGGAGAGCAGAGTGACCGACCCCCGTCAGTCATTTTCCGACCGGATGTCGGCTTCCTCATCGATCACTTTGTGACGTCGAGCTTCAGCTTCTTTGTCTGGCCCGGCCGGAGTCGTATGGTCTGAGTGACCGTAGGCTCGCCCTGGCCGGCGGCGATTCGATACCGACCGGGCTTGAGCGAGAGGTCCTTCAGCGGCGCGGTGCCCCGACGCTTCCCGTTGATCCAGACGTCGCCCCACGGGTAGACGATGACCGTCAAACTCGCAGGCGCCTGCACCACTGGCTGCACGCGCGGCTTCGGCGTGGGTTGGTCGCTCGCTTCTTGCAGCTCGTCGGCCTTCTGCTGCTCGGCCTCGCCTTCGGCCTCGGCTTCGGGCTCCGCTTCGACGTCGGCTTCGACGCTGTCGACCGCGACGACCGGCTCGGCTTCGATCTCACTCGGAGCCGGCTGCGCCTCTGGACCCGCATCACGCATTGCGCGCCAGGCCAGCACGCCCCCCGCCAACAGCAGGGCGGTAAGCAGCAGCGCAATCAGAGCCCCGGTCCGTCGTCGCTTTGGCAGGGTGCCAGTGACGAACGATTCCGATTGAACTGCGCTCGGTGCCTCCGGCGCGGCGACGTTGCTCTCCGCCCACGGCTCGACCTGCTTGCGTCCTTCTCCTGCGCCGACGATTCCGCTGATCTGTTCGCCATCGTCCGCCGGTAGGCTGCCTGGCTGCTGAGCCGTCGCCTGCTCGCCGAACGCCTGCGGTCCTGGGTCTTTGGGCCGGAGCTCGGCAACTCTCTTCCCGAGCTCGCGCCGAACCCGAGGTACGGGGACAAACGGGTCGAGCAACTCGATCAACTCGGCGGCGCTGTCGGGGCGCTTGTCACGGTCCGGTTCGATGAGGCGCTCGACCAATGCACACAGCTCAGGCGGGGCCCCCGGCGCAAGCGAAGCGAGCGGCTGATGTTGACCCTGCAGGATCAACATGATCGTGGCCGGGTCGTGACCGCCCTCGTAGGGGCGCTGCCCGCACAGCGCCTCGAACAGGACAACGCCCACCCCAAAGAGGTCCGCGCGTCCATCGAGCGGCTCCAGTCGCAGCTGCTCGGGCGACATGTAGGGAATCTTGCCCTTGACGGCGCTCTGTTGCCGCGAGCTCCCGGTGACCGCCTTGGCCACGCCGAAGTCGCTCAACATGATTTCACCGTGAATGCTGATGAGCACGTTGGACGGGGAGATGTCGCGGTGCACGATCGCTGCGGCCTGCCCCTCGTCAACGCTGCTGTCGCGAGGCGGGTTATGCGCGTGGTTCAGAGCTGCAGCGAGGTCGTGCCCTAGGAGGGCGACCCGCTCGGGAGAGAGCCGCTGAGCACTTTGGGCGTCGAGCAGGACGCGAAGGTCTACACCGTCGACCAGCTCCATGGCCATGTACGAACGGCCTCCAATTGCTCCGAAGTCGATGACACCGACGATGTTGCTGTGGCGCAGCTTCGCGGCAAGTCGCGCTTCACGCTGAAACAGCTTTACGAACTCCTCGTCTTCGCGAAAGAAGGGCAGCACGAGCTTCAAACACACGCGTTGAGTGAACCCACTCGGCCCACGCCGAATGGCCACGAACGTTTCGGCCATTCCGCCCATACCGAGTCGTCGCACCAGCGTGTAAGGGCCGATTTCGGTCCCGAGCAGATCGCTTGAAGAGGCATCGAAGTCGATTTTGGACATGAGCCCGGCTCATCCCTTCCGTTCTTTGAAACTCTCCGTGTCGATGCCGAGCCGTCCGATCCGGCTGATCAAGCCGGTACGTGGAACATCCAACATGCGCGCGGTGCGCGCGACGATACCATGGCAGAGAGCGAGCGCATCTTCGATGACGGCCCGCTCCGCGGCCTCTAGGTCGTTCTCTTGTTCGCTCAGTTTCCGCCAACGGCCTCGAATGTCATCATGCACTGCCGGGCGCTCCGACGGCCGGCTCGAGGACGTCGGAGGCTCACCGACGCCCAGCTCGAGGTGCCGCGCCTGAATGACAGGATCGCCGTCCCCCGCCGCTCGGGCTCGGTTTTGCGCGCGCTTCAATACGGACTCGAGCTCGCGGATGTTGCCCTCCCAAGAGAGCTTCGGGGAGAGAAGGGCGTCCATCGCACTCCCGTCGAGCTCCCAGCTCGTGATTGGGTCGATGCGATGAAGGTAACGTACGGCGATGTTGGGGATGTCCCAGCGACGTGCGCGAAGCGGAGGCAAGGCGATCGGCACGGCGGCGAGCCGGTAGTACAAGTCCTGACGAAACACCCTGTCGGCGATGGCCTTCCGCACGTCGCCGTTGGTCACGGAGATGATGCGCAGGCTCGCCGTCTTGGGCTGGGGTCCTTGGTAGCCGAGCGGGCGGTACGAACCAAATTGGGTGAAGTCGAGAAGCAATTGCTGCGCGTGGTGTGGCAGGTTGAGCACCTCGTCGAAAATCAGGGTTCCTTTGTCTGCATACTCGACCAGCCCTTTGCGTTTGGACACGGCACCCGAGAACGAGCCACGTTCATGCCCGAAGAGCTCCGATGTGATCGTGTTTAGGTCGTCCGCAAGCCCGAGGGTGGCCCGTACGATCGGGGCTTGGTTGCTTGCATGTGCAAAAGCCGTGGCGAGCTGAGTCTTGCCGGTGCCGGACTCACCGACGATCATGATCGACTCGTCACTTCCAATGGCAGAGCGGAGCTCGCGAGCGATGTCAGCCATGCTCTCGGGCGCGAGAAGCTCGTCGAGCGTGAGCTGCGCACCGCCGGGCTCGGTCGCCCGCTCGGCCCGGAGATCTTCCCTGGTGTCTTCGATGACCGTCTGCTGTGCAATGAGGCCGCCAAGCAGCGCGCCGGCCGTCTCCACCACACCGACGACGGGCTCGTGGGTGCCCTGGTCCTTACCGAATTCCAAGTAGAGCGCCCCGATCAGGCTCCGGCCTTGTGACGAGCCCGTCGGAAGCGACCACAGCGGCACGGCAATGAAAGAACCGTCCGGCGCGTAGGGAACCGGGCCGGCAACCGTCTTGAGCTTTGACTGCACCTGATTGAGCACGTCGGCCACGTGCATGGCGAGGATCGCCGGCGACACGCCGCGAAAGCTCGTCGTCCGTGAGCGGTGCATCGGTCCGTTGCCTTTGGTTTCCAGAGTGCTCCACGCCGAAGCTGCGCCAAGCTGCACACACAGCGCTTCGAGTGTCTCCTCGATGAAGCGGCCGCGATGGAGCCCCATGACAGAGGCTTCCACGACGTCGCGCACTCGCGGCCACGGCTCAGTCGGCTTGATCGAGGACATCGGCGCTTTTGAGATTACATGGTTGCCGTGACGAGGACCACCCCCGCGAGACGTTGTTGATCCTGAGTTTCCGAACCTGTGATAAGACCCCGGCATGCGGCTGACCTCGTTGACGTTCCTTTCTTGGAGCCTGCTGGTTTCGTCAGTTGGGGCACAGGCAGAGAGCCACTGGCTGGTCGTGCCGAGCCACTCTGGCGCGCCGGCCGACCGGATGGACGCGGCAGTATCGGACCTCCGCAACGAGCTCGTCGGTCAAGGCATAGCGGTCTGGTCGCAAAAGCGGGCTGCCACCGAAGTAGAGTTGAAGGTTTCGGCGCCCTCGTCGAAGCTTGACGATCGCGAGGTCCGCCGTTGGAGGTCGCTATCGGACTCAGCGGTCAACGACCTTGCGGAAGGCAACTACGAACGGGCCCTCAACAAGCTGAGTTCAGCGCAGGCGATGTCGCGCAAAGCGATCGAAGAGCTCAACCGAGAGCCCGAACCCGCCAGGAGAGTCCTCGACACTTGTCTGTACATCGTTCGCGCCGAGCTCGCGACGCAATCTGAGTCTCGCGCAAGGGCGGTCGCACGCGAGTGCAGGCAGTTGGTGCCTCGCGGTGAGCCGAGCCCTCAAATGCACCCGCCCGCCGTGACGGACTTGCTCAATCGGGTGGACGCGCTGCAGGCCACTCAGACCGGAGAGCTTCGAGTGGAAAGCACGCCGTCCGGATGTGCTGCACGCCTAAACGGGCTCCTTCTTGGCGAGACACCCGTTTCAATCGGAGATTTGTTTCCTGGTGAGTATCGCCTTCAGGTCGAGTGCAGCACCGGAGCTCGCGGTCGCGTGCACGCAGTCACGGTTGGCGCAGGGAAGACGCTGCACCGAGTGGACCAGCGATTCGATGAAGTCATCGAAACCAGGCCCAGCCTGACGCTCAGTTATCCGAGCTCCTCCGAGGAACGTGAACACCGGGTGCTCGATGCGCGGCGGCTTGCCATCGAGATCGGCGCAGGCGCGGTCGTTCTCGTTTCGATGCCCACCACGGGGACACTGGAGGCCGAGCTCATCGAAATCGAAGGGGCGGACTCGTCGGTGCCGGTCGCCCTGGCGCGGCTTTCCGTGGGCGACAACCGGCCCATCAAGTCGGATCTCCTCGCCGCCGCACGAACCTTGACCGACCGTCGATGCATGGACTTCACCTCGCCCAAGCCCGTTGCGCTGCCCTGCAGGGGCGGCGAGGCTGTGGCTTCGGTTTCTGCGGCGCCCGAAACGCGGCGTTCAGGCCGCCGGCCGCGCGGCCAGTTCATCGCCGGCCTCACGCTCGTCGGCGTCGGAGTAGCCGGCCTTGCGACGGGCTACGCGCTTCTGATGCCGCGCAGTGATGCCGCCGTTTCATGGGTCAACGAAATCGACAACGGCGGGCAAGACACGTCTGCTCAGCAGAAGTGGTTCGACCTCCGAGGAGCGATCATCGCAACGGGTGCTGTCGGCTCGGCAGCGCTGGTCGCGGCCATGCCACTCGCCTTGCCGGAGCGCGAAAAGACTCCCTGGTGGGCGTGGGCTTCGGGCGGCGCGGGATTGGGCTTGGCCGCATTCTCGATCGCCTGGGGCGTCACCGCGGAGGCTGAACCATCGATCTCATGCTCCGCACAGGGCCTCGATACCGTCGAAGTGCGTAGCTGCGTCAATCGGGGACAGCATACGAGCGTCGCCTTGCTCACGGGCTTGACTGCCGCGCCGCTCCTCACGATGCCATTGGTGTACTTGTTCCGACCCAGTCGAGCTCGGCTCGAGCCGCAAGTCGTGGTGGGACCGAGCGGGGCCCATGTGGCACTCCGCGGCCAGTTCTAGGAGCCCTCGTTCGGTCCTTCAGGCGCGATGACGCACGCACGTCAGGGCGCGCCGAGAACTGGCGACGGAACGTCGTCACTTTCGTTCCCGACTGCGCATGATGCGCCAAAACACGGTTGTCTTGGCCTGGCATACGCTTTGCTCTTCTGTCGCTCCGAATCACCTACCCGAACTCATAGGAGCGACCCATGAACAACAACGACAACCTCAACCCCTCGGCATCCAAACTGCAAGGTCGTGTGAGACGCCCGGTCCGAATGCCATCCGGCCTCGGCGCACGCGCATTGCTCGCGGTGCTCGCATCGCAAATCGGTCTCGCTAGCTGCGCGCCGGCTTCATTCGAAGAGCAAGAAGGAGGGGGGCCTCGAGCGCCTGCCGCAACCTATGGCGAGCGTGACGGCATTCCCACGATCACCCTCAGCGACGGCAAGCGGGTCGTGTTGGACCGGCTGGACCTCTGGGACGAGCTCCGCGCGCAGTTTCCGCCGCCTCCCGAGACTGCGCCGGAGGACGGCGAGGGCTCACCTCAACTGCTCGAGCAACGCATCGGATTAAAAGCGGTCCCCACCCGGGTCGACCTTCGCGATCGGCAGACCGCCATTCGAGACCAAGGCGGTCGAGGAACCTGCGTTGCCCACGCGACGAGCGCGGCCCTCGAAGCCGCCTACGAGCGGGAGCGCGGCCTGACGCTGGACTTGTCCGAACAGTACGCGAACCACGTGCAGAAAATGACCTACCTGAATGAAGCTCCGGCGGCACCGAGCGAGCGCGAAACCCAGCTCGGCGCATGGGGCGGAAGCTCCCTCAGCTACCAGCTCGGCTGGTTGTTTCGATTGAGATTCGGCCTGCCCGAGGAGGACGTGATGGCTGGGATCGATGTGAGCGACCCAAGCCTCACCTACATCCCGAACAACAACTACGAAAACACCAACCAAGATGGCGACCTCCCTCGGATGTCGTGGCGCGACACGACGCTGAGCCAGCGGGCCGTGGACGGCTGGAATCTCAGCGCCCAACCCATGACCTATTCGATTCCCGAGAGCAGGACCTTCATCAACTTCCCGCGCAGCGCCCCGGCAGAGGCCGTTTACGGTGCAGCCCGGGTGCGCGCGGTCAGCTCGACGCTGAGTGCAATACGAGACGAGCTCGCCGCCGGTCGCGAAGTGGCCTTTGGCGTAGCGTTGACTCGCGTGCGTGCCTGTGTGGACGACGCGGGCGTCGACTTGCCGACGGGCGACCCTTGTTACGATGCGCAAGAAGAAGACGAAGAGGCGCAGTTCGCCGACGGGGTCTGGCATCCGCTCGAGACCAACGCGGGCGGACACGCGATGTTGATCGTCGGATACGACGACGAGATGCAAGCCTTCATCGTCAAGAACTCTTGGGGCACGGACTTGATGGATCGCGGAAGGCCCGCCGAGGCTGCCGCGGGGACGAGCGGCTTCATCTACATGAGCTACGATTGGATCAATCGGATCTCAGACGCCTACAGCGTGCTCGAGACGCGTAACCCAAGCGGTTGGCTCAACAACCAGCCTTATCTGGGAAAGTGGCACGTCGAGACGGATCTACCTCTCGGGCGCGCCAATCTCGCGGCCTACCATCTGCCCGGAGCCTTTCCGAACAGCTCCCTCTTGGGACGAACCGACAGGCGGATCGGTACGCTCCATGCAACCGATCGGGACTACCGAGTGAACGGATCGCTGGGTGTCGACCGCATGGTCGCACGTTTCGGCAGTCCGGAAATCGACGCCAGCTACGATGCGACCTCCGGCGGGACTGGGGTTATTGCGCTTCGCGTCGACGACGACACGCTTGCGGGGTGGACGCATCCGGCGGGCGACTTCGACACGCGTGAGCCATTCTTCGCGACGATCGGCGACTACCCGGCAATGCAGTTTGCCCGTGAGACGGCCGGCAACCCCGCGCCGCTCGATTTCTTCGGCTCATGGCGCGTCGTCGGCGCAGGCCTCGACGGAGTGTTCGAGTTTGTCGACAACATCACCGGCGGTACCTATACGCCGTCCGACTCCAGCAGTGCAATTGCGGGCGTCGAGCTCGAGATCAATCCGCGCACCTTCATCACCGACCCGAACGATCCGTGCTTCGTGCGCATCACCGTGCCGACGACTCCGCCGATTACCCTCGACGGTTTGCTTTTTTGCTCGACGAGCACCCCGGCGCAGCGCGCGTTGATCACCGGCATTGGAGATGAGACGGGGGTCGGGAATGAGAGCGGTTTCTTCGCGTACCGTGAACGAAGGGATCCCGCGATCATCATCCAGTCGCCGACGGACGGCAGTGTCGTGCCGCCTGGGCGCCGGCGGGTCGAATTCAGAGCGCGCACACTCGGATTCACCGAGGCGCCGTTGGTTCGATGGACCAGTGATGTGGATGGCTTCCTCGGAGAGAGCGTGGGCTTGATTTCCCGGCTTGACCTGTCGTTCGGCCTTCATGTCATCACTGCGAGCACTTCGGCACCGGGTGGCGGCACGCTGAGCGATAGCGTGGAGCTCACGATCTCGAACGATCCCCCAACCGTCGACCTCGTCGCACCCGGCGGCGTCGAGCGATACTGCGCGGACGAGCCAATCACGTTCCTTGCTACATCGCAGGATCTGAACAACACACCGACCTTCGAGCTTCCGGAGAGCGCGATCGAGTGGTCCGTTGCCGGTGGTGCGTTCCTTGGCACGGGGCACTCCGTGACGGGCTCGTTCCCGGAGGGCGGCTACACGATCGTGGTCCGCGCCACCGACGACCAGGGCGAGTTCGCAGAGGACTCGGTCAATCTGCTCGTCGAGACCTGTGCCGACAACCCGCCCACCGCTTCGATCCTCCAACCCGCGGTGGATTCGGGAGTGAGCGAGGGCCCTTACGCGTACGACGGCTACGACGACGCCCGTGAGCAGTGGTACAGCGACGTGACCTTCGTCGGCACTGGCCAGGATCCCGAAGACGGAACCCTGTCCGGCAGCTCGCTGGTCTGGACGACGAATCGCACTGATGTGCAGAGCGGAACGCTGGGGACGGGCGGCACCGTCACGGTACGCCTCTACTCCAACACCTGCTTCGGCACGTGGCACGATGTGAAGCTCACGGTGACCGATAGCGACGGCAACAGGCGAAGCGCGGTGCGTCGCATCTTCATCTGGACTCTGTGTTAATCAGGATCGCGTCAGCATCTGGCTGACACCGGTAGAAAGAGGGGCCCCAAATCGCGGGCCCCTCTTTCGCAATTTTTGGTGCGATTACAACGGACCCGCAACAACCCGACCCCGGTCGACCACAAAGCCCAATCCCCCTGCCACTCGCGCACAGAGGGCCGTTGACCAACCGTTCTCATCGTCGCCGCGCGACCAGCACTTCGGTGCAGATTCCGAGCGTGCAGATGACCTCGCGGTGAAGGATCTGCCAGTCACTGCCGATGAAGACCTCGAGGTGGAGAGGCCGGCATCCACCGACGAGCCGCGGGCTGAGCGAGTGAATCGCGGTCCAAGCGCGGCAGGCGAGCTTCGATGGAAGCGTCTGACCGAAGGTCAAGCTCGCCAGGCAAAGGCGCCCGCCTGGGGCGAGCACTCGTCTCGCCTCGCGCAAAGCCGCACGGATGTCTTCCTCGCTGAGGAGGTCGAGCACGTACGTAGAAAGGAACCGGTCGAAGGCGCCGTCGCTCAGCGGCAGAGTAGGCGAGCCCTCCGTTCGCTGGACGCGCGCGCGATCTGCCCACGGCGCGACCCTGCCCTGGGCCAGGTCGATCATCGTTCCGCTGATGTCTAGCCCGACGTACTTGGAGTCTTCCGGAAGAAGCTCTTCAAGGAGGCGCGCCGCTAGCCGGCCCGTCCCGCAGCCGAGCTCGACGACCGCGCAGGCGGTTTCGAAGCCCGCGTATTGGAGGAGCACCTCGATCGCGGGGTCCTCGTAGATTCGTTGCAGGTCCTGCTTTGGCCCGAAGCGGTCGTAGAAGGCCCTTGCCTCCTCGTGCGAGAGGACTCGGTCGGGTTGGCCGCGTGGCTTTGCGACATCCATGCCCGGCTCAGCGTCGCACCGTCGTGTGGCCCGGCGCAAGCAACACCCGCATCCGTATCTCGCACCTGGCGGAGCCGTCCACGGAAAGATCCAGTCGTGAGCTCCTCCGCTGGCGAGCCGGCGTGATGGGCGGGCCGAACCGCACGTTGGGCCTGTGTTCTGCCTGCCCGCAGCGACACCTTGACGACCTAAGCACTGAGAACGCAGGTTTGTGTTTGGCCCAACGGCGGTCACAACCATGCAAATGAACAATCGGTGGAATCGGTTCGTGTACCGGCTCTGGGCCCCGGTCTACGATGCGGTTCTCGAGCGGCTCTTCCGCCAAGGGCGCCGTAGCGCCATGGAGTGGCTTGGTCTCCGGGCCGGCGAACGAGTGTGTCTCGTCGGTGTTGGGACCGGCGCGGATCTAGTCTACCTTCCGACAGGTGTGAAGGGCGTCGGGCTGGACTTGAGCGACGCTATGCTTGCGCGCGCAGAAGAAAAGCTTCCGATTGCGGGATGTGACATCGAGCTCCGGGCCGGCGATGCGCAAGCGCTCCCATTCAACGATGGGGCGTTTGACGCGGTCGTACTGAATCTGATCTTGAGCGTCGTTCCCGACCCCGCCCTCTGCATGTCCGAGGCGATCCGCGTGCTGCGACCCGGTGGCCGCATCGTCGTCTTCGACAAGTTCCTGCCCGACGGCACCGAGCCCACCTGGGGACGAAGGCTCTCGAACGTCGTCTCGACGCGCCTCGGCACCGACCTCAACCGGCGTCTCGGCGACATCCTCTCAGGGCTTCCGTGCGAAATCGTGCACGACGAGCCGAGCATTCTCGGCGGGATGTACCGAGTGGTCCTTCTCCGTCATTGACACGGGGACACTCTCCCCCCTCCTATCCTGCCGAAATCGCACGCTTCCTACGGCAAAGATCGCAGCGCCCCATCCCCCGACTCGCTGCGATCTTTGCCTGAGAACCGGTGTGAAATCCCGCGCTTGTCTACCCGGAGAGTGTCCCCCACGATATCTGTCCTAGTGATCACGTTCGTCGACCACATTCACATCCACGCTGCCGACCCTTCAGCAACGATCCGATTCTATGAGTCCTGCCTCGGCGCGGAGCACTTGGGGTCCATCCCTTCGGGTGAAGGCGGCCGCAACCACGGTGTGCTTCTCGGCGGGCAGATTTTGGTCATCAGCGAGTTCCCGCCAGGCATGACGCCGATGGACCCGCCCGAAGCAGGCGAAGGGGCACTTCGCTCCGGGTTCGGCGTGGCGCACTTCGGTGTTCAAACTACCGACCTCGATGGCGTGCTGGCGCGCCTACGTGAAGCCGGTGTGCACGTCCACGCTGAGCCGCGACGCTCCGGCTCGATCCGCTACGCCTACGTGACCGCACCCGACGGCGTCGTCATCGAGCTCGTCGAGCTCCACCTGCCCGCCCATCTTGCGCGGTTCGTACCGCTGCTCAACGGCGTCAACCGAGCGATCCACCTCACACGCCGCACCCTCGCAAAACAACTCTTCGATCGGGGACACTCTCCCCCCTCGTAACCGCTCGAATTTACGTGCTTCCTCCGGCACAGATCGCAGCACCCCATCACTCGAGTCGCTGCGATCCTTGCCTGAGAACCGGTGTGAAATCCGGTGCTTGTCTAGCCGGAGAGTGTCCCTGTCCTTCGACGCAAGAGAAGTAGCGCCAGGCCTAGCCAGGTCAGCAAGCCCGTCGGATTCGAGGTGACCGAGCAGCCCCCGGCGGTGGTCAGACCCATGCTGTCGAGGCTTGGCACAGTCGCGTTGTGCTGCCCGAGCGCTTGGTCGATCGCTGCGCTGTTGTCGGTCACGACCGTTCCGGGGCCACTGGTCGACAGCTGCGAGACAATTGCATTGGCCGGAGGGGCGCCATCTCCATCGGGGTTCCAGGGCCAAGTTCTCGCGCCCGGCGGCAGTCGAACGACCCTTCCGTCCTCGAGCTCCACGCGCGACGGTGCTTCGCTGAACGTGATCAACGGGTCGCATTCGATGACGCGCTCGGCGCCATGCACGTTGTCGATGTCTTCGAGGTCCGGGTTGAAATCAAACAAGGGGTCGAGGTCCATTTCCGGGGCAGACAATGTCGTGTAGAAGCGCGTCACGTAGGGCCTCGACGCCAGGAGCTCGCTCGTTTCCAGCATCGGCGTCACGACCTCCGTCGAAAGCGCCTCCATGAACGCCTCGGTGTTGAATGGCGTCAGCGGATTGCCGCAGCGGGGACACTGGACAAACTGTTCGAGCTCATCGGCAGGCAAGAAGTCCTCGAGCACGCCGAGATACCCATCCCACTGCGCGAACCGAGCGCTCTGGTCCAGGACATCTTCGGAGGAGAGCGCGGGGAGGTTGAGCTGGAGCTGCTCCCACTGGTCGCGTTCGAAGTCCGCCACGACCACGTTCTCGTAGGCATCGGCTGGTCCCGCACGCTCGGTCACGAACCCTTGACCACCGGCCTCATTTCCAGCGGCCACCACGACCTGGTTGTAGTTGCTGCCGCCAGTGAGCCAATCGATCAGCGCCTCGTTGAGCTCGAGTGCGCGGTAGTTGACCGGCACGGCGCGGCTTTCACCCAGCACCCAGACCATCACGCCCATGTCATCGTTCGCCGCTACGGCGGTTGGACGAATGGGAATCATGGGCTGATCCGAAACGTAGGTCATTCGAATCGGCCGGATCGTGCCTTCGTCATTGCCCTTGGTCAGCCGAAACGCGATCAGGTTCATCCCGTCTTCGAGGTATGAGCCGAGCAGGTCAGAGATATCCTCGGGATCGCCGCCCGGTGGAACCACGTCGTAGCCCTCGTCCGTAAGCCACTCGACCGCCACGTCGCCGACGCGGTCGAAGATGCCTTGGGGCTGGATGACCACATAGTCGTACGGACCGACGTTCCCCTGCGCCAGGACATTGATGCCGCCGCCACCGCTGCCACCCGCACCGCCGCTGCCGGAGTCCCCATTAAGGATGACATCGCCAGGCGGGGCGAATCTAGTGCCATCGTCCAGGCACTCTCCTTCGACACGGGTCGTCAGATTGTACTGTGGGTTACTCGCAAGCTGGAGTCGGGTGAACGCGAGATCCGACGACACTTCGATGTCTGGGACCCCGGGAACCGGCAAGACCCAGGCGAACTCTTCGGACGGCCCTTCGTATTGGATCTGAACGACGGCGGTGACCGTGCCATCCGCGTTCTTCGAAAAGATGATCCGTTCAGCGGCCTGATTCACCGGCGCCGTAGCGGAACAGAAAAGCCCGCCACAAGCCTGAGCTGGCGTCGCCGGCGTCAGCAGCGACAGCGCAAACAAGAAAAGAGATCCAAGGGCAAGCAGTTTTACTGACATTTTCGTCATCCTTTCCAAGAAAGGACTACCGTGCACGATGAGAAGGCTTTCTGCCAGTCAATTCCAATCGAGATGTGGCCATCCGCCGGTTTCGCCTGCGGGTTCGTACAGCTGGTGACAACCTTGCGTTTTTCCGCCTCGTAACATCCATTGCGTCATGAGCGGGTGACGTCTCGGTCGGACAACGGGACTCGTTATCATCGATCGTGTTCGCACGATCTACGTCTACCGCCAACAATCTGGCGGAGCACTAGCCCCCTAGCACCTTCTCCATCCGCCGAAATACATCCTCGATCACCTTCGCTTCCGGCAAGACCGTCACGCGGAAGTAGTTCCGGTAGTCGATATTGAAGCTGGAGCCCGGCGTCAGCAGCACGTGCTGCGTTTCCAGAAGCTCCATTGCGAATTCCTGGTCGTCGAAGTCAGGCAGCTTGTCCGTGTCGGCGCCGACAAATGCATACATCGCACCGCCGGGCGGAAGCATGTGCAGGTACTCACTTGCTTCGACGCCTTGGATCACCGCTTGGCGAGACTCGTACAAGCGCCCGCCCGGCCGAACCAGCTCCTTCAAGCTCTGATAGCCGCCCAGCGCCGTCTGCACGCCCCACTGCCCTGGCACATTGCTGCACAAACGCAGCGACGCCAACAAATCCAAACCCTGCAGGTAATCCTTGGCGAGCTCGTTGGTGCCGTTGAACACCACCCAACCCACGCGGAAGCCGCAGGCCCGGTAGATCTTGGACAAGCCGCTGAACGTACCGCAGAGGGTCTCCTTGACCAGTGGCGCCACCGGGACGAACTCGGCGTCGTCGTACACCATTCCGTCGTAGATCTCATCGCTGAATACGACGAGCTTGTGCCGTTCGGCAAGCGCGACCATCGCCTCGAGCACTTCCCGACTGTAGACGGCGCCCGTGGGGTTATTGGGGTTGATGATCACTATCGCACGTGTTCGATCGTTGATCAGGCCGGCCAGGGCATCGAGGTCCGGCTGAAACCGTTTCTCCGGCGTGCACGGGTAATGCACGGCCGTGCCGCCGTTCAGCGTGACCGACGCCGTCCAAAGAGGATAGTCGGGGCTCGGTATCAGCACTTCGTCGCCGTCGTTGAGCAGCGCGCGCAGCGTAAGGTCAATCAGCTCGCTGACCCCGTTGCCGATGAACACATGCTCGGCGGTCACGTTCATGACGCCGCGTTCCTGCTGCTGCAGCACCACCGCTTCGCGCGCCGGGAAGATGCCCTTCTGGTGGCAGTAGGCCTCGCTCTCCGGGAGGTTCTCGATCATGGCCATCCGCATCGTTTCGGGCGTGCGGAATCCAAATAGACCCGGGTTCCCAATGTTCAGCGAGATGATCTCGTAGCCCCGGCGTTCCATCTCGTGCGCACGCTGCGCCAGCTTCCCGCGGATCTCATAGCGAACATCGTGGAGGTTGTCGCTGCTATAAATTTCAGTATTCATCGATTCGAGCCAGTCCAATTCAGACTCATGGTAGACGCCCCCGCCATTGTCGAGCACCCATTTTAGCGGCGCACTCTCCCGGTTTGGGAGCCCCGCCATTCTCTCTGAGGAACACACTCCGCCGGCAATCGGCTTGATTTCAACGACTTGCGAGGCCTACCGCGAAAACGTTCCTTCGGGACGCTACTGCGGAGAACACTCCTAGCTGAGGTGCACCTCGTGGACGTCCTTCGTTACGACCGTATTGCCGTAGTGCGCTTCCATCCAGCGTCGCGCTTCATCGCGTGAGCTCTGATCGTTGGCAACGGCAATCGTTCCACCCCGCGAGCCACCCACCGAGCAGAAATCGCCTTTGCCCGCGGCCACGCGTAGACTGCCCCCCGTGGCTAGGGGACGCAGAGCGGCTTCCACAAACCTGACCGCCGCACGGGGGCTCGCCAAGGAACGCTTTGGCATTCAGAAGCTCCACCCAGAGCAAGCGCGCGCGATCGAGGCGCTGCTGTCCGGGCGTGACACGCTAGTCGTGCTGCCCACCGGTTACGGGAAATCCCTGATCTACCAGTCGACGGCACTCTTGTTCGAGCGGCCAACCATCGTCGTCTCGCCGCTGATTTCTCTGATGCGTGACCAGGAGCGAAAGCTTCGTGAGCGCGGCGCGCCGGTCGTGCGCATCGATAGCACGCTTCGCGCGACCACTCGACGCCAAGTATTGGCCCGCCTCGGCAAGGGAGGCGCGCTGATCGTCTTGACCACGCCCGAGACCCTCGAGTCGCTCGCGGGGTCGACGCTCGCCGAGGTCAAGCCGGCGATGCTGTGTGTCGACGAAGCGCATTGCATTTCCGAGTGGGGGCATGATTTTCGCCCGTCTTACCTGCGTCTCGGCGCGCTTCGAAAGCCGCTTGGCAATCCCGTGGTGCTCGCCCTGACCGCAACCGCCACACCGCGCGTGCGAAAGGACATCGCCGACCGTCTAAGGATGAAAAACCCGGTCGAGGTCATCGCGCCGCCCCATCGGAAGAACCTTCGCTTGTCTGCGAACATCG
>Ga0224508_10000290_pt1 | contig 51885 bp, 51 predicted proteins | sample SF_Jan12_sed_USG_4_FD_170157 | JGI IMG/M metagenome (GOLD analysis project Ga0224508, IMG submission 170157) | Sediment microbial communities from San Francisco Bay, California, United States - SF_Jan12_sed_USGS_21 | ecosystem: Environmental > Aquatic > Marine > Sediment | place: USA... | reverse complement strand
ATACGCGGGTTGAGCGAGCTGTAGGGGTCCTGGAAGATGACCTGGAATTTCTGGCGCCACGAACTCAACGCTTTTTTGTCGAGTTGTTCGAGATTGATACCCTCAAAGATGATCTCGCCCGAGGTCGGGTGCTCGAGCTGAAGGATGCAGCGCCCGGTCGTGGTCTTGCCGCAGCCTGACTCGCCGACCAACCCCACGGTCTCGCCTTTGCGGATGGTGAAGCTCACGTCGTCCACCGCTTTGACGTTGCCGATGGTCTTGTGAAACATGATGCCCTCGGTAACGGGAAAGTACTTCTTGAGGTTGCGGACCTCGAGCAGGGTCTCGCCCTTTTCAACCGATCGGAGGCTAGCCGCCGCCTGCGCCATCGCACTCACTGCACGGTCCTCATGTCAGTGTCCAGTTCGTGCTTGCGAAAACACGCCGCTTTTTGTCCGTCGCCTATATGTTCCAGCAAGGGAATGTTATCGGTACAGCGATCGATGGCCCAGTGGCAACGTGGCCGGTAAGCGCAACCATCATCCAGCCGCGTGAGGTCAGGGGGCTGTCCCTCGATGGGCACCAGCCGCCGGCCGCGGTGCTGATCCATTCGCGGCACTGAGCTAAGCAAGCCGATGGTGTAGGGATGGCGAGGTTTATGATAGACCTGGGCCGCGGTCCCTTCCTCGACGATCTTACCGGCGTACATGACGTTCACCCGGTCGGCGTAGCGGGCCACCACACCCAGGTTGTGCGTAATCACAATCAGCGCCACCCCGAGACGTTTGGTGAGGTCCTTCATCAACTCCAGGATCTGGGCCTGAATCGTTACGTCGAGCGCCGTCGTCGGCTCGTCGGCAATGATCAGCTTGGGCTCGCAACTCAAGGCCAAAGCAATCATAACGCGCTGGCGCATGCCACCACTGAAATGATGGGGATATTGTTTAAGCCGTCGCTCCGGATCTGAGATGCCGACCATGCCCAGTAGCTCTACCGCCCGCGCTTCCGCTTTTTCACCCGTCATCCCTAGGTGGTGTTGCAGCGTTTCCGTAAGCTGCAGCCCGATCGTGAGCACGGGATTGAGCGAAGTCATCGGTTCCTGAAATACCATCGCGATCTGCCGACCCCGGACGCTACGGATCTCCGCATCGCTTAGCTTGAGCAGATCCTTACCCATGAACCGGATGCTGCCGCCGACAATGCGGCCCGGGGGCCAGGGAATAAGCCGGAGGACAGAGAGTGCGCTGACCGACTTGCCACACCCCGATTCGCCGACAACGGCGACGGTCTCGCCCTCCTCGACATCGTAGGAGACATCATCGACGGCTTGCACGGTGCCGGCCGAGGTAAAGAACTGCGTGCAAAGATTTTCGATTTCGAGCAGTTTGGCCACCGACCCACCTTACTTTATTGGAATTATTTAACCAAATCGTTCGCTGACGGGGCAGTCAGAATCAAAACGGTAGGGGCTCTATCCCCGAATGTCAATCGACCGGCTTTGCCCGCCGTTAAAGTACGCCGCCGCCCGCCTAATCGGGCGACCCCGGTGCCGGTTGTACCGCAGCGAGCGCCGTTTGCTTATCGGCGGGGAGCAACACCGCGGCGAGCACAATCGCCGCCGCGAGGCCGCCGAGTACGACAAATAACCACCAGAAGTCACCGGTGACCTCGTGGATAACCGCCACCATGGGCACGGCCAGCGCACCCACGCCGAGGGCCAGCACGAACTTGGCGCCAAAGGCGGTACCGCGCCATTTGCTCGGTGAGTAGTGCGCCAGCAGCACATTCTCGACCGGCACCGCGGTGGTATTCAGGAACACCGCGGTTGACACGGCAAATAACAACGGCAGGCCGTAAAGACCAGCCGCCAGAAACAACAGCGGCGCCTGTATTACGTAGGCCAGTATATAGATGGGTCGCGCCGAATAGCGGTCAGCCAGATGGCCACCGAGAAACTGCGCGCCCGCCGCAAGGAAATAGACGAGCGACACCAGGCCGCCGGCGCCGAGCGCACGCCCGTTCGTCAGGTCCGGTAACCGCTCAGCAAACACCTTGGGGAGCGCCGACGAGACCGCCTGGAAGATTAAGCCCGCACACAACATGGTAACGGAGAGCACGACAAAGGCGCGTACCATGTCGCGGTGCGAGGTCTCGGGTCTCGGCTTGACGTCTGTCTTGCGTTCGACGATGCGGCCGCTGCGCACACACGCGAGCAGCACCAGACCGGTGGCAATCGCGACGACGCCCGGAATGATGAATGCGGCACGCCAGTTGATGAGATCGGTAAGCACACCGGCAGTTAGACCCGCGCTCGCCACGCCGAGGCTGCCAAAGATACCGTTGATGCCCAACACCTTGCCGCGATTGACGGCATTGCGCACCAGCCACGCCATGCCGACCGGGTGATAGATAGAAGCAAACAGGCCGATCAGCGCCAGGCCGACGGCAATGCCTAAGGGTGACGCCATAAAGCCAGTGAGAACGGATGCCGACCCGAGACCGATGAAAAAAACGACCATCATCGCCGGCATGCTCCAACGATCGCCGAGCCACCCGGCCGGTAGCGCGCCGATACCAAACAAGACGTTGCCGACGGTCAGTAGCGCCAGTAACTCGCCGTAGCTCATACCGAACTCGTGCTCCAAGGCCAGCACGACCGTCGGATAGAGCAGCATAAACAGGTGCGAGAAACTGTGACCGACGTTGGAAAACGCGAGCGCCAGAGGCGCGGAGGTGGAGGCCATGACAGGAACGTCGCTCAGTTGGGCATGACGCGCAGCGCTGGGTCGCGGCAGTTGCGCTAAGAAAAGGAGCGATGGTGCCATGACATCGCTTCGGCCACAACTTGTGTTTGCTAACGCGCCGAAACGAAGTGGGCCTTGGCCCCACGCCGTGTCGCCGCAGCCCGACCCACCCGCTTCACGGGGGGTCGCAAACCCGCCGGCAAGCCTACCGATCAGGACTTGAAAATTGACCGGCAATCCTTATATTTCGCTACGCAAAAAAGTGCAAACTGTCCCTGTTTGGGCACCGCGACAAACAGAGTTTGTTCATGCGCAGAAGGAGGGGAAATTCATGAGCGAACTGACCGATAGCAGACACCTGCACGTTTCTGTTCACACCCAGAGGTATCGCAACGCACCGGCGCTGCCTTGAAACTATATATGATTTCAAAGACTTACGGTTACACCGGACGAGTGTTGCAGTAGCAATGCGCCACCGATTCGCGTAGCCTCATGCGCATAGTGGCAACCTGGCGGGCGTTTTGGTGTCTCACTCGGTGGAGGAAGAAGTATGCAGGGCATGATTGAAATCAAGAATCTGTGCAAGCGTTTCGGCCCTATAGTGGCGGTGGACGATGTGTCCTTCGCGGTGCATCGGGGCGAAGTGCTCGGCTTCCTTGGTCCCAACGGGGCCGGCAAATCCACAACCATGAAGATGATTACCGGTTTTCTAACCCCAGATTCCGGTACGGTGATCATCGAGGGCGATGATCTTGCGCTCGCGCCGGTGGCGGTGAAGAAGCGCATTGGCTACCTGCCGGAGGGGGCGCCGCTGTACGCGGACATGACGCCTGCCGGTTTCTTGAATTTCATCGCTGAAATCCGCGGGTTTCGCGGCGAAGCTAAACGCCGCCGACTTGACGAGACCATTGCCAAGGTGAATCTCGAGCAGGTACTCGACCAGCCTATTGGCACACTCTCGAAGGGCTTCAAGCGTCGCGTCGGCCTCGCCCAGGCGATTTTTCACGACCCCGAAGTATTGATTCTGGATGAACCCACGGATGGGCTTGATCCGAATCAGAAACACGAAGTACGCACGCTCATTCGCAACATGGCCAAGGAGAAGGTCATCGTCCTTTCTACCCACATCCTGGAAGAAGTCGAGGCGGTGTGCAGTCGCGCCATCATCATCGCCTACGGTAGGCTCGTATGCGACGGCACACCGGCTGAGCTCGAGGCGCGTTCGCGTGTACACAATGCTGTCACCCTCGCCCTGCGCGGCGGCGCCGTTAACGGAACCCGCGACGAACTGCGTGCCCTGTCTGGCGTCAAGTCGGTCGAACTCCTCACACAAAACGATGACCTTGCTCGCTTCCGGGTCTACCCCAAAGATGGCCAATCACTCGTAACAACAATAAGCCAAGCCGTGCGCGAACGCAGTTGGAACGTTGAAGAGCTGAGTATTGAGCGTGGTCGTCTCGACGAGGTCTTTCGGTCAGTCACCACCGGCGAGCCACGCACTTCCTGAGGGGTATCGATATGGCTAACATCTGGGTTGTTTTCAAACGTGAGCTGACAAGTTATTTCATGACTCCGATCGCGTATGTCTTCATCGTCATTTTCCTTTTCCTAAGTGGCATATTCACTTTCTACTTGGGTAACTTTTTCGGCCGCGGACAGGCTGATCTGGAACCGTTTTTCAGCTTTCATCCGTGGCTTTATCTATTCTTGATCCCAGCCCTTGCCATGCGTCTGTGGGCCGAAGAACGCCGCGGTGGAACAATCGAGTTGCTGCTGACCCTACCCATTGCAATGCCACAGGCGGTGCTTGGTAAATACTTGGCTGCCTGGGCGTTTACCGGCATCGCGTTGGCACTGACATTCCCGATCTGGTTGACCGCGAACTATCTTGGCGAGCCGGATAACGGCGTGGTCGTCGCCGGTTACGTCGGCAGCTTTCTGATGGCGGGGGCGTTTCTCGCAATTGGGTCCTGTGTCTCATGTTTGACCAGGAATCAAGTCATCGCCTTTGTTGTGACGGCAGTCGTCTGCTTGATCTTTGTTCTGAGTGGCTATCCGCTGGTGCTCGACTTCTTTAGCAGTTGGGCGCCGCGGTTTCTCGTCGAGACTATTAGCTCGTTTAGCTTTCTGAGTCATTTTAATGCGATTACCAAGGGCGTGATCGATCTGCGTGACTTAATCTATTTCGCGTCGTTGATCGCGTTCTGGCTGTTTGCCAATGCCATCCTGATTGAAATGAAAAAGGCGGACTGAGGAGAGCGACACATGAAATCTAGATGGCTTACGACTACCGGGCTCGTGTTGGGGGTAATACTACTTCTTGCGGTCAACATTTTCGGCAACGCCGCTTTTACCTCCGTGCGTCTCGATTTGACCGATAGCAAACTCTATACGCTGTCGACGGGTACGAGAAACATTCTCTCAGGACTGGACGAGCCCGTTACGCTACGGCTCTTCCTGTCGCGCGCACTATCGTCGCGTTTGCCTAGTATCAACAGCTACACGAAACGTGTCGAGGAATTGTTGGAGGAGTATCAACGTGCCGCCGATGGCAAGCTGGTGGTCAGCGTCGTCGATCCAGAGCCGTTCTCGGAGAAGGAAGACCGCGCTGTCGGCTACGGTCTGCCCGGCATACCGCTTGATGAAGAATCTACGTTCTATTTTGGGCTCGTCGCTACCGGCTCCACCGACGAAGAGGAGGTGATCCCATATCTGTCCGCGGAGCGTGAGGAGTTTCTTGAATATGACCTCACTCGGCTGATCTACCAGGTCTCACATCGCAAGCAAAAGGTCATCGGGCTGATCAGCTCGTTACCGTTAGATGGCATGAATCCGCAAGCGGCAATGACGGGCAGGCCATCGCCACCGTGGGCGGTGTTGGCGCAAATGCGGCAATTCTTTGACGTAAGGAAGCTAGACAGTACTATCAAAACAATCCCGGCAGACATCGACGTCCTCATGCTGGTCCATCCCAAGGCGCTTACCGATGAGACCCTCTACGCCATCGATCAGTTCGTGCTTCGCGGCGGTCGCACACTGGTATTCGTTGACCCTCATGCCGAGGCCGACCAACAGGCACCGGGTTCGATGGGCGGGGCACCATCGGGACGCAGCTCTGAGCTGAGCACGCTTTTGCAGGTGTGGGGATTAGAGCTGGTACCAGCGAAGGTCGTGGGTGACTTGCAGTGGGCCGCCAATGTGCGGTTCCAGCGTCACGGGCGTCTGCGACTGATGGAGTACCCCGTCTGGATGAACCTCCCGCCAGCCCTATTCAACCAGGACGACATCGTGACCGCGAAGTTGGGAAGCCTGGCGTTGGCGACACCTGGGCGGCTCAAGCTGACGGGTGACGCCGGGGTGCAGATCACGCCGCTGATCCAATCGAGCCCTAACGCGATGCAGATCGGCACCGAGCGCTTAAGCCTCTTGAGCGACCCGGAGGACATGTTGCGCAACTATCGGGCAGAGGGGGAGCGCTTTTTGTTGGCGGCCCGGGTGACGGGCCCCGCAAATAGTGCTTTCGCCGACGGTCCACCGGCTACAGAAGATCGCCAATCAAAAGGTGCGAACAAGAGCTCAGAAACTGAAAAAAAAGACGAAACGATCACAAAGCTTGAGCATTTGGCAAAGGCAAAAGATGACATCAATGTGATCATCGTCGCCGATACGGACCTGCTGCAAGATCAGTTCTGGGTGCAAATCCAAGAGTTCCTCGGTAACAGGCTCGAGATTCCGACGGCGGCGAATGGCGCCTTCGTCGTGAACGCCCTGGATAGCCTGACTGGCAGCAACGATCTCATCAGTATACGTAGCCGCGGGCGCTTTACACGGCCGTTTACCCGCGTCAATGCCCTGCGACGGGGAGCCGAGCTGCGCTTCCGTGAGAAAGAGCAAGAGCTGATCAGACGACTACAGGAAACCGAACAAAAACTGACCGAGCTGGAACGCAGCAAGAAAGGCGACAACACGGTTATCTTGACCGCTGCGCAGCAAGAAGAGATCGCTCGTTTTCGTGATGAGAAAGTCCGCATCCGCAAGGATCTACGCAATGTGAGGCACGAACTGCGAAAGAACATCGAGAGCCTGGAGGGCTGGATGAAGTTCGTCAATATCGGCATGATGCCCGTGCTCATCGGCTTTGGCGGCGTCATAGTGGGCTCCTATCAGATTCGCCGCAGAAAGAAAGGTGCCCACACTGCGGCTAATGCAAGGTCAGGGTGAGCCATGAGAAGCAGCCAGACCCTTGTTATTCTCGGCCTTGTCACGTTGGCTATTGTGTTGGCCGCGATATTCAGCCAACGGGAATCGACAGGGATTCCCCGCCAAGGCGAACCGCTGTTTCCTGAGCTAATGGCAAATATCAACGACACGGCCGAAGTGATCCGTGTGAGCAAGGACGAGGCGTTGACCCTTGCCCGTCACGACGGTCGTTGGGTCGTAAAGGAAAAGGCAAACTACCCTGCCGATGTAGATAAGGTACATCAGCTGCTTGTGGGGACGGCCCAGCTCCGGCGAGTGGAACCAAAAACACGCAAGCCCGAACTCTATGACAAGCTCGGGGTTGAGGATGTCGATAAGGAAGGAGCGAAGTCGACAAAAATCTTACTAAAAAACGGTAACGGTAGTGTGCTAGCAGACTTCGTTCTGGGTGAAAACCACTGGGTAACGGGACAACCGAGTTTAAGGCAGTATTATGTTCGACTCCCCGACGATCCGCAGGCGTGGCTGGTAGAAGGTAACATACCTGATGACAAATCAACCAACCACTGGCTGAATGATGACATCCTCACGCTCGATGCTGAACGTGTACGTGAAGTCAAAGTAACCCACCCCGACGGCCGTAAAGTTATCGTTCGCCGGGCCGGCCCCAACACGAAGGACTATCAACTCGTAGGATTGTCGAAAGGTGCAGAGGTGGAATCGGCGTCTGCCTTAAACAGCATTGCCAATGCGTTAACAAACATCACCCTGGAGGATGTGAAGCCAGATTCACAGGTGGACCTCAAGAAGCGAGCTGGGCTATCGGTCGAGTTAAAGACCTTCGACGGGCTGTTAGTCACTATGAAGACAATAAAGGATGGTGATAACAATCTCGCCCGGTTCAGAGCAATCTTTGATGCTTCTCTGGTACACAAAGAAAAAGCTAGCAAAGAAAAAAGCGAGTCTGACGATAAGGATGCGAACAAAGAATCTACACTCAAAGAACCAAATGTCGTTCAGAAAGAAGCCGAGACGCTCAGCGCCCGCTGGAAGGGCTGGGTTTATGTGATACCTAAATACCGCATCGACGTCCTTGCCAAGAAGAAATCACATCTAATCAAGAAAAAGAAGAAAACCGGATAGACGACTAGCGGCGTAATTATGGCGGGAGCCTTGTCGCCGCGGGCTTCTCGGTAGCGGCTGTCACGTGGCTTGTATACTCTAACCCAGTTATTGGCGGAGCTTCCAGAATGGCACTTGTTGATTTTCCCCGGGTTCAATTAACCCATACACCAACACCATTGGAGCCGTTACCGAACTTGACGCAACAGCTCGGTGGACCGCGCTTGTTTGTCAAAAGAGACGATTGCACGGGACTTGCGATGGGCGGCAACAAAGCGCGGCAACTGGAATACTATCTCGGCCAAGCCATGGCCGAGAACGCGGATACCGTGCTCATCACCGGTGCGGTGCAATCAAATTTTCTCCGCATGACGGCGGCGGCGGCAGCAAAATTGGGGCTGCGCTGCGAGATCCAGCTTGAAGATCGGGTCCCCAATATGGGGGCTGACTACCACAGTTCCGGTAATGTTCTGTTGCACCAGATCCTAGGTTGCACAGTACACAGCTTTGCGGAGGGAGAAAACGAGAAAGCGGCTGACGCGGCCTTAGAAACAATGGCCTATCGGATCCGCGCCGATGGCGGTCGGCCCTATGTCATCCATCTGAGCCAAGAGCATCCACCCATTGGTGCCTTGGGTTACGTCGACGCGGCACGCGAGATCTTGGAACAAACGGCACAAACGGGAACAAAAATCGATTTGATCGTAATACCGTCCGGCAGTGCTCTCACCCACGTCGGCACCTTGGTCGGACTGAGGTTACTAGGCAGTGCGCTTCCCGTTCTAGGAATTTGCGTGCGGCGTGATCAGAAACAACAGACCGAGAGAGTCTTGCGTCGCGCTAACGAGACGGCAGAGCTCCTTGGTAAATCTGGAATCATTAAACCGGATGACGTGTGGGTAAGCGATCGTGTGCTTGCCCCCGGCTATGGTCAAGTAAACGAACAAACTACAGAAGCGATACTACTGGCAGCCCGTAGTGAAGGCTTATTACTCGACCCCGTGTATTCCGGCAAGACATTGGCCGGTCTGATATCGCTGACTCGCGATGACATCATCCAACCGCATTGGAACGTGCTGTTTGTGCACACCGGCGGTACACCTGCCTTGTTTGGCTACCAAAGTCTACTTGCTCCCAACTCGTTGTAGATTTGCTATCGCTTAGCACGATTGACCAGCTCCTGATAAAGCGTGTCCGGGATGGCAACACCTTTTTGCTGTGCGTTCACTCGGCGCAACTGGCGTTGAGTACCAGGGAGACGTGCACCATGTTGCACAAGTATTGCCGCGAATAGCTCTTCGATTCGCGCCGAGAAACGTGCGCCGGCAAAGACGAAGGGGTCGATAATCACAAACGATTGGCCGACGCGGGGCGGCGCGCCTTCGGCACTGAAAAATGAACTCGCCTCATAGGCAAAGCTCGCACCTGCCAAACCAGCCGTGAGGATCTCGACCACAAGCGCAAGCGCGGCACCCTTGGCTTCCCCCATGGGAACCATAGTCCCGGCCAATGCGGCGGTGGCGTTTGTGGTCGAATGTCCCTGTGAGTCCAGCGCCCAACCACTGGGTATAGGCTTGCCCTGCTTCTCCGCCAACATCACCTTGCCACGTGCCACGCGGCTCAACGACAAGTCAATCACCAAAGGCAGGTTGTCTGCCCGTGGACACGCAAACGCGATCGGGTTGGTCCCAAAGGTGCCTTTAGAACCGCCCCAGGGTGCCATGGCCGAAGGCGTATTGCTGAAACCGAGCGCAATGTAACCATGCGTCGCTACCTGTTCGACGTGATAACCGCAGGCGCCTGCGTGATGAGAGTTGCTGACCGCAATCGCAACGACCCCGGTATCCTCAATCAAATCAATGGCCCGGGCCAGTCCCACTTTTATGGCCGGGAACGCAAACCCGCATTTGGCATCAACCGTGATCGAGGCGCGCGCCGTCACTTGCAAATCCGGGGTCGCCTTACCATCGACCTTACCGCTTAGGGCTTGATCCGCATAAAACGGTATGCGCGAAACACCATGCGAAGACAGGCCCTCGGCATCCGCTGCCACCAACGCCGCGGCAACGATGCGGGCATTCTCGGAAGAGGTGTTGGCGGCAACCAAGGCATGGGTCGCAAGATCGGACAGTTCCTGCAGGCTAACGGTAATAGTCATTGGTTGCGCTCCAACACCTGGCGAACGCCGGTCGCAACCATTGCACTGACGCGCGCGTTCGATTCCTCGGTCACACCGGCGATGTGTGGAGTAAGTATTAGGTTGGGTACATCCTTGAAGCACGAACTGGCCGGTAGCGGTTCGGTTTCGAACACGTCTAACATCGCGCCGCCGAGCACGCCAGATCGCAACGACTCGACAAGGGCGCGTTCGTCGACAATGCCGCCGCGGGCAGCATTGATCAGCATGGCCCCCGGCTTTAACGCGCGAAGCGCAGCACCATCAATGAGGTTTCGTGTCTCATCCGTCAGCGGCGTATGAATACTGACAACATCGCTTTGACCCAACAGGTCTGACAGATCATACGGCGACACGCCCGTTTGCGCCCAGATCTCGTCATCGCGTTCAATCGGCGGATCACTGGCGATTACGCGCATACCAAGTGAAATAGCCTGTGTCGCCACCGCGCGGCCTATGGCGCCAAACCCGACGAGCCCCAGTGTTTTGCCCTTAACTTCGCGGCCTATCACACGTGTTCGTGGCCAATCACCGGCGATTACATCGTTAGTCGTGAAGTAAGCGCCACCGCGCATCAGCATCAAAATACCACTGATCACATATTCGGCCACCGATTCCGCATTGGCCAGGTCAGCCCGCACGACCGCGATGCCACGCCGTTCGCACGTGGCTAGGTCAATGTTATCGAGCCCCACCCCTAGCCGACCGATAACCTTGAGGTGAACTGCCGCCTCGAGCAATGCGCCCCGCACTTGGGTACGGTTACGGACAATCAGCGCCGGCGCCGTTCGTAGTGCTTGCTCTAGGTGCAGCGGCACTGCAAGCATTTCCGGGTCATATAGCACATCGTAATCGGCGGCCAGTTCGGCCACCACCGTTTCATTCATGAACTCTGGAATGACGATGTCCGGCATTGGCCCCTAGGTGACGACGGTCTGGCCAGACTGGACACGGGTGAAATGTACCGGTCGATTATTGACCATCAGATCGTCGGACTCGAGAACGGTATGGGTAAAAGTAGACGTCGATAGATCTCCAGCCTCTGGGAAGTCCGACCGATAATGCGCGCCACAAGAGTTTTGGCGCGCGGTCGCGGCAGCTGTGATCGCACGACTGACTAGCACTAGGTTTTTGAGGTTGAGCCAATCGTGCCACGCTAGGTTAAATGCAAGCGTACTTCCCACGACACCGGTGTTATCGAGTTCACGATCGAGTTCACATAGTGCCGTGTCGGCGTGTCGCAAGCCCTGCGCTTCGCGCACGATTCCCACCTCGTCCCACATAATGTCATATAGACGTTCGCGAAGCGTATTCAGATCACCGAGTGTACGATTTAGTGGACGCCGGCAGCGCTGCATCGAGGCCATGATTGCATCCTCATCCGCTTGGTAGAAAACCCCACCATCGGCTACCCATTGGGCCATGGTGCGGCCGGCGATACTGCCAAACACGGTAGCGTTGGCAACGCCATTGCCGCCCAGCCGGTTAGCACCATGGACGCCACCGGTATCTTCGCCGGCGGCAAACATGCCCGTTAAAGTGGTTGAACAATCGGCGTTGATCAACACGCCTCCCATCATATAATGGGCAGTGGGAATAACTTCTACTCGACCCCCGGCCAGGTCAAAACCACAATCCTCGCAGCGCTCGACCATACCCTTGAACATCTTTCGCACGTCATCGGACCCAAGATGACTCATCTGTAGATAAAGACCGCCCAGGGGAGAGGTGTTACCGGCACGGATCTCTTCGTACATAGCGCGACTGACGATATCACGCGTGGCGCGTTCGCCACGCGGATCGTACTTTTGCATAAAGCGCTCGCCATTAGCGTCCAACAGGTAACCGCCAGCCCCGCGTAGACCCTCCTCCAGCACGGTGCCCGTCATTCGCGTGTCGCGACCCGCGAGTAGCCCGGTGGGATGAAATTGAACCATTTCTAGGTCACGCAACCCGAGACCCGCGCGCAGTGCCATTGCCATACCGTCGCAACTCTTGTCCGCCGACGGCGTGTTGTATTTGTACATGGTGGGACCACCGCCAGTCGCGAGCAGCACTGCTTTCGCCTGCATGAAGACAAACTCGCCGGTGCGCATATCTATCAACAGCACACCGGCAACGAATTTACCACTGGGGTCCTTTATGATCTCAACCGCCCGGTGATCTTCGAGACGATTGATGTCGCGCACCCACAGTTGTTCGGCCAAGCGATTGATAATCTCGATACCCGTGAGGTCGCCCTTATGCACGGTTCGATCGAAGGTTTGACCAGCAAACGCCTTCTGATGCACGGTGCCATCTGCGTTGCGATCAAAGAAGCAACCGAATTCATTCTCAAGCTCACGGATACACGTCTGCGCACCGGTAACAAGCTGCCAAGCAAGCTCCTGGTCATTCAGCCACTTGCCGCCTTCAATGGTATCCATGAAGTGGCGCTCAACCGAGTCCCCTTCGGCAAGTGCGACGTTATAGCCGCCCTGCACCATGCGCGTGCAGCCGCATTTGCCGAGCAGCCCCTTGACGACGACGGTGACGGAGAGTTGTGGCACGATTTTGTTGGCGTGTAGCGCCGCCAACAAGCCGGCACCGCCACTACCGAGAATGAGTATATCTGTGCGGCGGCGCCTCAAGACTTGACGCCGAGCACAGACAAGGCATGGGCACGGCGTTCGGCGGCAGTAGCCTGTACGGTCTCATAAAGGCTGCCACCGTGTGAATCCATGCCTACCAGCAACGGGCCAAAGTCGCACACCCTGAATTTCCAAAGACTTTCCGGGTTGAGGTCATCTAGGTCCACATCCTCGATTGCCTCTATCCACGTCGTTTCCAGGGCGGCCGCGCCACCAATGATCGCTAGATAAACACCGCCAAGGTCGGCGAACGCCGCTTGCGATTGCTGCATGAGGCCACCCTTGCCGATGATAATGCGCACACCGTATTGCTCCATAAGCGGTCGCGTAAAGCGTTCCATGCGGGCGCTGGTAGTCGTACCGATGCAAATCGGCGCGTAACCGGCGGGAAACTTAGTCTTATCCTCTACTTTCTTTACGTTAGGGGCAGTGTGAATAACCGCATGACCATTCAAATCGAAACGCGTCTTGCGGCCGTGATCGAACATCGCGATTTGTGTGGCATCGCGGATCCCAAAGAGTGTGCCGCCCAAAGAGACCGTATCACCGATGCGCAGGCTACGAACCTGGTCTTCACTGATAGGCATATCAAAATCGTGGTGTGCCATCGCTAGAACCCGTACTCGACTGTGTTTGGGGTAAACGTTGCCGTCGCCCGCCGCGCCGAGTGGCACTGAATATTGACGGCGACGGGGTTCATGGTGATATGCGTCGCCGCCGTTTCGACGTGAACCGCGAAGGCGGTTGAATCTCCCCCTAAACCTTGCGGGCCGATGCCCAAACTATTGACAGCGGCGGTCAGCTCGCGCTCGAGCTTGGCACCTTCTTCGTCGTCACAAACGCTACCGAGCGCGCGTGTCGCCGCAATCTTTGCCAAATGGACACACAAATCAGCCGTACCGCCTACACCCACCCCGACGATAGTCGGTGGGCAGACCTTACCGCCGGCCTCGATAACTTTGTCGACGACGAATGTCTTAATGCCGTCGACACCTTCGGCCGGTACACACATCTTGAGAAACGAACCATTCTCCGAGCCACTACCCTTGGGTATCATTTCGATACGAAGGACTTCCGGTTCGTCGGAAAAATCAATATTGATCACTGGCACCCGGCGCCCGGTATTGGTGTGATCGTTGGCGCGGGTAATGGGATGAACCACCGATGAGCGTAACGGATGCTCGTGGGTCGCCGCGGCACAACCGCGGACAATTGCTTGCTTCAGTTGGTGGCCATCAAGTTGCACATTAGGGCCGATGGTTACATTATAGATGGGAATGCCGGTATCTTGGCAAAGCAGGTTGTCGGTAGACTCGGCCACTTTAATATTCTGCATCATGGTGCCGAGTATGGCCTTACCGGTAGCGTCGGACTCCGCGGCGTCGAGTCTGGCGAATCCCTGCTTTATGTCGTCTGGTAGTACCTTCAGAGCGCGTATATAAAGCGCCTTGCAAACATCCTCGACAATTCTTGAATCAATTTTCATAACGCCAATACTATACCTTAATACGGTCAACGTGGGACTCAACAAAGCAGGCTGGGAAAGGGGGACGTATTTGGCTTAGCCCAAAATCCCACGAGTGACGAATAGCAGTACGCTAATACTCATGAGTACATAACTCGCCATATACACGCGATCTGCGGTCTTTCTTCGCTCAGGATTAGCTTGCTGGAACCAGTAGGCGGCAATACTAAGGATCCCGCCTGCTACCGCGGCAATTACCATGGGCCACCAGAGCAGCTGACCCCAGTCGATCACACCATCAAGAGGCCTTGAGGTACGCGGGCGCACTGGACGAAGTCAACAGCATCCTCCACCGCCTAGCACCTTGGTTGGAATAATTCGCGATGCCCTCAAATACGGTTGTTCATCATGACGAAACACACCATGCACGAGCAATTGATCACCGACCTTGGCGTTAATCCCATTGTCGCCTATGACTTTCAGCGGCATCTGTGAGACATCTTGCAGCAGAAATATGCGTCCGTCCGAAAACGCTTTGATGACCAGCCCATAGATAACCACGCCCTTACCATCGAAATCGATGGGATCCGCTAGCAGATTCGCGATGATGGGCCTATCCGTCTCGTCATGAACAGCCTGGCTGAGCGATGTAAGTGTGGCAAAAAGCACCAACACAAGAGTAATAAACGTCGATAGATTAGACAGCTTCTTCATTTATCTGTTTTCCCCTGTACCGATTGCCGTTGCTCAAAAGCTTCGACCAGATCTGCGGCGGCGTTACTCCCCGCGGCAAACGCACTAACTGCCTCTTGGTAAAGAATCGAAAGCGCCTCACTCTTCAATTCAGCGTAACGCCGCGAGGTCAACATCTCTAAATTTCTTGGCCGCGGCAGATCCACTGTGATCGTTGCTTTCACATGAGTGGGCGCGCGGCTCAACACTAGCAACTTGTCGGCCAACAGAATCGCCTCGTCTATCTCCGAAGTAACAAAAAGAATCGTGCGCCCGCTACCCTCGAAAAGTCGAAGCAGATACTCCTGCATGAGTTGCCGGGTCATGGCATCTAGCCCCCGGAAGGGCTCGTCCATCAGCAACACGCGAGGGTTGTTGATAAGCGCACGGGCCAGTTCCGCCCGACGCTGCATACCACCCGAGAGCTGTATCGGATACTTATGACTAAATTCACTAAGTCCCACTAGTTCGATTAGTTCGTGTGCCTTCTTCTCGATGTCGGCAGCTTGACTGTCGCGTTGCACGACTGGCCCATACATAACGTTGTTCAGTGTTGTCATCCACGGGAACAGAGCCGTTTCTTGGAATACCACGAGTCGATCGGGCCCTGGTCCCGATACTGTGGCACCATCGAGCACGACCTCGCCTGATGTCGGCGTTTCGTAACCTGCGATTACGTTAATCAGTGTGGTCTTGCCACAACCGGATGGCCCGATAACCACCGTGAATTTGCCACGTTCCACCTCAAACGTGCAGTCTTGAATAACCGTGGTTTGAGCGACATCTTCCCCAAACTGTTTGGTGACGTTGCGAAGTTTAACCTCGCCACCTTCTACAGGCTGAATCGACGCTTTGTGCTCCATCCCCCTCTCCCCGGCTTACCAATATGCGTTGATATGATATGTGGCAACGATAGCGGCGGCTACCAGTACAATAAACGGCAAGTAGGGTGCAATTCGATAGAAGATTTTCACGTGTGCTAGGCCCTACAACCGGAAAGGCAGTGCGTAAAAGAAATCTACCACATACAGCGCCCCTGCAATACCGGTGATACCGCCTAGCATCAGTCTCAAAAAATGCTGCGGCACAAAACGCTGGGTTTTAGCCGCGCACCATGAACCGAAAATACCACCGGCCGCAGCGAAAAATCCCCATGCCCATTCCGGTTGAATGGCGACCCCGGTTGTTGCGGGTAAGATCACGCCGTAGGTGAATAACCCGACGCCGGATAACACGATTACATACGGGATGGTCGCCGCGACAAGTACATACATCGGCAAGCCATATACGGCTGCGAATATTGGAACCAACATGAAACCCCCACCGACTCCAAGAGCGGCCGATATTACGCCGACAACGGCACCCGTCATAAATAAGAAGGCAAGGTTTACCGTCCAGTATTCTTCCCAAAAACCGATAGTGAGTCGGCCACGGCTACGAGAAATTGTTTCAACTCTGATATTGCTTGGCAGACCCGAGGGCGACAGGCCCGCGGTACGGCGCGTTTCGGCTTGCGCCGCAAATTTTTTGTCGAGTCGGCTGTGCCTTCCACGAAAGCCATGAAATGCCGCGTGACAAAGGTGTACACCGGCAAACACTAGCGCCAACCCGACCGTGAACGTAAATGGCTTGGTATCGGACAGCAAAGTCAGCCGAACAAAAGGCCCGATCAAGCCACCTACTATACCGCCCGCGCAAACCCACACAGCTAAATCGAGGTTCCACTGCCGATTTCGACGAAACCCAAAAAGTGCCCCCAGTGGATTGAGGAATGTGAGAAGCTGTGTAGTCGGCGTGACATGTAGATTCGAAAATTGCAACACCGACATCGTATAGGGTAGCGCAAAGATACCCGCTGCCTCACCCACGACGGCCATGGTATAACCGGTCCAAGCCCCCATCCAAATGAGGTGCCAAATCGGGACGCGGACACCGGCTAATGGGAAAGCGACTTCACCTCCTGGCAAAAAACCATGTTGCGCGTACGCGGTAATCATGCCAAGGGTACAAGCACCGAGGATGAGCGGACATTGCTGAAAGAAAAACTCCTGGGTGAGCGACCAGTTTTTAACCACGGCGAACGTGTCTGCCGTCCGCGTCAAACTCTAGTCACCTGATAGCCATAGGCTTTTAGAACAGGCGCCGCCAAGGTGTTGCCCACTCGCCGGCGGCTCGAATAATCGCGCTCGAACAATACCCCGCGATGCCGATCGAAATCATGCACACGATAACATGCCCGATGGCGTTGATCTGGAACGACAACCAAAGCAAGTAACCAAGGCCAGTATCGCCGGCGATCATCTCCGAGGCAACGACCATTTCCCACGAAATCCCCATCCCTACCGCCATGCCTGTCACGATAGAGGGGATGGTAGCGGGTAAAATAATCTTCCAGAACAAATCGTTGGGACGCGAACCTAGGGAGAGGGCAGCGCGTTTATATGAAGGATCGATATGTGACGCCCCGCCGATCGTGTTGAGTAGTACTATCCAGAAAGCACCGAGGAACACGATAAAAATCACGCTCATCTCGCGCGTCGGCCAAAACACAATCGAGATCGGAATCCAAGCGACGGGCGGGATCGGCCTTAGGATCTCGATGACAGGAAATGTGGTATCAAACGTCATGCGATTGATTGCCATGGCCAGCCCCAGTGGAATACCGATTATCTGCGCAATGATGAACCCGATCGTTATGCGTTGTAGACTGAGGTACCACCCTTGCCAGTACTGCTCGGACGTAAGTAGATCCTGTGCCGCCACGATCACCTCTGATGGCGGCGGCACGTTTGAGATCAGCGGGATACCTAGTGGTTTTCCCAATTCCCAGACTGCGGCGAGTGTCGTCAAAGAAATTACGCCCAGCAACAGGTTCAGGTTCCAGCGCGCTTTTAGCCAACGGCGCAGCTGGAACCATGTTGTCAGCTCCCTCGCCGGCGAACCACCGTGAGATGATTGCTTCATTTAAGCCAACTCCCTTTCACCCGCCTCAAATGCCCTCAGCGCCTCTTCATGAATAGCCGCCCCCAGCTCTGACTTCAGTTGCAGAAATCGATCAGTCGTTGTCACCTCGTGGGTACGAGGACGCGGCATGTCTACTCTAACAATTTTTTTTACTCGTCCCGGCCGTGTCGTCATCACTACCACGTTATCGGCCAGGAAGATCGCTTCTTCTAAATCGTGAGTAATAAAAAATACGGTCTTACGCGAATAGTCGTACAACTCGAGCAAATATTCCTGCACAACGCTTTTCGTCAACGCGTCAAGCGCGCGAAACGGTTCATCTAGCAATAAAATCTTTGGATCGTTCATGAGCGCGCGAACAATCTCGACCCGCCGTTTCTGGCCACCAGAGAGTTCACCACTATACTGTTTTTCGGCGCCCGCCAAGCCAACGCGGCCGAGCAACTCTCGGGCCTTCTCATTCGCTTCGGTCGGAGTCATTCGGTTTTGCGCGATTGGACCGCATGCGACATTCCAAAGCACTGTCTTCCACGGGAAAAGCGCGCCATGTTGAAACACCACCATCCGATCCGGACCCGGTAACAACTTTCGTCCAGGAGACGCCAGCAGCTGCTCATCCATTACAATTTCACCATCTGTCAGCTGATCGAATCCCGCAACCGCGTTCAGCAGTGTTGTCTTACCGCAACCCGACGGACCGACAATGACACAAAACTCGCCAGCCCCGATGTCGACGGAAACGTCATCTAAGGCAACCACGTGGACCCCCTCCGGATCGTAGATCTTACCGGCGTGCCGAATTGCAAGCGCACCCTGGGTAGCCATTACACGCCTGCTAACAGTTTGGCCCGCCAGCGCATCAACCGGTTTCCCACAATGCGGACAAGGCCACTAGACAGATACCCACACAGTCCTAACGTTGCCATCGTTATCACCATGGTCGGAAACTGTACGTAGTAGTACGTCTCCCACACCTTGTAACCGAGTCCGGCACTTCCAGATAGAATCTCAGCCGCAACCAACGAGAACCAACAGGCACCCATCCCTATCTGAAAACCGACAAAGATGTAGGGCAACGCGCCCGGTATGATCACGTGCCAGAGAATATGCGATTGCGAAAAACCGAGTGACTGCGCTGCCCGAAAGTAGACCTGATCAATAGATCGCACCCCTAATAGGGTGTTCAGTATCGTCACAAAAAACGCGGCGAGGAAGGTCAAACCAATGATGGGAATTTCACGTCCTGGCAATAACAGAATGGCGAGGGGAATCCAGGCCAGAATGGGTATCGGACGCAATATTTCTAGAATCGGAAACGTAAGTCCAAAAAAAATGCGTCGCCAACCCATTAATATTCCGATTGGCACCCCCAACGTGATAGCAGCAAAAAAAGCCGCGAACACCCGCGCGAAGCTTGTCCAGATATGCCGATAGTACTCGGCGGTAAACAACGACACACCAAAGATCGGGTCTGCGCTGAGCCACTCCTGGGTGCTGTTCACAAGGCCTGGCAGCTCCCCGAACCGCCAGACCTTGAAGGCGTCAATGAGCAGATACCAGGCCAGGAAGAACACACCGATACCGAGCGCCGCGCGGTAAGGCCGTGGGCTGCGCAGCCATCGGCGAACGCGAATACGCCACGGGTACCGCACCGATACCATTTCTGCTGCCGATTCCAGCGCGGTAGTCGTGTCAGGTGATGCCATAAGCTTCAGCCGCCGAAAATCTTCGGGTGGGGGCCGGATCTAGCGACCTGCCCACCCGATTGAGAAGCCCTACCGATAAATTTTTCTTAGCATTACACGTATGCGCTTAAATCTTGAAGAGCGCTGCATATTCTTCTATACGCTTCGCATCTTGAACCAAGGGATAACCCTGCTCCAGTGGCACCGCTTTGAGCGTAATAAGCGGTGATTTCACGCCCATTTCTTTCATTGCCTCACGGGCTAGCGAATCGTCGATCGCTCCAGGGAGAAGTTGTGACGAAGGAATGATCTTATTCTTCGCAAGATAGTCGAGCACAATGGCTTGCAGGTTGCGCACCTCATCATTCCAGACAAACAGCTTCTCGTCGCGGATCGGACCTCCATAATAAGGTTCGGGCAGCAGTCCCGCCAGCGAAAACCACAGGGCCTTATGTGAGAATCCTTTCACATACTTTTGTGCGATCTTGAGGACTTCGGCATGGTTGCGTGGGTCGTAATACCACATCTGTGTTTCAATTTCAGCCTTAAGCCATGCCTTCACCACGTCCGTATTTTCGTCCAGAAAATCTTTGCGGCAAACGATGGTGCCGGAATCCCGTTCCTGCCATGGGTAGCCAGTTGCGACCACACGCGCGATACCCTCGCCAGCGATTTCGCTGACGGCAGCTCCTTGCGGATCCCAAGTACAAGCGGCATCGATTTTCTTGGCACGCAGATTCGTGGTGATCACACCGATCGGCTGATTCAGGTACTCCGCCGGCTGAACCCCGTCACGCTTTAAAACATCTTGGAAGAATCGATCAGAACAGCTGCCTTTAGGCGTCGCAACTACTTTGCCGTCCATCCACTTTAGAGCCTCCTTGGAACTACTGAACTCCGGCGCATCCGTTCGCACGAGCACCTGGTAGCAGTGATAGCCGCTCGGCGAACTACCGATGAGACCTATTGCACGGATGTCGACACGGTCGCGCTTGAAAGTGGCGATTAGACCCGGAGCATCGCCGTTGTGACCGATTAGACTCTTACCGGCGATTAGCTCGTTAGTAACGATTCCACCCTGGATGGGATGGCTGAACGTAACTTTGCTTCCGGCCGGAAGATATTTCTTCCAGATTTGTTTTTCCTCATTGATCATGCCGAACCAACCCTGGGTCCAGTCTGGGCGGATCGCCACGTTCATCTTGACCGGTTTACCCTTGATCTGCTGCCCATAGGCGAGATCTCCCCATGGAAAACCTGCTGTCGCGATGGCGGCACCCGCCACGCCTTGGGCTGAACGGATCAAGAATTGCCGACGCGTATAATCCCCGGTTTTTCTCTTCTTACGCTTCTTGTGGGTGCTATCGTTGCGCATAACGGATCCTCCTTTAGCAGTTGAACCCCGTTCAGCTTACGACAACAACCCATGCTTCAGGGGCCGCGTTGCGATGAGTAGCCTGCCATGGTCTGGCGTTAAACTAAGGCTACTAGAACTTTCTCTTATTTCACGGGTCTAGCTTCCCGCAAAGAACCAAGAACGTCTGTCAACGAATTGACATTCAATGGGGATGCGCCGGCGAATCCTCAATATCAGCTGGAACTTGCCCGACTCACGGGACTCAGCAGGTCCGGCCGCAGAATGATGACCTGTCTTTTACGGATACGCACGACGCCTTTTTCTTGCAGGCGGTCTAGAGTCGTAGTAACCCACTGACGCGAGGCACCAACCATATGGGCTAGATCCTCATGCGTGAAGTCCGCCGCGATGGCAATGCCGCCCTCCTTTGAAACTCCATAGAAGGAGCTGAGGGCAAGAAGTAGATGGGAAAGCCTTTCGGCAATTGATCGCGTGCCCAACAACTGTACCAACGTCGAAAAACGCTTGCCCTTGAATACCAAGGCCTCTACCAGGGCAACCGCGAATTCGGGAATTCTCTCCATAAGCCCACGGATTTCGGAACCGGGCAACATGACGACGTCGGTGTCGCGAACGGCTACACCAGACCACATATGAATGCTTTCGCCAAAGACGTCGGGTCCACCAACGAAATTGCCAGGCTGCCAATACGCCAACGTAATCTCGCGCCCGGAGGTTGATGTGTAGTAGGTGCGGACGAGCCCACTTTGAATGATAAAAATCCCCTTGTGTCGGTCTCCCTGAAAAAAAAGGATTTCTTTGGAGGTGAGATGAAGACGGTGCCCCCGGCTCATCACTAGCGCCAGGTCCCGTTTTTCGAGACGCTTGAGAATATCCGGCGGACCTTCTACTTTTCCGTTGGATTCGAGTAAATCGATTAGCCCCGCATCCAACGGATCAACAACGGTCTCCACCCTCTCGTCACTCCACCTTCTCAAACGCGAATACGCGCCCCCTCAGGATCAAAAAAAGGGATTTGGGTGATCTTTGCGGACAGTCTTCCAGAGTCGTGGACCACGGTCAACTGTGAGCCGATTTCAGCATGACTTACCGGGACATAGCCGAGCCCGATCGTCTTGCTGAGAGTGGGGCTATATGCGGCGAAGGTTGCCTTACCGACTGTTTTTCCATCGATTTCGATCGGCGTACCAGGGGTAATCACCACCGGATCACTATCAACAACGTAACCAACAAGTTGACGCTCCACTCCTTGCCGTTTGATAGAGAGTAGCGCATCGCGCCCTACGAAATCGCCCTTATCGAAGTTAACCGTATGTCCGAGACCAGCTTCAAACGGGTTCGTGGTCTCGTCAACTTCGCGAGTATAAATATGGTAAACCTTTTCGAGTCTAAACATGCCGACCGTACGATTTCCAGCCAGCATTAGCCCATCATTCTTACCAGCCTCGACTAAAGCATCATACATGGTCCAGGCGTAACCGGGGTCATAAAATATCTCGTAGCCGAGCTCGCCAGTCACCCCTAATCTGGCAATCAGACAGTCGATACCCGCGACATGAGCATTCCTAAACCGAAAATAGGGTAATGCTTCGTTAGACAAATCGATGTCGGCGATTTTCGATAGGATCTCACGCGATTTAGGGCCCTGAATTTCAATGCAAGTGGTACCAGCTGACAGATCACAAACACTGGCGTCCATGTCGGCAATATGTTTTTCGATCCAACCCGGCGTTTTGTGAACATTGAAAGCAGCCACCGTTAACAGGAAGTTGTCAGGGGCAATGCAAAAAACCACCAGATCATCGAACATGCCGCCGTCTTCCTTGCAAAGACTACTGTAGAAACATCGACCTGGCTCGACCTTGATATTTGCCACACAGACTTTCTGCACGGCTTTGTGCGCATCTTTGCCTGTGATGTAAACCTCTCCCATCGCATGACCATCGAACACTACAGCCGTCGATCGACAAGCCTGTACTTCCTCAGCCATAGAGGAAAAGTACTCTGGCATTTCCCATCCGGCAAAATCGAAAAAATTCTTCGCGCCATGCGCGACATGTTGTCCAAAGTGCGGTGATCTTTTCAAAAGTTTGGCCATAATCAGTTTTCCTTACGCTCTTAGCATGATCACATACGCTGCGATTTCCCGTTTTCAAAGCGGCACAAGTGGGTCGTCAATCGAGTAGCATTTCTGATTACTTGCTTTGCGCGCTCTTCTTTTCTGCCGCAGCCTGGCCGTGCCATTTTTCGATGTGCTCACGGTGTGTATGCAAAAATGCACCTTCTTTGAAGTATTTATCATAGAAGTCCACGTCGAGATGACACGCTTGAATGAAATACAGTAGATGCATGGTGTCGTTGAAGGCCGGATACTTACCGTATTCCTCGTAGATATAGCGACAAATATCCTTCACACATTCAACACCGTCCTCACTCACGCCGGGAACAGCCTTCTCAAACTCTTCGTTAGTCACTGTATGAGGCAAGACCATTCCGCGCTTTTCCCAGTCGTCGAGCTTCTCACCCATCCCGCTAACCGCCGCTTCGACGGCATCATCCATGTTTTTGTAATAAGGCGGACAGAATCCTTCGAAATAGCCATCGAGTCCGACCGGGTTAGGAAAGGGGTCCTCCTTCGACGTGACGAAACGAAGCCCTAACCCCTTACAGATTGGTGTGCCGCCCATCACAATTAACGGTGTAAAACCTCCGTGCAACCATCCACCCAATCCCATCGCAGCGAGGGCAAGCTGCATCAAGGTGCCCATCATGGCGCCCTCGGCACAAAGCCAACTTACGATAATTTTCTCCAAACGGCCAAGTGGTAGCACCTTATTTCGGTCCAACAATCCCTTCTTAGCCCATTTCTCGGTCCCGGCGGGGCGCATACCTTTTCGCTCGTCGACGATATAGTATCCGCCGCCTTCGATGTATCGTCCGCCTTGCGGATCACACATATTAACCGTTAGACGGATAAGATCTTGGCTAACGTCGGTAACCGGCATAAAAAGCGTAGTACCGGGTCGGTTTGTGACCCAGAGATTATGGGCAAAAAGCCCGGGTGTTTTCTGCGGTAAATCGAAACGGCCGTCGCTCAGCTTTACCGTGTGATCTCGATAAAACTGCAATACTTTGTCCCGATTTTCCTTGGTTTCATATTCCTTCATCTTTGTCATCTTCTGCTGGGTGCCGCGATAAAGGAAAAGACCGTCGTCGTTAGTAAAGAATAATTCGGTCCGATGGGCGCCAATAGCACTCGGGTGAGGTCGCCCGACAGATTTAACCATGCCACCTTGGGTATCGCCTTCACATAAGATTGCGCCGGTGACACCTGTGCCAGCGGCGACGAGCATCGCCGTTTCGGCCTCTGTGAGGGGTAAAGGATCCTTATCAGACTTGTAAACAAATGGGCCATGAGCGAGTTCCATGCCATAGCCAAAACGCCGTGATCTCCTTCCCACAATCGCCTCGAACAGTGGGAAATTCCAGGCGTCTTCAACCTCTGGCAGCACTCCGAATCGTGTAGTTTGCTTAGTCATGATTTCCTCCGGCGTTCGTTTTATCTGGTCTGTGCGTCAACAAGAGCCATGGCATTTTCAGCAGATATAACAGAACCACAGGGCTTAGTAGTTTTCCCACAACGCGGAGAACCTCGCGGGCCGTAATATAGGTTCTGGCGTCCCACACACCCATGCTTCCGACCATGACTAATTGGCCGTTCTCAGTCTCAAATTTTGAGATTGTGACCTCGAATTCACCCGCCAGTGATTTGATTAACACGCGCCGATCCCTCCTTGTGGTGGCAAATAAGAAATGCCGTTTTTTGCTTGTAGGCGTACAGCGGTTCATACTCCCGTGCGCTAGCGCTGTCGTCAGTCAAGTAGTTGACAATCGCCCCCCCCGGGTGAGGGTATGCGACCGAGAACATCATGAGGTGGGCCTTGTGACCCGTCGGGTTCAGGTCGCACCTAATAGTATGAAAATAGTATGAAAAGAAGGCCGGCCGCTATGCTCATACCGCCTGAGAGCACGACCCAGGTACTTTGCCGGCCGTGCCAAGGCAAAAACTCCAACGCCAGCAAACGCAGGCCGCCGGTGAGATGGGCCGCAAGAAGAATTACCAGACTTACCTCGGCTGCCTTCACGAGTGGTTGCTCGGTCCATTTGACAAAGACATCCAACGCCGCCTCGCCCTCGATAGCCAGCGCCAACACCCAGAAGTGAATCGGTAGGAACGCCGTTAGCAGAAGGCCGGATAACCGATGGACGATGAAAGCCCAGTAGTTCGGGTTGTTGCGCGACCGCCACCCCACCATCACGTGTCCCCATATGCAAATAATATAAAAGCGGCGCGCCAGCCGAGGACGGCAATCATTAGTCCCAACAGCCCTAGCATCACACCGAGAGTGATGCCGCGCAAACGGGTCATTTCGGTGAGGACGGTGCGCAAGCCTAGTGGGGCATGAATCGCAGCCGCAAAAACGAAGACAATATAGAACAACAACCAGCCAACATTCCCTTGCACGCGCTCGATGATCTCGACCCCACTCAGGCCGCCGCGTACAGCGTAAACAACGGTGGCGATGTGGACAATGACTGCCAACGCTAACACGGCGGCGGTTGCCCGCTGGGCTATCCACATGCGCACTTCGCTGCGTGTGCTCATAGCTGTCCTTTCATCGCCGCGGCCGCAGTCAGACGCTTCAAACCGGCGATTCCAGCCGTCGGATTCAGTCGCGTTGGGCACCACTGTGTGCAACTCTGATGAGAGTGACAGGCATGACAGCCAGCGTCTCCTGATACCGCCCTTAGACGCTCGCTGTTGCCGACATCGCGGACATCGTTTGCGAGCACCCAGGCGCGATTGAGTGCGGCCGGTCCCAGGTAGTTGGCGTTCCATTCAACTAAGTCACAGGCTGCGTAGCATACGCCGCATCCTATGCACTCAATGCCAGCATCGGCAAATTTGCGCGCACGAGAATCTGGCTCGACCACAGCAAAATCTCCGCCGTGCTCGAGCGCCGGTACAAACCTACCTTTGGCGCGCGCCCACTTATCAAAGAACGCTGCCATATCGACGCTAAGATCCTTGATGATCTTCAGGTTACGAAGTGGCGCAATCCGTAATCGGTCACGCTTGGCTACCTGCCGAACATGTGTTCGGCAGGTCCAACGTGGCACGCCGTTGACGGTCATTGCACATGAACCACATACCCCTACCCGACAGGCGAAACGATAGGTCAGCGTACTGTCGAGATGGCGCTGTATATGAGTGACAACGTCGAGTACGGTCTGATTTTCCCTTAGGGGCACCCTATAAGAGACGAACTGCCCGTGTGCCGTGCCCCGCCACACTTTCACATTCAGTGTAGTGCCCATGCCACCCTAAGTCGTGCCGGTCAGCCGTTGCCTAAGCACTGCGGTAGAGTTTCGTAAACACAAACTCCCGATGCCCTAATACCTCGGCGCAGGTCAGACGTCCGTTACAAGTTCGAAGCGTCATATCAATCAAGGCATCGCCCGCTTCGTCGAGCGTCATCTCCCGCCGGAGAATGCCGGACACGTCAAGGTCCACATGTTCGCGCATCGTGCGCACGGTTCGCGGGTTTGCGGTCAACTTGATAACCGGCTCTATGGGATTGCCGATGACATTGCCTTGGCCAGTAGGAAATAAGTGCACCACGAAACCGGCTGCCGCCTGCAGTGTGACACATTCCGCCGCCGCCGATGAGGTGTCCATAAAATAGAGACCAGGACCCTTATTAGGTTCCTCCGCTGGCCCTAGCACATCGATGAACTTAGCGCGCTTGCCGATCTTCTGCAAATTACCGAATGCCTTTTCTTCGATAGTGGTCAGACCGCCAGCAATGTTGCCTTTTGTAGGTTGTGATTCGGAGAGATCACTGGTTTTGTTGGGTTCGATCACCTCATCCATGTAGGCCTGCCACGTACTAAAGAATTTCTCTCCAACCTCGGGTGTCGCTGCCCGAGTAGCACAGACCTTTTCGGCGCCGGTAAGCTCCGAGGTCTCACCAAAACAAGTGGTGACGCCGAGCGCGTCAAACTTGTCGATCAGATCGCCAACGGTGGGATTAGAAGCCAGGCCCGAGGTAGTATCCGATTCGCCACATTTCGTCGAAAGAAACATTTCGCTTATCGAACATTCCTCGCGTCGAAACTCGGAGGCCCACTGTAGGAACTCATGCGCCTTGCGTGATGCGGCGGCAATCGTATTGAGATCACCATTGCCCTCAATACTAAAGCCCTCGACCGGTTTGCCAGTTTTGGCAATGCCATCAACAACGCGACCGGTCCAACCCGGTTCGATACCAATAACGATGCATGCTGCCACATTGGGATTACTGCCGGTTCCAATCAAGGTGCGAAAGTGCAGTTCCAAGTCTTCGCCGAACTGCAAACGTCCGTAGGCATGTGGCAAGGCCAAAGTGCCCTTTATATTATTAGCGACCGCCTCGCAAGGGGCGTTGGACAGGTCATCGAGCGGAAGGATAACAACATGATTGCGAATACCGACGCGCCCGTTCTCGCGTCGATAGCCCCAGAATGATTGCGCTGCCATGGCTACCACCTCTTGGTCTTGGCGTTATGTACGTGGACATGGTGCCCCCTGCCGATACCGGCAATCGAACGACCGATGTCATGCCCATACTTTATAAGTGTGGCGCCCTCCTCTATGTCAGTGAGCGCAATCTTGTGGCCGAGTGGAATCGCGTCCATACACTTGACGGTAATGGTTTCATCGGTCTCCATGATCCAGCCCGTCAACGCCTGTCCCGGCTGCACGTTTTCGACCACGACAACCCCCACCGTATCGGCCTTATCGTGGACAAGGAAATGAGTAGTCACGGCACCTCCTGTAGTTATCGCGAGAAAGACATCATAATATAAATGGCAATTGTGATGCCATTGGACACGGCTGCACCTGAACAATTCATGATGACGCCTCGACCACTCTGGCTTCGGGTACTAACACTAGTAGGTTTCTTATGTTGCTCGAACACCTGGGCAGGCCCACTGCACAATGCGGCAAAACAAGGAGACATCGGTCAAGTAAAGCGGCTCATCGATCAGGGGGCGGATGTTAATGCCCGCGACGACTACGACCTTACGCCATTACATTTTTCGGTCGGTGCCGGCCACACAGAGATTGTCGAGTTGCTGATCGCCCAAGGGGCTAACGTCAACGCACGACACCAGATGGGCACACCGCTACATCCGGCCGCTCTGTTTGGACACCGGGCTATCGCCGAGCTGCTTATTGCCGCCGGCGCCGATGTAAACGCGCTAAGCGCGGATGGGGTAACGCCATTGCATTTTGCCGCCGGCAAGGGCCACGTGAACCTGGCTGATCTGCTGATCGTAAAGGGAGCCACGGTGAATGTCACCGACAAAGACGGCGCGACACCGTTGCACGCGGCCGTGCTCAGTGGTTACCGGATGCTGACCGAGCGGTTGATCGCGCATGGCGCCGATGTTAACGCAAGAACCAAAGCAGGTCTTACGCCACTTCGGGCCGCGACCCTTGCTGGTCACAAGGATATCGTCCACCTACTGCGGCAACACGGAGCTGTTCCCGAAACGGACATCTAGGCAAGCGCCTGCATCAGTGCAAGGAAACAGGTTTTCTAATAGTTCTTTGATTCTTGATATCAAGATAAACCATTGTTGCCTGTTGATGTGGAATCTGCAGGAATCTGATCGCCGTACTGATGCACTGTTCCTTGGAACTCAGAACGCGTTCAATCTTCTGCGAAAACCTTTCCGCTTCACTTGATAACCCTTCCTGTTCTAGACGCCGTTTGGCGGATTGTTTAATGGTTGGGTCTCGAACTAGGAAATATGTCGTAAGCCAACTCAATAAGCAGTTTTTTCGGCGTGCCCACGGCTCGCTGATGGCAGGCCATGGATAGGCCTGCCAATTCTTTCTAGTCGCTTCGCGGTAGTACGCGTAGGGCTCGAAACCATACTCGCGCTCCTGCGGAACAATAATAAGGTGTTCCAGGGTATTCTCTATCTGATTGGCGAGTTTGATTTTCTCACCATCCGGATCATCGACAGGGAGGATTTGTGGAACCGAGTCGATCCAATACCTACGTAAATGAAGCAACTCATGCAACACCGCTTGCGGTTGGAAGTCGCCCGCATCGCGACATAGAAGCGTTGCTCCATGTTCGGATGCAATAAGTGCTATTGCTTTTGGCGATTGAGCAGACTCGTTGGTGGGCGTCGGAGTTGGGCGTACTTGAATCTCGGTAGAAGAAAAATCCTCTATCTCTTCAACTAAACGTTTTATATCGGCACCGAGCTTGTCTAGAAAACTACTTTTCATAGCAACATCTCAGTACCAAGAGACTGCACTACTTATACACCATCCATCGTTTGATCAATCAACATATCTACGACCGACTTAAGCGCTGTCTCGTCATCCGCTCCCGCTGCTTTCGCCTCTTCGTAAACCTGCACCTGTCTATGAGCACTGGTGCCACGTGCGAGAATCTCACGCGCGTGTTCGACTTCGTCAACACAACCAAAGTGCGTCGCATCATCCATCACCAGTTCCAGCATCTCTTCCAGAAGATCAGCGTAGGGCACCATTTCGCCCTTGCCGAAATCTATTAAGCCTTCCTCAATACCATAACGCTCCGCCCGCCAACGATTTTCGTTGATCAACATATTCGCGTAGCCACGCCAGCGCTGATTTCTAGCCCGCAACCGACAAAGCATACTCAGCCAACAGCGATAAATTGCGGCCACACAAATTGCATCTTCGATACGCGTGCAAATGTCAGTTATACGCATTTCCAGCGTAGGAAATCGCACGCTAGGCCGAATATCCCACCACACCTTGGTACCGTCTTCGATTACGCCGGCCTTTACAAGCGCATCCACATGCCGTTGGAATTCGCCATAGCTGTCAAAGCGCTCAGGCATGCCGGTACGCGGGAGGGCGTTCCATACGGCGACTCGATACGACTTTAGCCCGGTATCGTGCCCCTGCCAAAACGGGGAGGAAGTGGTTAGCGCCAGTAGGTGGGGCAAGACATAGCTAACTTGACCCATGAGATCGATTCGCAAATCATCGTCTTCGATGCCTACGTGCACATGCATACCGCTGATTAGTAATTGTCTCACGACTTCCTGCATATCTCGGGCGATGATTTCATAGCGTTCCTTCTCGGTGTGCCGCTGTGAAGCCGGAGTCGCAAACGGGTGTGTGGAGGCCGCAATCATTGCAAGTCCATGGTTCTCGGCCACCCGTGACACGCAGCGACGTAAACGCGCTAACTCGTCACGCGCCTCCTGCAACGTATTGCAGACGCGCGTACCCACCTCAATTTGCGACTGCAAGAACTCGGGGGTTACCTGCTGCTCGAGCACTTGTTGGCACTCGATAAGCATGTCCGGCGGCGCCTCGCCTATAAGGTCACGAGATTCACGATCAACCACCATATATTCTTCTTCGATGCCAATGGTGAAGCTCGGTGCTTTGATCATCGTGGACACCTCGTAATGCTTCGTTCGTTTGGTTAACCCGAAAATTCCCTAGAAGCCACCCTCTATCGCTATCTCGGCCACCGGTTTACGAACCGAGGGTTGTTCTCGCCCTTGTAAGTCTGCAGGGAGATCTTCACGTTTTCCGGGCTTACCGACCGCAATCATCGCCTCGACCTGAAACTCGTCGGGAACGTTTAGCTCTAGCCTCGCTTTATCGTAATCAAAACCCTGCATACCGTGCACGACCAGACCCATGCGCGACCCCTGTAGCGCCAGGTTCTGCCAAGCGGCGCCGGCATCGAATGAGTGCGTGGGTGCGGCCTGATCATTCGATTCAAACGCCTTGCGTGAAACGACCACCATCAGCACGGCCGCCTGCTTGGTCCAGCTTCGATTGAATTCAACCATGAGATCGAAAAATCGATCCCAGTTTGCGGTAGCTCGTCGTGCATAGAGAAATCGCCAAGGCTGGGCGTTATAGGACGAGGGCGCCCATCTCGCTGCCTCAAACAGTGTCATCAGTTCCTGCTCGCTGATTTCCGCTCCCGACATCGCCCGTGGCGACCAACGATGGAATAGCATCGGTTCAATGTCATGGTCAGGTTTTCGATACTTTGAAATCTCGATTTCGGTTGTCAACATATTCGCTCCTCAGCGCATTAACATTAGACGTTTACGACCCGTGTCACTGGCAGCGGTGTACCCAAGATTAACTGTCGAAGCCGATCGGTATCTTCGATGATGTGTGCCAGATTGTGGAGACTGCTGTCGATGGCTTGCGCGAACTTTTGCGGGCCGCCGAAACGTGCAATCGTCTCCGGCGGGAGAAATTTGATGAGCAGCGCAGACGTGCCCGGTGGCAGTCCAGCGAAATGCACGGTTAGAATCCCGTAGTCCCGCAATAATAGCATCGCCAAAGCGGCGCTCGCTTCGTAAGGAACGATTGACGGCCGGCTGATATTGGCGCGCTCCATCGCCACGTCCAGAATGTCCTCGCCCCGCAGCATAGCGATAACCGGCGTTTCAAACACACGGTCGCCAAGTATTGCCTTTAATTCACTGGCCACATTTTTGGTAGTCGCCACCAATTCACGCACGCGGGCGGGACTATATTGCTCAAGCGATCGGACCACGGCGGGATAAAGCATCGGCCGTGCTTCCAGGCCAAGTTCAACCGCACAGACCCGAATACGATCCACCAACTCAGTGTGTCCGCCAAGTATTCCCAATCGAGGACCGACGGTGCCATATTTATCTAGTCCGGTTGAGGCTACGTCGACGCCTAGTTCGAGCGCACGAGGTTGATCGAAAATCGCCGGGCCGACGCGCGCACCACCGGCATCGTCCACCAAGACCTTCGCGCCCGTCTGTTTCGCTAGATCCACGATCCTTCTGATTTCATCGATGGCAAGAATTTCATAACTCACGGCCAGACGGGTGAGTACCACCAAAGATACCTTCTGCGCTTGTGCAAGCGCTTGTTCCAGCTCATTGCTCCCAACCGTGTCGACGAAATGGGCACCGGCGCGGGCGGCGGCACGGGTCACGCAGGGATGGCTATAACTTGGCGAAACACCAACCACGGTATCCCCAGGACTGACCAAGACCAGCGTCGCCGCCAGCAATGCGCCGGTCTGCCGATTCATGACGGCGATGTCGTGTTTCCCCGCTATACCGCCCAGATGATTAAGCGCTAACCGCTGTAACTGCTCCATCTGCAGAGCCGGCGCCAGCTCATCATCCAACAAATCCAAATCTTCCGATTCATACCGAAAACTTCGTTCTAGACCTGTCAGGTTAAAAACCGCATCGCGCCCGTGCTCAGCGATCCGTTGCCGCATCAAAACCCAGGCGTTGCGCAGCTTTGCGATATCATCCTGCGTACTGCTTATTAGCTCGCCACGGGCGTAGGGCAGGCCTGGCGTGTGTGCATTGCCAAATTTGTCTTTCTTCACAATGTGCCCCAGCCGCTTAATGTTTCAAGTTCGTGAGATCAGGCAACACAATAGGGCATGCCGCCTCGAACGTCCGGCTTGCGCGCAGTACGAGGGCATCATCATAGGGTGGCCCGACAACCTGAACACCGACTGGTAACCCCGCCTCGGTCGTACCACATGGTAGCGACGCCGCTGGCTGTTGTGTGAGATTAAAAGGATACGAAAACGGGGTCCAGCCACACCAGCGCGATTGCGTTTTTGGGTCGGGCACTTCCTGGTTAGCGGCAAAGGCAGGCACTGGCAGTGTAGGTGTCAATAACAGATCATAGCGTTCATGGAAAAGTCGCATATGTTGGCCAAGGGCCTCACGCCGCTTCACCGCTTGCAGATAGTCCAATAGAGATATGGCAGCGCCTTGCGTCGCGATCTCGGCGAGGCCGGGATCGAGCTGGGCGCGCTGTGCCGACGTGAACCCACTTGTGAGGTTAGCAGCACCTGAAAACCAGAGCTTACAAAAGGTGTCGTGCGGATTATCGAAACCTGGGTCGACCTGCTCGACACGCGCGCCAAGATCTTCGAAAACTCGGACTGCCTTCGATACGACAGCCGCCACCTCAGCGTCCACCGATACATAGCCCAACGTTGGACTAAAGGCGATACGTAGGCCTTTGATGCCGTCTTCGAGGCCTACACGGTAGTCAGTATCATCATAAGGTAGAGAATAACAATCACGATTGTCGGGTTCTGAAATGACCATCAACATCAAAGCGGCATCCGTCACCGTGCGCGTCATGGGACCGACGTGGGCGACGGTGCCAAACGGACTTAGCGGTGCCGCTGGTACGCGTCCAAACGACGGCTTAAACCCATAAATACCCGTGAACCCGGCGGGAATACGGATAGAGCCGCCGCCGTCGGTGCCTATCGCAAGCGCACACATACCGCTAGCGATGGCAGCGGCGGAGCCACCACTACTTCCACCTGGTGTCATGGCGGGGTTCCATGGGTTGCGGGTAACACCAGTCAAAGGACTATCGGTGACCCCTTTCCAACCGAATTCGGGGGTAGTGGTCTTTCCGAGCAGTACGGCGCCATGTTCGCGTAGACGCGCACTGCTTGGTGCATCTTCGTCCCACGATTGATCTTTCGAGACGACGCGCGAACCTCGTAAGGTTGGCCAACCCTTGGTCAAGATCAAGTCTTTGATTGCAGTGGGTACACCATCGAGCAATCCTTTAGGCGCCCCCTTTTGCCAACGCGCTTCCGATTCACCAGCGGCCGTGAGTGCAGTTTCTTCGTCCACATAACAAAAGCCATTGAGCTGTGGATCGTACGCCGAGATCCGCGCCAGCGCCGCTTTGGTCGCCTCCACTGGCGACAGTTGCTTGTTACGGTAGAGCCTTAACAGCTCAGTCGCTGATTGCGTCACAATATCATCGGACACAACTGATGCTCGGCTTTTTTCGGGTGATGCCACAGGTCATCGCATAATCGCGACATTGTCAAGCACTTGCGACGATAGATTTCGCCGTGTAAGAATCGAACGCCAGAATTCGGCCCTTAGGCGAGAAAAACTATGGCCCAGCTCGCGAATACCCGCGCCCTAACCTTCGATCTGTTCGGTACTGTACTGGACCTCGGCGGTAGTTTGACGCCGTATATCGGCAGATTCTTAGAGCAGAAGGGGTCTGCTGTCAACGCTGAGCAGTTCTGGCAACGCTGGCGCTATCGGCAGCGCATCGAACAATATCAGGACTCATTGGTGATGCTCGGTCATAGCGGTTATTTAGAGACGGCGCGACGTGCGTTCGTATACGTATTGGGCCTCAGCAACCTGCAGGCGTCAAAAGCCGAAGTCGATAGCTTTATGCAGGCGTGGCAAGAACTAAAACCTTTCCCAGACGTGTTGCCAGCATTGCCACGTCTCGCTTCGCGTTTCAAACTGGTGGCGCTTTCCAACGGCAACGCCTCATTTCTCGGCCACCTGGTTGCCAACCGCATCAAGTATGACTTCGACGCCGTCATTTCCGTGGATACGTTTGGCGCATTCAAACCACACCCATCGGTCTATCGCGGGGCGGCGCGCATTCTGGGCATGGGGGTGGAAGAGATCACAATGGTGTCGTCGAACTCATTCGATGTTATGGGTGCGCGTATGTGTGGCAATTGTGGCGCCTTTGTCAACCGTTATGGGCTGCCTTTCGAGGACACGCCGTATCAACCGAATGTTACCGTTAAAGATTTTGGCGAACTTGTTGACGCGCTGTTGTAGTTAGCGCACTCACGCCGTTGTGTTGATCGAGCGCATTACCCTTCACCGCCTCAAGCTACCCTTGAAGGTACCGTATAGACTCTCGCTGGCAGAGATCCGTCACTTCGATACGTTGTTGGTAGACATGCAAGACGACCAAGGACAGGTCGGACTTGGTGAGGCCACGCTACTCACCGGTTATACCGATGAGACAGTAGAGCAATGTTGGACACTGGCTTTGGGTTTGGCGGCCGAAATCGTGAACCAACCATTAGAGGCCGCCAAATCTATTATTGCGCAATCGAGCCGAGTGGCACCGTTTACAACTACCGCCCTCGTCACCGCCATCGAGATGCTTGAAAAAAGCCCGCATCTACGTACCGAGCAGTCCGTCGCCGTGCCACTACTGGCGCTGGTACACGAGCAAGACATCGACACGCTGGCGCCCGACATAGATGCCCTAATAGCCGACGGTTACACCACACTCAAGGTGAAAGTCGGTTTTGATGTCGACGCAGATCTAGCGCGGGTTCAAGTGATACAACAATTGGTGGCCGGTCGCGCCCGCATACGCTTAGACGCGAACCAGGGTTACGATCGCGCCGATGCGTGTCGCTTCGCAACCGCCCTGGATCCCAATGGCATTGAATTGCTGGAGCAGAGCTGTGCCGCTGGTGACTGGGAGGCCGCACAATCGGTGGTTAAAGTCTCCACCGTGCCGCTGATGTTAGACGAGTCCATCTACGATATCACCGATATAGACAAGGCGGCCGATCTTGGTGTCGCCAGCTACATCAAGTTTAAGCTCATGAAAGCCGGCGGGCTCGCACGCTTGGCGAATGTACTCGCACATATTCGCGATCGCGGTATGGAGCCGGTACTCGGCAATGGTGTGGCCTGTGATGTCGGCTGCTGGATGGAGGCCTGCATGGTGCCCGGACACATCACCAATGCGGGCGAAATGAATGGCTTTCTCAAGACCACCGATTCACTCCTACGCAAGCCGTTGGTAGTCGAAGGCAATGCGATCAAGCTCGAATCGAATTATCGACCGGCGCTAAACCAAGAGGTAGTGGCACGATACAGCCAAGCCACACGGTGCTTTCCGTCATCAAGCTAGTGCTTGCGCAATGGCGCGGCCCACGTCGGAAGGCGTCGCCAGTACCTGTACACCGGCTTTTTCAAGCGCCTTGCGTTTGCAGTCGTGGGTACCCTTATTACCCATAACAATAGCGCCGGCATGACCCATTTTCTTGCCGGCTGGTGAAGAGCTGCCAGCAATAAACGCGGCCACCGGTTTTTTCATGCTGGCCGCGTACTCTGCCGCTTCTTCCTCCATGGCCCCACCTATTTCACCAACAATAACGACAGCATCGGTTTTCGCGTCTTCGTCTAAAGTAATGAGCGCATCGCGGATAGTAGTACCGATAATAGGATCGCCGCCGATACCGATAAACGCAGACTCGCCGAATCCCTGCTGCACTAGATTCAAACAAATCAGCGTACCCAAAGATCCGCTTCGCGAAATCACGCCGATACTACCCGGTGTAAAAATATCGCTCTCGAACGCCGGCATAAAACCAGCGAAGCACTCACCGGGGGTAACGAGACCGGCTGTATTCGGTCCCACTACCCGCGCACCGTTGGCGCGGGCGGCGGACAAAAAGTACATCACATCTTGAACTGGAATATGCTCAGTGAGAATCACCAACTTTTTGCAGCCCGCCTCAATCGCATCAAGTGCGGCGGCGCGAACACCCAGCGGTGGGATAAAGAGCACCGACACCTCGAAACCGCCGGCACTCATGGCTTCCTTCGCGCTGGCAAATACCGGTACGCCGCAGTGGGTGGTGCCAGCCTTCTTGGGATTAACACCACCGACGACGCGACTGCCATACTCGCGCATACGCCCGCTCCAAAACGTCCCCTGTTTGCCGGTAATGCCTTGAACGATAATGCGCTCCTCACCCCGCACAATCATGGCGCCGACCTCCGGCGGCCGGCGGCATCAATGGCAGCGATAATGGCTTCGTCCATAGTGGCGTAGGGAACGATGTCCATGCGCTCCTTGAGCAGGGCCCTGGCTTCCTTGGCACCGGTACCGTGCACACTAAAGAACACGGGCAAGGTCGGTTCGAGTTCCTGCCAAGCATTGATCACACCTTCGGTCATTACATCGGTGCGGGCAAAGGCGCCACAGAAGTTAACCACCAGACTTTTGATTCGTGGGTTATCCAGCAACAGTTCCAATGCCGGTTTGGCCTTGGTGTATGCCTCGCCGCCGATCTCTAGAAAGTTGGCAGGTGCGCCACCATGATGACTGATGACATCCATAGTGGTCATGGTGAGCCCAGCGCCATTTGCAAGCACACCGATGTCGCCATCGAGTTCGACATACTTGAGACCCAATGCCTGTCCCCTTGCTTCCAGGCCAGTGAGTTTTTCGGGGGCCCCCGATAGACTGATATCTGGTTGGCGTTTGATCCCCGAATCATCGAGCACAAACTTACAGTCCAGCGCCACGAGCTTACCGTCCTCGATCACCGCAAGCGGATTGATCTCGACCAACTCGGCATCGTTGGTACTGTAGGCCTGGTAAAGCTTGACCAACAGATCCGCCACCGCATCGGTGCCATCAAGCCCCAGGCCCGCCAACATCTGCAGCGCGTTGGCATGATCGAGTCCTTGTCTAATGTCCACCGGCAATTGCCGCAGTCGATCGGGCTTGGTGGCGGCCACTTCTTCGATGTCCATACCGCCTTCTATGGAAAACATCACTAGCGGATTCTTACTCGCCGGATCGTTGACAACAGCGGCATAATACTCGCGCACAATAGTTGCGCGTTGTTCGACCAACACGCGCTCCACCGTGTGTTCGCCGATTCGCATACCAAGGATTTCCGAAGCCGCGGTGCGGGCGCAATCGGCATCATCAGCGGTTTTGATACCGCCGGCCTTACCGCGTTTACCGGTCGGTACTTGCGCCTTAACCACGACTGGTCCGAGTTCGGTCGCTGCCTGCGCCGCCGCTTCCGGGGTTGTGGCCAGCAGGCTGCGCGGCACTTTGACGCCCGCCGCCACGAGCAATGGCTTGGCGGCGTGTTCCTCGAAGTTCATGGACTAATCTCGGAGGGCGGGTTTACTTCCCATAGCGCGACCAGTAGTCGCCAAATAGCTCTTCCTCGGTCGGCTTGTCTTCGGCGATTACAGTCGAGAGATGGGTAATGTTGATGAAGTGTCGATAGTTGAGATTCTCGCTGATGCTATTACCGCCCCAAGTACCGCATCCCATACTGAGGGTAAAGTTAAGACCGCTATTGAATCCGCCACCGTTACCGAATGTATGGGCTTGGTTTACCAACACTCGAACGACGTCGATCTCCTCAGCGAGATAACGGGCGTGATCCATATGCTGCGTATGAATGCCGCAAGAATGCCCTCTACCGACATAGTCGAGGATTGCCTGGACCTGCGCGGCGGCTTCTTCGAAATCACGAGCACGATAGACCGTCAGCACCAGCGAAAGCTTTTCGTCAGAGAACGGGTGTTTCGGACCGACACCGGTCTCTTCGACCATAAAGAAACGTGATTTGTGCGCAGCGTCTGGCAATCCCACTTCACGCGCGAGCACCGCCGCATCCTTGGCAATCACCTTGCGATTCAAGCGCCCATCAATCCATAGCGTGTTTTCGATCGCTTTCTTTTCTTTGGCGTCGGCAAGATAGCCACCGACGGTCTCTAGCGCCGAGACCGCCTCCCGGTAGATGTCGTCTAAAATGACAATGGAATTCTCAGACGAGCACGATGTAGCGTTGTCGAAGATCTTTGACGCACAGATTTTCTCGGCCGCGTCTTTGAGATCGGCACTGCTATCGATAATGACGGGTACATTGCCAGTGCCGACACCGATTGCCGGTGTGCCACTGCGGTAAGAGTTACGGACGTTGTTTTGCGAACCCGTCGTGACCACCAAATCACAGGCCTGCATCAACGCATTGGTCAACGCCTTGTTAACCGGTGCCGGTAACACCTGTACCAGATCCGGCGGCAATCCAATGGCTTCCAGCGCCGAGCGCATAAGCGCAACCGCGCGCGCGGTGGTCGTCCAACCTGCCGGCGACGGCGCGATAATAATCGCGTTACGCCCCTTGATCGCCATCATCGCCTTATTGACTGGCGTGGCCGCCGGATTGGTAGACGGCGTCACCGCCGCGACGACGCCCACAGGTTTGGCGTATTTGATGATGCCATGGGTCTTGTCTTCTTCAATCACACCCACGGTCTTAACCCGCAATAGGTCACGCAAGGTACCAAAGGTCTTGCGTTGATTCTTGATGATCTTATCGGCGACGTTACCGAGTCCAGTATCGTGTACGGCCGATTCGGCAAGTTCCTTGGCGTGTTCTGGCTTATAGAGTGACCACGCTATCGCAGTAACCGCTTCATCGGTGCGTGCTTGCGTAGCGTGGGCAAACGCCGATAGGGCGGCCCGTGCTCGTGCTACAAGCCCGTTTACCGCTTGCACTTCCGGCGTTCCGGTGGACATCGCTTCACCTTGTTTGCCCATCTATCAAAACCATAATCAAACGTATTAATCGTTACTGCGCAATACATCGCAGAACAACATCGGATCAACGTTACCACCCGAACATACGACAACTACATTCTTACCACGACAATCGAGTTTGCCGCTTAGCGCCGCCGCCAACGCAACCGCGCCACCTGGTTCCACCACCAACTTGAAATGATGAAATGCCGCCACCATGGCTGCTCTCACGTCATTGTCACTGACAACGAGCGCACCCTTGAGTAAGCGGGCGTTAATACTGAGCGCCAATTCACCGGGGGTGGGGACTAGTAGCGCATCGCATATCGACTTTGTTTCCCCATCATTATGTTCGCGCTGTCCGCTTGCCAGCGACCGCGCCGTATCGTCAAAACCGGCCGGTTCTACCGCATACACATCTGTCGCTGGGGTTTTTTCCGCCAACGCGATCGCGCACCCGGCGATCAGACCGCCGCCGCCGCAGGGCACCAGCACGGTATCCAAGATTAGGCCAAGCTCGGTCGCACGATCGGTGATTTCCAGACCGATGGTTCCCTGACCGGCGATGATATAGGGATCCTCGTAGGACCGGTCGAGGGTGGCATCGCGCTCATTGGCAATCTGTTGCGCCAACACCTCCCGGTCTTCGCGATAGCGGTCATACAGGCGCACTTCGGCGCCATAGGCCTGTGTATTAGCCTGCTTGATCGCCGGCGCGTCGGCCGGCATGACGATGACGGCCGGGATGCCCAGTATCTGCGCCGCCGCCGCTATACCCTGGCCATGATTACCCGAGGAAAACGCCACCACCCCGCGCTTTCGTGCCGCCTGGTCGAGTCGCGACAGTCGGTTGTAGGCACCACGAAACTTAAATGCGCCCGTACGTTGTAACACCTCAGGCTTGACCAAGAGTCGCCCGCCGACTTGCGCACTCAGGGCCGGGGATTCGAGCAGCGGGGTCACGACCGCCTGATCGCGGATACGATGCGCCGCATCGAGCACATCGGCGAAGCTCGGCGCTGCTGGCTGCACATCAATGCTGGAAGTAGTTCCAGGGGCCATATCCGATCAATCCTTCACCCCAAGACCGCGGCGCGTACCCTTTAAGGCGCGGTAGACATTAATCGCAATCGTCAGCACACCAGCGCCAATTAGCAAGGCGACGATCGGCCGACTGATAAACGCGCCCATATCGTAACTCAATATCTGCATCGCCTGGGCAAAGTTTTGCTCGCCGAGCCTTCCAAGAATCACACCGAGGACGATACCAGCGACCGAATAGCCAGAACGTCGCAAGAAAAAAGCAATAATGCCAGCCGCGAACATCACCAACACATCGGTGGCGAGGCCGCGCACGGCGTAGGCACCGATCGTCGACAACAACAAAATCGCCGGGGCCAGGAACTGGAACGGTATGCGCAGCAACTGGGTAACGGTTTTTACCTCAAGATAGCCAAGCACGAAGATGGCGATATTAGCGAAAAACATGGCCGCGAACACCACAAACACCAGCTCCGAACTGTTGATAAACACCAAAGGTCCCGGTTCCATATCGTGCATCTGGAACACGCCAATCATCATGGCGGTGAGCGCCCCACCGGGAAGACCAAGCGCCAGCAGCGGAATCATGGCGGCACCGGTGGCGGCATTGTTGGCGGTCTCCGATGCGACCACGCCCTCTAGCCGGCCGGTGCCAAACTTCTCCGGGGTTCTCGACCAGCGCACCGCCTCGTTATAGCTCAAGAACGCGGCCAAGGTAGCGCCGATACCGGGCAGGATGCCGGCGAAAAACCCCAATAACACCGATCGTATAACTGCAATCTTAAGGCGCCAAAACTCGAGCAGGCTAGGCAACTTGGCACTGACGGCATGCATCCGATAGATACCGACCACACGCCTTTCGGCCTGCACAAACACCTCGGATACTGCAAAGAAACCGAGGATCAGCGGAATGAAATGGATGCCGGCGAGCAAATAAACAAAACCAAACTCGTAGCGCTCGATGCCGGCAACCGGGTCAAGCCCGACGGTGGCAACCATGAGGCCGAGTAATACCGACAACCACCCCTTCCACAACGTCCGCGCCCCTACCGACGATGCCACCGAAATACCGAGAAACACGAGCGCAAATATCTCCGGCGGACCGAATGCCCTAATCGCCCAATCGGCCAAAAGCGGCGTAAATGCGATCATGATGAACACGGAACAGGTCCCACCCAATGATGAACACAGCACGGCGGCACCAATGGCCTTACCGGCCTGGCCTTGCTGCGTCATCGGGTAACCGTCGAAGGCGGTCGGCGCGTTTTCGGGTGAACCGGGTATATTGAACAGGATCGCAGTGACCGCACCCCCGTAGGTACCCGAACAATAGAGTACGGAGTAAAACATAATCGCGTCGGATGCGCTGAGGATACCTGAAAACGGCAGAAAGATAGCCCCCAAAGTAAGCATATTCACGCCCGGAATCGCGCCAAACAACATGCCGCCAATCAGTCCGGCAAAGAATATGCCGATGCTCAAGGGATCGCTAAAGAGCGTTAATGCCCCGCCTGCCAACTGTTCCAGCATTTATTCTTCTCCGATGCTCGCTAGCGGATCAACACGATCAGCCAGTTGCTGAAATCATAAAAGCCAGGCCAATAGCCGACCGGCAGGCCAACGTACAAAAAGCGCGTAAACAAAATAGTCAGAACCACCCAGATCACGCATGGGACGACTACTAGCCATTTCGCGCGGCGTTCACCGATAAGGTATAGATAGCCGGCAAGAAAGAATGGCGTCGTAAAATAATAGCCCGTGTAATTGAGCAGACTCGCATAGACCACTGGCAACACGAATGTCAGCCCCATCCGGATCATGGAAGCCGTATCGTGCTGACCCGCCACATCGACGGTACTAATTTTGGTATCGGTCCCGACCGCGCGCGCGTCGACCCCACGGCCAAGAAGCAACTGAATGAGTTGGCCTAGTGCGGCGGCAATGATCAAGAAGATGATTACCCGGGGCCAACCGGCGGCGCCGAACTTGTACATTTCGATGTCGCGGGAGAAATTAAAACTAAACACGTAGGCGAGACCGGCAAACGTGAGCCAGAATGCCACTTCTAGCCATTGGCTAGGGGTTAGTTTTTTCATGGCAGGGTCCAATCGATAACGTGCTCCAGCAAAGCTCACTTCGCCGGAGCACGTATCAAGACAAGATAGGCAGGGCTACTGGATGAGCCCCATCTCCTTATAAGTCTTCTTATAGATCTTCATCGTATCGTCGATGAGCTGCTTCGCGCCCTTGGTGTCGCGAAAGCTCGGAATCAGATCCATATATTTCTTTTTATTGAAGGCGAGATAGCTATCTGCATGATAGCCATTCTGAAAGGCCCATTGCAGATACTTCACACGCGCCGCGGGTACATCCTTGTGGACATAGAAGCCGCGGAAACGCATCAACGGCGTAAACTTTAGGCCAACGTCCGTCATCGACGGCACATTGGCAAACGCGGCCGGACGCTCTTTCAAGAACGTCAGGATGGGCTTGAAATCACCGCTTTCCAAGAAACCACGCACATCGCCGGGCTGCTCGAACAACGCATCGACCTGACCACCCTTGAGGGCAGCATAGCGTGGACCACCCTTATCGAAACTGATCTGCTGAATCTTGAAGCCGAAATGCTCGGCGGTGCGGTTCATATTAATACGTTCCATCGAACCTTCACCCGAGACATTGGCGATCGTAGCCTTGCCATTCTGTGCCTGGGCAAACTTGACGAAGGAGCCCCAATCAGTAAACCGCGTCTCCTTCGAGCGGATATAGATCTGGCTAAAGGTGATCTGTGAGATCACCAATGGGATCAGATCCTTGGCGGGATGGATCTTGGATTTGCCGATGGCGAACGCACTGGTCGCATCATCGATGTGCTCAAGCACGGTATAGCCGTCGGCCGGTGCCGCCATGTAGGTTTTCAAGCCAACCATACCGGAACCGCCGGGCTTGTAGTCAGGATTGATGTCGATGCCGGTAGCGTCTTTGACGCCCTGAATCATGGCGCGGGATACCTGGCCAGAACCACCCCCGGGGCCGTAGGGCACGATCATAGAAAGCGGGCGTTCGGGAAAACCGCCCGGTTTCTCCATCATTTCGGCCGCAATGGCCGGCGCCACCAATGTCAGCCCAAACAACGAACCAAGGGCAAAAGCTGTTATTCTGCATAATCTCGACATGATGCATTCCTCCCACCGGTGTCTCTCGTTTGATTGGTACGGGGTCGGCCAAGGCAACTCCGGGCGCCCACTCGTGGCACTACATTACCTTGATTTCGCTATCAAATACAATTTTCAGCCTGCGTTCGATGCAAGCCGGCCGCACGCGGAAAAGGCGTGAGTCTCCCGCAAATACGCCTGCTACATGCGCTGGTCGCAGCCTGGCCTGGCCGCATGGCGTATGCCAGAATCCGTATCGGTGTTTGTTAGTATTAGGTAACAATCCACAGACGCTGCATTGGCAAATGGCGCCCAGGTGAGGCCATGACGGTCATCAACAAGCAAGATTTAATCGATAGCATCGCCGACGGATTGCAGTACATCTCTTTTTACCATCCGCCCGATTTCGTTCGTGCCATGGCCGCCGCCTACGAGCGTGAACAGTCGCCGGCGGCCAAGGACGCGATGGCACAAATCCTCACCAACTCGCGGATGGCGGCCGAAGGCCATCGGCCCATGTGTCAGGATACCGGGATCGTGGTGGTGTTTCTCAAAGTGGGCATGGATGTGGGCTGGGATACCGACCAGTCACTGGAAGACATGGTGAATGAAGGCGTGCGGCGCGCCTATAACGACCCGGATAACCCGCTACGCGCGTCCATCGTCAGCGATCCTGTCGGCATGCGTAAGAATACGCGCGATAACACGCCGGCGGTGATACACACCGAACTGGTTCCCGGCAATGGGCTTGAAGTAACCGTCGCCGCCAAGGGTGGAGGCTCGGAGAACAAATCCAAATTCACGATTCTCAATCCAAGCGATGATCTGGTCGAGTGGGTGCTAAAGACGGTGCCGACCATGGGCGCGGGCTGGTGCCCGCCGGGGATACTCGGACTCGGCATCGGCGGCACGGCAGAAAAGGCGATGCTGCTGGCCAAGGAATCGCTGATGGAACCGATCAACATCCAAGAGCTCATCGCCTGTGGCCCGAAGAATCGCATTGAAGAACTACGTCTAGAGATCTACGACAAGGTCAACGCATTAGGAATCGGTGCGCAGGGTTTAGGCGGATTAACGACGGTACTCGATGTGAAGATCCTTGACTACCCGACCCACGCCGCGTCGTTGCCGGTGGCCATGATCCCCAACTGCGCCGCTACCCGGCATGTACATTTTGTGCTCGACGGTAGTGGTAGCGCGCACCTAGAGCCGCCGCAACTCGCAGACTGGCCGGATATCGCCTGGCAGGCAGGCCAGAACGCGCGTCGTGTGGATCTGGATAACGTCACTGCCGCAGATGTTCAGAGCTGGCAACCGGGCGAAACCCTGCTGCTAAGCGGCAAATTGCTGACCGGACGTGACGCCGCCCACAAACGCATCGCCACATTGTTTGCCGAAGGAAAGCCCTTACCTAAGGGTGTCGATTTTCGCAATCGATTTATCTATTACGTTGGCCCGGTAGACGCGGTGGGTGACGAAGTCGTCGGACCCGCTGGCCCCACCACCGCCACCCGTATGGATAAGTTTACCGACATGATGCTAGAGAACACCGGACTGTTGGGCATGATCGGCAAGGCCGAACGCGGGCCGGCCACGGTTGAATCCATCAAGAAGCACAAAGCGGTATACCTGATCGCCATCGGTGGTGCCGCCTATCTGGTATCCAAATCGATTCGTTCCTCCAGACTCATCGCCTTCGAGGAACTCGGTATGGAGGCGATTTACGAGTTCGAAGTCAAAGACATGCCGGTTACCGTGGCCGTCGACAGCAATGGCGAATCAGTCCACAACACGGGGCCGGTAGAATGGCGCAGCAGAATCGGTAAGATACCGGTGGCAATAGGTTAGGCGCCGCCAGACATCCCAACGAATTATTATGTGCATCTTGCTGTTGTCGCTCGGACAGCACCCGCGATACCCCTTGATCGTCGCCGCCAATAGAGAGGAGGCCTATGACCGGCCGACGGCGGCGGCGGCGTTCTGGGACGACGCCCCCAACGTGTTGGCCGGCCGTGACTTGTTACAAGGTGGAACATGGCTCGGCGTCACCCGCCAAGGACGTTTCGCCGCATTGACGAATTTTCGCAGCGTTGAGGCCAATCGATCCGATGGACCGTCACGGGGCGGACTGGTAAGCGAGTTTCTAAGGGGCAATCAAACGCCCAGCGATTACCTCGCCGGGGTTGTCGACAACGGTCGTTTATACAATGGCTTTAGTTTAATCGTCGGCGATGGTAGCGAATTCCGTTATTACTCAAACCAAGAACACCAGCCACGCCAACTCGTCAGCAGTCTGTACGGTGTCAGTAACCATCTCTTAGACACACCTTGGCCGAAGCTCGTACAAGGCAAACAAGAGCTCAATAGACTCTTGCTTGCGGCCAATGAGCCGACACCTGATCAGCTTTTCGCTATATTAGCTGACTCTACGATGGCCGATGACAACGAACTACCCGATACCGGTATCGGCATCGACAATGAACGTTTGTTATCACCATTGTTTGTCAACGCTGGAAACTATGGCACGCGCTCATCCACTGTAGTTTTGATCGACAAGACAGGTAATGTTACCTTCATTGAAAGGACATTCGACCACCGGCCCGACCGTTACTCTACGGCGTCCCACCAATTTGTCTTGGAATAGTAGTAGTTTGCATTGTGGATACCTATGAGATGTATTGATGTCAGTCGCATTGGTTGCGCACTATTAGCGCTTGTTGTTGTAACATCGAGTGCGATGGCGCACGAGTACACAGCGGGAAGCATTCATGTCACACATCCTTGGTCGCTGGCACTACCCGATGTTGCTCGCAATGGTGCGGCCTATATGGAGATATCCAATCGAGGTGAAAGCGTCGACCGACTGACCGCTGCCTCATCGCCGATTGCTAAACAGGTCTCGCTGCATGGCCACACCACGAGCGATGGCGTGGTGCGTATGCGTCCAATCGAAGCAATTGATGTAGAACCTGGTACATCGTCAGTGCTGGCACCGGGTGGCCTGCACATCATGCTCATGAAATTGACAGAACCGTTGACCGCAGGCCAACATTTCCCGCTAACCCTGGCGTTTGAAAAGGCCGGAACGATCGAGGTGGAAATAGTCGTGATCAAGCATCCACCCGGTGATCACGGCGGATACCGTACTAACTAGCAAACATGGCTACCATTGTCGGCGATCGCACCCTCCGTGATCTGCTAGAACACCGGGCGCACACTAGCCCGGACCGCACGTTCGTCATCTTCGATGATCTTGCCGGCGACGTCGCCCAACTCAACTACGCGCAATTCGATGAACACGTAAATCGTGCTGCCAATCTATTGCTCGCACTTGGCATCGCCGCTAGCGACAAGGTGAACTTGCACCTTGCGAATTGCTTAGATTTCCTGTTTTTGTGGTTCGCAGCCGCTAAGGTCGGCGCCGTGATCATGCCGACCAACATCCACGCGTCCGCCGCCGAGCTCGAGTACCTGCTCAACCACTCGGAGAGCCGGCTGATATTCACCCATCCTGATCATGTAGACGTGGCCGAACGGGCGCGGCAGAACTGTGGCGGGGTCGAAAGCGTGATCGTATGCGGTCGTTCAGAACAACAATCGGCCTATCGGTGTTTCGACGAACTGATGGCAGCGCAGCCGACAGCGGCGCCCGACGCCAAACCCAGCCCTATCGACGAGGTTGCGATTCTTTATACGTCGGGGACCACCGCACGCCCAAAGGGCGTAATGGTTACCAACGCCAACTATATCTATGCCGGTGAGACCGTGGCCAAGGCTATCCGCTTAAGCCCGGACGACCGACATTTCGTCGTGCTGCCGCTGTTTCATGGAAACGCCCAGTACTACTCGACCATGAGCACGCTCATCACCGGTGCCAGTATGGCGCTGATGGCCCGCTTCAGCGCTAGCCGCTATTTCGATCAATGCATTACGCACCAATGTACGGTGGCAAGCCTATTCGCCGCCCCTATGCGTATGTTGCTGGCACAGGAACCACGAGACCAACACCGCAATAATCGACTGCGAGTGGTCATCTTTGCCCAGAGCGTGACGCAGGATCAGCTCAGCGAATGGCGCCAGCGCTTTAACGCGCCGTTGCTGCAACTATGGGGCATGACCGAAACCATGGGGCCGCCACTTATGAACCCCATCGATTACGAACGTCGCAACATGTCGGTTGGATTTCCAGTGATGGGCTATGAGCTAGACCTGGTTGATGATGATGGACAGTCCGTGGAACGCGGCGAGGTCGGTCAGATCGTGGTCCGCGGCGAACCGGCTTGGACCGTCATGAAGGGATATTTCAAAAACCCCGAGGCGACAGCGGAGACCATACGGCAGGGCTGGTTGTGGTCCGGTGACAACGCGCGCCAAGACGCCGACGGCTATTTTCACTTTGTGGATCGCGCCAAGGATATGATTAAGCGCGCGGGTGAGAATGTTGCCGCCACTGAAGTCGAGACCGTTATTCTGCAACACCCCAAGGTATTTGACTGTGCCGTCATTGGCGTACCCGATGAGATACGCGATGAGAAAATAATGGCTGTCGTTGTGTTGCACAAAGGTGAACGGGCCGATGCCGATGAAATCATTGGTTGGTGTCAGGAAAGACTTGCGAGTTTTCGTGTGCCGCAACTGGTCGAATTTCGACAAGAACTGCCCAGGACCTCAGTGGGTAAGATCCAGAAACACATCCTAAGACGCGAATCTACAGCAAAAACGAAATAGCCGTACCTCCATGTCGCCAACATGTCACGAGTGGAAAATGTCACCGATCTCGGTCATCATGACGCGGGCATAACAGCGGAGAACGGTGGTGGGTTGCTGTCATTACTTCGTGGCAACTGAGGGTGGCGCCGACAGCTTCACAGTAGAAATGCCGCGCATAATGTTTGGTCGCGGCGTCATGGAGGAGGTCGGTGAACGTGTACGCGCTCAAGAGATCAAGCGAGCGGTGCTCTTTACCGATCCGTATCTCGCCGACTCCAAGTACGTGGCACAGGCGCGTAAGGCCCTAACCGACGCCGGTGTCGATGCCGAGCTATACGCGGAAGCAACCGGCATACCCAACCGTATCGGCGGAGTCGGACTTACACGAGAAGATGTAGAGGAATTGGCGGCGTCCGTCGCGTGCCAACGCCGTGCCATTGGCAATTCGCCGAGAGATACTACACAACAAGATATCGAAAAGATTTTCGCGCGCGCGCGGTGACGTACTGGTAAATCAATCAGATCACGTTCGCTGCCTGTTGGTCGGCGTGATAAGACGAGCGTACTAGCGGTCCACTCGCCACATGAGAGAATCCCATTTCCTTTGCGGCACCGGCGAGCTCGTCGAACTCGGCCGGTGTCACATAACGCTCGACCGCCAAGTGGTGCACACTGGGCGCCAGATACTGGCCTAGAGTCAACATACCGCAGTCGTGATCGCGCAGGTCTCGCATAACCTGGCGTACCTCATTTAACTCTTCACCCAAACCGAGCATCAGACCCGATTTAGTTGGAATGGTGGGATGGCATTCCTTGAAGCGCTTAATGAGCTTCAGTGACCACTCATAGTCCGCGCCGGGGCGTGCTTGTTTGTAAAGCCTGGGTACCGTCTCCAAATTGTGATTAAACACGTCCGGCGGTTCGGCAACCAGTGCGTCTAATGCACGATCCATACGGCCGCGAAAGTCCGGGACCAGTATCTCGATACGAATGCCAGGATTTTGCCAACGTAGCGCGCGTATACACGCGGCAAAATGACCGGCGCCACCATCACGTAGATCGTCGCGATCGACGGAAGTGATGACCACATAGCGAAGGTCCATGGCCCTGACTGTCTCTGCGAGCTTTTGCGGCTCTTCGGCATCTAGTGGCAAGGGTCTACCATGGGCAACGTCACAGAAAGGACAGCGGCGCGTACAAAGATCACCCATGATCATAAAGGTGGCGGTACCGTGGCCAAAACATTCGGCTAGATTCGGGCACAATGCCTCCTCACACACCGTATGCAGGCTGTTCTCACGCAACATGCGCTTGATACGTTGCACGCCGGGGCCGGTGGGAAGCTTCACCCGTATCCACGGCGGCTTAGGAAGCGTTTCTGTGCGCGGTACGATCTTTATCGGTATGCGCGCCGTTTTTGCGGCACCCTTTTGGGGTTCATGCGCCGCCGGTCGTGATCTTGGTTCGGATTCCGACATATTAGATTTGCTAAACCATCAAGCTTGAACCGTTATCCCAACCCCAAGCATATCACGCCACGGTTACATCCTTATCTAAAGAATAGCGCGTATCGCCCCGACCAGTGCCGCCGGTTGGTCGGCGTGCACCCAGTGCCCGGCGTTGGGGATTACCGTAATACCGGCGTTAGGAAAAAGTGCATAGATCGTGCGGTAATGCTCGGGCTGCACATAGATCGACTGGCCGCCCCTTATTACTAACGTCTTACCAAAATAGATGCGATTCCTGACCTCGTTGGGAAAGCCCGTGATCTCCGCCATATTCGCCGACAGCGCTGGCAGATTGATGCGCCAATCGAAGTGCTTGTCTTTGTAAGCCAGGTTTTGTAGCAAGAACAGACGCACGTCCGGTTCCGGCACCTCAGCCCTCAGCGCTTCATCGGCATCATCACGCCGGCTAAGCCCACTGAGGTTCAGACCCTGCATCGCTTGCACGTACTGGACGAAACTATGTTGATAAGGTGCCGGCGCAACGTCGACAACAATCAATGTGCCGACGAGTTCCTGATGTTGTAGCGCGAGCAACATCGCCACCTTGCCGCCCATGCTGTGACCGATGACGACTGCCTGCTCTAGGTTGTGTTGTTCAATAAAACCTAGTACATCATCGGCCAGGTCGTAATAGGTCATCGAGTCGTGCCACGGCGAGTTACCGTGGTTACGTAGATCTAGGGCATACACACGATGAGTCGATTCGAGCTGCTGGGCGATCGCGTGCCAATTTCTGGCGGAACCGAACAGGCCATGCAGGATTATGATTGGCGGTCCAGCACCGTACTCAGCGTAGTTTAAGGCTAGCGCCATTTAAAGACACAGAGCACGCGCATCATTTCTTCTTACGCGGCATATAGAGATCTGTGATCGTGCCTTCAAACGCTTCGGCGGCAAAGGCAACGCTCTCGGAAAGCGTCGGGTGCGGGTGAACGGTAAGGCCTATGTCTTGGGCATCGCAACCGGTCTCGATCGCAAGTGCAACCTCGGCGATCAAATCACCGGCATGGGGGCCGACGATACCGGCGCCGATAACACGCCCGCTATCTTCATCGAATAACAATTTGGTCATTCCCTCATCACGCCCAAGGCCAAGCGCGCGCCCACTCGCGGCCCAGGGGAATACACCCTTGCCATAGTTGAGTTGCTTCTCTTTGGCTTCAGATTCGGTGGTGCCTATCCATGCGACTTCCGGGTCGGTATAGGCGACAGATGGGATGACTTGTGCGTCGAATGCGCTCTTCATGCCGGCGGCAACCTCGGCCGCAACCTTACCTTCGTGTGTCGCTTTGTGTGCAAGCATCGGTTCTCCCACTATATCGCCGATGGCAAAGATATGGGGAACATTGGTACGTTGCTGTTTGTCGACAGCAATAAAACCGCGTTCATCTACCTGCACGCCGGCGTTCTCGGCACCGATCACTCTGCCATTAGGAGATCTACCGACTGCCACCAAAACGCGGTCGAATAATTCCGACGCCGGTGCCTTGGCACCCTCATAAAAAACCATTAAACCGTCTTTTTGTGACTTGATATCGGTTACTTTTGTGCTCAGAAAAATATTTTCGTATTGTTTAGCGATGCGTTTATGCAGTGGCCTAACGACATCCTTATCGACGCCGGGCATGAGTGAATCCATGAGCTCGACCACCGTTACGCTGGATCCGAGTTCATAGTAGACGGTGGCCATCTCCAAGCCGATGATGCCGCCACCGATGATCAATAGTCGTTTTGGAATCTCACTCAACGCCAGCGCGTCGGTAGAATCAATCAACCGCGCATCATCATTGGGGAATCCTGGAATCTGAACCGCCTGCGACCCCGCCGCGATAATCGCTTGATCGAATGATACCGTGATGTTTTCGTCTGCGGATTCGACTGCCATTCGATTGGGCGTCGTAAACTTGCCACGGCCTTGCACCACGGTAACCTTCCGCTGTTTTGCCAGTCCGGCCAAGCCGCCGGTTAAGCGATTGATGATGCTGTTTTTCCAACCATCTAACTTCGCGAGATCGACCGATGGGGGCCCAAACTCAACGCCGTGTTCGCGCATCTCTTTGGATTCGGCAATGACCTTGGCTGCGTGGAGCAACGCCTTGGATGGGATACAGCCGACATTCAGACACACCCCGCCGAGTTTGGCATA
>Ga0224508_10000289_pt1 | contig 51917 bp, 49 predicted proteins | sample SF_Jan12_sed_USG_4_FD_170157 | JGI IMG/M metagenome (GOLD analysis project Ga0224508, IMG submission 170157) | Sediment microbial communities from San Francisco Bay, California, United States - SF_Jan12_sed_USGS_21 | ecosystem: Environmental > Aquatic > Marine > Sediment | place: USA... | reverse complement strand
GCTAGTTGTTTTGCAAATTTTTCATTAGCAACAGAGCCTACTATTTGAGTCAAAATAATATGCCTCCGTAAATAACCCCAATCATGAGATGTTTTCAAACGCCATGAATTTCCTTATTATCTCTTTCCTATCTGAAAATTTTTTGTGTCTAGGAACGTATTTATTTCAAAATTCAAGAGTCATCCTAATGACGATCAATAAGGAGAAGCTTGCAAAGAGACAGGAAGTAAAAGAACACAATCCTGAATTTCTAAGACCTGAAAGTTGGCGTTATGTTAGACTTCAAACTAATTGGAGAAAACCAAAGGGTATTGATCATCATCAAAGAAAACAAAAGAGCAGAGGTCGTCCAGGTCTTGTTAAAGTTGGATTCGGAGGACCTAAGGAAGCAAGGAGATTACATCCATCAGGATTTACAGATAATTTGGTTCATAATCTAGCAGATTTAGAAAAATTAGATCCAAAGAAAGACGGCGTCAGATTTGGACACAGTGTTGGTACTAGAAAAAGAAAAGAGATTGTTGCAAAAGCAATTGAAGGTAAATTCAAAATTTTTAATGCGAGAGTGAGTGTAAGTGGTAGTAAATCTTAAAGCTAAGAAGAGACTAGCATCTAGAGTTACAGGTGTTGGTGTTCATAGAATAAAATTTGACACTGATCATTTAGATGACATTGCAGATGCAATTACCAGAGAAAATATTCGAAGTCTCATTACAGCAAATACAATTAAAATTAAATCATTTACAGGTACATCAAGAGGCAGAGCCCAGACAAAGAAAATTCAAAAAAACAAAAGAGGTACAACTCAAGGTTCCAAACAAGGTAGAAAAGGAGCACGAGTAGGCAAGAAAGAGGTGTATGTAGCCAAAGTTCGTTCGCTAAGACGATTACTAAAGATTGCAAAGGACAGAAAGGATTTGACTAATCCAGAATTTTGGAATCTATACAAAAAAGTTGGTGGAAATACAGTTAGAAACAAAGCACACCTTAGAACTTTGATGGACGAAATCAAAACAAAAAGAAAAGACTAGAATCTATAAATTTTATTTTCCAAATCTATAATTTTGCCATCTTTAATTTCAATGCCTTCATCGTTTAGCATTTTTGTTTTGATGTGTTCTCCGTATGCATAACCACCAATCTTTCCAGTAGACATTACAACCCTATGACATGGAATGATTACAGGATAAGGATTTTTGTTCATTATTCTTCCGACTACTCTCTGTCCATTTTTCAATCCAACAGCTTTTGATAGTTCACCATAAGTTGTGATTTGTCCTTTTGGAACCTCCAGTAATTTTTTGAAAACCTTTTGCTCAAGATTCAAAGTTTGATTACCTCAAGTTCTGTTGAGTTTAGAAGATCAAGTACCTTTTGTTTATTTGGTCCCAATCCAGCCCAATCAAGGAGTGCAGTTTTTGCCATACTGTTTTGTGCAATAATATGAGAAAATAGTTCCCCATCAAGATTATCTAATGCGTGCTTTGGAATTACTGTTCCAAGTGCATGCTTTCCATCAAGTAACTCATCAGTAAATTTTGCAGGGTAGTGAGTTCCACCAAAACAAATAGCGACAGGATTTTCTTTAGCAGGTTCTCTCATCACTTGGTCAACCAAAGTCGCTACTGAATTGCACAAGGAAACATCATTCCATTGTTTTTCAGTCGTACCTATCTCAATAAATATAGAAGGTTTAGTCAGGGCCGTAGGTCCGTGATGTGTTGTCTCAATAGTAATTTGAAACTCTGAGAATTTTGACTGGTTTTTCTTTAAACTCTGAAGATATGCCTTTTGAAGGTGGGGATGAGGGATAGCAACCTGTCTATCATTTCCGCCAAATTTTGCTTCTGAAAAATTTCCAGTACTATGGCAAGTCAATGCCAATACACCGGATTCAGCAGCATGTTTTGAGAGAAATACAAATCCGTCATAATCGTATTTTTCTTCCAACCAATCAGCAGAGATAGCTGGAGTTGAAATAATTAGCAAATCATAATATTTTCCTCGAAAAATATTATTCTCTTGAGTCATTTCTTTTGAAAGAAATTTTGCCATGTTATGACCTGCAGGGTCATCTTGATACGAAACTAGTAGCTCCATGAGATAAGAGATATAAGGACACCTTATTAATTTCCAGCAATGAACCCAAGGCAAACTTTGAGAAATATGGCAAATACCATGAAAATGGCCAAGAAACCGGACAAAGATGAGTATCAACAGCATCTTAGATTGGTATTATTGGGGATAGCTGGAGTTGGAGCTATTGGATTTACTATACAGTTTGTCTTTTCTGTAATTACATTTGGTAGGTAAAATTGTCTGAAGAAATAAAATCACATTTGTTTGCAATTAGAACTACTGGTGGGCAAGAAAAAGTAGTAATGAGATTACTAGAGGCAAAAGCCAACGCCAACCAGATTAACATTCAATCAGTTTTGTTAGTGGATAATCTAAAAGGCTATGTCGTAATCGAAGCAATCAACCCAAGTGACGCATACATGGCAGTAGAGGGAGTAAGACATATTCGCGGTCAATTAAGAGGGGAATTAGAATTCAAAGATATTGAAGGATACCTAATCAAGAAATCAACAGTCTCACAATTAGCAGTAGATAACGTAGTGGAAATCACAGGAGGTCCATTCAAGGGAATGAAAGCAACAATTACTAGAATTGATGTTGAAAAAGAAGAGGCAACAGTAGTTTTACTAGATGCATCATATCAATTACCAGTTACAGTAGACGCAAACTATCTCAAACTATCAAGTGAGGCTTAGGAAGGATTAAATTTTTCATATTGAGGCTATAAGACATGGGAGAACAAAAAGTATCAGCACTTGTAACTGGAGGAGGAGCATCTGCAGGTCCACCATTGGGTCCAGCATTAGGTCCTCTAGGAGTTAACATCATGGAAGTAATCAAGGCAATTAATGATAAGACAAAAGACTTTGAGGGAATGAAAGTCCCTGTAACAGTTGTAATAGATAGTGATACAAAAAAATATGAAATTGAAATTGGTATTCCTTCAGCTGCCGCACTAATCATGAAAGAGGCCGGAATCCAAAAAGGCTCAGGAACATCAGGTACCGATTGGGCAGGAGAAGTTACAATGGAGGCAATACTCAAAGTAGCAAACACAAAGCTAGAGAAATCTTATGCGTCTTCACTAAAATCAGTTGCAAAGACCATCATTGGTACATGTCTGGCATTGGGTGTTAAAGTAGAAGGAAAGACTCCAAAAGAGATTACTACCGAAATCAATGAAGGCAAATGGGATGAGAAATTCCAATAATTATTGAATCAGATAAACAGGATCTTTATCGGTTTTTTGTAATTCTACAAAGGTTTCAGTATTTTGAATACCTTCAATTTTTCCAATTTTTTCAATAACTACTGAATGAAGAGACTCCAAATTCTCTGCATAAACCTGAATCATTATATCAAATCTGCCAGTTACCTCTGAGATTGAGACAACCTCTGGGGTTTCCATGAATTTTTTATGAATGGCATCTTTGTATTTGGGATCTCGATTAATTCCAACTGAGGCCTTCACCCCAATACCTAGGAGAGAATCGTCAATTTCTACGGTAAATTTCTTGATCAATTTTTTTTTCATCAGTCTCTTAATCCTGCTATAAAGCACAGAAGCATTGATTCCAAGTTTTTTTGACAAAGTTGGAACAGAGATAGAGCCATCTTTGGTTAATTCAAAAAGCAATTTCATGTCAAGATCATCAAATCTGTGCATTGCCGTAGAAAGTTGAGATTGTGATTTAATATATGTAGGTTTTGATAACGATTTACTTTTGAATTTCAACTATTTTGTAGAAAATATGTAATTTTTTTAAAATAATTGATATTAAGAAATCTCAACCTCTAAACGATTTTAAGTAGGCTTTCTCGAAAATGTTCGTAATGATTACAGAGGCCCAGCTTGCTGAAATGATTAAAGAAGCCAAGACTTCAACCAAACAGAGGAAATTCAAGCAGTCCATAGAGTTGATCATCAATTTTAAAGATATTGATGTCAAGAAGGGATTTGCTCTAAATGAGGTAGTCCAGCTTCCAAAGACAAGCTCACCTGCAACTGTTTGCGTTATGGCCACAGGAGATATGGGCCAGAAGGCAAAACAGGCAAACGCTGATGCAGTAATTGGTACTGATGAATTAGATAAATTTGCAACTAACAAGAGAGAGTCTCGAAAATTCATTAACAAATATGATTTCTTTTTGGCAGACACCCAGGTCATGCCAGTTGTCGGAAAAACTTTGGGTCAGTTATTAGGTCCTAGAGGAAAGATGCCAACGCCAGTTCCATTTAATGCGCCTATTGAATCATTTTTACAGAGATTTAGATCATCGATCAAAGTTAGAACCAGAGCATCACTATCCATGGCATGCAAAATTGGAGACGAGTCAATGGAAGATGCAGACCTGGCAACAAATGCACATGCTATTCTTAGTGCAGTAGAAAAGAAATTACCAAATGGAGAAAGAAACATGAAAAGAATTATGATAAAAACTACAATGGGCAAGCCAATAAAACAAGTACAAGAGGTCAAGAAGAAATATGCATGAAAATAGAACTATTTATCCTAAAAGAAAAACTCAGATGTATCAACAATTACAAGAGCTTCCAAAAAAATACAAAGTTGTAGCACTAATCAAAATGAAAAAGGTTCGTTCTACACAAATTTTGCCTTTAAGAAAAATTCTCAAGGACGATGTACAATTTGTAAGCATCAAAGATAAAGTTGCACAAAAAGCACTGGAGCAAGTAGATGTTCCAGGAATCAAAGAGATGATTGGAGAGTTTACAGGACAGTGTATGCTCATGTTTACCAACATGTCACCATTCAAGCTAAATGTTCTTCTAGCTAAAAACAAAGTCATGATGGCTGCTAGAGGCGGAGACATTGCAAGCATAGACATTGTTGTACCTGCAAAAAATACTGGAATTGCTCCAGGACCAATGCTTACAGAATTCAAAGAGGCAGGCATTCCAACGAAAATTGATCAAGGAACAATTTGGATCGCAAAAGACAGCACCCCAGTACTAAAGGGAGAGGGAATTAACGAAAAATTAGCATCAATTCTTGGTAAATTAGATATCAAACCAGTAGAGGCAGGAATTTCGCTCTTTGTAGCATTAGAGGACGGCCTCAAATATGCTGAAGAGGAGATGGTAATTGATGTCGAGAAGATAAGAGAAGAGTTTGGATTAGCACACCAACAAGCAGTCTCGTTATCCATTGAGGCAGCATACATTACTGCAGATAACATTTCACAAATACTCAGCAAAGCAGCACAGTCTGCACGTTCAGTATCTATTGAATCAGGTTACATGACTGATGAAACAAAGGGACAAGTTTTGCAAAAAGCAGATGCTCAAGCAAGAGCAGTTGCAGGACAGGCAAAAGATTACACACCTGCCTAGTCAGGACTACCCTTTGCTCGTGGAAGATTCCAATTATACTTCATTGCAACTAATCTCAAAGAGGTGGTAATTACTATGCCTGCAATTGTTGCATAATACAACTCTCCTCCAAAATACAAGATAAAGTAAAAAATAACAATTCCAACAAAACTAGCAGATGCATGGAACTCTTTTACAAATACTATTGGGACCTGGTTTACAAAGACATCTCGAAGTATACCTCCACCTACTGCAGTTAACATGCCAGCAAGTAAGATTGCCAGAAAATTTAATCCAAAGAGATTGAAAGCAAAAGTTGCTCCAATAATTGCAAATACTCCTAACCCTATTGCATCAAATTTTAAAAATAGATTCCAATGTTTTTTCAGATGAGAATACAGAAAGAAGATAGTAATTCCTGAAAGAACTGTAACTATAACATACGAAGGATCGGTAATAGAGTTTGGGAACTGCCCCATAACGACATCTCTGATTGTACCACCTGCAACTCCTGTTAGAGTTGCAAGTAGTAAAATTCCAACAACATCAGATTTTTTTTCAATTGCCTTGAAGGCTCCAGTTACTGCAAATGCCATTGTTCCAAACAGATCTAAAATATAAATGAAAACTTCTGAAGAGATAGATAGGTCAACCAATCAATACTGAGACGGCACAATTGCTAATTAAGATTAAAGAAAATAAGGATCAAAAAGTAATTTGAAAAAAGTAAAGTTTTCTAGCCAAATAGAGAAGATAATCCTTCCATGGCTGCTTCTTCGGATTTGCCCTCGTCTTTAGGTGCTTCCTCTTTCTTTGCTTCACCACCGGCTGCCTCTGCTGCGGGTGCGGCTGCTGCTGCAACTGCTACAGGTGCGGCTTTAACTGCCTCATCGATATTTACATCGGCTAAGGCTGCAACTAGTGCTTTAACTTGAGCTTCGTTAACTTCAGCGCCAGATGCCTTTACAACTGAGCTAAGGTTTGCTTCGTTAACTTCCTTGTCTAGTTTGTGAAGAAGTAAAGCAGCGTAAACATATTCCATTGTATCGAGGTTCTCTTTGGGCATAATATAAAACTATGGCGAACTCACACTTGAAAATTGAAAATCTAATTTAGGATTTTAAGACTTCGGCATACAGAATAAAGTGTTCTCTTTAGATGTTTATCCATCAGAGTATCCATTCTATGTTTTAAAACTCGCTTTGCCTCATCCCTCTCTGATCCGGGAGGTAAAGACAGAACTGTGTTGATAAATTCAGGTAATGATTCTCTGACCCAACCATCAAGCATTGCATAAATTTTTGGTGGAAGAATATCACATTTATCTGAATCAAGATCTAAAACTTCGGTAAAATTTTCATGCTCTACTCTATACACTAAAGCAAGGACAACATTATCTGGAGTAGGATTTTCCAATATTTCTTCTGAGCGTTCCCCTGTTTTTCCTTGTGCAACCTTGTTTTTTAGACCAACTGGATTGATAATTACTCCATTGACACCAACTTTTCTGTCATCAACTCCTGTTACTACTGCAAAAATAAAATCATAATACTTGCCATTCTTTTTGGTAGAAAAAATATGAGTTCCTTCTTTTAATTTTGGTTTGCCCCCAAGCATGAATAGACTAGAATTTGTATTCTATTTAATGTATTATTAATCGTGATAAGGTATTAACTATCACTTTACTGGCAATGGTATATTTCTGAAGCTAAAAAACAAAAAGAGTTATTGCATAAAATTTACCTCTCCATGAGGCATACATTCTTGATGCAATTCTCCAGACGTCTCATCTATCAAGCAGCCACACTTTAGGACCACGAAATGAGATTGCTCGTAATCGGGATTTATCATAATCTTGCTTTACAAAATTTGTTTAAAAGCACAATGAACGATTTCTCAGTAAAATGACATTTCATAATCATATACCAGATTAGGAATCAAACCAATATCGGAAAATAATCGGTTGTGGTTTGCATATGTTGTCTAACTGAGCAGTTTCTCGATTAAATGATTCAACTCGTAAGATTAACTCGATAGTAATCCCAATGTTCGGGATCAAACATTATAACGAATTCAGCATCTTCCTTACTTATTCTATCTCGAATTACATCTCGAAGTCCATAACTTGTTAGAAATTGATAGTCGTTTTCTTTTGCCTGCAAATAGAAATGATCTCTAAGTTTTGTGCCAGCTCCTAGACCCCAATAGCCCATTTTTATTGCGATTGGTTCTAAAAATACGGTATTTTGTTTCAAATAATTTTCATCTTCTATCTCTGAACGTAGCTTGTAACTTTCTAGTGGTCCACCCTTTGCAAATCCGATGATCTTACCATTATCACCATTTATTCTTAGAGTACAAAGAATTGTTTTATCAGTAGTGATTGAATCAGTAAAACCAATTCTTGCAAGCTGCAATGGCTTTGGTAATTCATTATAGATGGAAAATAACATTCTGAGAAAGTCACTATTGTTTCTCATATTCATAGAATCTGCTACAGATACAAGATTTATGTTACCAAATACAAATTCGCTTTTGATTTTAATTTCTTTTTCTCTTGATTTCATAAAAGAGAGAACTGCATTCATAAAATTTTTTCGCATACTATTTGGAAGGGAGCAAAGTACAGATTGGCAGATATCTCCTTCTTTGTTTAGTAATTCTTCAAAATATGCGACTGACCTTTGTGTAACTACTGATGGATGCCATGCCAATGCATGTGCATTCTTTTTTGCCATCTCCATTGCTTTTGCAAAATCTCCAAGGGCATATCCACTTACCCTATCTACAATTGAAAGGAACCAGCCCAATGTCATAAAATGTTCTTGTATTTGTTCATCATTTTTTGTAATTTCTGATCTCTTAAAGCAATCCTTGATTTTACCCTCTGCATACTCTTTTAGCTTTCCACTCCACGGATATGTGGTTCTAAGTATAAGCACAGTTATCAGCTCGATGTCAAGTTGTGATTGGTCCAACAAATTTTTTAGATTTTTATCCAATGAGATGAATTTGATCACACTATCTTCATGAGGTTTGTCTACACTTTTCTGTGGATCAAAGTCGTGAAAAAGAGATGCAGTATAAAGGTATTCCAAATCCTTTTGTGTTATGCCAAATTTTTCTCTACTTTTAGATGCTGCAAGTAATGTAATGTATGTTACCTCCAATTCATGGTCAATGTTATGATAACCATAATAATCAGAACCCAGACCCTGTGTCTCAAACAACTGGACAGTGTATTCTAGCATTTCCTTAAAACATGGTTTGTTCAATCCTTCTGAATCCGCCAGTCTCTGAATTTCATCTCTTAGAGCATATGTGTTTGGAAACAATAGTTACTAGACAATCATGTTAATGATTTTTAAAAGATCTAGAGGAATTAAAAATAGATTAATTAGATTTGTTGTAATAATAAATTCTAAATTTTATTCAAAAACCTCAGACATAAAAATCAAGAAGGTCTTGAGAAATGCATGAGAATTATTGATAAAATTAATGAGTCTTAACTGAAGACTTGTTGATTCTTTGGTGCACTAATCGACAATTCTTAATATCGGAGTATAACAGCCAACATCGTTGGATAAAAAAGGTATTCTAAAGGAATTTTCATCAGATCCTGATAGATACTACAAGGTCAAATTATTTGAAGAGCGGGGGTTTGTTAGAAAGGCTTGTTCAAAGTGCGGCAGATTCTTTTGGACCTTGGATTCTGGACGAGATTTATGTCCTGAAGATGCAGATGATACCTACTCGTTTATCGGGGAACCACCAACTGTCAAGAGATTTGACTATACACAGGCATGGAAGCAAGTCGAGGAGTTTTTTGAGAAAAATAATCATACCTCAGTTAGCAGGTATCCCGTAGTCTGCAGGTGGCGCGATGACCTGTATTTTACAATTGCATCGATTGTTGATTTTCAAAGAGTGATGGGCTCTAAAGTAGTCTTTGAGTTTCCTGCAAATCCATTGGTAGTTCCGCAGACATGTCTGCGTTTTAAGGACCTGGAAAATGTGGGGGTAACTGGCAGACACTTTTCAAGTTTCTGTATGATAGGACAGCACAGCATTCCAAATTCACAAGGATACTGGAAAGACGAATGCGTTGACTTGGACTATCGATTACTAACTGAGCAATTTGGAATAAAAAAAGAAGAGGTGGTCTTTGTTGAAGACGTATGGGCTGGAGGCGGTTCATTTGGATCATCTTTGGAATATTTTGTAAGGGGATTAGAATTAGGAAATGCAGTATTTACTGAGTTTCAGGGAGAATTAGGCAAACACACCACACTTGATCAGAAAATTATCGACATGGGTGCAGGTCTTGAAAGATTTGCATGGATCACAAAGGGGACTCCTACTGCTTATGACTGTTGTTTTGGTCCGATTACTAATCACCTGTTTGAAAAAATTGGAATCCAATCTGATTCTGAAATGCTGAGAAATTATTTTACATCAATTGCAAAGAACCTTGAGATATATGATGACCTAAGTGATGTAAGAAGACATGCCGTAAAAAATGCAGGACTGACAGATGATCAACTGAATCGAATTATCACACCACTTGAAGGAATGTATCTGATTGCAGATCATCTTCGCACATTGATCTTTGCCATTACTGATGGTGCTTTACCAAGTAATGTTGGAGGAGGATACAACCTTAGAATGATGTTGCGAAGAATTAATGGAACAATTGACAGAATGAATCTCAAAGTAGAGATTGATGAGTTAATTGATATGCACATTGACTATCTCATAGACACCTATCCGGAACTTGATGAAAAGAGACAGGACGTCAAGACTATTCTCAAGCTGGAATCCCAGCGATATGTAGAGTCAAAGGCAAGAATGGGGAAGATGGCAGGAAAGCTAAAGGAAAAAGGCCGAGACCCTACAGTTGATGAACTAATTACATTGTACGAATCAGACGGAATTACGCCTGAATACCTCAAGGAAATAGAGGTAATTTCTGAAATCCCTTCATCATTTTATGCAAAATTATCTGACTTGCACCAATCAGACAAGAAAAAAGCAACTCAGCAACTTCCACTAGAAAACATTCCAGAGACGGACATGCTATTTTACAAAGACGATCCAATGAAGTTTGATGCCAAGGTTCTCAAAGTTTTTGAAAAATCAGTAATACTTGATAGAACCTCATTTTATGCAAGAGGTGGAGGACAAGAACCAGACTATGGTACCATCTCAGGTTTTACAGTAACTGATGTAAACAAACACGGTGGAATTATTTTGCATGAGCTTGAGGGAGGAATACCAAAACAAGGAGATACTGTATCATGCAAAGTTGATGTAATTAGAAGAACAAACATTACAAAAAACCATACCAGTACACACATACTTAATGCATCATCTCGTAAAGTTTTAGGATCATGGATTTGGCAACACTCTGCATTCAAAGAAGATGATCATGCCAGACTTGACATTACACACCACTCATCACTAACTAATGAACAAGTAAGAGACATAGAGGATGCTGCAAACAGTATGGTAAAGCAAAACATTCCTGTATCAATAGAATATTTTGATCGTGGGACTGCTGAGCAAAAATATGGTTTTAGAATTTATCAGGGAGGAGTAGTTCCAGTAAAGTCAGTTAGAATTGTATCAATTGAGGATAAAGACATTGAAGCTTGCGGTGGAACACATGTTAAAAAAACAGGAGACATTGAATTAATCAAGATTACCAGAACTAAGAGAATTCAAGATGGAGTAGTTAGACTGGAATTTGTTTCAGGGGAGACTGCACAAGAATATCTAAAACAACAAGGGATTGAAAAATTAGAGAAAGATAAAGAATCAGCACAAAAAGAACTCAGAGAAAAACAAAGAGAAGAGGACAAGCAAAAAGCCAGAGAGAAAATTCCAGTACTATTAGAAGAAATATCATCACTAAATAATTCAGCAACAATTGATGAGATTGAAATTACCGTTATTGATTCTACAAAGATTTGTTTTACATCCAGTAAGAGATATGATGAGTTTTTTCACACAAATTTTGGTAAGAAATTAGTCAAAAACCATCCAAATTCAGTCTATGTTGGTATTTTTGAATCAGGCCCAACCATTCGAGTGATGGTATACTCTGGTGAAGAGGCCTCAGAGAGTAAAAATGCTGGAAATATAGCCAAATCTGTGGCTGAAGTGCTAGGCGGAGCAGGTGGAGGAGACGCAAAATTTGCCCAGGGAGGAGGAAAAGACACATCTAAAATAGACCAGGCAATAACCAAAGCAAAATCAATGATTTTAGGATAAGTGAAATTTTATGGAAATTAAATGGAATGATATTGAATCAAAGTGGAGAGAGAAATGGAATGAGAACAAGGACTTTGAGACAAATCCAAATGAGAAACCAAAAAAATTCATTACAGTAGCATATCCCTATCCCAACTCTCCGCAACACATTGGACATGGTAGAACTTACACGCTAGCTGATGTTCATGCAAGATTTTACAGGATGCAAGGATACAATGTCTTGTTTCCGATGGGATTTCATTATACTGGAACTCCAATACTCGGAATGGCAAAGAGAGTAGAATCAGGGGATAAGGAAATTCTTGATGGTCTTCGCAACATTTACCATGTTCCAGAAGAGGACATCAAGACATTTGTTGAACCAATAAAGATTGCAGACTATTTTCACGAAGAGATCAAAGCCGGCATGATAGAGATGGGGTACTCCATTGACTGGAGAAGAGAGTTCACTACTATAGTTCCAGCATATCAGAAATTTATTGAATGGCAAATCAATAATTTAAGAGAAAAAAATCTGATCATACAAGGATCACATCCAGTTGGATGGTGTCCACGTGATCAAAATCCGGTATCACAACATGATACATTAGGTGATGTAGAGCCGGACTTTACTGAATATATCTTGATTAAATTCAAGTTTGATGATTATATCATTCCAACTGCAACACTTCGTCCGGAGACAATTTTTGGTGTGACAAATCTTTGGGTTAATCCTAAAACAATTTACAAAAAAATTACCGTTAATGGTGAAAAATGGATTGTATCTAATGAATGTGCACACAAGCTAGAATTTTTGGACAAGGAAATTATCTATGATGGCGAGATTGCAGGTTCTGATTTGGTTGGAAACAAAGTTGTAATCCCACACAGAAATGAATCAATTTTCATGCTAGAGGCAAGTTTTGTGGAATCGGGAACTGGAACGGGTTTGGTAATGTCAGTGCCAGCTCATGCACCATTTGACTATCAGGCACTAGTTGATTTTAAGAAAGACCAGCCTCTAGGCTCAGAATTTCAGATAATCAAACCTATCTCAATTATATCCACTGAAGGCTATGGGGAATATTCAGCAAAAGAGGCATGTGAGAAGTTTGAGATAAAAAACCAGGATGACCCCAAACTAGAAGAGGCCACTACAGAAATTTATGGAAAAGAATTCTACGGTGGAGTCCTCAAGGAAAACTGCGAGCAGTTTGCAGGCAAAAAAGTATCAGAAGCAAAAGACATCATAAAAGAATGGCTAGCTGAGAAAAAGTATTCAGAGATTTTGTTGGAATTGACTAATACTCCAGTAAGGTGTCGTTGTGGAACTGAATGTGTTGTTAAAGTTTTGTCAAACCAGTGGTTTCTCAATTATGGTGACAAAGACTGGAAAGCAAAAGCTACAAAGTGTTTTGACTCGATGAGTATTTTGCCTACTGAAATTGTAAGTGAGTTTCATTATGTAGTTGGATGGCTTCGGGAGAGAGCTTGTGCAAGGCAACACGGACTGGGAACAAAGTTGCCATGGGATAAAGACTGGATTGTTGAGAGTCTGTCTGATTCCGTGATTTACATGTCATACTATACAATAGCCAGGTTTGTAAATGATGGAACGATTCAAGCAGAAAATTTATCAAAGGAATTCTTTGATTATGTCTTTTTAGGAAAAGGTTCTGCAGACATGGTAAACGACATTGTACCAGAAACCGTAGAGAAAATAAGAAATGAATTTGCATATTTTTATCCAGTTGATTCAAGACATTCGGGACGTGACTTGGTTCCTAATCACTTGACATTTTTTGTTTTAAACCATGTTGCAATATTTCCTAAAGAGAACTGGCCAAAACAAATTGTTGTTAATGGTTCTGTGTTGATGGATGGAAAAAAGATGTCAAAGTCAATGGGAAATATCATTCCGTTGCGACAGGCAATTCAGGACTATGGTGCAGATCCAATCAGACTTGCAATTATCATATCAGCTGAATTGTTACAGGATGCTGACTTTAATTTGGAATCAGTAGGGGGCATCAAGCACAAGCTAGAATCAATTCTAGAGGAATGCTCTGAGCTAAAGGGAGCTGAAACTACGGGTACACAGCCTGAAGACAAGTGGATTGCAAGCAGACTGCAGCACTTGATTGTAAATGTAACTAATTCCATTGAAAAGATGAGGCTACGGGAAGCACTTCATGAGATCTTGTTTGCATTTGAAGGTGACTTGCAGTGGTATCTAAAGCGTGCAAAGGCCAAAGGAAGAGAGGATTATGCTGGAATCTTGCATCAAATCCACAGTACTAGAGTTGCAATGCTATCGCCATTTGCGCCACACATAGCCGAAGAGATGTGGGAGAAGCTTGGAAATTATGAAATGGTTTCAAAGTCTAGATGGCCTGAAGTAGACACTAATGGAATAGATGCCAAATCAATCCAGTCGGAAGATTTGTTAAAGTCAATCATTAATGATATTGCAAATATTCTCAAGGTTACAAAGATGACTCCAAAGAAAATTACAATCTACATGGCAAATTCATTCAAAGTAAAGGCATATCGTACAGTTTTAGAAAAAGTGATGGAAGGCCAGATCAACATGGGGGTTATAATGAAGGAATTGATTGCGAATCCCGAAACGACAGACATTAAGAAGAATCCAGATTTTGTTCAAAAGACTATCAAGGACATTTTGTCTGAACCCACTGAAATTAGAACTACAAAACTAGAGACAAAAGAGTTTGATGAAAAACAGTTTGTATCAGAAGAGTTGATTGCAATTGCAAAGCAAGACTTTGGTGTTGAGATATCTGTTTTTGCAGAAGATGATTCAGAAATCTATGATCCAAAGGGAAAAGCTAGGCATGCAAGACCATTCAAGCCAGCTATATTGATTGAATAGATAATAGTAAAAATTAGTCTGCTTCACTTTGATTCAACATCATTCCATTTAATGTTAATTACTGACTTTTAGAAAAATAGTTTTAGATGAAATTTAGTGTATAGTATTTTCATCTGCAACTATCTTTTCATATTCCCTAAAATCAATCTCTTCGTGTTTTATGTTGGTAATATCTAATTTTGGATTTGTTTTAGAAAGAGTATCTAAATTTACAATGTCAAGATCCCTCTCAAATATCCTTAAAACATTTTTTATTTTTTCATAGTCATTTTCATCCAATTTTTTTATTACTGATCCTTTACCTGTTGTTGTTCCTTGTTTTGTGTATATTAGACCTCCAACCATACCTGCTCCAAATAATTCACCTGGTTCGCCTAAATTCATCAGAACTCCATCCGACATGTATAATCCAGAATTGAATCCAGCTCCAAATGTAACCAAATTACCGCCTCTTGCCTGAGCCATTGCTCTTTCCATACATCCCTTTCTAACTAGAATATCAACACCATGACTGAAATTAGTGGATTGATTATTCTGTCCTACAAGCTCAGTAGCTAGACCATCTATTACAAATTTTCCGTAATATCCTTTATCTGCCAAGCCATTTTCTGCATGACCCTTTACTGTCCAAGTTCCATTAAAATTACAAAATGCCCCAAAAAAGTTCCCTACATTTCCTTCTACTGTTAGATTTAGATTGATGGGCTCTGAGAAACCAAAAACTCCAATTCTGTAGAGGGCTTTGGGATTTTTTATGGTTATGTTGTTTTCACCATCTTCAACTTTTTTTCGAAGTATGGAGTTTGTTAAATTTTCATAAAGGATAGGAGCACTGGCAACATCTCCGAATTTTTCAATTGCAGCATTTTTCAAACCTTCTGGAACAGATACTTGAAATCTTTCATGTAATCTTTTCTTTAATAAATCAAATTCGTTAGAACCTGAACTTGTAGAAGTAACATCATTTGCCAAAGCCCTTATTTCATCAATATCTAGAGTGTACATTTTAATTCCTGTAAAAGATTCTTGGTTTCCCAGGATGAGGAGTCTCTATTTTTGTTGTAGCTCCTACTACATCAAGTGCAGACAAATCAGTTGCCATTGCCCAAAATGGAGGATGATCATTAGTTCCGGGGTTATATCCTATGATGCCTTTTCTTGTTCCAAATTTATCCCGTACAATAGCAATCGAATCCGAAGTGGCAGCTATGTAAGTAAAGGGACCATCAGCCTTTGCTACAAATTCCCGATGTGCTCTTTCTATGTCTCCATGTTTAAGAATTCTGCTTGCTAGAAAAACGGCGATAACTTCTGAGTCACTATCTGTATGAAATGTAAATCCTTCCAATTCTAGTGAATCTCTTAACATGTTGTAATTTGTAATCTCTCCATTGTGAACTATTGCAATATCGGGCAGGATTGTAGTGCTGAATGGATGAGTATTGTATGGAGTTACTCTGCTGCTTGTTGCAATTCTTAGATGGCCTATGCCATGAGAGCCGTTCATTTTTCGTATGCCGAATTTTTTATCAAGATCTTTAGCTAATCCAGTTTCTTTGAGTATTGTCATTTGGTTTTCAAAACTAAAAAAGTGACATTCAGGATCTTGGCTTAATTTTTCTAAATTCTCAGATATATTTTCTGATGAAGAGTCAACCTCATCAATGGTATAATCAGACATTCCTTCTTTTCTGAAATTTTTTATCTTGAATGAATCTCCAGCATTACTTTTGTTAAATATTGCAATTCCAGCTCCATCCTGAGCTCTTATCTGTTGGCTTTCCATCATATCTTGCAAGATAGACCCTACAGGAAAATGACGTAGGTTACCATCATCCATCATGAGTCCACAAATTCCGCACATTTAAGTTCCCTCTTGGACTATAAGATTAATGATTTTTTGTTTTTCTTGTTGGTCAACTGAAATATTTTTTATGTTGAGATAATTATCAAGTATTTCCTCAACTATGATTCTATAGGTTTTATCTACACCTTCTAAAGGAATGTCACCTTGAACACTTGCCTTAATGCTAGATGTTCTAAAGTCACTGGGAGATAAATTGTGAAAGTCACTATACCCAATGGCTGCAGGAATACCTGTTAATTCACTTTTTGTGGCAATCATATGATTGAAAATTTTTTGTGCTGTAATTTCTTCGTCAAAGAAATTCTCTGAATGATGACCTACTTTAGCAATCAAAAGACTAGTATCATATCCAATAATATCTGCACCCAAACCTGCCGCTTTTACCATCTTTCCTGCATTGTTTACATCGCCTGCAATAACTAAGCAAGCACCATCATTTTCCTTTCCTCTGTAAAATTCGTTTATAGCTAACTTTGCATCATGTATTACTGCGATTGCATGTTTTCCATCATATTTCTCACTTTTTGTAATATTGTCAGTGTTTACTAAAATCCCATCTACACCTAATTCAAGCAGTTTTGCGGTATAGAATGAGAAATCTTCATCTACCTCAACTAGAACAGGACCATCAAATTCCTTACGAATTTTTTCAATCTTTTCTTCTGTTTTAATTCCAGTATATTCTAATACAATCCCTTCTGAATCATCTATCTTGTTAATGTCAGTTAATTTCTGAAAGTGAGGATATTTTCTCTCATCACAAGGTTCATCTTTTGATATTAATCCAACAGTTGATCTATCATCCACCAAATTATTCAAGGCCAAAGTAAGTGCATCTTTTGAGCTTTGAGATAGATCAAGTTCGCCGTAAATTAAAATCGGTATTTTCAAAGATACTTTTTGATCTCCTTTTCGTCCAATTTCTGTTGTGAGTTTAATTTTCTCTCTATAAGGATCAAATGGAGGTCGGGACAATTGTGCACCAAGTGCAACTATGTATTCCCATAGATTTTCCTCTTTTTCAGATCCACGTTCTCTAATTGTTCTTATTCCGTCATCAGTGGATTCTTGTCTTGGCAAACCAGTATTACAAAGTTCCAATATCGATTTTCTAATTAGGGCTTTTTCATTTAGTCTCAAATTTTTCCACCTTGTAAATTAAGAGTATTGATAGCATTGTCTATTTTTGATTGGATTTTTGAGACATGATTTGTTCCATCAGAGAAAGGAAGTTCTGAAACTATACTTGTCAGCAAGTCATTTACTGAAAGATCAGTCATTTCCATATCTTCAATCTTTTTCTTTCCTAGTGAGCCTGCAATATTGTGCAGTTCAGTTTTTGTTGCTTGGATATAGTTGAAAATCCCCTCTGTACTTTTCTCCACGTCGAGTTTCTCATGAGAACCTGTAATTCCGGCAGGACAGATATCTGTATGACACTCCTGAATTAAGGTGCATCCCATTGCAAGTAAAAATCCAGTTCCGATTCCAACACCATCTGCTCCCAGAGCAATTGTTTTTGCAATTCTATCTGAATCCCAAATGCCTCCATTTACTAGTAATTTGAAATCATCCTTGTTATGTGTCTCATAGTAATCATTAATTGCATTTCGAATGGGAAGTAGTGATGCTATCGTGTTAATTCCAATATCTTCTCTAACTTCATACGGTGCAGCTCCTGTTCCACCTACTAATCCATCAACAGTGGCACAATCTGCATATGATTTTAGGATTATTTCCATATCATCATAAACACGTGAGGCCCCAACTTTTACAATTATTGGGGTTTCCCAGTTAGTCAATTCTCTAAGTTCAAGTACTTTTGCAACCAAATCTTCAGGTCCTAAAATATCCAAATGTCTTGACGGGGAATGAGCAGGTTTGTGTGCAAGTATTCCACGATTTTCTGCAACCAATTCTGTTACTTTGGAACCTGGAAGTATTCCTCCATGACCTATCTTCGCTCCCTGACCAATTTTTATCTCAATGCCATCAGCATTTAGAAGATATGCAGGATCTTTCCAAAATCTACCCGATGCATATTGAACCACTATTGGGTATTCTCGAGTAAATAATTCATCAACATCCATGCCTTCCAAGTGATTTGCTCTTAGCAGTTTGTCCGTATATTGTAAAATTGAATCCCAATGAGCTTTTGAAAGTTTTTCTCTACATTTTTCTGTACCATAAATTTCCCATGGTAACGCACCACCCTCACCAGTATTCATCAAAACTTTAATTCCTTTTTTTGCAAGGTTGTTTAACGCAAGATGTAGTGAGATTTTTGCAGGAAGTTTTACAGAACCATAACTCATACCAGCTACAGAGAAAGGAACATCTGTTTTGATAATTTTTTTAGAGTATCGTCCTCCAATTACTAAAGAAGCATCAACATCAGAATAATCTTGCGTTGAATTTATTTTTGCATTGTTAATCATTATGTTTGAAAAGTAATCATTTTGGGAATGCGCACCCAAACTGGCATAAGGGACTAGTCCATCCGCTGCTTTTTGCGCATCAAGTAGGAGGTTTTTTAGATCAGCTATATGACCTTCATTTTTTACAACTTTGGCCATGTCCCATCGATAATTCATAACATCTTTTGGTAATGGCACTTCTCTTGGATTTTTCGCTCTTCCTATAAAAAGATTGGCCATCATTACCAATTAATACCGTTCATTACCAATAGAATTAAATACTTAGGCTAATTCCTCGTAAGTGTGAACCTAATAACTCAAGATATTCCCAGTGGTTTGAATTTGATGAACAATGACAGGTTTACATCTATGATATATGGTGAGAAATATGAGTAACGCATCAGACCAAAAAATTTCAAAAATAATTGAAGATATAAAAAAATCAGAAATAGAATGGATTAGACTACAATTTTGCGATCCTTTTGGAATACTACAACAGATTAGTATTGTCAGTGAAGATATAACTGAAGAAGCATTTTCCCAAGGATTACCCAGACTCGATGGTAGTTCGATTAAAGGATTCAAAGAGATTTATGATTCTGATATGTTGATTACTCCAGATCCAAATACTTTTGCAATAAATCCTGATTTTTTTGATACAGATTATCGTGAAAGAGAACAGGCCAGTTACCGCACCAAATCAGCACGTTTTTTTGTAAACATTCATGAGGGATACACTGGAAAACGTTATTCCAGAGATTCAAGATACATAGCAGAAAGGGCATGTGAGATTGCAAAGGATATGGGCTTTGACAAATGCTATTTTGGTCCCGAAGTTGAATTTTTCATTTTTGACAAGATTGTTTTAGGCCCAAATCCAATGTCCACTATTAATTGGTCTGGAGGAACAGGGTATTCAATTGAATCAAGAGAAGCACCGTGGTCAACTGACAATGCGAGTGGCTATATCATCCCAGTAAAAGGCGGATATTTTCCAGCTCCACCTGCAGATAGTCTTAACTGTGCTAGAGACGAAATAGGAAGTACATTACACAATTATTTTGGAATTAAAATAGAAGCCCATCATCACGAGGTTGCAACTGGAGGACAAGGAGAGATACAGATGGAATTTGATGAATTACTTCCAATGGCAGACAATGTAATAACCATGAAAAAGACTACAAAGGAAGTAGCAGCTAAACGTGGTAGAATTGCAAACTTTATGCCAAAGCCATTAGAAGTGGACAATGGTTCTGCCATGCACATTAGCCAAAGTCTATGGAAGGAAGAAAATGGTAAAAAAATCAACACCTTTTATGATCCAAATGACGAGTATGCTGAACTAAGTCAGATTGCACAATATTACATAGGAGGCTTGCTGGAGCATGCAGGATCACTTTGTGCAATAACAAACCCCACTACCAACTCTTACAGGAGACTGGTTCCGGGTTTTGAGGCACCCACAAATTTGGCATGGAGTAGAAGTAATAGATCTGCATGTATCAGAATTCCATCTCATCACAAAAACATGGAAACTCGAAAAAGAATAGAATCAAGAATACCGGACCCTAGCGCCAACATCTATTTAGCTCAATCAGCTATGCTGTTAGCTGGCCTTGATGGCATTAAAAAGAAGATTCAACCTCCTGATCCTATAGATATGAACATCTACAAACTTTCTGAAAAGAAAAAACGTGAGATGGGAATTAAAAAATTGCCAGTTGCATTAAGAGAAGCAATTGAAAGATTAGAATCAGATGACAAATATCTTCAACCAGTTTTTGAAAAGGATTTCCTTGAAGAGTACTGTGAAATAAAAAGACATGAACACATCTCTGTTTTTTCATTGCCCTCTCCAAGGGAATTTTACTTGTATAGTAATGTATAGAAAATAAATTTAGAGTTACATGAAAAAAATACTTTAAATTTTTATGTTTGTTACCCCATTAGGTCTTTTAAAATTAAAAAAATCTATCCATATGTTTTTCAATCACAAATCCTTATGATGTGATAACCTTGGATAATAGAATTTTAGATTACAATACGATTTGTGAGAAAATAAAAATTGATAAAAAAATTAGATTTGCAGGTGTAATAAACGAGTGAGGAAAATTAGCCGGAGGCATGAAAGAAGGGACAGAGCCACTAGAAAGTACAAAAAATGATGAGATGATCTTTATGGAGTTGGCATTAAGAGTGAAAATGAGAAAAGAGTTTGATAGACAATTTGGACCTGTAAATTTCACAATGGCATTAAGAGAGAATGGTTTAGCCATGAGTTTTCCCATTAACATAATGACATATTGTATGTTTTTGCTGAACCTGATTCAAATTATGCAGAATTTCCCTCAAAAATTATTAAGATCATTCAGGGATAATTTTACAATAATTTTTTATTTTACAGACAAATAATGCTGTAAAGAATTTAAAATTCAATGAAAAATGCATTGCCAGTCATTTCTATTGACATATTTTGGATAATTACAAAGAATGATGTATGCATTCAATTTATTTTACATACTTAGCAAAATCCTCTCTTAAGTCATTTTTAATTTATTTATCACAATCAAGTTTGAATTTGCTTTGTTTAAAATTTCTGTATTCTACAAATAACTACCAACAAATTAGCTGGAAATATCAAATGAGTAGATAGTAATTCAAATATTTTCTCAATCGCTAGTTAAACTTCCACTCTCTTTTATTTTAAGTATGGAGAATATTATGCTTGGAATAACTGGTTCTCCCTTGGGTCTAATCGTCTCAAGCCCTAAACCCTCATCTGCTACTTCGACGGACATCATTATGTTGATAATATCGTCTCTATTGAATGGCAACATAGTTTGATTAACGATTACAGCTTTGTCCTCTTTAGTTCTAACTACTAGACGTACGTTTGAGTGTGGAATGTCATCACCGTTTTTTCTTAACCAAATATCTACATATCTTGGTTCAGTTCCATGTGTTCTTCCTATCTGAGGTGCAGCTATAACAACATAAACACCAGATTCTGTAATGTGAATGTCTCCTGGACCTTCATCAGATGTATGCTCAATTCCACTAATTGCATCATTTTGATTAAGACTAACAATTGTAGGTTTTGTATCCTTTGGTCTCTGATCTTCTGTACTAGATATTTGAGCAAAACTGACAGTCATTAACCAATAAAGTATTGATAAAGTAATTAAGTATTTTTAAAAATACAGAAAATCAAAAAACATATTGTAATCAATTAAAAAATTTTAGTTTTGAATCTCAAACCCCTTTAAATTAGTTCATTTCAAAAATTTGGATAAACTGAATTTAGTCAGGCTTATATCTTATATCTTATAAATTTTTTGTATTTTATTTAGTAATGTAATTAAAATTAAATTCAAAGAAAAAGATCTGAAATTAAATGAACCTATTTTGAATACTGGGCTTTTAACAACAAAGTTTAGTCTATTTAAGAAGTGCATAAGAATAGTTTAGAAAAAAAATTATGTGATGCAGATAGATTCTGTTAAAAAAAATACATATTCAATTATAATGAGTAGAAATAATTTGAAATAAGAATTACTTATATCCGATTTCAGAACATTGTTTATTATAATTGGAAGAATCACATCTTAAATTTACCAAACATGAAGCGCCCAAAATTGTTGTTAATTGGTCCAGGACTGAAGAGATTGAAAATTTTGCCAAAACCGTAAAACTATACCGTCAGGGAAAAATAGACAAGGATATTTTTAGAAGATTCAGACTTCAGCACGGGGCTTATGGTTCCAGAATGACTGATGATTACTCCATGATACGAATAAAGGCGCCTGCAGGTCAAATTTATCCTCATCAACTCAAAAAACTCGCCCAACTCAGCGAGGCGTTCTCAATAGGAAGTGCTCATGTGTCCACAAGGCAGAGTATTCAGTTACACTGGGTGGTACTAGAAGATGTCTCAGAGGTAATGTATGGTCTTGCTGAGGTAGGAATGACCTCAAGGGAGGCCTGTGGCAATTCTGTAAGAAATGTAATGTGCAGTCCTTTATCTGGTGTTTGTCCTGATGAAGAATTTGATGCAACTCCTTATGCTTTTGCCATTACCAAATTCTTTTTAAGAAATCCATTGAGTCAGAATCTTCCCAGAAAATTTAAATTTAATTTTACGTGCTGTGAAAAACACGGAATGGCAAGAATGGTTGATGTGGGATTAATTCCGCAAACAAGGAAAGTTAATGGAGATACCCAACGTGGATTTAAAATATTTCTTGGGGGAGGGTTGGGAAACAAATCTTTTGTGGGCCATCAGCTAGAGGAATTCACTCCTGAAGAAGACTTGCTGTATACCTCAATTGCGGTAATTCTGATATTTGATAGACTTGGAAACAGAAAAAACTTGGCAAGAAACAGAATGAGATACCTGGTTGATGAAATGGGTTGGGAGAACTTTCAAAATATAATACTAAAAGAAAGAGCAGTTATGCGTGCAACCCAATCAGTCATTGTAAAATTGGATATTGATGACTCTGCAACTGAAATCAAAAGATCAATTAATATTTCAGAAGAGAGTGGTGTTCCAAATCCAGACGGCTATTCCAGATGGTGCAAAACCAGCACAATAAAACAAAAACAGAATGGATATTGTTGTGTCTTTATAAACTTGGAGGCAGGAGACATTACTTCAAACCAACTTTTATCCTTGGCAGATATTTGTCAAGAATTTTCTGCTGAAGGTTTTGCAAGAAATAGCTTTTCTCAAGGAATAGTACTCCGATGGATAAGTGAAGTAAATTTACCAAAACTATATGCTAAATTGATTGATGCGGGTCTTGCAAAGTCAGGATCACTTACCATGGCATCGCCTGTAGGTTGTTCCGGAACCACCTCATGTAACTTGGCACTGACAAACTCTCACCGATTGGCAAAAGAGATTCAGAGAAAATTCTTGAAGCTAAAACTAGATGAAGATGAGGATCTGAATGACTCTACTGTCAAGATAAGTGGCTGTCCCAACTCTTGTGGTCAGCATGAAATTGCTACAATTGGATTCTATGGAGGAGGAGGAAGAGTAGGCAAAGACATGTATCCAAATTACCAGATGTCTCTTGGCGGACGCTCAGATGAACAAACCATATTAGGAGTGAATTGCATGAGAGTTCCAGCAAAAAGAGTAATTCCAGTCATATTGAAAATAATTGATCTGTTCAAAAAGAACAAAAAACCTGGAGATACATTGTCTTCTTGGATTAATAGAATAGTTGGAGAAAACGAAAATTCCGAAATTAAATCTGTAAGTGATTTTAAGAAAATTTTATCGTCATCAGTGATTCCTCCAACAATAAAAGAAGACCCAGACTTTTATTCAGATTATGGAAGTGACACAAGTTACCACACAGTCACAGGGAAAGGAGAATGTGCTGCTTGAAGAGATTGTTGTTGATTAGGTCTAAACCATATCCCTGCAAATAAAATTGAATTATTTTTGATTAATCATGTGTAATAATTATAATCATTGACAGATATTGACAAAGAAAAATCAATCTATATTTTTGTTCATCAACAAAAAGATTTAGAAAATACTTTAAAAAATTTACTTGTCAAAAATAGATTTCTTAATGAAAAGATCATTATTGCAAAAAGTAACAAAGTGGGTAATGTAGGTGAACATATGGCATTGTTATGAGCGCCAAATAATCCATCAAACATAAAGATTCAGAAAATTATCAAAGTAAATAAAATTGAAAAACCTGAAGGCGTGTTAGGTTTTTGGAGAGGAGTGACATGGGATGATGTTTTTGAAATCCTACTTACAAAAGAATAATTGGTTTGTTGAAAAATATTCAAAACGACTAGTCTGTTTTCTCTTTGGCATATCCAGTAAAAGATATTGTTTCTTTTAATCGAGTACGAATCCTTATTAATTCTCAATCTAATTTTTAGCATGACGAAGACCCCATCTGAAAAATTAAAAGAATCCATGACAAAATACAGAAGAAAATGCCAAAGTATTGTTAAAATATCAAATAACATCAGATATGCAGGTGTTGTGAATGCTTACGGAAAAACACTGGCAGGAATTATCAAACATAATGTAAAACCATTAATGAAATCAGAGATAATGAAAAACGAACTTTTCATAATATCTACTTTGATGACATTAAGAAAGGAAACTACAAGAGTGCTTGGTAAACTGGATTATGTTTTACTACAACACCAGAAAATATCTGTACTAATTCTCCAAAAAAATAATGTTACATACTATATCACAATAGACAGAAAAGAAAAGAATAGATCAAATGAGATTATAACATCAATTAAAAAAATAATATAAGCCAATGGATGGTATCAAAATAATTCTGCCTATGGGATTAATTCCAGAATTATTCTAATCTTTTACTCTTAATATTTGAATTAAACGCCAATATTAGAATCATTAGATTCTGGGCTCTCCAGACACGGATCCCATGGGGCATACCTTTGATGAATTAGAAGAGAGTGTATCACCATTGTAGGTTACATCTGTGAAAAAAGAGAGTGCCGGCAAGTTAACTGTAGAATCTTCTTTCTTTTTCTCTTCATTACAATTATCTAACACATATAATCACGCAACTAATTGATTTTGAAAATAATGCTACGATCCCAGCATTGCGTCTATTGTAGATTGAAACACAGGATATGGCTGTGGTCCACTAATTAGTTCTTGTCCGTTTAGTCCTACTACAACAAAGGATGGAGTTCCCTTGACTCCATTACTAATTCCTACATCCAAGTTAAATGCAATTGCTTCATCATAATTTCCTGAATCCATACAATCTACAAATGATGTTTCATCCAATTCCAATACTTTGGCATATTCTTTCAGACTGGAATAGTTTGCCCAACCACCATCAATTCCACTCTGATTGGAATAAAGATGTGAGTGATAGTCCCAATAGAGTCCTTGCTCATCAGCACAATATGTAGCAATAGCTGAAGTAATAGAGTCATCACCTAAGAAAGCAAAATCAACAAAGTAGAGGTTTGCTTTTCCAGTATCGATGTAATTAGTTACAATGTCAGGCTTTGTGTTTAGAAACCACTTTTTACAGTTAGGACATTGATAGTCACCAAACTCTATAATTGTAACCTCAGCATCAGCTGAACCAAAAATTGGAGAGGCCTGCGATAAATCAACAGCACCTATGTTGAATGGTTTTGATTCAGACATGGTACCAGATATTGAGATTATTCCATTTTCAACTAGATACTCTATTCCCTTTAGAAAGTCATCATCAGATATCAAACCCTTGGCCCACCATTCTGCATTATTTTTTACCCAAGCTGGAACTTTTCCAAATTCCATTACAGGTTCTCCTAGTACCACATGAAATATTACAGTCTCTTTGGGTATTGGCACAAACAATATCCCTTCCATTTGAATTGTAATCTTGTTTGCTCCACCTTCAAGGTACACTGGAATGGTTACTGAACCAAGACTGGTATGAGTCAATGGAATTGGCCCAAATATTGTATCTTCATTGTTTAGGATGTTTACTGTATAGTCAACGTGTTCTTGTATTCTATCTGATTGAGGATTGATAAATTAAATTTTTAGTCGAGTTTGCTCTCCTGGTTGAGGATCATCTAGTTCTATTTTGACATCAAGGGAACCACCACTTGATGTATTAGTTTGGGTTTCAGCTGAGATGTTCGGAATGACACTAATGGAAATTACAAAGATAACCGCAAAAATTGGAATCAGTTTATTCATAATTTAAAAAAATATTTGTTGCATAAACACTTTTTTCTAATTTCACATTCAGAAATGATTCTTAAAGGTGATTTCAGATAGTGGTAATTGTCCACCTCTAGGGGAAGGATCTTTTGTCCTTTTTCCAACTACTACCATCATAGATATCACATGATCATCAGGTAGATTGATTGCTCCTCCCACTTTATTATAGTCAAATCCCTTCATTGGACAAGTGTCATATCCCATGGACCTTGCTGCAATCATTATAGTCTGAGCTGCCATTCCACATGAACGCATTGCCTCATCTCGCTGCAGACCGGGTTTACCGCTGTAAGAGTTTCTTAGGGAATTAATCAATGCAATACGTGGCTCTTCAGGGATGTTTTCCCAATACCTTTGTGGATCTTTGTCCCAAGAGTTCAAGTCTGCACACAAAATAATCACTAAAGATGCTTCAGATACGTGCTGCTGTCCGTGTGATAGCTCAGAGAGTTTATCCTTAATTGACTGGTCTGTAATTGTAACAAACCTCCAGTTTTGAATGTTGTACGATGTTGGAGACAAGATAGCTAATTCTAAAAGTTGAATAATTTCTTGTTGCGTCATCTTGTGATTTTTATCAAAACTCTTAATCGATCGTCTTGAATTTATTGCCTTAATAGTATCCATAATTTTTTTCAAGAATAACCAAATTTAATTTAAAAGAAAGGCGCTTGAGCTTAAGATCAACTCCCAAAGGGAATCTGATGACAGCTCATCGCTTAAGATCAGTAACGCAGTGTTACCTGATGACAGCGATTGTTTTAAGGCCTGAAACGTTAGTAATCAGACGATAAACCACCTTTTCATATCCACTAGTGGATTTTGATATTTAACTAACACTACTTTTTCCTACTAAAAATCACAATAGAATTAACACTAGAGAAATTTTCAGATAGTATATTTATTAGGCATAAGGGAATCAATGATTGTCTTGAAGATAGCAGTGATGGGAATGGGAGTAGCAGGCTCTTATCTCATGGCCAGATTAAAGAATTCCCAACATGAAGTTGTAGGGTATGAGAGAATGGTAGAAGACAAACATGACTCTATTTGCGCATGGGGAACAATCAAACCAGTTCTAACAGAATTCTGCAATAATGTTGATAGGGATTTTAACAAGTTCCTGATTCATGACGGAAAAAACATGCATGTCAAAATGAACGATAATATAAAGTTCGATATTGGATTACATGGATTATGCACTTATGACAAACTAGGACTAATCAAAGATTTCATAAAAGATTCAAAGATAATTTATGGCAAGGCACCAAAGCTTGAAGAGCTAGAAAAAGAATATGACATGATAGTAGACTGTACTGGCTTTCACAGAGTGTATCTCCCAAAACTTGAGGAAGATTTCTTTTTACCTACTTATGAATACAAGGTAGAATATGAAAATGGAGTTCCCTATGATGATTTTTACATTGAACCATTTCCTGGAATGTCCGGATACTTTTGGTATTTCCCACTAGGTGAGAAATGGGCACACATTGGTGCTGGAGATTACAGGAAAAACCACATCAAGGCAACTGACGATTTTCTAAAAAAACACGGTGGAAAAGTACTCAAGACAAAGGGCCGTCCAATTAGATTGGCTACTCCAAACAAGTGTAAACCATTTTTCAAAGGAAAGGTAGTCGGAGTCGGAGAATCAATTGGTACTGTCTATGCGTTACTAGGTGAGGGAATAATTCCATCCATGCAGTGCGTTGAGATTTTCCTTGAAAACATGAATGACTTTAAGGCATATGAAAAGGCAGTTGATGAGCATTACAAGGTATATGGAAAGGTGTTTAATTTTGTTAGAGCAAAAATTCACAAGGACTTTAATTTCTTCAAATCACTTCCAGATTTTCTGGCAATATTTCGTTATATGAAAAAGCATGAGGCACGATTTGGTATGGATATCAAGATTGCAGATTTGATGAAAGTAGCAAAAGCCTAAGTAAAACTAACTGAACCAAATCCGTCCCTGTTGGTGCGGTTTGATGCCATGTTGTAATCATAAATTATTTTTGAGTAATCCTTGAATTCTTCCTTCATTGGTTCCAGGTTTTCTGCAAGATAAAATCCAGGGCAGTCACCTGTAAACTGATAAGTAGCATGAACTCTTGCCTTTCCTTTTTCGTTTTCTAGCCAAGTTGAGAATGGATAAAGATAGCAGACCCCTGGTCTGTCAGGATGCATACTGCATCCTCCTTTTTCATCTAGGAATCTACATGAGATGTGGGTTCCATCATCACTTTCAGTCTCATCAGTTTTTCTCTTCAGATTAATTGTAGTCATGGTAGTCAAATTCCCTGATGGTCCTGGCTCCTGGTAGGTTACAGTGAGTGTTTCATTTTTTATAAATTCAGAAGGCCTATGATATTTCAGGCCTTTTCCAATTGTAATTAGATCATCAGAGGTTAATGGCAATCTGCCTTGTCTATCACAACAGTTGTGACAGTCAGGCCAAAAGCATTTCCACAAGATGTATTTTTTTTCAGAATTCAGATATGGTACATGAAAGATTACATCTTTTACTTTGATTGGATAGTCAGATACATCAGTAATTTTTCCCAGCATAAATTTTCGCAGAATTGGGTCAACATCCCAATCTTGTTCCAAGAGATTCAGTGATTCTTCAATTTTGTTTTGAGACAACTATTAAGTTATAACACAATTTGCAGATGTTATTAATGTTGAGTGAAAAAGGCAAATATGCATCAGCTACTCAAAACAGGAGATTTGTTTGGGCCCAAATTGTCTGGCCTTTAATTCTAGAAATTAATGATGTTGCCTTTACATTAAAACAATACCAAGAAAAGCGTGATAAAGTTTGTAAGGAAAAAAATGTAACAATGACAATTACATCAAGGGGATTAGTGTCATTGATGCAGAAAGGAATTCTGCTAAAGGAAGGAAATATTTACTCTATTCATTTTAGACTAATTCCATACATGAGACTCAAAGCAGTATGTGATTATGCAACTGCTATTCACGAAGTTAGAATAAAGTGATGCTTCAGCAAATGATTATATTCCAAAACACCAGAATTTGTTTTGGTAGCCCGATAGTCTAGCGGTCAAATAATATTTTAGATCAAGGATTCTGCCCTCTGGATCTCAAGAGTGGATAGGCGGAGACGGCAGTTCGAATCTGCCTCGGGCTACTGGAAAATTTCTATCTTGATGCTTGGGCTATACGTTCTAGCTCGTTCTTTTTCTTTACGGAAGGAGCATTAGGATCATTTGATGCTGCAAGCATGAGTTGTTCTGCCATGTGCTCCTCTATTGGTTTTGGATTAGAGAATGTAGCCTCTTTAATTGCATCAGAGATGAATTTTAGAGCCAAGTCAACTCGTCGAATTGGGGCAACATCAACTGATACGTGATAAACTGTACCACCATAGACGATTCTAGTTGTGTCTTCGTTTGGAGCAGAAAACTCTACTGCTCTAACTAGTACTTCAACAGGATTTTGTCCAGTTTTTAGTGCAATAATATCAAATGCGGTTTTTACGGTATTGAGAAGTTTAGTCTTTTTACCAGTCATTCTTCCTGTGTTCTTTGCATATTTCTTTCCAAAGTGCATTGTCTTGTTGATTAGTCGTTCAACAATGTTAACATCGGCTTTGTTGAATCGCTTTAGTGCAGAGCGGCCATAGGTGTATGGCAAGATTTGTTTTCTCAATGAGATGGCAGTCTTTAGTCCAGGATCCTTTACCTCGATATCTGACAAGTCCCATTTTCTAAATAATAACAAGTTTTTTGTCTGTACCATTTCTATCTCCTTGGTTTCTCTTTCTTTCCAATTACCAACTCATGAAGTGATGTACCATTAACTTTGAAAACTTTGAATCTAACTCCAGGAATATCTCCCATTGCACCACCTTGTGTTGCACCCATTCCTTGAATGTGTACCTCATCGTGTTCATCAATGAAATTCATAGCGCCGTCTCGTGGCAAAAATGCTGTAACTGTCTTACCATTTTTAATTAATTGAACCCTAACACATTTTCGTATAGCAGAGTTTGGTTGTTTTGCTGCAATACCTACTTTTTCTAAAACAATTCCTCTTCCTTGAGGTGCCCCCCCAAGGGGATCTGCTTTTTTATCAATACCTAGTTTCCTTCTTTTGTAAGTAGAGATTGCCCATCTTTGTTTCTTCTTTTTAGAGGTTAAAACTCGACCAGCAAATAATCCAAGAGGGGATTTTCTCATATCTTACATCTCCAATGTTGCTCTTTCAGGACTGTTAATCAGTACACTTGAAATATCAAAATATCTTTTTGCAAGCAGTCTTGCTTTCTCAGCATTTCTGCCTTCTCTTCCAACAACGATTCCTTTCTTTCTCGGATCTACCATAACAATTGCCTGTTTGGAGCCATCAGCTCTTGTATTTATTTTTACTTCAGACACTAGTTTGGAATTAAGTAGATTGGACAAAAATTTTGCCGGATCTTCATCAAATTCTACCAGCTCAACATTTCGCTTTACAATATTTTGCAAGGACTTGATATGGACACCACCTTTGCCGATGGCAAGTCCCATTTTACCGGTATTAACTACAAAAATCACTCTGTCTTGTTTTTCATCTTCAACGCAATCACGTGCAGTTGCACCTGTAACATTTTGGAAAAGAGACATCATACGCATTTGATCAGTTGTGAGTTTGATAGATTGTGTCATAAGAATTCCTTTTTATCTCCGAACAAAAAATGTCTCATTTAAACTTTCATAAAATAAATTGCATCTATTCATTTTTTTTCTCAGCTTCTGTATCTTTTAAAATTGATTTGATGTTTGCATCAGGTATTGATGTAAATGATATTGTTGAAATTCTAAATTGTAAGCCACATAGTCTTCCCAATGCGACTGATGTTCCTTGAAAGTTCACTAAGGGTATTTTTTCTTTTTTTGCATCTGATTCAATTTGCTCAATCATTTCTTTTGTTACTGATTGAGACAATACAATTAGCTTGGAATTTTTTATAGAGTTTAAAACTTGTTTAGTACCCATCGTTAATTTTTGCTCTTTGCGCGCATCCTTTAATGATTTTTCAAGTATCTTACTCATTATTTCCTTATGACGATCGTCTCAACAGGCCTTTATAGGTTTATGGAAAAAGTAGGCAGGATGTAGAAAAAAATTAGTTTAGAAAACCAAACAGAGAACCTAAGGATGAAAATGCATGTCCTATCTCATCAAAAAAGTTAGAGGGGTTTCCTTTTTCATTTCCAAGTAAACCAGTATTTTCAGGTGGTGGTTCTTCAAAAGCAATGTTTTGGGTATATGATTCCGCAGATCTATCAACTAGTCTATCAATTTGAGTGGTCATAGACAATGTAAATTGGAGATTGTTTTGAGCAGTAATGTAGTTTGGATTTTTCTGTAGAATTTCATGGTACAGTGAAATTGCATCATCAAAATTTCCTAAATTTGCAAGTGCATTTGCCTTGTTATTTTTAGCAGGTAGAAAATTAGGATCAATTTTGATTGCTTGATCATAATACACTATTGCCTCAGAAAAATAGCTCAGCTTTCCCAAAGCAGAACCTTTGTTTGCAAGAATTTCCACGTCATTGGGATTATTAATTAATGATTCATTAAAAAAATTCAAAGAACTATCAAATTTACATAATCTATACAATGCTGGTCCCATTCCATCATAGTATGATATGGTATCAGTAAGAGTACTTGAATCACATTCCAGATTAATTTGATTTAGTAATAATCCCAATTCGATATCTTCAACAGTAAGATTGGTTTGTTTTTTTATCTCAGTTTTTGGGGAAGTTTTTGCAGGATTACTTTGTTTAATTATTTTTGGTTCTTTAATTTTAGAATTTTTTGTTGTAGCAGAAGTTTCTTCTTGTTGATTTTGAATTATTGAATTCTTGTCAGAGCTTGATTGTTGTTTTTGAGGGTTGTCAACTAAGGTTTCACTAACAGAATTATTATTACTAGTTTCTTTCTCGTTAATTTTTTTGTCTTCATTAATTGTTTCTTCATGAGTTGAGAGGATTACAGGATCAATGATTATTTCATCTAAGGGCTCTTCTATTTTTTCTTCAAGATTTGTATCTTTGTTAGTTTTGTTTTCAATCTCATCTTCAATTATGGGTTGTAGATTTTCATAAAAATCAAAAAAAGATGTCGCCTCTGTGTCTACATAATGTGTCTTTATTGAATATGTACCATCTACTCTAAAATTAACTCCAGCCTTTGCCAGAAAACTCGTTGAAAATTCCAGATTAGGATCAACCACACCAAAGTAAAATCCTGCAGGCATTCCAAATGGATCATAGATTCCTATTAGAGCAGTAGAAGAATCTAAGGCAGAGACAAGACCGGTAATGTGGATTACATCGCCGTCAGTGTATTGGTCTTTGTCTGTGTAAAGTAGAATAATTTCAGGCTCCTCAAAGTCCTCAACAATTATTTCAGGTTCAAAAAATCCATTTTCAACGGCAAAATAATGATTTTGAGTGATTTGTCCATAGGCTAATGTTACCAAGTATTCTCCGGTTTTGTCATAAAATGGAGAATTAAGTAGAATTGATTTTGAGAAGGTCCTTTGAGGGGTGATTTCCAAATTATTGGCAGACAAAATTTTTCCATCAGGATCATAAATGCTCATTGCAATTATGGGCATTCTAAATTCAAGAATTTCTCCTGAAATAGTAATAGAATCACCAAGGCTGTATCGGTTCTTGTCAAATTCTGCAACAAAAGAATCAGCAAAAACTTCAGTAATAATAACAGGAGATAATGCGGTTAACACTAACATTATCCCTAGGAAATATCCTAACACACGAGTAACAGCACAATTTTCTATTTAATAATCACGTAGGAGTCATACTTTTCATTTAACCATGATCGAAGTTGACATCGAAGGAGCTAGTGCGACAGGATCATTAAGAGAATTCCAAATGAAGGTTTCAATTTGATATGATCCAGATTTTTCAGGTACCCAGGATTGAGAAACATCTAGACTTTGCAGAGGAGACATTTCTCCTTGAATCCACGAGATTGAATCAACTGAATCAACGGCATTTTTTACTTGAAAAAGATAAATGAATTTCTGTTTAAAGTCATGGTCATTTGTGACGGTTCCAACTATCTGTATCTGATTATCTGACAAAACAGATTCTAATTGATTACCAAAACTGTCAGACAAAAGTATTGGAGAGATTCTTAGTCTCTCAATTGGAGGAATGGATGAATGAATTTTTGCAGAAGTTTCAATTTGTAAATTATCTGATGTTGAGTATGGTACTGGTAATGTATAGTCATCATATTTAGCAAAAATTTGATCTCCGGAGATGGAATAAAGTCTATTTCCACTAGAAGGCAAAGTTTGAGACAAAGATATTGTAACAATAAAAGAGCCAGAACTTTCTGATGTCTCTATGGCATCAACTGTAATTCCTGCAACATCAGAATTCGAAAAAACGTGTATAGGAATACTATCAAGTGCCTCAGGATTTAGATTCATATCAAGATCAATTATTCGTATTATTGCAGAATCATTTGAAAGAATATTTGCATTAACAAACTGAATAACTCCAAGGTTCCAACTAACAGGAACAGACTCGGTCAATACCACGCCATCTGCAAATTCAAATGAAATAGTAATGGCAGAATTCCTATCAACTTCTAAAAATCCACTTGTAGGACCATTACCAATGGTTCTTGGTGTTGTATCAATGTCACCATCACCATCAGTATCATGTGAAAAACCAGTAAGAATTACCTCAGCTGTGAAAATTCCTGAATTAACGCCTGTTTCAGTAAATCTATATGGTTCCAAAGAATGCTCCCTTGAAGAAATTTTAATTGGGTTATCTTGATTGTCTCCAATTGAATCAATTAGATGTCTATCAGAATTCCAGCTTGGTGCTATGATTGTCATTTTTATTTTGTCAGTCCATGTATAGGTTGGCTTGTCTGTAAAAATTGGGGAATAGGGATTGTTGTAATCAGGAATCGGTTCTCCAAATGCAGGAAAAAGTATTAATGGAAAGATTAGAAAAAGCAAATGCATATAGAAATTTCTCAAGGATTGAATTTAATGTTTGAGGAAAAAATGTCTAAGATTCTTCTTTGGGGAGAGATATTGCTAGAATGTTATCGCCACGCAGTAAAATTGTACCAAGTTTTACAGGGGTCTCATCAGAAATGTCTTCAGCGTCTTGCAAGGTCAAATTCATATGAATGTCAAAGTCTTTGAGAGTGCCGTGAAGAGTTTTGTTGTTTCGCAATCTAAGTAAAACATCTTTTGCTTTGCTGTTGCTCATTAGTGTTGAAATTTCATCAGCCATAATTATCACTAAGGTCTAATTTTTACTCCTTTTTTTTCTTGCTTACTTGCATGTATAAATCAACAGTACCACTTCCGATTGGAATGTTGCTTCCAACAATTACATTTTCAGTAATACCTTTGAGTTGTTCAATTTCTCCACCAAGTGCAGCATGCGCAATTGTTGGCACTGTAATTTCAAATGCAGCTCTTGCAAGAACACTGTCTTTGGTACCAGCAATTCCATGTCTACCAATTTGTTGCATGTATCCTCTTGAACACATCAAGTCAGATACTAACATGATGTATCTATTATCAACTTCTAAGCCTTGATCTTCCAGAGTATGGTTAAGTTCGTTAATCAATGCATTTCTTGCAGCCTCAATACCTAAAGTTCCTGCAATTTCAAAGACATTATTTGTTCTAACATTTTTTCTGTCAATACCTTTGACTTCAAGTACTTTTGCAATGTTAGAACCAGTTGTTTGGATAACCCATTCATCATCTTTTTGAACTAGTGTTACACGCTCAATTTCTGGAACTCCCTTGACAGTAGTATTAAGAACTTTATTTCGGATTGCAATTACTGTAGCAGTATCAGATTCTTCAACAAGTTTTAGAGTTATTAATTCGCCAGTTGTCTCCATCTTAAATTTCTTGTTTGATGAAAGTGCGGCTTCTACCTCTGCAATTGAGCATCCACGTTCTCGGAGTCTTTTTTCACTTAAAATTAGTTTAATCTCAGTAGAGTAGTCAGTTTCACTGTCAGCAATTAATGCACTTACTTTGGTTTGCAAAACATTTCGTGCAATTTCAATTGCTTTTTCGCGGGATTTTTTTGATTCCTCATCAAGGTAAATATCCATAGTTGGAGTAACTGGTTTCTTTCTTGCATCAACTAATTCAATAAGTCTTGGAAGGCCCAACGTGACGTTTCGTTCTTTAATTCCTGCAAAGTGGAAAGTTCTCAAAGTCATCTGAGTACCTGGTTCACCAATTGATTGAGCAGTAATAATTCCAACTGCCTGACCAGGTTCTACTTTGGCTTTATTGTAAAGTGAAAGTCCCTTCTTGCATACAATTTCTGCACCTTCTTTGCTCAAGCCAGAACTCTGCAAGGCATCAGTTACTAGTGAGGTCAGTCTGGGATTGAATGTCTTTGTATATTTCTTGGTCAGAGTTTCAATCTCGTCTTTTGTAGCTTTCTTTCCAGAATCTATGATAGTCTGGGACTCAGCAAGTCTGTTAATATTAAATGCTTCACCATGATCACTTTTTGCTACATCTATTCCATCTTCACCATAAAGGAATTGGACAATATGACCATGTGGATCTCGAACCGTTCCGTCATATTCTAATCTAATGTGTTCTAATGCGTTAATCAATCTACGCTGCATGTAACCACTTTGTTGTGTTCTAACAGCAGTATCTACTAATCCTTCACGACCTCCCATTGCATGGAAGAAGAATTCCAGTGCAGAAAGGCCTTCTCTATAATTAGATTTTACAAAACCATGTGCGTCTGGATTATTATCATGTTCTTGAAAATGTGTCAATGCACGATTATTGTAACCATCATGTAATCTGTTTCCTCTTCTTGATTGCTGACCCAAGGCACCTGCCATTTGACCAATGTTAAGGGATGAGCCTCTGGCACCAGTTGTGGCCATAATTCTTCCTGCATTAGTCTCATCAAGGGATTGATCTGCAGTAGATCCTGCTTTGTCTCTTGCCTTACCTAGTTCATTGACAATGTATGCTTCTAAGGCCTCTTCAGGTCTCATACCTCTTGTTAGTTTGAGAGTTCCTTTTTCATATTGATTAGAAAGATCAGAGATAACACCATAAGTTGATTGGATATCATCCAGAATCTGCTGCTTTTCTTTTTCTGGAACTTCAAGATCACCATAACCATAACTGAAACCATAAGATGTAATGAATTGTTTAACCATAATTAGAATAGAGTTGAGGAAACTTTTTCCAACTGCATTACCATAATCTTTTGCTATTCTGTGCAGTACACTTTCTGGTTCCTCTGCACCAATTGAAGACTTATCAATTACACCGCTGATTAATTCACCATTTTTAATAACGACATCTTTTTGTGGACCGTTTGTTCCCTTGGACCATTTTGATGTAATGACATAGTTGAAGTCTTTTGGAAGGAATAATGAGAACAGTTGTTTTCCAGTGTATACTGGGCCATCTTTTGTTTTTGAAGCAGGTTTAGGAAGTGAATCAGTATATCCACCAAGCATTGCAAGGTTTGAAAATTCTTGAACAGTAAGGGTGGTATCATCTTTAGTAAGAAGATATGCACCGGTAACAAAATCTCTTAATGCCCCGATAATTGGACCACCATATCTTGGCGAGATTAATTGATCTTGAACTCTCATCAACAGAATTGCTTCTGCTCGTGCTTCCTCACTTTGAGGAACGTGAAGATTCATTTCATCACCATCAAAGTCTGCATTGTAAGGAGGGCATACAGAAGGATGTAATCTGAAAGTCTTACCCGGAAGTACTCTAACATAGTGAGCCATGATTGACATCTGGTGCAGTGATGGCTGTCTGTTAAACATCACAATATCGCCATCTGCAAGATGTCTTTCAACAAGATATCCAAGCTCAAGTGTTTCAGCAATTATAGAGCGGTCTTCTACAAAATCTAATCTAATCTTTACACCATCAGGTCTAACAATATAATTCACACCTGGAAATTTTTCAGGTCCATTAATAACAAGTTTTCTCATTCTCTCAATGTTCCATTCTGTAACAATTTCAGGAATTGTTAGTTTCATGGCAATTGCTTCAGGAACCCCAACTTCAGACAAATCCAAGTTAGGATCTGGAGAGATGACTGTTCGGCTTGAAAAGTCAACTCTCTTTCCAGATAATGAACCTCTAAATCGTCCTTCTTTTCCTTTTAGTCTCTGAGTTAATGTTTTGAGAGGACGTCCAGAACGATGATGAGCTTGAGGAATTCCAGAAACTTCATTATCAAAATATGTTGTAGTGTGATACTGTAACAAGTCGACCAAGTCTTGAACAATAAGGGGAGGAGTTCCTGCATCCTTACTTTCTTTTAGTCGTTGATTAACTCTAATGATATCAACCATTTTATGGGTTAGATCATCTTCTGATCTTATTCCTGTTTCAAGAATGATTGAGGGTCTAACAGTTACGGGTGGAACAGGCATTGCCTGAAGAATAAACCACTCTGGCCTTGCAGTAACAGGATCATAGGATAACAGTTCTAAATCTTCATCAAGTATTTGTGAAAATCTTTCTCTGATGGTAATGGGAAGTAGTCTATGTTCCCCAATTTCTGTTTTCTCTACAAAGATAGTTGGTTTTGTAAAGATTAATTCGTATTGTGTTTTTCCACAATGAGGACATTCTTTTGCTTTTTTTGCTTTCTCTATGATTTGTTCAGGAATACGTTTTTGGGAAATTACAGTATAAGCAGCATGTTTGGTTTTGATTTTTTTGAATACTTCTAAATCTTCTTGAGGAACTTTAAGTCTTGCACAGGAACGACATGTTGATTGTAATAATTTGTAGATGTTATCAATAAATGCGATATGCAAGACAGGTTCCGCCAGTTCAATATGTCCAAAGTGTCCAGGACATCTTGCAGCTGTGTTTCCACATGTAAGACATTTTTGTCCAGGTTCAAGAGTACCAAGTCTGCCATCCATAAGGCCTCCTTGGACTGGCATTCCATCTTCGTCGTATGTTTCAGGAGCAGTGATTTCAGCTACAGAATATTTTCTAATTTCAGTGGGAGACCATATTGAAAACCTAATTCCATCAATTGATTTTATTGCTTGAAGGGACATTAAACCTTCTCCTTGATTAATAATCTTGGTGCAACATTAAGACTCTGCATTTCTTGTAAGAGTAATTTGAATGCATATGCTACTGATACAGATGATACCTTGGCTTTATCTCCACAGACTCTGCAGACATATTTTCTTTGCTTAACATCATGATAAGCTACCAAACCACATCTTTCACAAACAAAGATATCAGACTTGTCTGACTCATCTAGTAATCTATCTTTTAGGATCATTGAAGCACCGTAAGCAATCAAACAATCTCTTTCCATTTCACCAAATCTCAATCCACCACCTCTTGCTCTTCCCTCTGTTGGTTGTTTAGTTAACATCTGAACTTGTCCACGTGCTCTTGCATGTATCTTATCTGCAACCATGTGGTGAAGTTTCTGATAATATACAACTCCAATAAAGACTTCAACTGGGAATGATTTTCCAGTTCTTCCATCATACATTATTTCTTTACCAGAATATTTGAAACCGTGTTCATCCATTACTTCTTTGACTTCATCCATTTTTTCTCCCACAAAGGCAGAACCATCAAATCTTTTTCCTCTTAATGCTGCAGCTTTTCCACAAATTGATTCCATCATCATTCCAACTGTCATTCTTGATGGAAATGCATGAGGATTAATCAAAACATCAGGAGACACCCCGTTTGCAGTATAAGGCAAGTCCTCTGCTTTAGCTAAAATCCCAAGTACTCCCTTTTGTCCATGTCTTGATGCAAACTTGTCACCAATCTCAGGAATTCTCATATCTCTTGCTCTAATCTTGTACATTTTTCCACCTTCATTTGATTGAGTCATAACTACAGTATCTACAACTCCGGTTTCTGATGGCCTTACACCAATAGATGTATCTCGTCTGTATGGACCAGTTGATTCAAACTCTCTATATTCTTCCATAAATCGTGGTGGACTTGTTTTACCAATCAAAATATCTCCTCCCTTTACTGGAGCTTCGGATGCAACAACTCCATCTTCTTCAAGTAACCTATAGGCACGTTCTCCCTTGTAACCTCGAATATTATCTTCAGCATTAGGAATCTCGAAGCTATCACGCATTCCACCTGGGTATTGCTTTGCTTCAGCATCATAAATCCTATAGAAGAAAGTTCTTCCCAATCCACGATCAACTGATGATTTACTAAGTACAATGGCATCTTCAATGTTATAACCATCAAATGGCAATACTGCAACAACACAGTTCTGACCTGCGGGTCTGTCTTCTAATCCTAAAAGCTTCATTGCTTTAGTGTTAACAATTGGGGTCTGTGGATACAGCATAAAGTGTTGTCTAACATAGGTACTTGTATTCATCATAGGTGTAGAGAAACCTAAACTTTGTTTTGCCATTGCAGATTCATAAGTATTTCTTGGAGATTGATTGTGTTCAGGATATGGAATGATGGAAGCGCCCGCACCTAGAATTGCTGGTGGGAATACTTCAAGGTGAGTGTGTTTCTTTGCATCTTTTTCGTCCAAAGTAACATAGCAGTTTTCTTCTTCATTTGCATCAATTAATTCCAAGATCCCCATTCTCAAAAGATCAGTCCAGGAAAGTAACTTCTTTGAAATTTTATCCAAGAGTTCTTGAGTTAACAATGGCTTGTTATCTTTGATAATAATTAATGGTCTTAATACACGCCCTGCATTACAATTTACATAAAGTCTTCGTGTTGAATCCTCAAATTCTGATTTGTGAAATGAAACACCAACGTGAGGATGAATCTTTGAATTTCTTCGGAGATCTCTTAGGGATTCGGCTAGCTGCTGACCATCACTGAAATATCCTATCAGACGGCCATCAACGAATACTCGGGTTCCATCTTTTTTGAGATCTTCTTTTGCATCAAAAAAGTGCACGGTTCCAAGATCATAGAGTTTTTCTACAATTTCTTCGGATGGAACATTTACGGAAATAATTCCAGAGAGTGCCAAGTTTTTTACAAGGCCACAGTTTGAGCCTTCTGGAGTTTCACTTGGACAAATCCTTCCAAAGTGAGTTGCATGCAAGTCTCTTGCTTCAAAGTTTGGTTGGGTTCTGCTAAGAGGAGATTGAATTCTTCTAAGATGGCTGATTGTTGAAAGATAGTTTGTTCTATCAAGTAATTGTGTAACACCAACACGCCCTCTTCCCCAGTTTCCAGTTGCAATAGCATTGTTTAGCTTATCAGTAATTATACCAGGACGAATTGCTGCAGCCACTGCATTGATTCCACGTTTTTGTCCTGATCTTTCTAATTGATATTTCATATCTCGAACAAGATTTCTAAATGCAGTTCTAAACAGATCTGCCAACATTTGCCCTGCAAACTTGATTACTTTGTTTCCATAATGATCCTTATCATCAGGGGAAATCCAACCAAGCTTTAATTCTAATAGTTTACATGCTGCCTCGCCAAGGAATTGGGCTTTTTCTTTTCTATTTTCAGGATGTTTACCCAAGTGTGGTAATAATCCCCAGTCAAGCAAAGTTTCTGCACGTTTTATCTGGAATTCTTCTAACATTCCAGGAGCGATTCTTTTGCTGATGTAGACAATTGCATCTTTTGCCGTTGGAACATCACCTGCTTTTTCAAATGAACCTTCCAATTCATCTTGAAGTTCATCTACTAATGAAACTGCTGCAGCAATTTCTCTATCAGATTCTAATCCAAGTGCTCTCATCAATGTTACAACTGGGATATCAACTGGAGAGCCAGGAATTCGAGCAACAATTAATCCATCGTTTTTCATGACAAGTTCTAATTTTGCACGATAACCAACAATAGAAGAATAGACTTTGGCTTTTAATACAATATTTCCACCTACAGTTTCTCTATCAACGATAATTTTGTTGTAAGAAAGATCTTCTAATCCTACAATTACTCTTTCAGAACCATTGATGATAAAGTAACCACCAGGATCATTTGGATCCTCCCCATGTTCAATTAATTTTTGTGTAGAAAAATTATGTAAGATACAGGCGTTAGATTTTGCCATTACTGGAACATCACCAATGTGAACAAATCTAGATTCCAAAATTTTTCCATCTTCTACAACGCTAGCTTCCATCATTACAGGTGCAGAGTATGAAACGTTTCTTAGTCTTGCCTCAGCTGGAGTGATATGAGTGATAGAACCATCAAGCTCCATCATTCTTGGTTGTTGAAGTTTGACTTTTCCTAGTTGAATCTTGTAAGGATATTCAGTGTTTTCAATTTCTATTTGTGCAACTTCGTTTACAATACTTTGAAGACCTCTCTCTAAAAACTCATCAAAGGAGTTAAGATGCTGACGTGCTATACCTTCACGTTTTAAAATATCTTGAATTACTGGCCAGCGTTTTGTTGAAGGGTCTACCATCTATACTTCCACCACGTATCGATAATAGAAGCTCTTGCCTGCAGTTGGACTCTTTCGAGTAATCTTAATCATATCACCAGGTTTTACACCCAATCCCAAAATCGCAGGATCGTTTACAAACATTAATGGTAATTCAGTAGGCTTACAATTGTATTTTTTTAAAACTTCTTCTGCTTCTTGTTTGGTAATTATTTCATGTTTTGGTACATAAACATGATCAGGAACTAGGACTTGATTTTTTTTAGTTGCCATCTACGAAGCCCCCACGCAGAACATTAAATGTAACAGAAAATAATATACACAAACTGTCAAAATTTGACGCTCAGGTTAATATATATCTAATCTGAATTTCGTAAAAAGGACTGTTTTTTCTTTTTTGTCAATAATTTTTTTCAGAACCTTAAATAGTACAAACTTAGGCGTTAGATTGATGAAAGCTCATCTATCGGTGTTTGCCTTAGCTACAATTTTGATTGTAAGTATTGGTATTGCACCAGCATTTGGACAAATACAAAACTCGATTGTTGTTACTGTTGACAAAGCATCCTATTCAGAGGGTGAAACAATTCTAGTAACAGGTGAAGTTAGAGATCTGTATTCAGGAACTCCAGTTAGTATGATTGTTGAAGCTCCTAATGGAAACGTGGTATCAATTGCACAAATAACAATTGGTGCTGACAAAAAATTCAGTACTGAAATTACTGCAGGTGGAGCATTAATGAAATCAGGAGGAGTATACACGGTTACAGTACAATATGGAACCGAAAATCGTTCAGCAACAGCATCATTTGAATTTGATGGTTCTACAATGGCACCACAAGGATCAACCATTTCAGTTGAAGGATCAAGTGATTTAATAGGATATGAGATTACAGGTGGAAAATTATTAAGTATAATGCCTGATGTGGATGCAAATTCACTAATCATTTCTATTGATGCTTTTAACGATGGTTCACTGACCCTCACAATCCCTAGATCTGTGGCGGATGCATTACTTGAAAATGGACAAGACGATGAATACTTTGTTTTGATTGACGGTGAAGAAGTAGACTTTGATGAAACAAGATCAGAAACAGACAGAAAACTTACCATAGCATTCCCAGTAGGGGCTGAAGAGATCGAAATAATCGGCACATTTGTAGTCCCAGAATTTGGTACAATCGCAGCCATGATTCTAGCAGTAGCAATTATCTCAATAATTGCAGTTTCTGCAAGATCAAGACTCAGTATTATGCCAAGATACTAAATTTCATCTTTTTTCTCTTTTTAAATATACATAAATAGCGATATAGCTGGGTGAAATTAGGATGAATTTTAAACGTTCTACAACATCAATGGCAATAGCCCTAATGGCAATGGCATTAATTTCAGTAACTTCAATTCAACAAGATGTTTTTGCTCAAAGTCAAGGAATGGCAATTACAGCCACGGCCGATAAAGGTTCAGACACAATTACAGTAATAGGCAAGACAGTTTCACAAGTTACAGATGTTACATTCAGAGTAATATCCCCAAGTGGAAATAATGTTGTTATTGTTGATCAAATTTCACCTGATGATAATGGAAACTTTGTAGCTGAATTCAAAATTGGTCCAACATGGACTGAAGATGGATTCTATACAATTATGGCCATGCAAGGCATACAACAAAATTCATTGTATACAATGGAAGTAGTAGTTGAAATAATAGATCAAATGACTGAAAGAACTTCAGTAACTGAATCTAATTTAGAAACAGGGAGTTTTATGTCAGATGAACCAAATGCTGCTAAAGATACAGGACTTGAAATTTATGCAGATGCTGTTATAGGATCCACAATAATCGAGATTACCGGATGGACCGACAGAGTAAGTCAAGACATAACATTAACTGTAACTGCACCTAATGGAAATGTAGTATCAGTTGACCAAATATCACCAAAACTTAATGGAGAATTCATTTCGGTGATCACTACAGGAGGACCATTATGGAAACAAGATGGAATCTATACTGTAGAAGCACGGCAATTTGACGATCCAAAATATAGTGTTTCAGCTGAAGTAGATATCAAGGACGGGGCGGTAATCCCAGAATTTGGTACAATCGCAGCCATGATTCTAGCAGTAGCAATTATCTCAATAATTGCAGTTTCTGCAAGATCAAGACTCAGCATTATGCCAAGATACTAAACTCATAACTTTTTTCTCTTTTTAAATATACATAAATAGAGACATGTGCAATTCGCAACAAGATGAACAGTCGTACGTCGTTCGCGCTACTAGCCGTTTTGACTGTAGTCGGTACTTTAACCATGTCATCAGCGTATGCTGCTGAAGATAACGATCTTCCAGAAGCATGTGTAGGATGCTCTATGATGGATGCTAGATCAGCAGCAAATGAGATGCTGCTTAGTGATTTGCCAATATCTGTTTGGACAGATAAAATAGATTATGGTCACAATGACATGATTACAGTAACAGGCCAAGTAGCAAATGTAGCTTCTGGATTTCCAGTTACAGTTACTGTTGTGAGTCCACTTAACTCCATTGTTACAGTTGATCAACTTACTGTAACAGATAATGGTGATTTTGAGACGATTTTAAGCACAGCAGGCGCATTGTGGAAATATAATGGCACTTACACCATTAAAGTAAACTATGGCAGTGCTGAAAAAAATAACAGTGTACAAGTTGAACTAACTGGTGGAGTTACAAATTACCAAACACCAAACGCACAATGTGGTGCCAATAGTATATCTGCAAGTGGACAATGTGTACCATACAGTATTTCTGGTGGAACGGTAACTGATGCAATTATCAATACTAATGATAACTCAATTGTCATTAGCATCAACGCTGAAGATGACGGAATATTAACAGTAACCCCAACAAAAACAGTCCAAGATGGTATCTTCATGGTACTTGTTGACGGCGAAGAATGGGACGATGCTGAAATTGTTACAAATAAAGTAACAGTCATGTTCCCAGCAGGCGCTGAACAAATTGAAATAATCGGCACATTTGTAATCCCAGAATTTGGTACAATCGCAGCCATGATTCTAGCAGTAGCAATTATCTCAATAATTGCAGTTTCTGCAAGATCAAGACTTAGCATTATGCCAAGATACTAAGCTCATAACTTTTTTCATTTTTTCATTTTTCATAGTAAAGGAAATATACAAATGGACATTGGAAACATTGTGAGTAGAATATTTTATGGAGTCATATCTTTACTGATAATTTCTACTGGAATAGTTTTTGCACAAGAAGCTCTAATTTCTGTTCAAACAGACGACAGCATATATAATGAAGGGAACACTATTGTAATTTCAGGAGAAGTAGCCACTATTGTAGGCGACACGCCGGTTACATTGCAGGTCTTATTTGAAGGTAACCTAATAGATATTGCACAAATTAAAGTTGCTCAAGATGGAACTTATTCCCATACAATAATTGCAGAGGGTCCATTGTGGAATAAAACGGGCAAATATTTAGTGAGGGTTTTATATGGAGAAGGAAACCTCGCGGAATCTGAATTTGATTTTACACCAAAATCAGAATCAATTAAGACTACCACCAATTTTGAAGTAGATGCAGGGAGTTATGGAACATTTGATGTAGAGTACATAATCAAAGGAGGCACAGTTGAAGACATGATAATAGATTCCAATATGTTTGCTCTGATAGTACAAATTGATTCAACTGACGAAGGTACCATAACATTAGATTTACCTAGAGAATTCATAGATGCTAAAAAACAAGATGGAAAAGATGAAATTTTCATTATTCTGATTGACGGGATAGAAGTAGCATATCAAGAATCTTCATTAACTTCAGATCATAGAACAATAACAATTAATTTTGAAGAAGGGGATTCAGATATTGAAATTATTGGAACATTTGTAGTCCCAGAATTTGGTACAATCATAATGACGATCATGATTATAGGAATCATAACAGTGATTTTAGCATCGAAAAATAAATTCCAAATTAAAATTTAGTTTTTAGAAACAAAAGAATATTTTTCTTTGAATGGAGAAACTAAACGAAGTTCTTTTACTACTTTTTTGAGAACATTAACTGTCTGTTCAATTTCAGTTTGATCGTTAAAAATTCCAACAGTCAATCGCAGAGATCCGGTAATTTGCTCATGTGAGAAATCCATAGCTTGTAAAACATGTGAAGCTTTTTGGGTATTGACAGAACAAGCCGAACCTGTAGAAGCTGCAATTCCATTCTCATCAAGCTTGATTATTAGATCTTCTCCATTGACACCAAGAAATGTAAAATGCGCATTGTTTGGTAATCTAGTTTCAGGGTGTCCATTAAGAGTAACTTCAGGAATTTTATTTATTACTTTTTTAACTAAAGAGTCTCGAAGTTTTTTCATATGAATCATATTTTCTAGTAGATTATTTTTTGCAATTTCACATGCCTTACCAAATCCCACGATATTAGCAACATTTTCGGTTCCAGAACGCAATCCATGTTCTTGACCACCGCCTAGAATGACAGGATCGATAACAATACCATTTTTAATGAATAATGCACCTATTCCTTTAGGACCATAGAGTTTGTGGGATGAAATAGACAACAAATCTATACCTAATTCTTTGACATCGATGGGAATTTTACCAATTGCTTGTACAGCATCAGTGTGAAAAGGAACTTCATGCTCGTGGCATATTTTAGATATTTCAGATATTGGCTGAATTGTGCCAACTTCATTATTTCCAAACATTATTGAAACAAGACTAGTTTTCTTGGAAATACAGTCTTTCAAGTCTAAGGGGTTTACCATACCAAATTGATTAACTGGGAGATAATCAATGTCAAATCCATTTTTAGACAATTCTTTGCAAGGCTCCAAAACTGCGTCATGTTCAATGACAGATGTAATAATTTGACCAGGATTTTGTTTGGTTATTCCTTTTATCGCAGTATTATTTGATTCAGTCCCACCAGAGGTAATCAAAATTTCAGAAGGGTCAGCATTAATTAGAGATGCAATCTGTTTTCTTGCTTTTTCGATTGCTTTGCGAGCTAGTCTACCATAACGATGGATTGATGAAGGATTCCCATATTGTTCTTTAAGATAGGGTAGCATTGAATCTAGAACATCGTCATTAATTTGGGTAGATGCTGCGTTATCCAAATAGATCAATCTGCAATCATGTTAATTTTTCCTGGTTTATACCCTTCTTGATCTATTTCAACTGTAGTAAACCCAATCATCTTTAATTTTTCAGTAATTTGTTTCAAAACTCCATTGTTAAGTATAGGAATCATGTCTTTATCAACTTCAATTTTTGCAGAACCATTAAGATCACGAACTCTGACTTGTTTTATTTTTGTAAGCTGTTTAACAATAGTTTCACTAAATTCTATTCGAGTTAATTTTTCAGCAGTGACTCTTTGTCCCCAAGGGATTCTTGATGCCAAACAAGAGTTGGAGGGTTTGTGATATACAGATAATCCTACCAATTTTGCAGTATCTCTAACTTGTAACTTTGAAAAATTGGTTTCTACAAGTGGGCTCCTAATTCCATTTTGTCTTAAGGCTTCAATTCCGGGTCTATACTCACCCAAATCATCAAGGTTAGTACCATCAACTATAATCTGAACGTTGAGTTCCTTGGCCAATTCTATCAAATGAGTTCCCAATTCCATTCTGCAGTGGAAACATCGATTTGAATCATTTTTTGTAAATTCCTCATTTTCAAGTTCATTGTAGTCCAAAAAGAATTGTTGAATACCTATCTCAGAGCATATTTGTTTGGATGTCTGTAATTCATCTTCAGATAGAGTTTTGTAATCAGCAGTTACTGCAATTGCAGATTGTCCTAATTTTTGAAAAGCAGTATATGCAACAAGGGCGCTATCAACACCACCAGAGAGGGCTACCATTACTTTGTTTTTATCCTCAAACCAATTAACAAGTTCATCAAGTTTGTTCATTGTGATTTCTCCAGTTTTTCTATCTCTTTTCTTAATAATGACTCTGTTTCTTTAATTGATTTATTAATAGTGTTAGATATATTTTTCAAGTCATCGAATTCTATTTTAAAATCTGTATTTCCTTTAAAAGAAGATTTTTTATAATTTATTTGAAAAGATTTCCCATTCAAAAGTATGGAAACATTATGAATTGATCTAGGAACAGTAAATCGATTAGATTCAGAAATTCGAATTCCTAACGTTCCAGTTTCAAGTATAAGTGTGTCAACTATTTCATCAACCTGCTCATCATTACAAATTACAGAGACTAGATTCATAGGCCGACCTTTTTTTGCAATTCCATGAAAAATTGAAACATCTTTAGCACCTTTTTCCATGATTTTTTCGATAAGATTTCCAAGGATTTCACCTGAAACATCATCTACGTTTGTTTCCAGAATCTTTACTGAATCAACTTCAAAATTATTTTCAGAGCCTCTAATAATTTTTAGTACATTTGAAAAAGTTTCAAAATCTTTTTGTCCTGCACCATAACCAATAGAATTAATTTTCATAGAAGGATAGTAATCCACAGGATTGTTGGATAAATTTACCAAAATACAAGCACCCGTAGGAGTTGTAAGTTCTTCGTTTGTAGAATTTCCTTTGATTACTAAGTTCGAATTTTTGAAAATCTCAAGTATTGCGCTTGCAGGGTTTGACATAGTTCCATGTGAAAAAGTCACGGATCCAGAGCCAACAGAGATTGGAAGGCAGATAATTTTTTCATCAAATAATTGTAAATCATCCAAAGCTATCGTGATGCCGACAATATCTACAAGGGTATCGATGCTGGATGCTTCGTGAAAATGAACGGAATCTTCTGAGATTCCATGAATTTTAGATTCAGAAGAGATCAAGGTATCTATGCAAGATTCTGCAAAGGTTTTTGCTTTTTTTGAAAGTTCTATTGATTTTGTAGAATTAATAATTGCTTTTTTGATTTCAGAGCCTTTTTTTTCGTGAACATCTTCATCAGTTTCCAATATCAGTTGGATAGCTTGAATACCATGTTTTTGGATTTTTTGAAAATCAATTTTTTTGATAGAGGAATTTGGAAAAAATTTTTCTGATTTTTTTATTCCATCAATTATTTTATTTTTGTCAGCTCCTAAATTTACCAACGAGCTAAGAAGCATATCTCCGGATATACCTGCAATCTGTGGATCTATTACCAGAACCATTGACTCAAATTTATCAAAAATGCTTATAAATTCGTCTAAAAAGTAATGAATTTCACTAGATTTAATTATTGAAAATAAATAGCGTTTTTGATGATTACGATAATAGGTTCAGGTAAAGTAGGTGGAGATGCTGCTTTATTCTCTGCATTAAAACGACTAGATGATCAAATTTTGTTATTAGATGTTGCTAAAGGACTTCCACAAGGAGAAGCAATGGATATCAACCACATGTTATCAGAGCAGGGAATTGATGTAGAAGTAAAAGGTTCAAATGATTTTGCAGATATGAAAGGTTCAAACATTGTTGTAGTTGTTGCAGGTTCTGGAAGAAAACCAGGAATGACAAGAATGGATCTTTTAAAAATTAATGCTTCTATTGTCAAAAGCGTTGTTGAGAATATTAAAAAATATGCAGATAACTCCATGATAATTCCAGTTACAAACCCACTGGATCCTATGGCGTACATCACTTACAAGGTTTCAGGGTTTGACAAGAGCAGGATATTTGGTATGGGCGGAATGCTTGACTTGTCAAGATTCAGACAATTTATCCGTGAAGCAACTGGGTATTCTCGTGACTCTATCAGAGCATTAGTAATTGGTGAACATGGAGAAAATATGTTGCCACTACCAAGATTTTCGTCAGTTTCAGGTATTCCATTATCAACTTTTCTTCCAAAAGAAAAATTAGAAGAATTAGTTCAGAATACGAAACAAGTTGCAGCCAAAGTTATTGAATTAAAGGGAGCCACAATACATGCACCTGGAAACGCAATTTCTGCAATTGTCGACTCGGTTGTAAATAATAGAAAGCAAGTCATTCCTGTAGCAACCTATCTTGATGGTGAATATGGTCATTCAGATGTTACAATTGGAGTTCCAGCAATCATTGGAAATAGAGGTGTTGAAAAAATTATTGAATTAGACCTAAATGATGAAGAAAGACAAGCCTTTGGAAAAGGGGTAGATAGTGTGAAAGGCGCCATCTCAGGTATTGACATCTAAGCCTTTTTTTATCCAAGCAAAGAAAAATAATCGTTGGAAATCCATGAAGTTTTAAAATCATTGGAAGCAGGTAGAATTTCAGTGAATGGTGCAAAAAAACTTCTCTCTCTATATTCAATTGAAGAGGTAGAAGGATTTGCAAAAATTGATGTCAACAGAAGATTGAGAAGAGGAATTCCAGAGATAATTTTTGCAGAAACAAAGGAGTTAGACGAAATTAAAAAAATTATAAAAAAAACCCTAGAAAAAACAAACTCGGTAATTGTGTCAAGGATTAAGAAACAAGATTATCCAAAAATTCTAGCATTTGCAAAGAGATCAAAAGTTAAAATAAAAACTGGAAAAAACTCATCATCATTACTGTTATTTAAAAAACCAATAAAATTTCATGGAGGAAAAGTAGGCATTCTTACTGCTGGAACATCAGACATAGGAGTCGCAGAAGAATCACGATTAATGTGTGAGACAATGAACTGCAAATGCATTACAAGTTATGACGTAGGAGTTGCAGGAATCCAGAGAGTTTTTCCCATTTTAAAAAAAATGATAAAAGAAGATGTTGATTGTATTATTGTGGCTGCAGGAATGGAAGGGGCTTTAGCAACACTTGTTTCTACCATGGTAGATATTCCAATTATAGGAATACCAACATCAGTAGGGTACGGATATGGGGAAAAAGGAATTGCAGCTCTTGCATCAATGCTTCAAAGTTGTTCATTAGGATTGTCAGTGGTAAATATAGATAATGGGATAGCGGCAGGAGGAATTGCAGCAAATATTGCAAATAGAGCTATCAGAAAAAAATGAAAAGATGAATTATTAAAATTTACAAATGAACGGGACAAATTAACCTCGTAAATCATATATAGCATACTTTAACGAGGTTTTGTAATTGGCTGGCAAACGTGTTGTACTAACTGCTGATCGTAGTTTAATGACTAATTATAGAGGAAATTTTCTGTATGGTTTTATTGCATGTGGGCCTTACGAAGTTTTACCTGAATGGGTGTTTGACAAAGTTTTCTGCCCCTCAGTTGAAACAGATCCCATTACAGGAGAGGTCAAGGTTGCTCAAGTAGGACTAAGACGGGTAGAGAGTTCATTACTTCAAGGGGGATATAAAAGAGAAGATGTTTTTCTTGCACATCCTGAAATGTTAGATAAGTCCATTGGGCCTGATACCAAAGTTGTAGGAATCAACGTAATGGACCCACTTGGGATGGCCCCGGTTACAACTACAATGTCACCAGAGAAATTATCCTATGTTGCAATGAAATTCAAAAAAATGTGTGCCAATATTATTCAGCTCAAAAAGAAATATGATTTCAAAGTAGTAGTTGGAGGTAATGGAGCATGGGAGTTAGCTAAATCCGACAGAATGAAAATTCATGGGCTTGATACAGTAGTTGTGGGGGAAGCCGATGAATTAGCAGTGGACTTGTTCCAAGACCTAGAGAAAGGAGACGCACCAGAATTAATGCATTGTTTTGTGAGAAACCTTGAAAACATTCCAGTCATTGAAGGTCCTACAATCAATTCTCTTATTGAGGCAATGAGAGGGTGTGGAAGGGGATGCGACTTTTGTGATGTAAATAAAAGATCAAAGAAAGATCTTCCTTTAGAGAGATTGCAACATGAAGCAAAAACTAACTTAGATTATGGATTTGATTCAATTTGGTTGCATTCTG
>Ga0224508_10000288_pt1 | contig 51923 bp, 44 predicted proteins | sample SF_Jan12_sed_USG_4_FD_170157 | JGI IMG/M metagenome (GOLD analysis project Ga0224508, IMG submission 170157) | Sediment microbial communities from San Francisco Bay, California, United States - SF_Jan12_sed_USGS_21 | ecosystem: Environmental > Aquatic > Marine > Sediment | place: USA... | reverse complement strand
CGGTAGTGATAAAGAGTTAGTGAAAAAGGCCGCAATAGAGGCCGCGGAAGAAGTTCAGTACACGCTGACGCACATGAAAGGCCGCGAGCCCGATGTCTGGCTGGTGGATTTCGGCGACAACAGCCTCAATTTCCTATTGCTGGTTTGGGTCAACCGCCAAGGGGCGAGGCGCCCCACTCGAACCCGTGCGGCTTATCTTTGGGCGCTCGAGACCAAACTAGCCGAATACGGTATCGAGATCCCGTTCCCGCAGCGTGATTTGCACCTGCGTTCGGGTTGGCCGGGCAACGTTAGTTCGGGTTAATGCAGTTAGATTTTCATAGAATGGCCAGGCGCAAACTCGATTAGATCCCAAAGATTGCCATACAGGTCCTCAAAAACGGCCACGGTCCCGTATTCAGCTGACTTGGGTTCTCGAACAAACTTGATGCCTCGCTTTTCCATATCGCCGTGGTCCCGCCAAAAATCATCGGTACGGAGAAACAGAAATACTCGGCCACCTGATTGATTACCGACGAACGTCTCCTGCTCACTGGTGGATGCTCGTGCTAACAGCAACGACGACCCATTGGATTCAGGCGGAGCGACCACAACCCAACGTTTGTCTTGGGCTGGTTGATAAGTATCTTCGATCAGCGTGAAATGTAGCTTGTTCGTGTAGAAATCTATCGCCTCATCGTAATCTCTTACCACAAGCGCTACGTGCGCAATCGATTGCCTCATCACACAGCTTCCCGTTCGGCAGCAAGGATTTTCCACGCAGTATACGAAATTGATAGCTTCCAATCGTCGTTCTGAGCCCGGCATTCTCGACTAAATTGAGTTGGACGAGGTCTTAAGTTTCTTGTACTAAGATACAAACGTATGGCCCTAGGTATCTAAGAAATGGCACGTATCGTCTTTATCTATTCAACAGTCGACGGACACACGCTTGAAATCTGCGAGCGTCTGCGGCAGGTGGTTACGCGAGAGGGGCATCAGGCGTCATTGCACGAGCTGACTGAGGACTCAGATATCGATCTCGAACCATTCGATCGCATCGTAATTGGCGCGAGCGTTCGCTACGGCAAACATCGTCCTCGAGTCACTCGCTTCATTGAGGAGAACGTGCACAAGCTCGAAACCACGCCAAGCGCGTTCTTTTCCGTCAATGCTGTGGCTCGTAAACCCGAAAAGCGCGAGGCGCAATCCAATCCCTACGTAAGAAAATTTCTCAAGAAAATTACTTGGAAACCACCGGTCATCGCAATTTTCGGTGGCAAGATCGACTATCCCATCTATCGCTTCTGGGACAAGACGATGATCCGCTTTATCATGTGGATGACGAACGGACCAACCGACCCAAACGCGACTTTCGATTTCACTGATTGGGAAGAGGTGGAGACATTTGGGCAGATAATCAGCACCAATGACTAAACATTGTCTCTGCCGTCGACTCTGAGAATTTGTGGCCAGCACCTACTTCTTGAGCCTTCGATATTCATGCAGCAACGGCTCGGTGTAGCCATTGGGCTGCTCGCAGCCCTTGAGTGCTAGATCGCAGGCCGCTTTGAATGCAATACTGTTGTCGAAGTCGGGCGCCATATTTTGATACGTCGGATCGTCGGCATTTTGTTCGTCGACAACCGTCGCCATGCGCCGAAAGGTCTCGAGTACCATCGCCTCTGTGCAAACATCGTGATACAACCAGTTCGCAATGTGCTGACTTGAGATACGCAGAGTTGCGCGATCTTCCATTAAGCCGACGTGTTTGATATCCGGCACTTTCGAGCAGCCAACGCCCTGGTCGATCCAGCGCACGACGTAGCCGAGAATGCCCTGCGCGTTGTTGTCCAGCTCCTGTTGAATATCGTCTCTCGCCAGATTTTTTGGATCACCAAATGGTGGCGTCAGGATGTCGTCCAAGCTCGCCATTTCGCGTTTAGCCAACTCTTTTTGAACGGCCGCAACATTAACATCGTGGTAGTGCATCGCGTGCAAAGTTGCCGCCGTCGGCGACGGTACCCACGCGCAATTCGCGCCAGCCTGAGGATGTGCGTGTTTTTGCTGCACCATTTGCAGCATTTCGTCCGGCTTCGGCCACATGCCCTTACCGATCTGCGCACGCCCCGGCAACCCGCAACGAATACCGACATCGACATTGCGATCCTCGTAAGCAAGAATCCAAGGCTGTTCCTTGATTCTCTCTTTTCGCAGCATAGGTGCCGCGACCATGCTCGTGTGAATCTCGTCGCCAGTACGATCGAGGAAACCAGTATTGATGAACACCAGCCGATGCCTGACTTCTCGAATACATTGCTCGAGATTAACAGTCGTACGCCGCTCCTCGTCCATAACTCCAATTTTCAGTGTATAGCGATCAAGCCCAAACATGTCCTCGACGGCGGTAAACAATCGATCGGCGAACGCTGCTTCGGCTGAGCCATGCATTTTCGGCTTAACGATGTACATACTGCCCGTGTGGCTGTTGACTCGCTGCGCACGATCATGAATATCAATTAACGCACACGCGGTCGTCACAACCGCGTCGAGAATGCCTTCGAATACTTCATCACCGTTGGCATCGCGCACCGCGTCTGTCGTCATCAGGTGCCCAACATTGCGAACCAGCATCAAGCTGCGGCCTGGTAAAATCAGTGCACCGCCAGCGGCCGAAATATAATCGCGATCCTCGTTTAGTTCACGCGTTAGTTGTCTGCCACCCTTGTTGAAGGTCGCCGTCAACGTGCCGCGCATCAGTCCCAACCAGTTGCGGTAGACGCCGACTTTGTCGCCAGCGTCGACGGCGGCAACGGAATCCTCGCAGTCCTGTATTGTCGTGATCGCAGATTCAAGAACAATGTCGCTGACACCAGCAGCGGACGATTTGCCGATCGGGTGATCCGGATCGATTTGTATTTCAATGTGGAGCCCATTGTTCTTCAGCAATATCGCGCGGCGATCATCATTGGTCGTATAGCCGGCAAACTGCTCGGAATTTCCTAATGCCGTGTCGGAACCGTCAGACAGTTCGATACTCAACGATGCACCGTCATTTTCCGAATCAATGTTGTAAGCGACAACGTCTTTGTGGCTGCCGCTTCGCAATGGCACAGCTCGATCGAGAAATTCTGCCGCGTACTCGATGACGCTGTCGCCGCGCTGCGGATTGTAGGACGCGCCTGGCGCTCGCCCAGCATCACTCGGAATGACGTCGGTTCCATACAACGCATCGTAAAGACTGCCCCAACGCGCGTTGGCTGCATTTAATGCGAAGCGGGCGTTGCTGACCGGCACAACCAGCTGCGGGCCGGCAATCGTCGCGATTTCCGGATCGACGTTTGTTGTTTCAATCTGAATCTGTTCTGCGCTTTCTTCGAGATAGCCAATGTCGCTCAGAAACTGCCGATACGCATCGGCATTCCAGGGCTGGCCTCGCCGTTCCCGGTGATACGCGTCGATGTTCTGCTGCAATTCATCGCGGATCGCCAAAAGTTTTCTATTGTCGGGCGTCAACGTCTCGATCAGTTCTTCAAGATTGCTCCAGAACTGTTCTGCATCGATTTCGAGCTCCGTTAGCAGCTCATTTTCGATGAAGTCGAGAAAAATCGGGTGAACTGTCAGATTGTAAGTCGTCAAACCGGGCTCCAGCTATATCGGGCAGTTCCGTTTTACTTGTTTATACGCCGTCTAAGCAAGCTTGAGCGGCAGATCACGCAGGCGCTGCCCGGTTGCTGCAAAGACAGCATTTGCAACCGCCGCGGCAACAGGCGGCAATCCGGGTTCGCCGACACCCACCGGGTCGCGTGTGCTTGAGACGATATGGACATCGATCTGAGGCGAATCCGCCATACGCATCACGGTGTAATCGTGAAAGTTACCTTGCTCGACTTGGCCATCAACTAAGGTGATATCGCCGTACAAAGCGGCAGTGAGACCATAGATTATGGCACTCTCGACATTGGCTTTGACGATGTCAGGATTAACAACGACACCACAGTCAATGGCGCACGTGACTTTGTTGACACGAATTTTCCGATTCTCAATAGATACTTCGGCAATCTGAGCGACGCCTGCTCCAAATGACGTATGGGCGGCGAAACCATTGAAAACGCCCGGCGCACTTCCCGTTGCCCAGGCGCCCTTATCTGCGGCGAGCTCTATAGCACGTCTCAAGACGGAATCATCTGACAAATGCGCCAAACGAAATTCGACCGGATCTTTGCCACTCTTCGCCGCAAGCTCATCGACAAAACTCTCTTTGAAGAAGCCACTGTAGGAATGCCCAACCGAGCGCCAGTAGCTGGCACGTAACCCAGGATCGTGCGTTACATGCCGGACTTCTTTGTTCGCGATATCGTAGTCTTCGAACAGGCCTTCGACACTGAATGGGTCGCCAACTAGACTCTTGAACACGCCGTGAGGGCGATCACTAAGCCAGCTGACGATGCCGTCCGGCGTCGCCGCGGGCAGCATGCCATCGACCATATGCTCAACGATATGTGGAAGGATGTTCGGGCCCACGCGTTTGACACTCCAGCTTTCGATTCGGCCTTCGCTGCCTAGCCCCGCGCGATATTTCGTCAACGACGCGGGCCGATAGTAACTGTTCTTGGTGTCGTCCTCGCGACTCCAGACTAGTTGTACTGGCTTGCCAGATTCTTTCGCGATAGCGACCGCCTCGCTTACATAATCGGCCATTCCACGTCTGCCGAACCCGCCCCCTAGAAACTTCTGGTGTATCGTCACGTGCCGCTTGCCAATTCCGGCATGAAACGCGGCCAGTCCACGAGCAAGTTCGGGTACTTGGGTGCCTACCCACACATCGCAATTGCCGTCTTCAATTCGCGCGGTACAGTTCATTGGCTCCATCGGCGCGTGAGCAAGATACGGCGCCCAATACGTCGCTTCGACGACCGAATTGGCATCGTCAAGTGCCGCCGCACCGGAACCTTCGACGTAAATTTCTTTGCCGTCGTCGTGCTCAAGCGCCGCCTCCATAGCCGCGCGAATTTCGGCGGATGATTGGCGCTGCAATGCCGGATAATCCCATTCGATTTCCAGCTTGTCGGCCGCTTTCTTAGCTTGCCAGTAGCTCGTCGCTACAACGGCAACACCGTTGAAAATCGTGACAACGTCGGTAACTCCGTCCGTCTCCCGCGCTGCATTGGCGTTAACCGACTTTGGCGCTCCTCCAATGACAGGACATCTCACCAATACCGCGCGATGCATGTTCGGAATCTCAACATCGAGACCAAACATCGCGTCGCCGGTCGTTTTCGCTCGAGCATCCAAGCGCGGAACATCGCCACCAATGTAGCGAAACTCTGCGGTCTCCTTGAGGGACGCATCGTCGGACAATTTCAATGAGGCTGCGGTCGTCGCGAAGTCGCCATATGGAAAATGCTTGCCATTCCAGACTACGTCACCATTGGCGGTCGTTAGGTCGGACCGAGTCGCAGCAAGCTGCTCGGCCGCGGCATCGAGCAATAGTGCGCGAGCGTTTGCCGCTGCTTGTCGTAGCGGCTGATATCGGACTTTGATACTCGTGCTGCCACCAGTTATCTGCATGCGGAATTCCGGGTGACGGTAGGCCGCGTGTGCATTAGCGTGATGGACTTGTATTTTCTCAGGCGAAATATCCAGCTCTTCGGCGATTAGCGTTGTTAGTCCGGTGTAGACGCCCTGCCCCATCTCGGCATGCGGTAAAAAGAAATTGACTACATTTTCTGGCGTAATTTGCAAAAACGCGTCGGGTTCGAGCGCGAGGTCGTTGGCCGGAAACGGTGACCTGCGATCACGTGTCACAGTAATACCGATAACGAGGCCGGCGCCTGTGACACCTAACAGCTTTAGGAACGTTCGGCGAGTTTGTTTTTTCGGCTTTGTCATGACGCATTACCGCTATCGGTTTCACGCCGAAGCTGACTCGCCGCATCTTGAATTGCACCTTTGATGCGGGGATACGTTCCGCAACGACAGATATTGCCGCTCATCGCCGCATCGATTTCGTCAGACGTGGGATTTGGATTTTGTTCCAGCAGCACGCTTGCGGATATCAGTTGTCCCGATTGGCAATAGCCGCATTGAGGCACACCGTGCGCAACCCAGGCGTCCTGCAGCACATGCGGCTGAGCCTTAGACCCCAATCCCTCTATCGTCATGACGGCCCGATCCGCGACGGCGGATACCGGCAGAATACAGGTCCTGACTGACTGACCATCCACGCGCATCGAACAGGCGCCGCAAAGCCCCAGGCCGCAGCCGTATTTGCTGCCTTTCAATTTGAAGTAATCACGTACGACCCAAAGCAACGGTGTATCGGCTGGCGCGTCAGTCTCTACCGGGTCGCCATTCAACGTAAAACTGATCAAGTGCGTCTCCGCAGAATCGCCCGTATATGGGCCTACAACAATACCAGCTCAATTAAGTTAAACACCAGATTCTTGAACATAAACCTCGCCGAAGGTAGGCGCAGGCAATCGATTCGACAATAAACACACAGAAGTAGAGAAAACGTCTGAATTACTAGTGGTTTCCGAAATTATCATAACTGTGACTCGAACCACGGACATTTGTGTGACGTTGTTCCACAATGTTTCGTGTCTGGCGTCACACTTTTTGCGGATTCAAATAGGCGCTAAACAGCGAAAGTTGTGTTTTGAAATTGCGAATGCAGTTTGGCGCCGAGGAACATCACATGAAAAAGTTTCAACAAGGTTTTACGCTAATCGAGCTAATAATCGTAGTTGCGATAATTGGAATTTTGGCCTCGGTAGCCATGCCAACGTACCAGAGTTATACGGTCCGTGCGCAAGTGTCCGAAGGATTGAATCTGACGGGCCCGCTGCAATCTGCAATCGCTGAATACTACAACGATTATGGCGCCTATCCGACGGATAATGGTGACGCTGGGCTCGATGCCGCGACCAACTATTCCGGCAAATACGTCGACGGAATATCAGTCAACGGTGCGGTAATTTCGATTCAGTACGGCAAAGATGCCAACGCACAGATCAACGGCGAAACGGTCACTTTGACCGCAGCGCCCAATCTGGGCAGCATGAACTGGGACTGCGCCAGCGGCGGTGTCATTCCCGACACACTACTGCCACAGGTCTGTCGATAAGGCCTGCGGCGACTTTTTTCTCTCCACATAGACCGAGCTCAGGGCCCCTAACGGGGCCCTTTTTTTGCTGTCACGAAAACGCTCGATAAAACGATTTTTTCCGTTCAGCTGCCGCGCATTCGGACAATGAACGCGTCGGCTTCGTCGATCGCAACTTTCATATCGCGAATAAGTGCGTCAACCTGGCCTTCGAGGATTGTCGATTGCCCGCGCAATGTGGCCAGCGCTTGCGCGTTGAGGCTGTGTTTTAGAAACAGCACATTGTCGCTCAATACCGCAATCACCGGGTCGACTCGATCACGCGCTTTCTGCATACGTTGGCGCATCCTGGCGAACTGACTGCGCGCAAGACTTAGTTTTTGCTCCTGGTCTTTTCGAAGCGCAGCACTAGTATAGAGGTCAAGTTCTGACTCCCATTCGTCGAACAAGTCCTCGCTAACGCGATCGATATCGGACAGATGACCGTCCAAATCGTCAACTGAGTCACGTGATCGATCGACATCCTTGCTAAGACGTTCGTATTTTTCTTCGAGTTCGCCGCCATCGTAATTGATCAATTCACTCAATTCTTCATAAGCTGAGACGACTTGCTCGCGCGTCTCCGACTGGGCATCACGTGCGTCCTCTACGCGGTCGACGAGAATGTCGCGCTTGTGTATGCCGACTTTTTCCAGCGCCGAATACTGCACCGAAGCGCAGCCGGACATGGTGGCCAGTGCGACGCAGACCGTTGCCAGGCGTTTGATTTGCAGACTGTTAAATACTTGTGTCATCTTTGGGCTCAATTCGAAAAAAACGGCTGCGGCCATGAATCCTTTGATATCGAAAATAATACCGATGATTCCGGCATTGCTCAAAAAAAAGTCCGCCTGGGCGACAATGGCGGTAATGCTTGTCATTGGATATTTTGCGACCGGTAAGCTTACTACAGGCATCGACTATATGTGGAAGGAACCACGGGACGTTCTTGTTGATCGCGTCGAGGATGCACGCGATAGCCAGCAGGCCGCGGCCGAGGAATTTCGCGATGCGCTCACCGAATTCAAGGCCGTCGTGAAGCTCCCCGAATCCGAGTTGGAGCGCCAATATAACAAGCTCAACGCGGCATTTAATCGCAGCAAAGATGCGGCTGAAGACATTAACAAACACGTGGACCGCGTGGTGGCAGCGAGCAATAGGCTGCTTGACGAATGGCGATTGGAACTCGACGACTACAATGACCCGGCGCTGCGGCGACTTGCCGAGCAACAATTCGACCAAACGCGAAATCATGCCACGCGACTAATCGAGTCGATGCGCCAGATCGAGAGTCGAATGCAACCCGTGCTGTCTTCCTTTCAGGACCAGGTGTTGTACCTGAAACACAACCTAAATCTGTCGGCCATATCCGCGCTCGAGGGTGAGGCGACCGTGATTGAATCGAATGTCGATATCCTAATTGCCGACATGAATCGATCGATTGCTGAGGCCGACGCGTTTATCAACGTCATCCTCGATCGCGAACAGACCTGATATCAAGCATTGTCGGCTTTGCCGGTCGCCGCAGCAATCCTAAACTCAGGCAGCCGCATCCTGCCCTAGAATTGCCTTAACGTACGGCTCGGCCTCAGTCATGACGCGCTGTACTGAAGGTCGCGACGCCAGACGATCCCAATAGGCGCTGATGTGCTTATGCTTGTCGAACGGCGCCTTATGACGTGCGTAATACAGTGCTGGTGTCGCGGCGCAGTCGGCCATGCCGAAGGTCTCGCCATTTGAATAGGGCTGATTCGCAAATTCGTGTTCCATGAAGCCGTACATTGTGTCGATACGGAATTTCGCAGTGTCGATGCGTTCCTGGTCTCGCTCTGATTCCGGTTTCATTTCTTGGAATATAAGCGTGCTAACGGATTCGTTAAGGTACAGATCGTACATGCGATCTTTGAACCGAATTTTTCGACGTTGATCGGCGTCACCGAATATGAGTTTCGGTTCCGCTATTCCGTCTAGATACTCGATAATTATGCTCGATTCCGGAATCAGGCGATCATCATCGAGCACGAGGGCCGGCACCTTGCCCATTGGATATATCTCGCGATACTTTTCCCGCTCCTCAGGATCCATTAGCGCAACGATTTCAGGTTCGAATTCAACGTCCTTCTCGTAAAAGGCAATCATGACCTTTTGGCAGTAACTCGATATCGGGTGATAATAGAATTTCATGTTCGTCACTCCTCTCCCATGACCTCTAGGGCAGTGATTCGATTTTGTGAATGAGAATCTGGCCAATACCGCTACCGTTGTAGAACCAGATCCCAATACCTATGCCAGCAATCAATATCGCGGCATGAATTAACGAAAAGAATTTTTTCTCGTGTCCGTCGTTGGCTTGCAGAGTAGCCGATAACGCTGGAATTATAGCCAATGCGGGCATCGTTTCATGCAGCGCGCCGCTGATCATAAGCCCAAACGACACGGCGGCGGTGCCGGCCAGCAGATGTTGATCGCTGTATGCCTTGCCTCGCAGCCAATCGAATTTTCGGCGATTTAGCTCATAAGCGCCGGCCACCGCCATGTAGCTCCAAAGCGCGCCTAACGCGCCACCAACCAACTTGCCACCGGTTAGGATTCCGGCCAAGCCATACAAGCCAATAAAAAACACCGGAAGTCCCAACAGCACCGCGATGACGGCGCCGACATTGATGATGGCATTGCCGCGTCGCGTTGGATTACTGTGCTCTGGATTTTCGTTGATGGGAGAATTCCCCTTACCGCGCTGGCGTTCAATGTGGCGGACCGGAATACTGGATGGTTCGTCCCGTTACGCCTCGCGACTCATCTCCCAGTTCGAGTATATAGGCAGTCGTCTCGCAAGGATCATTAGCGTCATGAGAAAGCCGGCGAGTAAGCCAAGTGCCAAAGCGATATCAATCCACTGGTCGAAGGGCCGGTCATCTGGTGAATAGACTGGCACGATCATCAGATACTTGTTGATCCATATGCCAAGATTGATGGCGACCGCGACGATGCACATGCCTAACACTGATCGCTTTACGATAGCGAACACTCCAGCGGTAAACGGCACGACAAAGCAAGCTGTCATCATGGTCCAGAAATATGGCGCGTAATGACCGTCCATCTGCCTCCACAACGGCTCCGTTTCGTGCGGCAGATTACCGAACCAGATGACAAAGAACTGTGCCCAAAAAAAATACATCCACAACAGTGTGAACCCTGTGACCAACATTCCCAGACACTTAATCTGATACTGCCCGAAATGAGCACCGCCATCTGCCCGCCGCATGACAGCAGCAATCGCAATCATGGCGGCAGACCCCGCAAAGACATTGCCGAACCAGAAGTGAATTGGGAAAACAGTACTGTGCCAATGCGGCACTAACATCATTGCAAAATCCCAGGCAATGAAGGTATTGCAAACGACAAACGCAATCAGAATGATCGGTGAAAGCTGATAAAGCCGCGTTTCCGTCTCGTCACGGTCGATTGTCGCCGAATCGTCTCCGGTTTGCAGGTCCGGGCGCAGGGCATTGCCGATGTACATAATCGACAGAAGATAAAACAACAACAAACCGCCCAAGTCGCGAATGACGAGCCAGTCGATGTTCAGCCAGGGGCTGATGTGTTCCTCGGGCGACACGTGCAACCAGTAGAAAAGTTCGTCGCGTGCATAGTAAATAATTAAAAGAAAGCCGACAATTGCAAACGGGAAATACGCTAGTGTCGACAGCTCGGCCAATCGGTACCATGGTTTGCCCCAATCAGATTTGACGAGACGGAGCATCGCCGTAAACACGACGCCGGTCTGGCTGATGCCGAGCAGAAACAGATACGAGACCGTGAACAACGGCAAATCCGGCTGAGCATCTCCGCTCAACACGGCGAAGACCGCACTGGCAACGCCGATTAGGAAGATCATGATCAGCACGAAAAACGCGCGGCCGCCACGTTGTGACTTGGCATTTATCACTGCTTCAGGTATCGCGCTCATGTTGCGTTTACCACGTTCATGTTTCGCCAAAGACTTCCTTGATGAAGTTGACTAGATGCCAGCGGTCTTCGGGCGCTATTGCTTGTCGATAAAATGGCATCGCAATGCTGCCGTGACTGATCGTATAAAAGATTTGCCCGTCAGGCTGAAGCTGCACATAGTCGAAGTTCAGCTCCATCGGCTGAGGTACGAATTTTTGCCCTACAGGCCCGTTACCGCGACCCTGCTCGCCGTGACAGACCAGACAATGCAACTCGTACATTTCTCTGCCTCGAGCAAGTGACTCCGGCGACTTCGCGATCGGGTTGACCAGCGTTCGTCCTGCCTCAAGCCGGGCCCGCACCAGCTCGATGATATCTTTCGGCGGCGGAAACTGATCCTTGCCACCAACCGGCACCGTTGTTGGGTTGGTCTCGATAACCGAGTCCTGTGGCTTCATGTTCGGCTGGTCTTGCATATCCTTGTCCCATGGCAGCGTTCCGCCCGCGCCTGGTATTACAAGAAGACACACACTGCACGCCAGGCCAAGAAGTTGCCGGCTCTTCACTGGTCTTCCTCCACATGCCGAATCTCGTCCGCACCGGCATCTCTGATAATCGCTTCCGCCCTGGCCACCTGCTCTCCCGCAGCGCCTTCTACGACGACGACGAAGTGATCGATATTTGCCGATGGCAGGTATGGTTTATCGCGCCATGCAGGCAGGCCTGAGACAAAATGAAAACCCAGCAGCGTAAACAACACGCCAAACAGTATTGTCATCTCGTAGGTGATAACGAGAAATGGCGGCAGCGTGATGATGGTCCTGCCCCCGGTTGGCAGTATGAACACGAGGGCGGTGCCGGCGGCCATCGCAAATCCGCAAATGCCGCCAAGGATGGCGCCAGCCAGGGAAAAACGCCTGACCGGCGACTTGCCGAGTCCTAATACTTCTTGTGCCTCTTCCAGGGGCAACGGAGACAGCAGCGAAATATTATCGAATCCCGATGCCTTCAGGTTTTCCGCTGCAGCAAGGAAATCTTCCTCATACGCGAAGGCGCCAATGACGGCCATTAGGCATCCCTCCTGAGCGGCTTCAGCGTTTCCTTGACCTCGTAAATCGAAATCGACGGTACCCATTTGATGAAGATCAGGAATAGTGTCGCGAAAATCGCGAACGAGCCGATCGTGATCGATATCTCGATCCAACTCGGGAAATAAAACCCGAAGGCATCCGGTAGAAATTTGCGAGGCTGTGACGTGGCTACGATGATGAACCTTTCGGTAAGCATGCCAATGTTGATCAAAATCGAGATCACTAGCATCTTGTTCCAGGACCAGCGAATCTTTTTGGACAGCATCAGCAATGGGACAAATGCGCAGAACAGGATCATTTCCCAATAAAGCGGCGCATAGAAACCGATTAGCCTGAATTTCAGCGCCTCGAGTTCAAATGAAGTCCCACCGTACCAGCTGCTGAAAAGCTCGAGGATGTTGATGTAACTCCATATTAACGACAATGCGATAAGAAGTTTGCCGAGACTGTCGAGATGCACCTGGCCTATGTACTTCTCGAAATGGAGAAACTTTCTCAGGCAATACATCACGGTAACAATGCCGGCCGTTCCGGAATAGATAGCGCCGCACACGAAATACGGAGCGAATATCGTGTGGTGCAATCCGGGCACGATTGAAAGCGCAAAGTCCCAGGACACGATGCTGTGCACCGATACTGCGAGCGGAACAACAAATACGGCAAAGAACGTATATGCCCATCCCAACGTATGCCATTCCCTTGCAGTGCCCCGCCAGCCAAACGAGAAAATTGTATAGAGTCGGCGACGCAAGCCGGTGCTCGCATCCCTTACAGCAGCGAAATCCGGCACCGATCCCATATAGATGAATATCGAACTCGCCGTCAGATAGGTCGTGATTGCCATAACGTCGAACATTAGAGGAGAACGAAAGTTCGGCCACAAGCCCATTTGATTGGGAATCGGAAAACTCCAATGCACGAACCACACGCGGCCCACATGCACCATTACAAACAAGGCTGCGGTCATCAACGAGAACAACGTCATGGCCTCTGCACTACGATAAATCGCCTTGCGCCATGGGCTGTTAGTGATATGCAGAACCGCAGACAACAACGTTCCGGAGTGGCTTAAACCGATCCAGAAAATGAAGTTCGACAGATACGTACCCCAGACTGCATTGCGATTCATGCCGGCGGCACCGACGCCGACGATCAGCTGATAAAACCACGGCATAAAGAAGCAGATTCCTGCTACGCCCATCGTTGTGCCCAGCAATATCCAGTACTTCGGACCGGTTTCCAACATTGTGGCAAGGACGTCTTTGTTGACTTCCGCGTAACTTGGCTGTCCGTGATCAAACATCGTTTATGTTTCTCGTCGGCTCAAGAATGCGCCTTCGTCAAATAGACGATCGACGGCGACGTATTCAACTCTTCTAAGACCTTATAGCCTCTCGGGTTTTTCATCATCTTCGACACTTTGCTTCCCGGATCCTTGCTGTTCCCAAAAACCATGGCTTCGGTTGGACAACTTTGAACACAGGCGGGAACGACTTCGCCATCACGAACCCGACGTTCGTCATCGTCCTTCGCATTGTCCTTGGCGATGCGGATTCTCTGGATGCAAAACGTACATTTTTCCATGACACCTTTTTCCCGTACGCTGACATCCGGATTCAGCTGTTGCTCCAGCGGCTCGTCCCAGGTGTACGTGAACCAGTTGAAATAGCGAACCTCGTACGGGCAATAAACGGCGCAAGTCCGGGTGCCGATGCAGCGGTTATAGATCTGGGTATTCAGTCCATCCTGATTGTGATAGGTCGCGTACACGGGGCATGCGGTCTCACATGGGGCATCGTCGCATTGCTGACAGAGCATTGGGATGAAGCCCATCTTTACATTGGGGTACTCACCCTCCCAGTAGCGTTCGATTCGTATCCACTTTATCTCGCGGCTCTGCGCGAAGCGTTCTTCACCGACGATAGGAAGATTGTTTTCTGCTTGGCAAGCGACCACACAGGCCTCGCAACCTGTGCAACGATCCAGATCAATTGTCATCGTCCAGTGATAATCGAATTCGTCGTAATATCCGGGTTTACGGTAAGACCTAAGTTTTTCAACGAATGTGCTCAATTCAGTTCTCCGCCTTACCCATGATCGTTCTTGGGCGCCAAAATTTGACGACCTAGAGTGCGGGTAACGCCATCAGTCTTGATGATCTGTAGCTTCTCGCCCGTACGTTTGATTTTCACCCGCGTCGCCGCCCAGGCAAGTTCGCCTGACTGCGTGTCAATTTGGTTGGCGACGACGTGAATCGGATTGGCACCCCGGTCCCCGGCGTAGCGACCGTAGCCCTTATGGCCCTGGCCGATAGGCATTGCCACGACATCGGGTCTGATCGCCGGAAAAGTGAGTGCCGGAACGCGGACGGTTCCAGTCGGCGATGAAATTTCCAGCACATCCCCGTCCTTGATTCCCATTTCGGCTGCTGTCGCCGGATTGAGTTCGGCCCAGGATCCGTACACGACGCTGGTCATTGGATCGGGCAACTCCTGCAACCACGGGAGATTGGCTCCCCTGCCATCCAGGAATGTTGCCGTCAGGTACGGATGCAGCACAAGCGGATAGTCACTTTCGCCGCCGGCAAACATTGATACTGGATTGGCAATCGACGCAATTGTCGATGAAGTGGAAGGCACGGAGTTGCCACCGGAGTCAGCGCCCGGCTGGCCCCACACACCCGCTTCTAAAGAGGCCTGCCAGAATGCCTCGAATTCCTGCGCTTCTCCGGCTGACTCGCGCTTATTATATTCTTCCCGCCAGCGATCCCTGATGAACTCTTCCATCGTTCCCCAACGCATGCGAATCGGCAGTTCGCCGCCAATCTGCCGCGCCAATGAAAGTACGATGTCACCTGCGGAAAGCGTGTCGTACAACGGTGCCACGACCGGCTGGGATATCGAGGCTACCGGGAAGCCGACACCGGGATCCGGCACATCATCGCCCCAGGATTCCAAGTACGTGTTGGTTGGGAGGATGAGATCTGCCATTTCGGTTGTCTCATCCGGGAAACTGGACAGCGCGACAATGAGCGGCACATTTTGTAGCGCTTGCTGAAATCTGACATTTTCAGGCAGTGCATACACGGGGTTGGCATCGTGCACGAGCAATACTTCTACGTCGCCAGCTTCCATCGCCTCGGTGAGGTCGAGCACACCCTGATGTCCTGCCGGACGTGAAGCCGCTGCAGACGAGAACGCCTGTTCGGAATTGAAAATAACTCCTCCCGGCTTACCGAGGTTGCCGGCAATATGGTTCAACGCATTGACCGCGACGACACTAGCAACGGCGTTGGTTCCGGCCGCGGCTGCACCGCCTGCGATGGCGAGGCTTGCCGCACTTGCGCCGAATTCTCGGGCAAGCTGCGAGATTTTGTCGTCACTGACTTCGGTCTCAGCAGATACCCGCGCGGGCGAAAAAGCAGCGAGCGCGGTCGACCATTCGTCCCGGTCACTACCTTGATAACGCCCGTCACTGACAAGCGCATGAGCGATTCCTAGGGCGAGCAGACCCTCGGTACCCGGTCGTGCAGGAATCCACTCGTCGGCGCTGGCACCGGTCAGCGACATGCGTGGCTCGATCTGAACCGTCTTGCCACGCCGCCCCTCTTGCCCATGTCGTAAGTGTCCATATGCGAGGCTGTGGTGAACCGGCGAGATCCAGGTACCTAGATAGTCGGCGCCAAACGACAGTACAAAAGTGGCGTTTTTAATATCGTAGTACGGCAAAACATCAGTTCCGTACGACGTTTTGTTGGCGGCCATCAGAGCTGACGGGTAAGTGAAGTCATATTGCTGGTAATGGTCTGACCCCAGCAAGCCCATGAACTGCGCAAAAAGTTCGTCCAGGCGTCCTCTGACCCGACCCGTTAGCAGCCTTACGCGACTGGCGTTGTTCTCAATTTTTAGCCGGCCAAGGCGGCTTCCGACCGTGGCCAGCGCGTCTCCCCAGCTTATTTCTTCGAAGCTTCCGGATCCGCGCTGCCCCGCGTTCTGCAGCGGAGTTCTAATCCGATCTGGATTATACAAAGCATTCAGGCCGGCCTGCCCTCTTGCACACGTACGCCCCTGACTGACCGGATGCACAGGATTTCCTTCAATCTTTTTTGCTTTGCCCTCGCGAATGCGTACGGAAATTCCGCATCCGGCCGAACATTGATTGCAGACCGTGTTGTACCAGCTTGCAACTCCCGGCGAATAGTCGTCTGGGGGAACCACCTGTGGGATCAGCAACTCGACGTTTCGTTGTACGCTCTCGCCATACAGAACGCCGCCAACGGCGCCGACGCCCCCGGCGCCGATGTATTGCAGCAAGTCTCTACGGCTGATCTTTGACATTCGATCCAATCCCCATCGCCATTCCAGGCGAATTATGCAAGCGCTCTCTCGTTTCTACCTCACGTCAGTCATTGTTTGTTTGTCGCTTCACTACTTGTGGCAGGTCCAGCAATCGCGGCCGTTTTCTACTTCTTTCTCCGTATGACAATCGACGCACCACGACATCCTGATCGTTACCACACGGGTAACGCGGTCCATCGTCTCTACCGAACCGTGACATTCCTGACACTCGAGACCAGCTTTGATGTGTCGCTTATGCGTGAAATGCACAAAATCGGGAACATCGTGCACTTTAATCCATGGTATCGGTTCACGATTTTCCCAGTAGGCGGCCAGCTTCAGGATTTCAGGACCTTCGCGCACGTCGGGTAAAGACTTGTGACATCCGATGCATTTGCTAACGCTGGGAACGCCGGCAACCGGTGTCGTGTCGGCATAGATGTGGCAGTGCTGGCACGGAATCTCATTGTCCGTGGTATGTATCGTGTGACTGAAATCGATTGGTTGAACCGGACTGCGATCGGAAAGATATTTGCCGTGTACCCATGCGCCTACAAACAGTCCGATCACGAGCACAAGCGTGAGCAACGCTGGCTTCTTCGCGGGCCGAAGCGCATCGAGCACAGAGATAGACAATGAGTCCCCCTTCTTTTGGGGAAAGAGTTTGCCCGTAAGCTGCGCAAACTACAAATTCAGCGTCGCCAGGGCACTCGATATGATTGTAGCGTGGACTCCTAATTACGATTCAGCCAGCCCGAAAGTAGGCGATACGGAACGCAGGCCGAGCTTGCGACGTGGCGGTGACTTCGGTACGTTTGCTCAGGCGTTCAATGCTTTGAGGCGCATAGAAGCGAATCATGAAAACCCTCATCCGTTCGGGAATATTGTTGCTTATCGCCATTGGCGGCACACCCGCTGCCCTGGCGGCGGGCGACGTCGCAAAAGGCAAAGAACTGTTTAACCTTTGTGCCGCCTGTCACGGAGCGAACGCCGAGGGTACGGCCACGCTAAACGCCCCGGCCAACGCAGGGCAGGATCCCTGGTATATGACCCGCCAGTTAAAGAACTTCAGGACCGGTATTCGCGGCGCCCATCCCGACGACACTTTTGGTGCACAAATGCGGCCCATGGCGATGGTGCTAACCAGTGATCAGGACATTGTGGACGTCGTTGCCTATATAACGAGCCTGGATTTGCCAGAACCTCCGAAGACCGTTGACGGCGACGTCGAACTGGGGAAACAGGCGTATGAAACTTGCATTCCGTGTCACGGAGAATTCGGTCAAGGGGCGCAGGCACTGGATGCACCGCGCCTGTCAAATCAACATGACTGGTATACTGTCCGACAACTCGATAATTTCATCGCCGGGATTCGCGGTAGCCATCAGAACGATATCTACGGTGCCCAGATGCGCATCATGTCGCAAATGCTCGAATCCGATGAACGGATACGTGCCGTCGCCGCCTACATCGCCACCTTGGAGTACCGGCCGGCTGAGGAACCGGCTGATGAATAAGTGAGAACTTTATGACCGCATCAGGTGCATGGACGGACCCACTAATTCGGTACCGTTGATATTGATCCGAATTCGATAGCGCCCCGGCGCGGGAAACATCACATTATTCAGAGGCAGTATCAGCTGGGTTTTCGCCGGCGCCCTCGACTCTGGCTGGGCCTCCACGTCTGTATGTCCCTCGATCGAAAAGATCGACATACCCTCGGGATCGGTGAGTTCTACGGCAAATGGAATCCGGCCCCGTAAATCGCGTTGCCACTCGACAATTCCGACGAGAATCATTCTGTCCTGACGGGCCGGAAAGTCGGGTGCTTGCAGTTCATTGAATATACCGTGAATACTGAGTTTCCCGTCCGGTCCGGTACCGGCATCCGTGCAAAAAAGAAAAACCGCCTCCATTGTTCAACCACTCCTGCAACCCCCCGAGAACACGGGCTTTGGCAGTCTAACCTGTGGCAATCGGTTACTGAATCCTCTATTCTCGGCCTGGGAATTCGTATCAATCCGAATTCCAATGGGGTGATGGCCATCCTCGATGGTCACAATAATAAGGATGCATGACATATGCCATTAGCAATTGTGTTGATTGTTTTGGTTGTGGGTTCGCTTCTCTTTCACTTCCTCAGTCCGTGGACATTCACGCCAATCGCTTCTAACTGGGGCATGATCGACACCACAGTCGATATTACTTTTGTCGTTACAGGGTTTGTATTTGTCGCCGTTAACCTGTTCATGGCCTACGCGATTATTCGCTATCGTCACCGGCCTGGCGCAAAAGCAAAGTACGAACCCGAAAATAAGAAACTGGAAGTCTTGCTCACCGTTGTAACGACGATTGGTGTCGCCGCAATGCTGACGCCCGGCCTGTTTGTCTGGGCCAAGTTTGTGGACGTTCCTGAGGGTGCGGTTGAAGTCGAAGCTGTGGGCCAACAATGGCATTGGAGCTTTCGTCTGCCCGGCAAAGACGGCGAATTCGGGATTGTAGATGCCAAGCTAATCGGCGTTGAGAATCCATTCGGCATCGATCCTGATGACCCCCACGGTAATGATGACGTTCTGGTCGATGATGCCGTCGTGCATATACCGGTAGGTGGACCAGTGCAATTCTGGCTGCGCTCGAAAGACGTATTGCATAATTTCACGGTCGCGCAATTCCGCGTCAAGATGGACCTGGTGCCTGGCCTCGAGTCTTACATGTGGCTGGAACCAACCGTAGTGGGCGAATATGAAGTTCTTTGTGAGGAGCTGTGTGGTATTGCGCATCACGCGATGCGCGGCAGGGTTGTTGTTGACACGCCCGAGGACTACCAAGCGTGGGTGGATAGCCAGCCAACGTTTGCCGAGACCCAGGCGAAAGCAGGCGGTAATGCGGCGCTCGGCGCAGCAGCGTACGCGGTGTGCGCCGCCTGCCACGGGTCGCAGGCTGAGGGCCTCGTCGCACTGAACGCGCCGAAGCTCAGTGGTCAGGATCCGAAGTATCTAAAAAAGCAGTTGCAAAATTATAAGCTTGGCCGCCGCGGTGCTCATGAAGACGATACCTATGGAAAACAAATGGCGCCGATGGCGGCGACGCTGGTGAATGACGCAATGATCGATAACGTCATCGCCTATATCGGTTCGTTGCCTGATACGCCAGCGCCAGCTACGGTCGACGGAGACATCGCCCACGGTGCGGAGTTGTACGTCATTTGCGCCAATTGCCACGGCGCTGACGGCCAGGGCATTCCGATGAATGCGCCGCGGCAAACCGGCATAAACGACTGGTATCTGCTTAGACAACTTGAGAATTTCAAACAAGGGCTGCGGGGAACTCATCCGCACGACCTCGGCGGCAAACAGATGGGATTCATGGCGCGGACACTCCAGGATGAACAGGCCATGCGCGATGTCGTCGCTTACATCAATACTTTGTAGACATCGATTGACTGAAAAAATACAAAAAGAATTTTTTAATTACGGCGAAAGCTCAGGGGTATTTTGATGGCATACGTTGCGATTGCCGATCGGGATCACGAATTAGAACACCACGATCCGACGACATTTATCACCAAATATATTTGGAGTCAGGATCATAAGGTCATCGCCATACAATATGGAATTACGGCGGTATTCGTCGGTTTGATCGCATTGGTCCTGTCCGGAATGATGCGCCTACAACTTGGCTTCCCGGACTCCTTTTCATTCATAACGCCGACCGATTACTACCAGTTCATCACGATGCACGGGATGATCATGGTCATCTTCCTGCTGACGGCGTTGTTCCTGGGTGGTTTCGGTAATTACCTCATACCATTGATGATCGGCTCGCGGGATATGGTGTTCCCGTTCATGAACATGCTGAGCTTCTGGGTATACCTCGTGTCCGTTCTTGTTCTCCTCGCGAGCTTTTTTGTACCCGGTGGACCAACCGGGGCCGGCTGGACGCTCTATCCGCCGCAAGCCATTCTTCCCGGCACCCCAGGCACTGACTGGGGCATCGTGCTGATGCTCGGCTCGCTCGCCATATTCATCGTGGCGTTCACGATGGGCGGCCTGAACTATGTGACGACGATTCTGCAGGCGCGCGCCCGCGGCATGACGATGATGCGATTGCCGCTGTCGCTGTGGGGCATATTCGTTGCGACCATCCTCGGCCTGCTGGCGTTTCCGGCATTGTTTGTCAGCGCAGTAATGATGACGCTTGATAAAGCTGCCGGTACCAGCTTCTTCATGCCGGCGATACTGTCAATGGGTCAACAACTGGACCACCAGGGCGGCACCCCGATACTGTTCCAGCATCTGTTCTGGTTCTTCGGCCATCCTGAGGTCTATATCGTCGCGCTGCCGGCGTTCGGTCTTGTGTCGGACCTTCTGAGCACGCATGCCAGGAAGAATATCTTCGGCTATCGCATGATGGTCTGGGCGATACTCGCGATCGGCGGACTCAGTTTTATCGTCTGGGCGCACCACATGTACGTCAGCGGCATGAATCCCTACTTTGGCTTCTTTTTTGCGACGACCACATTGATTATCGCAGTGCCGACAGCCATTAAAGTTTATAACTGGGTGCTGACGCTGTGGCAGGGAAATATTCACTTTACTGTGCCGATGTTGTTTGCCATCGGATTTATTTTCACGTTCACGCACGGCGGGCTGACCGGCATTTTCCTGGGGAACGTGGTCGTCGACCTACCCTTGTCTGACACTTATTTCGTCGTCGCACATTTCCATATGGTAATGGGAGTGTCGCCGGTACTGGTCGTGTTCGGCTCGATTTACCACTGGTATCCGAAGATGACCGGCAAGATGTTCAACCAAACGCTTGGCAAGTGGCATTTCTGGTTGACGTTCTTGGGCACCTATTCGATATATCTGCCAATGCATTACCTCGGTTTCCAGGGTGTGCCGCGCCGCTACTTTGCGATGGGCGACACTGAGTTCATGCCTGAATCGGCGTTCGCGCTGAACCAGAGCATCACGATCTCTGCGCTGTTCGTCGGCGTGGTTCAACTGCTGTTCCTGTACAACATCATCGTTAGCCTGAAGAACGGCAAAGACGCCGGGCCCAACCCGTGGAAGGCGACGACGCTCGAATGGCAAACCCCGGATACCCCGCCGAAGCACGGCAATTGGGGCCATGAATTGCCCGAGGTGCATCGCTGGGCCTACGACTACAGCGTGCCGGGTTACCACGATGACTTTATTCCGCAAAATGTGCCGGCCAATGCGGCGCCCGCGGCAAGTGAACACGGATCTGATACGTGACACTTACGCTGGTATTCCTCGCCATTATCATGGCCACCGTGATCGGCTGGTTATTGCGCCAGACTTTGAACACGCAACCGTGGGAAGCAAATGATCCGGTCGAAAACCAGCCGGGTCGGGGTGTTATAAATATCGATCCCGCAAAGGTCGGATTAATTTCGTTTATTGCCGTCGTTACATCGCTGTTTGCATTGTTCTTAAGCGCCTACCTGATGCGCATGAAGCTCGGAGACTGGCGTCCGTTGGCCGAACCCAATGTACTTTGGCTAAACACGGTTATCCTCGTCTTGGCCAGTGTCGCTTTTCAAGTGACACGAAACGCGGCGACCAGGGGTCAGCGGCGGACAGTCAAGGTCGGCCTCGTCGTTGGCGGCGTATGCACAAGCTTGTTCCTGCTGGGTCAACTGTTCGCCTGGCAGCAACTCAATGCGAGCGGATATTTCTTGGCCGGCAATCCAGCCAATTCATTTTTCTATCTGCTTACCGCGCTGCATGGTCTGCACTTGCTCGGCGGCATGTGGGTCTGGGGCCGGACGAGCCTGCGACTATTTACTGGCGCTGACGCCCGGAATGTTCGATTGAGCGTGGAACTGTGCGCCGTGTATTGGCACTACTTGTTGCTCGTCTGGATTGGATTGTTCGCTTTGCTGTTATCGACGTAAAAGGATAAGGACAAATGTCTGAAGCTGTGATGACTGATACCGGTGATGTATTGCCTGGCGACGCAGATGGCGTCGTAGCGGACTTCGCTGCAGACAAACAGACGTTTCATGTGCCATGGGGCAAGGCCATGATGTGGTTCTTCCTCCTTAGCGATACATTCATATTCGGTAGTTTCCTGACCGGGTATATGACAGTACGAATGTCCCTCCGGGACGCCTGGCCCGTTCCGAGCGAGGTGTTCGCACTGTCTTTCGGTGGTGAGCCCATTCCTCTGATTCTGATCGCGATTATGACCTTCGTCCTGATCTCATCGAGCGGCACAATGGCGATGGCCGTCAATATGGGCTATCGCGGGGACCGCAACAAAGCATTCTGGCTGATGATGGCGACGGCAGCGTTCGGCGCGATGTTCGTCGGCATGCAGGCGTTCGAGTGGACCAAGCTGATCGTGGACGAAGGCGTGCGTCCCTGGGGCAACCCGATGGGTGCGGCCCAGTTCGGCTCGACCTTTTTCATGATTACCGGTTTTCATGGGCTGCATGTAAGCGCTGGCGTTATTTATCTGATCGTAGTCGGACGAAGAGTTAAATCCGGCTTTTATGAAAGAACACGCGGCAATTACGAGATGGTGGAAATAGCCGGGCTTTATTGGCATTTCGTCGATCTCGTCTGGGTTTTCATCTTTGCATTTTTCTATCTTTGGTAGGGTTCGGTAAAAGGATCTAAAAATGGCACAGGAAAGTGGACAACAACATCCTTTAAGTATCTATTTCTGGATCTGGGGACTGTTGTTTGTTTTTAGTTTTTTCTCCTACATGGTGGACTACATGAATTTCCAGGGCGCCCTGCGCTGGACCCTGATTCTCGTCTTCATGTTCCTGAAGGCAGGATTCATCGTGGCCATATTCATGCACTTGGCCTGGGAACGGCTGGCACTTAAGGTCGTGATTCTCGGCCCACCGATTGCCTTGTTGGTCCTTGTTCTGTTGATGGCGTTCGAAGGCGATTACACCTTAGCGACAAGAATTGACTTCTTCGGCGAGGGTGCTGCTGCGCCGGTTCATGACTAATCGCTGTTCAGCCTGAATCGCTAAGATTTGCTCGTTATACAGTCGAAGGAGATTCCGTTGAGTAAAATTGCCAGACGCCAATTTTTGCAACTGTCGGCAGGTGCCGCTGCCGGTTGTTTGGTTCATCCGGGATCGGAAGCGCAGGCGCAGGAATTGTCGCAGATTACCGAGGACGATCCGGTCGCGATGGCGCTTAAATACACCCATGATGCGAGCACCGTAGATCCAGCGCTACGTACGCAGCCGGCTGCGGAACAAAGCTGTGTCAACTGTGCGCAGCTGCAGGGTAATGAAAGTGACGAATGGCGGCCGTGTGCGATATTCGTTGGCAAGCTCGTGAAAGCGAACGGCTGGTGTTCTGTCTGGGTTCCGAAGGCTTAAGACACCGTTTCCAGACTTCGATCTTATTATCTCAAGCAGTTCATAGCGTTTGTCGCACAGCCAGATTAGATTGCGCGACTGCGTTATGGCGACGCCAACAGTCGGCTACCGCAATGGCGCTCATGTTGAATACACCTTTCACCGTCGATGACGACGTTACGATATGCGCTGACTTGGCGGTCCCTGACAGGATAGGACCGATCATCAAGGCATCAGTGACGGACCGAATCAGCTCTACCGCGATATTAGCGGCATCAAGATTCGGCATGACGAGCAGATTCGCTGCTTCATCGAGGTGTGAGTCTTGATTGAGCGCATCACGAATGGCTCCATTCAGTGCTGCGTCCGCGTGCATTTCCCCGTCGACCTCGAGACCCGAAGTATTTCGACGCAGTAATTCTGTCGCTTTGCGCATCTTGATCGCCGATGGCGCCCGGGACGAGCCGAAATTGGAGTGTGACAGCAATGCCACTTTGGGTTTGATACCAAAATCGCTTACGCGCTTGGCACTGGCTATCGTTGTGTTGGCAATCTGCTCGACGCTCGGATCCACTCCGATGTGTGCGTCGGTAATGAATATCGGACCTTGTGGTAATACCAGGACAGCCAGAGACGAGATATTCTCATTAGGCCTGTCCGTGCCGATAACCTCGATTATGTGCTGGAGATGATGGTCGAAGCGCCCTTCGGTGCCGCAAATCATCGCGTCCGCGTCTTCCTTCGCCACCATGCACGCGGCAATTGCCGTATTGTTGGTACGCATTACCGTTTGCGCAGCCGCCACCGACACACCGCGACGACACACAACCGAATGATAGAACTTCCAGTACTCTTCATATCGGGCATCGTTCTCCGGGTCGACCAGTTGGAAGTCGTCACCGGCCTTCAATTCGATGCCTAGTCTTCTCAAACGACTGGCGACGACATCTTCTCGCCCGATAACAATCGGCTCTGCGATTCCTTCCCGGACAACAGCCTGCACCGTACGCAGGACAGTCTCATTTTCCCCCTCCGCGTACGCCAATCGCTCTCGATCGCGCCTGGCAACGTCAATGACCGGCTGCATGAACATCAGCGATCGATTGCTAAATGTCCGCAGTTTTTCCTTGTAGCGCTGCAGGTCTTCGATGGGCCGCAGCGCGACGCCGGAATCCATCGCTGCTTTGGCAACAGCGAACGATACGTCGACATAGAGTCGCGCATCAAAGGGCTTTGGAATCAGGTACGTTGGCCCGAACTGCAATTTCTCATCCTTATAGACGCTCGCTACTTCGTCTGTTGATTCGCGCTTGGTGATGCCAGCGATTGCGTCGACGCATGCAGCCTTCATGGCTTTGTTGATTGTGGTTGCACCGACATCGAGTGCGCCTCGAAAAATAAATGGAAAACACAGCACATTGTTGACCTGGTTCGGATAGTCCGAGCGACCGGTCGCAATAATGGCATCGAGCCGTGCTTCCAGAGCTACCTCCGGCAGGATTTCCGGTGTCGGATTTGCCAATGCGAGAATTAGCGGATCGGCGGCCATTTTCTTGACCATGTCAGCCGACAGGGCATTCGGCCCGGACAGTCCCAGGAACACGTCCGCATCAACGATAGCCTCATCCAAATTGCGTAGATTCGTGGCTTTCGCAAAGCGCGCTTTGTAGTCATTCATGTCTTTGGTTCGCCCGGCATAGACCACCCCATGCAGATCGACCAACGTAACGTGTTCTCGCGGCAGTCCGAGTTCAACGAGCAGATCCAGGCAAGAGAGACTGGCGGCCCCGCCTCCGGTCGATACAAGTTTGATATCCGCGAGTTGCTTGCCAACCACCTCCAATCCATTCTTGATCGCCGCCGCCACGACAATCGCAGTACCGTGTTGATCATCGTGAAATACCGGGATGTTCATACGTTCGCGCAATGCACTTTCGATGACAAAACAATCAGGCGCCTTAATATCCTCAAGATTGATCGCGCCAAAGGTAGGCTCGAGTTTCGAGATCGCCTCGACAAATTTCTCTGGGTCGGTTTCGTCCACTTCGATATCAAACGCATCGATATTCGCGAATTTCTTAAATAAGACCGCCTTGCCCTCCATCACCGGTTTCGCAGCTAGTGGTCCGATATCGCCCAATCCAAGAACGGCGGATCCATTGGTGATGACACCAACGAGATTGCTTCGCGCTGTATAGATCGCGGCATCTAACGGGTTCTTGTGAATACGATGACACGGAAACGCGACACCCGGAGAGTACGCTTGCGACAAATCCACCTGATTCGCCAGCGGTTTCGTCGCCGTAATGGTCAGTTTTCCGGCGGGCTTTATGCTGTGATACAGCAGCGCGCTTTCTTCGAGAGAATCGGACATGGGCACCTCTCCACATGCTTGTTTTTATTGGCAAGTTTTATTGGTAACTGCTTTCCTTGCCGGAGCCGCGCGTTTCTTTGGGTCTTCAGTATTCTCCGCTTGTCGGTCGCACGGAGCAACTGGATTAACCGAACTTGCGCTACATGATCACGTCGCAGGTTTATTAACAAGCGCCGACTTGAGCTGCAGAATCCAGTGATGGTCTGAGTCAAGCCGCAACGCTTCGTCATAGATTGCCGCTGCCTCTTCGCTCTTGCCTTGCTCCGCCAGCATTTGACCAAGCCAAGCAAGAACGTCGACCTGACCCCAGTCCGGCCACCCGGAATCTGAATCCGCATCGGCAAACAGGGCCCGAGCGCGCGCAAATTCCGACTCAGCCTTGTCCTTGCCGCCACCAAACGCCGCGGGTGTGAAATAGAAATTGATGCCGCGCAACAGTGCGACCCGAGGATTCGCGGGCGCGAGTTCGAATGCATTGTCTAGATCGCGCGATGCTTTGGGGCCCAATCTCATGCCGGAAAAAGCACCGGTGATCGATTGACCTATAACGCTGCCGCGCAACGCAAGAACTTCCGCGTCTTCGGGATTGTTCTCTAGCGCGCGGCTAAGCTCGCGTCTCGCATCCTTCAAGATCGCTTTTCTTTGTTTCTTTTGCGAATCGTCAAGGAGCCCTGCAATTCGCCAGTCGAAGTATGCTCGCAAGTAAATCGATTCTGCGTCGTCGCCGGCAGATACCTGATTCCGAATTGTTGTGAGATCGTCAACTGACCCTTGCGATACGGCGGCACTAATCGAATCGACAACGGCCTGACTCACCTCTGCGTCGGCCAATGTCGTGAAACCCAGCAACAAGCAACACGTCGTTGTAATTAGTGCGCTGCGCTGCTCTACCATGAAACTCATGATAATCACTAGAGCGCGGCCGGGCAGCCCTACCCCCAAAACATCACGGCCTGCCCCGGATTGAGCCGCAATTGGACCATTTGGCAAGATTCAGCCCCCTTTTTCGCGCGTTTATGTGTCAATTTCGTGCGATCCGTCATATTCCATAATGTCCGAATTGGCGATAATCCGCATCGTCATGACTGACCCAATGCTCCAGACCGGTCTCTATCTGCTCGCTGCCGCGGTCGCCGGCGGCCTCATTGGCTGGCTGATCCGAACCGGGTACAGCAGTCGCGGTCTCAACAAGATGAGCGACGCATGGCAGATCAAATTCGACGAGGCCGTTCGGCAACGCGACCGATTCAACGCTGAAAACACGACTTTGCGCACGTCGATAGAGGCCCAGCAAGCCTTAGTGCATCGCCACGAGATGGCGGCCAACAAAAGCCGCAGCGATCTCGAGTCTGTCCGCGTGAAAACCGAATCATTGTCGAAAGAACTGTTCACACGCAACAGTGAACGCGATGAGCTCAAAGACCAAGTCAATAAGAGCCAAAGTGCGCTGAACATGGCGAATCATCAGATCGCGGAGCTCGAAGGTGAATTTAATAAAGCAGGCGCCTTCTACAAAGGCGAACTTGAGAAAGCGTTCGACAAACGCAAGTCGCTCGAACTAAAAATTGACGACGCGAAATTGGAGCATGAGTCGCTTCGCAATCTGCTGGAAGCGACGAAGTCGGAACACGCTTCCGTAAACAAGATGCTGACGTCGGCAAAGGCCCGACTTTCAAACCTCGACGCACTCGAACAAAAGTCGATTGTATTGGAAGCCGAAAACGCCCAGCTACGGCACGACGCGGCACTTACGAAGCAGGAAATCGAAGGCCTACAGCGAAACGTCGCCGAGCTCGACAAACTCCAAGTCCAGAATGACGCGCTCGAGCAAAAGTCGAATGAGTTGAAGGCCGACAATGCGAAGCTACGGCACGATTCCGCACTCACTAAGCAGCAAATTGAAGGCCTACAGCGAGGTGTTACCGAGCTGGATGAACTCAAAGTCCAGAACAGAGAACTGGCGCACTGCCTTGAATCGATGGAAGAGAGCCGCAGGCAGTATGAGGTCGATGCCAAACGATATCGCAAACAAGCAGATAATTCCGAGAAAAAGTCCGAGACGATGCGAGTGAGATTGGACAATATCGAACAGAACTTTGCCGACATGGAAAAGCAACACGACAAGGCGGTTATGAAAGCTCGGAAGCAAGACGTCGTGAAACAATCGAACGGCCATGCTGCGCCAATACCTGAGGTTGATGACCTGACGGAAATCGTCGGTATCGGCAAGGCATTTCAACACATCCTGCATGAATTGGGTGTGGTGAACTTTCGGCAGATTGCTGCGTTTGGACCAGCGGATGTCGCACGAGTCAATATGGAGCTGAAGGAATACAAAGGCCGAATGGAGCAGGACGACTGGATCGGCCAGGCCAAGGAACTGCACTTCAAGAAATACGGCAACGCGAGCGACCATTAACTCCTCGGTAAAGAAGAACTAATCAAAGCTCGACGTAGTCACGCGTATCGAGCGTGACGAAACCCCGAATCAAGCAGGTGCTCGCGCATCTGAAGATTATTATTCCCACATATAAAAATCACCGGGGATCAATATCTATTGGCGTTTTGTTGCCTTAAGATAGCCGGATAATAATCAGGTTGTGGCGTGAAAAAATTACGGATTTTCATATCGTCGCCCGGTGACGTATTCGAAGAGCGTGCAATAGCGCAGCGAGTTGTCCAGCGGTTACAGAGCGAATACATCGGCCGAGTCGTGCTGGAGCCGGTGCTATGGGAACACGAGCCGCTCGTCGCGACCGCCAATTTCCAGGATCAAATTATTCGACCATCCGATACCGATGTCGTCATTTCCATTCTCTGGTCGCGACTCGGTACACGTCTGCCAAAGGGATTCACGCGTCCCGATGGTTCCCGCTATGACTCGGGCACGGAATATGAATTCGAAGACGCGATCGAAGGCTTTCGCAAGAACGGCAAGCCCGACCTGTTGGTGTACCGAAAGATGGCGCCTCCGTCCGTTCGTCTCGATGATGAAATAGAGCTGTTGGATAGGTTGGCGCAAAAAAAGAAACTGGATGAATTCGTCGACAAGTGGTTCCACGACAAATCCGAAGGAACTCTGGTTGCCGCATTCCATGCTTTTGAGTCGCCGAGCGATTTCGAGGAACTGCTAGAGGGCCACCTTCACAAGCTTGTCGAACGTGCGCTGCCCGAAAGTATCGCGGCCACGTCGGACGCGCCTGCTGTCTGGAAAAGCGGATCGCCATTTCGCGGCCTGCATTCATTTCATTTCGAACATGCACCGATCTTCTTCGGACGAACAAAAGCGGTCTCGGATGTCTTGCAGGCCCTACGCGATCAGGCGGCCGACAATCGGGCGTTTGTACTGATTCTCGGCATGAGCGGTGGCGGCAAGTCGTCGGTCGCTCGCGCCGGCGTATTGCCGATGTTGACCAGGCCCGGTGTCATTGAGGGTATCGGATTATGGCGGCGCGCCGTGTTCCGGCCGACCGACGTTCGCAACGACTTGTTTGCGGGGCTGGCAACCGCATTGTTGCGCGAGCCCGGCCTGCCATCGCTCGATGCGGAAAATAATGGCCCCGCGGAGCTCGCGCAGATACTGCGTGAGTCACCACAGGCGGCGGTATCGCTGTTAAAAAACGCGCTCGCGCAAGAAGCCGCGGCGACGGGCAAAAACGTTCAGGCGCGCTTGGCTCTGGTTATCGATCAGATGGAGGAGATGTATACGCAGGAGGGCGTTCTGCCAAGAGACAGAAAAGCCTTCGTCGATACGCTGGATGCGCTGGCGCGCTGCGGGCGTGTCTGGATTATCGGAACACTGCGCAGCGATTTCTACCCGCGGCTTGCAAACCTGCCGACATTGGTCGAGTTGAAGGAAGGAACGGGTCAATACGACCTGATGGCGCCAACCTCCAGTGAGATCGCGCAAATGATCCGGTTGCCGACGCGCGCCGCCGGGCTGCGCTTCGAAGAAGACCCGGCAAGTAGCGAACGCCTCGATGATATGCTGCGAGACGCTGCAACAGAACACCCGGAAGTTTTGCCGTTGCTGCAGTTTACGCTCGAGGAACTTTATCAGCGCCGCACCGACGATGGCATGCTAACGCTAAAAGCGTATCGTGATCTTGGCGGCGTCGAGGGCTCGCTCGCACAACGTGCGGAAACCGTTTTCAAAGATCTTCCCGATGACGTTGAAGCAGAGTTGCCGAAAGTTTTGAATGCGCTGGTCAGTATCGAGCAGGATGGTCACGAATCGATTGGCAGACGACGTGCGCCATGGTCGGACGCGATAAAAGGCGGAAGTCGCAAACTAATCGAAACTTTTGTCGAGAATCGGCTGTTCGTGACGGAACTCGCCGATGATGGTAATGCCGTTGTCACGGTCGCACACGAAGCCTTGCTGTGGCACTGGCCTCGTGTGCGCGAATGGGTTGAACAGAACCGTGAAAACCTGCGCATCCGTGGCCGCATCGCAGCCGCTGCCGAAAGATGGGAGATCGAGAACGAGCGTGCCGACCTGTTATTGCCTGCTGGTAAACCGCTCGGTGAAGCAGAGTCGCTCTTAGAGCAAGACATCGAGCTGGAGGAGGACGAGGCGAACTTCATCCGCGCCTCAATCGCTAAAGCGAAACGTGTGCAGCGATTGAAAGCGGGTGTTGTCGCAACCCTGGCTGTACTCGTGGTTGTCGCGGCGGCGTCTGCATTCCTTGCCAATCAGCAACGCAATCTGGCGGACGAGGCGCGTGCCCGCGCGGAAATCGACGCAGAAACAGCCAAGCAAACAACGGGATTTATGGTCGGCTTGTTCGAGGTTTCCGATCCAAGCGAAGCACTGGGCAATACCATTACCGCACGCGAAATTATGGACCAGGGTGCGGCGCGTATCGAGCAGGAGCTAAGCGCTCAGCCGGCGACTCAAGCGACGCTGATGGAAACGATGGGCACGGTATACACGAGCCTTGGTCTCTACGATCAAGCGTCGTCACTGCTGCAAAGCGCGCTCGACAAACGTAGAGACCTTTATGGCGATCAGCATCTGGAAGTGGCCCGGTCTCTCGATCGGCTCGGCGAGGTACTGACGCTCAAAGCTGAATACGCCGAGGCGCTGGATATGTATTCAAATGCGTTAACTATTCGACGGGCTTTGCTTGGTGACGAGCATGTCGACGTCGCACGAAGCTTGTATGAACTGGCTGACTTGCGCGTCAGAATGGGTGAATACGACGCGGCCGAGCCGATGTTTCGACAAGCACTCGCATTGCAGCGCGAGCTTATTGGCGAAAAGAGCCCCGAGGTCGCGAAAAGCTTGGAAGGCCTAGCGCTCAATCTCTATGAACAGAGTAGCTACGACGACGCGGTGCTTTTGATGCACGAAGCGGTTGCGCTACGGCGTGACTTGCACGACGGTCCCCACCCGGACTTGGCAGAAGCCTTAAACAATCTCAGCTTCGTACTAGGCGAGACTGGCAAATATCAAGAATCGACGGCGCTGGTTCGTGAGTCGCTCGAAATGAAGCGCCAACTGTTCGGTGATGCCCATCCCGAAATCGCGATGGGGCTAAATAACCTGGCGTTCGCGCTGCACGATCAGGGCGAATACGACGCGGCCGAATACATGTACCGGGATGCCATCGAAATGCAACGCACGTTACTTGGCGACTATCATCCCGACGTGGCTATGGCGCTAAACAACCTGGCTTTTTTGCTGTATGACAAAGGAAACCTCGATAGCGCGCTCAAGATGTCGCGCGAGTCGCTCGATATGTATCAACAGACGCTAGGCAACGAACACCCGTCGGTTGCAAGGGGGATGAACAATCTTGCGATGTGGTTGCTGGAAGGCGGCGACACTGAGTCGGCTGAACCACTTCTGCGTGACGCGCTGGAACTTCGCAAGAAATTACTGGGCCCGGAACACACCGAAGTCGCCGGAAGCATGACCCTACTCGCGGATCTGTTGATCGAAAGCGAACGCTACCAGGAAGCGCGTCAATTGGCGGCAGACGCAAAGGTAATACTGGTACAAGCGCTGGCCGAAGACCACTGGCGTACGGCTGGCGCGATGAGTGCGGAAGGTGGAGCGCTGACAGGTCTCGAGCAATTTGCGGAAGCGGAACAACTGCTGCTGAAAAGTTACGAAGTGCTAAAAAATGACAGCGGTGCCCTCCCCGTTGTCGTATCGAACACGGCGCGGCGACTGGCGACCTTGTACCAGGCGTGGGGAAAGGCTGACGAAGCGGCTAAGTACCGGGCAATGCTGTGAAAAAAAATAGGCCAAATTGACATAATCAACAGACTGACGTGCTAGCCGATTGCCGGATACTGCGGTGAAGGGTATGGTTGAAACTCGGCACAAATATTTTGCAAAAAAAACACGGCCGCGTGCTCAAACAACAAGTAAGCAAGAATATTTCATAGCGAATCTATCGACGTTTTTTTGTGATCGGCACGGCCGCGAGTGCAAGCGGTGTTCCAAAATGAACACATACAACGGGCCGCCGCGCGGAATTGACGATGTTGAGGGAAGAACAACATGGACACAAAGATCACCAAGCTTGTTTCAGCTGCCCTGCTACTAACCATCGCGCCAATGGCGGCGAACGCGGCTAAGGTCAAGTGCACGCCGAATTTCGTCTTTGAAGGCCGGACTTATGAAATCGTCGAAGATAGGCACATCAGTTGGGATGACGCGAATGCCGCGGCCAATGCTTTGGAAATTCCCGACGTTCCTGGCAGTTCGGCATTCATTCAAGGCAGTTTGGCAACAATCATCACGGCGCTTGAGGATGAGCACATCCGCAAAATGGCCGAGTGTTTGGGTATCCGCAAAGAGCTCTGGGTAGGTGGTTTTCAAGAGGACCCCTCACCAGAGCCGGGTGAAGGCTGGCAGTGGATCATTGGCGAGCCCATCACACCGACGCCCACCGAGATCCCTTACACAAACTGGAAGCTTGGTGAACCTGACAATAATGATGGCGCAAAGCATCTTGCCATCGGTCAGAAGGGCGATTATTCGCCGTCTGGTCATGGTTGGATTGATCAGTCAACCCTCCAAAAAATCGGCGGTTACGTTGTCGAATACGGTGACCAGACTTTCATCGATCCCATTGAATGTGAGATCGGCAACGAAGGATGTGTGCTGCTGAGCGCCCTCAGTGGGAACCCAGGAGTTACACAGTTCTATCCGTCCGCGGCGGCGATAGCCGAAGGCGCGACGTTGGCGGTGCTGTCGAAGAGAGTCAACGGCGACGATGCGCGCTGCGGAATAAGCCCGCTAGAACTTGTAGGCCTCAACGGCGAGACCATAACAGTGCCGCCGTACCTATGCGGATCGCCGGATTTTATATATCTGCAGACTATTACACAGGGCGTCGAAATTCCGGACGATACAGTTTTCGTCGAGAACCAAACTGACGTGCTGCTGCCCAACAATCTCTATAGCTGCGAAGACCCGATTGTGCAAAATTTCCCGACCCAAGGCGATCCCCAATTTCAGGATGTCGTGGCCTGGCAATCGACCGAACGAACAGAGATGCTGGAGGATGACATGGATGGCGTCGGCGGGATGGGCATATTTGAAGGATCGGTCGCCGAGGTAACAAATGCCTGCGGCAGCTCCAAGGGACGTACGCGATCAAATTCATTCTATTTCGTTGGCCTGCATATCGACTTTGGTGACGCTAATGACTGGGCCGTTAACATGGCCGGAAACTTTGACAGTTTTGTTGCATTAACACGATACAAGCTCGTTTTGCTGCGGCAAGCGGTTGAGAATGCAAAACCGGCTGTCAAGAATGGCGATTACACGAAGATGAAGGAAATGGTCGAAAATGCAACTTCGTTGCTCGATGCTGGCAATTACAACGCGGCATCAACGGAAGTCAATAATTTCGTAACCTTTGTTGACGCTGCCAACTACAACACGACTTTGGGATTCAACCACCGCGGCGAACATTTGTGGCGTGGGGACAACCTGCAGTTCATGTTCGACGTAAAACTCATTCCGTATATCCCGTAGTGGCGTCGGCGCCGGGTTCGCCCGGCGCCGTTCGCTTATCACGAATCGTTCATTGCCAATCGCAATAGGGTAGTCTTTAACCCTATGTCCGCGACCGACTCCACAGCAACTGCGGCGCACGACGCTTATGCGCTCCCGCTCGTCATTGCCGTTACCGGTCATCGGGACTTGGTGTCGGCGGAACTTCCCGATATCCGCCAGCGCGTCACCAGTCTGCTGCAACAACTCATGGAAAATTACCCCGACCGACGCCTGTCCGTCATGTCAGGCCTCGCGGAGGGTGCGGACCGGCTGGTTGCCGAGGTCGCGCTTGATCTACGCATCGACCTCACGGTGCCGTTACCAATGGCAAAGGAACGGTATCTGCAGGATTTTGAAACACCTGACTCACGCGCCTCGTTCGAATCCTTGTGCAATCGCGCCAAGGATATTTTCGAGATGCCGCTTGCGCGTGGTTGCACCGTAGATCAAATTTCAGTACCCGGTCCAGAGCGAGACCGCCAATACGCACAACTCGGCGTTTTTCTTTGCGCTCACTGTCACGTGCTACTTGCTCTTTGGGACGGCAAGCCCGGCGGCAAGCTCGGCGGCACGGGCCAGGTCGTCAAGTTTCATCACGATGACATCATGCCGGGCTACTCACCAAAGACGGTCGCGACGCAGCAGATGCTGGTCGACGACGAAAGCGACCTCGTCTATCACATCGTCTGCTCCCGAGACCGTCCCAACGGCGAACCCTATCAGGCATTCAAGGCGTTGGAGTGCGCGTGGTACACGAAGGACAGGCACAAACCGCGCAGTCGCGAGTTACCGAAACAACACGGGATTATTTTTCAGCGCAGCGGCGAATTCAGCCGCGATGCAATACGGTTTTCAGATCATATCGAATTCGAAAAGTATTCTCTTCTCGATGACAAGAAAAAGGACTATTTGCCCCGCGGCATCGAAGAAATCAACCGAATATTCGGTATTGCGGACTGGTTGGCGATTCATTATCAGAAAAGAACATTTCTTACGTTACGCGTTACACATGTACTCGCATTCCTGATGGGGCTCATGTTCATTCTTTATTCTGATCTCGAAGCTCAGCCTTTCCTGATGTTCCTGTTTTTGCTGTTTTTCCTCGTCGCTGCGGCGGTTCAGTTTGTTGCCAAACGCGATGGTTGGCACCGCCGCTACTTGGATTACCGGGCGCTGGCTGAGGGTCTTCGCGTGCAATTCTATTGGGCGGCGGCCGGCGTACGCAATGAGAGCGAATCGAAATTTGCGCATGATAATTTCTTACAAACGCAGGATCCCGAGCTTGGGTGGATCCGCAACGTCATGCGAGTGTCCGGAACGCATTGCGACGCGGCGCCGCTGCGGAGCGCCGAAGGTCTCGAATTTTCGCTAAACGAATGGGTCGGCGATGACAACAGCGGTCAACTGAGCTATTACCGGACAAAGGCGTTGGAGCGGATAAAGAAAAACCGGTCTACCGAGCGATTAGGGCTCATAAGCCTGATGTTGAGCGTGGCGATTGTCGTCTCGTTTGTAGTCGTTGGATCGGTGATACCGAAAGGCTTTGTTGATCCAATGATGGCTCTGATGGGCACCATGCTGCTGCTGTTTGCTGTGCGCCGTGGGTACGCCTATAGCACGGCCGAAAAAGAACTTATTAAGCAATATGAATTCATGCTGCGCATCTTTAGCAATGCCCGGCGACGGTTGGATACCGCTGACGACGAAGTTGAGCAACGTCAGGTCCTGCTTGCCCTCGGCGGTTCAGCTCTCGATGAACACGCAGAATGGATCCTGATGCATCGGGACCGTTCGATCGATCAGGGCGAAATCTGGCGTATGGGCAGCTAGTCGCTGTTCTCGTCTCGCGATGGTTTGCCGCCGCTGCGCTGCCGCCCAGGGTGGCCACGGCGTTTACCGAATTCTTCACGTGCGGCGGCGCGTTCCTCCTCGGACATCGACTCCCACTTGGCGCGCATTTCTTCGCGGCGGGCACGCATTTGTTCGCGTTTTGCCTGCCTTTCTTCATCGGATAGCGAGTCCCTCTCGGCACGGCGCCTCTCTTGCGCTGCCTGGCGTTCTTCTTCCGACATTGACTCCCACTGGGCACGGCGTTGCTCACGCATTGCCGCGCGATCCTCATCGCTCATCGCGTCGCGCTCAGTGCGCCACTCCTCGCGTTTCGCCTGGCGTTCTTCTTGGGACATTGCTTCCCAATAGGCCTTGCGGTCTTCCGGGCTCAGGTTTTGAAATTCGGACAAGGACTGTGCGAATACGCTGATCGGCAACAGCAGCACTGCGACGGCAAGGCATCGGCTAAGAGAGTGTCTCAACATTGGTATGACTCCATGCATTAATTGTCGGGTAATCCCGAATATCGAGCAACCGCAAGCTCTGATTTCGAATCCGCGGTCTTCAATGAGTTAACGCGCGACCCGGAGATAAGTTGACAATATACTGAAAGCTGTCTATCCGGAGAAGTCGATGAGCCTGTTGCAAGAATCCATCATTTACTTGCTGGCGGCTGTCATCAGTGTGCCGATCAGCCGGCGATTGGGCTTCGGATCGGTCCTTGGCTACCTCGCTGCCGGCATCCTCATTGGCCCATTCGGCCTCAGGCTGATCCAGGACGCCGAACATATTCTGCACTTTGCGGAATTCGGGGTCGTGCTGTTGCTATTCATCGTCGGCCTCGAACTGCAGCCGTCACGCCTTTGGGTCATGCGCAAGATGGTCTTCGGCCTCGGTCCGGCGCAAGTACTGGTCACGGCTGCCTTCATTGCGATCATCGCAATACTGTTGGGTCTGGACATGACGGCCGGTATCGTCATCGGATTTATTCTGGCCCTGTCATCAACGGCGTTTGTGCTGCAGCTGCTCGCAGAGAAAAAACAATTAACCACGTCGTACGGCCGAGCCGCGTTTTCGATTCTATTGTTCCAGGACCTCGCGGTAATACCGCTGATCGCAATCATGCCGATGCTCGGGGCATCGCAGCAGTCCGGCGGCTTCAATCTCCTTCAAATTGGCATTAATGTGCTGATGATCGCGGGGCTGATCGTTGGCGGGCATTATCTTCTGCGACCCGTGCTAAAAGTCGCCGCAAGATCGGAGGTCCCCGAAATTTTTACAGCGACGGCGCTGCTTGTTGTGATCGGCGCGGCGTTTCTGATGCAGCTGGCCAACATGTCTATGGTGTTGGGCGCATTTATCGCCGGCATGCTGCTCGCCGATTCTGAGTATCGTCATCAGCTCGAAGTCGATATCGCCCCGTTTAAGGGACTGCTGCTCGGGCTGTTTTTTATTGCGGTCGGCATGTCCGTCAATGTCGGCCTTCTGCTCGACACGCCGGGGAGAATACTGGCTATAGTCGCTTTACTGATGGCGGCAAAAGCGATCGTCTTGTTGCCGCTCGCGCGGTCTTTCGGGCTCTGCGACTGGGGTGGTGCAACGCGCCTCGCAGCCGTTATGTCTCAGGGTGGCGAATTCGCGTTCGTCCTGTTCGCAATCGCAACGCGCGAACGGCTACTACCGTCCACGCTGATCGATGAGCTGATACTTGCGGTCGCCGTGTCGATGCTGTTGACGCCGATCGTCTATTTGCTCGTTGAATACACAGGCCGCCGCCTAGACACGAGCGTCGAGCCAACCTACGACCAACCGGACGAACAGCATCACGACGTCATCATCGCCGGTTTCGGTCGCGTCGGTCAGATCGCCGGGCGTATGCTGCGCATGGTCGACAGGCCGTTCACGGCGCTCGAAATCGATTCGTCACAAGTCGATGTCGTCAGACGCTACGGCAATATCGTGCATTTCGGCGACGCATCGCGGCTCGAGCTATTACGTGCAGCGGGCGGCAATAATGCGAAGCTCTTCGTGTTGGCGATCGACGACATGAGTGCCTCGGTGCGCACCGTCGAGACCGTCATGCGGCATTTCCCACACTTGAAAATCATCGCGCGAGCACGAAATCGACGTCACGCGCACATACTCATGGACCTCGGGGTCGAACACATCTTCCGGGAAACGCTGTTCTCCAGCATCGCGCTGTCAGAACGCATGCTCATGAGTCTCGGCCACCAAAAGGACGAGGTGCAACGTGTTGCAAGCCTATTTCGCGACCATGATGAACGGCTACTACGCGACCAGCATGCAATTCATCAATCCGAAGAGAAGCTTATCCAGTCGGCCCGAGACACGGCGGCTGAGCTTGCCTCATTGCTCAGGGAAGATACCGATCAATCCGGCCCCTCAGATGTATAGATTTGCATCAATAAGGGGTAAACTGTTGATAAATAAGTAAGACTGCCAAACGTACGTGGCTGGGGAACAACGCGAAAGCGTTGCCACGACAAAATAACAAAGGAGCGTGGAGTCTGTCTGTTCCGTTGTATCAGCAGTCTCCGGGCGAGATTACGCGTGAATCTTTAGTCAGCATTCTAGAGATCATGCACCGGCTGGCCGCACCAGAAGCCATGCCGGAGCTCTTGCGGGAGATTCTCGAGGTCGGCAAAGTTGCGATCGTTGCCGAAGCCGGCGTGCTGTGGCTCCTCGACCGCAACTCCGGCGAGCTAGTTATGGTCGCACCGCCGACCGACGAACCAGCGAGGATCTCGACTGGACAGGGTCTGGCCGGCGAATGTGCCGCCCGCGGCGAAATCATCAATATTCATGAGTGCCGCGACGACGAGCGATTTCAATCAGCGCCGATAAGCGTGCCGGAATTCGAGACACGCTCGCTGTTGTGCATTCCGATTTTGGGACAGGACGATGTTGTGCTTGGGGTCATGCAATGGCTGGGAGCGCATGTGGGACAGTTTGACCGCCATGACGAGTGGATCGGCCCGGCACTAGCGGCGGAAGCGGCCATCGCCATTCAGCATTCTTATATGACGGACGAGCTGCTCGCGCACGCCATTCTCGAACAGGAAGTCGCTGTCGCACGTGAGATTCAGATCAGCACGCTGCCGGATGAGATGCCAATAATCGACGGCTACGATGTTCACGGCCATTTTTTGCCGACCGATCACACCGGTGGAGACCTCTACGATCTAGTCGTGCTTGAGGATCGCTTATTCATGCTATTAGGTGACGCGACCGGGCATGGCTTCGGTCCGGCGCTGTCGGCCACGCAAATGCAGGCGATGTTGCGCGTTGCTTTCCGCCTCGGCGCGGATCTTGACGAAGCCTACGTGCAGGTTAACAACCAGTTGGCCGAAGACTTGCCGGACGATCGATTCATCACAGCATTCATGGGTTTTCTCGATCCGCGAAGCCACGACGTCCAGTTTCATTCCGGCGGACAGGGTCCAATTCTTCACTTTCGCGCAAAAGAAAAACAATGCGATTGGTACTCGCCAACGAGTTTTCCAATGGGAGCGATGGGCCTCGATAGCACCGACGGTGCAATGCGATTGACGCTTGGGTCAGGCGATATTCTCGCATTAATTTCTGACGGTATTTACGAATATACCGCCCTCGATGATTCGCAGTTCGGTGAAGATCGAGTCGCCGAAATTATTAGCAATCATCATACGCTACCGATGGCAGAGCTTAGTCAACGGCTCGTCGATGGCGCGTTCGCATTTGGCGGCGAGGCGCCGCAGGCAGATGACATTACGCTGGTATTAATAAGGCGTTTGCCCGAATAGAACAAATGCGCCGAGGAAAAGATGAAAATTAGCAGAGAATTCTCACGCAGCTTTGATGAGCTAAAAGACATCGTTGCGTTCGCACACGAATTTTTCGAGAAGCAGGATATTGACCCGTCGCTGCGCTATATCGTCGATCTGTGCGTCGAGGAATTGTTCGTCAACATGGTGAGCTATAACACGGAAACAAGCTCGAACATCCGCATTGACATGAGCCCGCACGAGCACGGCATCGAAGTCAGCTTGACAGATTTCGACGTCGATCGATTCGACCCACGTGACGTGAAACCGGTCGACATTGACGCGCCATTGGAGTCTCGGATGGCCGGTGGCCTCGGCTTATACCTGGTACTGAAGATGGCAGACTCCATTCATTACGAATACCGCAATCGCACCAGCAAAATCACGTTCATCGCGGACCGGAAATAGACCAATGTTCTATATCGATTTTGGTGAGGACTCAGTGGTTGTGATCAAGGGCCGGCTGGATGCTGCGCAAGCACCGACCGCACAGATGTTTCTCGATAAGATTACCGGACAGTGTGTGGTCGATTTGGGTGAGCTCGAGTACATCTCAAGCGCCGGCCTCGGCGTGCTGCTTCGGACGCACAAACGCATGATCGCAGATGGACTGGGTCTAAAGTTGGTCAACGTCAATAGCCACGTCAATGACATATTTACTTATTCAGGATTCGACAAGCTATTTGATATCGAGCCAGCCGGCGGCGCGGAATGAGTTCAGGCCATAGAGGCTGAGACGGCGTATTCAATGATGAAAAAAATTCGAAAAACCACCAACTTTTCCGGACCTGCAGCGTAATTATGCATAGGGACCAGGAGAATGCATTGGTCACGGAGTGTCAGCAGGGCAACAGGCAGGCTCTGGGCACGTTGGTAAATGAGTATCAAAAGCCCGTTTACAACGCAGTTTATCGCATGTTGGGAAATGCCGATGAAGCAGCGGATGTCACCCAGACTGCCTTTTTGAAAGCCCTCGAGAACATTGACAGGTTTGACCCGAAGTTCAGGTTTTTTAGTTGGATATATCGGATCGGGCTCAATGAAGCGATCGACGAGCTTAAACGCCGCAAGCGCCTCGAGCCGATGACTGAAACACCTGCAGCCGACACGCCGAGACCACAGGATCAGGTGGCGACGTCGCAAGCCACCGATCAGGTACAGGCGGCATTGATGGAAATTAAAGAGGATCTTAGAGAAGTGCTGGTATTGCGTTATTTCACCGAGTGCAGTTATCACCAGATTGGCGAGATTCTGGAGCTGCCTGACAAGACCGTGAAATCCAGGCTGTTTTCCGCCCGGCAGCAACTCAAGACTCAGCTCGAACACCATGGGATTCACTCCGCATGAGCGTGGAACGCGCATTTGAGCTACTGAGCGCCGCCGCCGATGGTGATCTGACGTCCGCCGAACGGGCCGAGCTCGACAAATTGCTCAGCGAATCAGCGGAGATCCGAAAACTGCAAGGCGAGTTCAACGACATGGACGATTTACTTAATCGACTCCCGGATCTGAACCCACCTGCCGGTCTGCACGACCAGATAATGCAACAAGCGTCGTTGCCGAGGCCCAAAGCAGAGGACGCGTGGTCTATTTCGGATTGGTTTCACTCCATTACTTTGCGCTCGATACTGGGGCATGCCGCTGCCACCGCCTTCGGCGCGCTGCTCGTCATCGTCGCCTACGAGAGCCGACCCAACTTCGGTCCATCACCGGATCTTGACGACCTGGTGGGAACCATGGCACCAAGTGCTGGTGTCACCGCCATGCTGGACAGGTTCTCAGTCGATGAAACCGGAGTGTCGAGCATTGCGCGATTGGAGCAGCGCGGTGACTCAGTGGTTCTCGACATCCGTATCGACACAAAGCAGCTTGTCGAAGTATCGGTAGATCTCGCCGCATCCGGATTCGAGATTGAGGCTCTTGCCCAGACGCAGAGCAATTTTGAATCCATCCAGTTGGCCGACCATGTTCTAAAGATCAAGGGCCGCGGCCAACGCAGATTTGCCGTGTTGTTGCGAAAGCGCGATGACACAGACTTCGCTGGCGAAGCGAAGATAAGTCTCGAATATTCGAGCAATGGAATTTTGCTGCAGCAAGGAACGCTGAGATTGAACCCGGTGACTTTGTCCCTCTTAGATGAATAGAGTTGCGACAGTCCCGTATAACCAGGAGCATAGCGATGAGTACCAAGGATCAAAACAAGTCCCGAATGACCGCGATAGTGGCCGCATTCGCCATAGCGATTGCTGTCGTCGCGTATTTCGGCGTTAAGTATCCGATTCAAGGCGATCAGGCGGCTGGCACCGTTACACCAGCAGAGCGCTATCGTGGCGATCAGATAAGCAGTGACGATGTTACGTTGGGCGATGAAGCCGTTGCCCAGGTCATGCAGACCGACCTTTATCAGCTGTTGATCACAGATGCTGCATTTGCAGCATCGATGCAGGATGCGGCATTCCAGGGAGCGTTATCCGACGCGGCGCTGATGCGAGCGTTTGACGATGTCGCCTTTCGAGATGGCGCGCTGACGACAGCATTTAGTGCCGCATTGAACGACGATGCGTTCCGCGCAGCGGCGCGCGATGCAGCATTCCAGGATGCGGCCAAAGAATCGGCCTTCCGCGAAGCGGCACGCGACGCGGATTTCCTCGACACCCTGCAAATGGATGCCTACCGTGATTCGATGAATGTGGCCGCGTTCCGTACGCTGGCCAGAAGCGCGTCGTTCAAGCAAGCATTGCTTGGTAGCGCGGCCAGGGAAGCAGCATTGGGTGACGCGGCATTGCACGATGTGCTGTCTAGGGATGCGGCATTTGCTGACGCCCTTGCGCGTGACGCAGCATTGAATAGAGCGTTTAATAATGACTCCCTGCGCGGCCTTATGCAGCGGCAGAACTTTCGTAACGCCGTGTCACGCGGTGCTTTTCAAACGGCGCTGTCTCGAGATAACTATCTTGCTGTCATGAGCAATGATGCACTCCGGGGCGTATTCCTGAATGATGCCAACCGTGGACTTTTCAGGGGCGACACGTTTAGGAGAGTCATGCAGAGCGACGCGCTTTTGGATGCAATGAAAGGCGATGTATTTCGCGCCGTGATGAAAAATGACGCGTGGCTTAGCACAATGCGCGGCGGAGCATTTCGTAACGCAGCGAACTCGCAAGCGTTCTCGCAGGCTTTGAGGAACGAAAATTTTCGCCGTGCGCTGAGCCGCAGCTCATTTCGTGAGGCCTTGCAACGCGATGCGCAACGTTTCATTCAGCGCGGCGATACCGCATTGGGTGTAAATCAATAAGATTGATACGTAATAAATGCTGTTCAATCAGCTAAACATCGCTAATGCTCGAAGTGAGCCCGTCTGCTGGATTGCAGACGGGCTCGCGGCGTCACAATCGTCAAAATCGGCGCCGCGCAGACTAGAATAAGAATAAGCCTTGCCCCGCACGCTCCAGCGGGCAGCATCGCAAATGAGGGGGTTTAAATATTCGTTACGCAGCAACATTTCTGCTGATGCCGTGCCTGCTGTTCGCGGGTCGCGCGACGGCAGAGGCGTTCGAGATGGACGTGAAGGAGACGGAGGAGATCCGTCTACTGTATTTCGATCCTTTTCAAACGCACCTCGTTCCGCATGTCATTCACAATTTTCATAACTCGATCGATTTCCAAAAACAGATATTCGGCTGGACGCCGAACGAGAAATCCACCGTTATCCTGACAGACCTTAGCGACTACGGTAACGCCGGCGCTGGCGCATCACCCTATAACGGCGTTTCTGTTTACATAGCGCCGGCGAGCCGCACGCTGGAAACGATGCCGAGCAGTGAGCGGATATTCATGATCATGAATCATGAGATGGTCCACGTCGCCAATATGGATGTCGCAAATTCGCAGGACCTGCGCTGGCGGCGCTTTTTCGGCGGTAAGCCGCGCCAGACAGACAAGCATCCGGAGACAATTCTCTATAACTATTTGACGATTCCACGGCTAACGTCGCCGCGCTGGTACTTGGAAGGTGCGGCCGTATTCATGGAAACCTGGATGTCCGGTGGCGTCGGGCGTGCGCAAGGCGCGTACGACGAAATGGTGTTTCGTTCAAAGGTCCGTGATGGCGCTCATTTCTACAGCAACTTGGGACTAGTTTCAGAAGGCACCAGCATCGATTTCCAGGCCGGCGCGAATGCCTATCTCTACGGCACTCGTTTCATCAGCTATTTAGCATTCGAGCATTCCCCAGAACACGTAATTGAGTGGCTCAAGCGTGGCGAGGACAGTGAGCGCTATTACTCCAAACAATTTCAAAAGGTTTTCGGCAAACCACTGGAGCTTGCGTGGGAAGAGTGGATTGCCTTTGAACACGAATTTCAGAAATCGAATCTGGAGGCCGTTAGAAAATACCCGCTGACGGAGTCACGACCCCTCGTATCGCAGGCGCTTGGCTCCATTTCTCGGTCCTTCGTTGATCCCGAGCGCAATGAAATGATCGGGGCATTTCGCTATCCGGGTGTCGTCGCCCATGTCGGAGCGATGTCTCTTGCGGACGGTAACGTCAGGCGGATAACGGATATTAAGGGCCCAATGACCTATCGCGTGACGTCGGCCGCGTGGGATCCGGATACCCGGACATTCTTTTATACGGCGGACAATCACTCCTATCGTGACTTGATGGCCGTGGACGTCGATTCCGGCGAACGAAGGATGCTACTCGAGGATGCCCGCATCGGTGACATCGTATTTAGCGATGCCGATCGCTCCCTGTGGGGCTTAAGACACCTGAACGGTTACGTGTCCCTGGTGCAGATTCCGTACCCGTACGATCAGTGGAATCTGGTGTACGCGTGGCCGTATGGGCAGGTGGCCTACGAGCTCGACGTATCGCAAGACGGCACACTGCTGTCGCTGTCTCTCGGCGAGATCGACGGCAGCCAGCACTTGAAGGTGTTCAAGGTCGAAGACCTCCTGCAAGACAAATCCGAAGCCATCGCCACTTACGAATTTACGCCCGCGGTCCCCGAGGGCTTCGTATTCAGTGACGATAACAAATATCTGTACGGTAGCTCTTTTATTACCGGTGTTTCCAACATAATGCGCTTTGAAATTGAGACCGGCGAACTCGAGGCCGTTAGCAATGCGGAGACCGGCTTGTTTCGCCCGATTCCGATGCAAGATGGATCATTGACAGTATACGAGTACACGGGCCAGGGCTTCGTACCAACCATTATTGATCCGGTTCCTCTCGAGGATGTCAGCGCAATTACGTTTCTCGGTGCGGAAATCACCAAACGTCACCCCATCGTCAAAGACTGGAACGTTATTTCGACACTGCGTGAATACGACTTCGAAGCATTGACGATCCACGACGGCAAGTATCGACCGTATCGCGAGTTGGAATTCGAATCGGGCTACCCGGTGCTCGAGGGTTATCGGGATTCGATTGCGCCCGGCCTGCATCTGCGATTCTCAGATCCAGCGCAGCTACATAATTTCGGTTTGACAGCGAGTTATTCGATCGATGACGATTTGCCGTCGTCTGAAAAGCCGCATGTCAGCCTCGAATACAATGCGCTCAACTGGTACGCCAAGTACTCGCATAATCGCGCAGATTTTTATGACCTGTCGGGACCAACCGAACGCGCCCGCAAAGGCGATGCCTATGCCATTGGCTATGAGCGCCCGCTGATCTATGACGTGCCTAAGCGCCTCGACGTCTCGGCCGAGCTCGCTTATTACGTTGACCTCGACACATTGCCTAGCAATCAAAACGTGCCATCTGCGAGTATTGACGACTTTATTGCGTTCGATGTTGGCCTACACTTTTCGAACACTCGCAAGTCGATCGGTGCTGTCGATCATGAGAAAGGCTGGCGTTGGGACCTGGAGCTGTCAGCCACCGATTCCAACATCGAAACTGCCATAAATACTCGCCTTGGGCTCGATTTCGGTTTTGCGCTACCGTGGAAGCATTCATCGATATGGTTCTACAACTCGCTTGGCAGCAGCAACGGCGACTCACAAAATCCGCTCGGGAGCTTCTACTTCGGTGGTTTTGGCAACAACTATGTCGATGACGGCGAAGTCAAACGCTATCGTGAATACGACAGCCTGCCGGGCTTCGAAATCGACGAAATTGCGGCAACCGAATTTGTGAAGTCATTGGCCGAGTGGAATTTGCCACCCATTCGGTTCCGCGAGGTTGGCACGCCCAGCTTTTACCTCAGTCACATACGGCCAGCCGTGTTCGTCAGTCACGTCATAGCCGATCCCGGCGAGACATTCGAACGTTCGGTAAGCTCCGCCGGTATCCAGTTCGACCTCAAATTCACAATCGCGCATCGACTGCCGATGACCTTTTCGGTGGGCTACGCGGCCGGCCTCGAGGATGGTGACAAACTCGACAACGAATGGATGGTTTCGCTCAAGATACTGTGATCTGAGGCGCTCGTCGGGCAAGATCCATGTTTTGATAAGCCGGAATTGATCCCAACCTATGTCGACGAGCCTACTGATTACCGCGCCGGTCGGGATGTTGCCAGTCCTGATCTTCCTGGTCGCATTGCTGTACATGGACAGCTACAAGCTCGTGAGTCTTAGAACTGTGCTCGCGGTAATTATCGCCGGTGGATTGACAACCGTCTGCGCCTACTTCTTGAATGGATTCTTGATGGAGCATTTGCCTTTCGACTTCAAGAATTTCTCCCGCTATGTATCGCCCGTATCCGAAGAAATGCTTAAGGCTATGATCATCGTTTTTCTGTTTCGCACCAACCGAATAGGCTTTCTTGTCGACAGTGCGATTATGGGTTTCGCTGTCGGCGCCGGTTTTGCCGTCATTGAGAACTTTTACTATCTCTACGCAACACAAAACGGAAATATCGGACTGTGGATTGTGCGCGGGTTCGGCACAGCCATTATGCATGGCGGTGTCGTCGCGATTTTTGCGATCCTGTCACAGACCCTGACTGAGCGAAACATGAAGATCAATCCCCTGCTTTATTTGCCGGGCCTTGCTGCGGCGGTGGTCCTACATTCGATCTTCAATCATTTCGTTCTGCCACCGATGGCGATGACGGCAGCGATACTCATGCTATTGCCACCGGTTTTGTACCTCGTGTTTCAGCGTAGTGCCTCACGTATGCACGAATGGCTGGAACTCGATTTTGACGAAGATGCATTGCTCGTCGAGCAACTCAATTCCGGGCACTTCACTGAGACAAAGGTTGGTCGATTTCTTAGCGATCTGAAATCCAAATTCGACGGACCGGTGGTTGTCGATATGCTTTGTTATTTGCGTTTGTACACAGAATTGGCATTGCGGGCCAAAGGTGTCCTACTGATGCGCGAGAACGGCCTCGACACGCCGGTCGGCGAGAGAACGAAAGAAAAATTCGCTGAGCTGGAGTTCCTCGAGGACAGCATCGGCAAGACTGGCCTACTCGCAATGCGACCATTCCTGCACATGACACGAAAAGACTTATGGCAGCTAAATGTGCTTGAAAAATAAGTAGCGGCAAGTCGACTGAGTCGTATCTAATCGGCAGAAACTCCTGTACAGTCCGACCCGTCCTGGCGCACATCGGTCTGCGCCACTCACTCTTCGGCGCATTTCTGCGCCGCCAGAGTCTCTACTCAAATTTTCGCCTGGGCCGAACCTAAGCTGGGCTTTTGCCCGCGGTGGGTCAGGCGAGCCTGGAGTTAACCCCATGTTTTTTAACGAACTCGGCCTATCGGCCGAACTGCTGAGTGCGGTCAGCGAACAAGGCTACAGCGAGGCGACCCCGGTCCAGTACAAAGCTATCCCGCTGGTCCTCGAAGGCCGCGATATCCTCGCCGGCGCGCAGACTGGCACCGGCAAGACCGCGGCATTCACGTTGCCAATCCTGCAGCATCTACAGGCATCAACGAATGGGCAACGCCGCATTCGTGCGCTTGTGCTGACACCCACCCGCGAACTGGCCGCACAAGTCACTGAGAGCATCCGTGGCTACGGTAAATATCTGCCGTTCAAGCCGATGCAGATTTTCGGCGGCGTCAGCATCCGTCCACAGATTACAAAACTGCAAAAAGGTGTAGACATCGTCGTCGCGACACCGGGGCGCCTGCTCGATCATGTCCAGCAGGGCACTATCGATCTATCCGGCGTCGAGATTCTCGTACTTGATGAAGCCGATCGCATGCTCGATATGGGCTTCGTCCGGGATATAAAACGAATCCTCAAAGTGCTGCCCGCAGTTCGCCAGAACTTGCTATTTTCAGCCACCTTTTCCAAGGAGATTCGGGCCCTTGCCGGCAGGCTGCTCAAGTCGCCCCAGGAAATCCAAGCCACGCCGGCGAACTCGACAGCGGATCGCGTGAAGCAACGGGTTTACCCCGTCGACAAACGCCGCAAGCGCGAATTGTTATCACACCAGATCGGCAAAGAAAATTGGAAGCAGGTCCTCGTGTTCACGCGCACCAAACACGGCGCCAACCGGCTCGCAGGTCAGCTGACTGCGGATGGCATTGACGCGGCGGCAATTCACGGCAACAAATCACAGGGAGCTCGAACCAAAGCGTTGCACGACTTCAAGGCCGGAAGCGTGCGAGTTCTTGTCGCAACGGACATCGCGGCGCGCGGCCTCGACATCAATAAATTGCCGCACGTCGTAAACTACGAGCTACCGCATGTACCCGAGGATTACGTGCATCGCATTGGGCGAACAGCGCGCGCTGGCCATGACGGGCACGCGGTGTCCTTGGTGTGTATTGACGAACACAAATTACTGCGTGATATCGAAAAGCTGCTAAAAACTAACATCGAAAAGATCGTCTTGCCGGGCTATGAGATAGACCCACGCATTAAGGCCGAGCCGATAACAAAGGGTCGGTCGCCGGCGGCAAATGGTCGACGCAAGAATGGCCGCATGAAACCGCGTGGCGGCAAACCGGTTGCGCACGGTGGTCAACGCAAGCGTTCGTCCCGCGGCAGACGACGCGCGATCTAAAGGCCGCCAAATCGGCCGCCAATTGGGTTATTGTCAGAGTACGCGCAACGCATAGTCTGATTCCAAACAATATCAATAGGGATTGCCGTGCTCGAAGTAACGAAACTCGTCAAGCAATACGGTGAGTTGACGGCCGTTGACACAATATCGTTTAGTGCCCGCGAAGGCAGCGTGTTTGGACTGCTTGGGCCCAATGGCGCCGGCAAGTCGACGGCGATAAATTGCATTTCCGGTTTGTTGCCGCCAACGTCTGGTCGAATCACCGTGTCCGGCTACGACATTGAAAGCGATGGTAAAGCTGCACGCAGCTCGCTCGGTGTTGTGCCGCAGGAACTCGCGCTCTACGAAGATCTGCCAGCTATTGAGAATCTCAAGTATTGGGGCATGGCGTACGGATTACGTGGGCAAGCGCTCACGGATCGCGTGCGCGACGTGCTCCATCATATCGGTCTCGCTGACCGGGCCAAGGATTTGCCGAAAGAGTTCTCTGGTGGCATGAAGCGCCGCCTCAACTTTGGCTGCGGTGTCGTGCATAAACCGAAGGTGCTGTTGCTGGATGAACCAACAGTAGGTGTCGATCCGCAATCTCGCGCGCGTCTTTTTGATCTGGTTGAAGCCGAGCGCGATGCTGGAGCCTGCGTCTTATATACGACACATTATATGGAGGAAGCAGAGCGCCTGTGTGACTCGCTGGCGATCATCGACCACGGCAAAATAATTGCACAGGGCACAGTCGCAGAACTGAAATCCCAACTTGGCGCACGAGATGCCCTGCAGTTGTCCGGTACGTTCCCGGCAGCCACTAAAGACGCTATTCAGTCACTTGTGGCGTCGATCTCGGACCTTGAAATAATCGGCCAGGACGACGCAACGCTGACATTGACGCTGTCAAGGGCATCTCATCACCTGCCGAACATCTTTCAGGCGATCTCGGGCGCCGGCGGCAGTATTTCTGAGACCAGCCTCCGAAGTCCGAACCTTGAAACTCTGTTCCTGTTGCTAACCGGCACGGAACTCCGCGAGTAAGCATGAGGTTTGTATCCGCGTCGGTGAAAAAAGATCTTGCGCGTTGGTGGCAGGACTCAACAGCGATTCTAATCTGGCTGGGCATACCCTTTCTGATCGGTGGCCTGATTACTTCAATGATCGCCGGACAGAATGGTGGAACGCCCACTGGGGTGCTGCTAATTGCGGACCAGGACGACAGCGTATTGAGCGGCCTAGTCGCGGGAGCTTATGCGCAGGATCAGCTTGGCGAACTGATTTCAGTCGAACAGGTCACGCTGGATGAGGGCGAGAAACGCATTGCCTCAGGCGACGCGAGCGGATTCTTGACAATACCGGCTGGATTTCAGGACGCGTTTCTGAACGAATCGCCAGTGACCCTGACACTGAAGACGAACCCATCACAGATAATTCTTCCCGGCATCATCCAGGACGTAACGGAGATCCTGCTCGATCTAGGATTCTATGCGCAACAGTTACTCGGCGATGAGATCGCGAGAATACAAAGTGCCGACCTGAATGATCAGCCAGACGATGTATTTGTGTCAGGTATCGCGGTTGACATACAAAACAAACTGCAATCCGTAGCACCGAAGTTGTTTCCACCGATTATCGATATCGAAATCGTCGAACCGCCGCCCACAGAGGCCCAGCCGGACATGGCATTGCTGTTTCTGCCGGGAGTCATATTGATGGCGATACTGTTTTCGGCGAACGGTCTTGCCGCAGACTACTGGCTTGAGCGCGACACAGGGACACTGCGGCGGCTGGTCTCGGCGCCCGGCATGCTATCCAGTTTTGTCGCCGGCAAAGCCATAGCTGCACTGGTCATCATGGGCTTGATCGCCGGAATCACATTGTCGGTCGGCTTTGCGTATCACGGTGTTAGTTGGACGAAATTCACTTCGTCTTTAATCTGGGTGTCATTCGCGGGCGTGGGCTTTTTTGCCTGGTTTGCCGCGCTGCAAATGCTATTTTCGAATCGGCGGACCGCAAGCCTGGTTTCATCGATCTTTTTATTTCCACTGTTAATGGCTGGTGGCAGCTTTTTTCCGCTCGCAGCACTACCAGAATGGATTGCGGCAATCGGACGACTGTCGCCGAATGGCTTTGTCGCCGACAAACTGACAAACGAGTTGACGGCAGCGAGCGCATGGTCGATCGATTCGTACTATTGGTTCATCATGTTTGCGATGACAATTTCGGGTCTCGCGATTTGTAGCTGGCGACTTAAAACTGGCTTCGCGCGCAGGTAGCCAAGCATGAAGACTATCCTATTCATCGCGAGCCAGGACGTCCGCCATCAGTTGCGGCAAGGTTCGACCTTGGTGTGGTTGTTCGTCATGCCGCCGATCTTTTTCTATTTTATCGGTACCGTAACCAGCGGTTTCTCAAGCTCGATCAGCGGTGGCTCGGCAACTCCGCTTACTGTTCTCGCCGAATCGCCCGGATTCCTGCAGGAACAAGTCCATTTGCGCCTTGCCGACAATGATTTCGCAGCGACATGGACCGTCATGCCCGAGCCGACAAGCGATCAAGACGAGCCAGCCCGCATGCTGAGCTTCGATCCCGGCTTGAGCGACAAGATCCTCGCCGAGGACCCGGTAACCGTGAGTTACGACACCACGGCGAATGCGCTGACACGGCAATTCGAGGCGATTCGGATTCAGCGCAGTCTGTATACGGCGTTGGCGGATATCGTCATCGCCGATGCCATTTCGACGGCCAAATTGGACTCCGCCGCTCTCGTCGATCTCAACAACACGCCACGAATCTGGCAGCTTGATGTCGCGCCGGCTGGTAAACGTCAGCAAATTCCATCCGGGTTTGAGCAGGCTGTGCCTGGCATCCTCGTCATGTTTACGTTGCTGGTATTGCTAACGAGCGGCGCCTCGATGCTGGTGTTGGAGCGTAAGCAAGGGCTGTTGCGGCGCCTCGCGTCCGCACCAATCTCGAAAACCGAGGTAATTAGCGGTAAATGGGGCGGACGCATGGTGCTGGCAGCCCTGCAGGTAACGGCGGCGCTCGCCGTT
>Ga0224508_10000287_pt1 | contig 51946 bp, 51 predicted proteins | sample SF_Jan12_sed_USG_4_FD_170157 | JGI IMG/M metagenome (GOLD analysis project Ga0224508, IMG submission 170157) | Sediment microbial communities from San Francisco Bay, California, United States - SF_Jan12_sed_USGS_21 | ecosystem: Environmental > Aquatic > Marine > Sediment | place: USA... | reverse complement strand
AGCCCCGTGATACGGTAGCGACCGTGGGACGGGGCAGGACGCGACCAAGCGCAAGCGAGCCGGCGCGATGAGCGCCTTGGTTCTCGTCGGGGACCCCGATCCTTTCAACCTCCGTTTGCTTCATGAGGCATGCAAGGCGGCCGGTTACGACGTCGTGACTGCCGCGGACGGCCCCGAGGTGCTGGCCATGGTCGCGCGCCGGCCCCCGGACCTGCTCATGCTCGACGCAACCATGTCCGAGATCGACGGTTTCGAGATCCTGCGCATTCTCAAGGCGGACACCAGCCTCGTGAGCATTCCGGTCTTGCTCGTGACCGACGAAGGAGACGTCGACGCGAGGCGTCGCGGGATCGAGCTCGGCGCTGAAGACTACCTAACCCGCCCGTATCGAGTATTCGAAATTCAGCAGCGTGTGCGCAACGTTTTGCGCGCTACGCGGCGCGACCGCCTCGGCATTCCTGAGAGCACTCCACCGGCCGATCAACGTGACCCAGTGACCGGCGCCGGAACGCCATCACAACTTCTGATTAGCTTGGACTACGAACACACGCGCGCCGAGCGCTACGGACATCCGCTGAGCTGCATTGTCGTAAGGCTTCGCAACTCGTCGGGAATCGCGGCGGCAAGCGAGGACGGCACGGCGGATCGCGCGATGGCCATGATCGGCAGCGGGCTCAAGTCTTGCATCCGCGCGGTCGACCATCTCTTTCGCCTGCGGCGTGACGAGTTCTGCATCCTGCTTCCGGAAACCGATGGCAAAGGCGCCAGCTACGTGCTCCAGCGCTTGGACGGTCAGATCGAAAGCGGCGAGCTCTGGGGCGGGAACATTGCGCCACGGCCCGAGGTGGAGATTGGGCACACGAGCACACCGGAGGTCAGCGTCAAGAGCGGCGAGGACCTCCTCAAGCAAACGCGACATGCGATTGCGCGCAAAGCTTAAAGCGCGACCGCAAAGCGCACGACCCAGACCACGATGGCGCAGCCCGCGACTGCAAGCGCCCAGCGGTTGAGTCCGAAGCGATCGATGACCTCGCCGAGAGACCAGCTGCGCAGCGCGGCAGTCACGCCGAGCGGTATGCAAGCGCAGACCATGAAAAACAGAGCAAGGCCGAGCGGGTTCGCGCTTGCCGCCATCGACCATTGGCCGCGGACGCCGTACGCAAATGCCGTCGTGAGCCCACATCCGGGGCATGGCGAGCCGGTGAGCAAGCGGAAGCCACAGGGAGGCAGACCGAGTTGGGTGTGCGTTCCGTAGCCGCGAACGTCGGGTTCGATCGCCACGGCCACTGCCAGCACTGCTAGCGAGCCCGCCGCGATGCCCAACCAAAGCAGGCGCTGTGAGAGTGGCCCGGGAGGGGTCTCATTGAGGGTCGTCGTCATTGGTCGGCTCTCGCCAGTTTGGGTTACGTCGGAGCTTGCCGTCAATGTTCGTCACGCACGGCAGCTCACAGCAAGGCTCACCAATCGCCTCGTGAACATCGCGGCCGATCGGATTCTCGTTGCCAGCGGCAAAGTCCGCGTAGTGCGCGTGGAGGCACTTCACACCGGTGGATGAGCCACCGACTCCTCCAGTTGGACGATGGCGCGCATCGGCCGAAAGCAGCGCTTCACGTTCGCGAGCGTAGCGCGCATGGGCGGCTTCGAGCGCGCGCATTCGCTCGGGGTCAGCGTCGATCTTGGACTGCGCCGCACGGACTCCGCCCTTCGCCTCGAGCCGGGCGATCCGACGATGCGCGAGGGGGCACGTGAGCCAGTATCGCGTGGGAAACGGCTCGCCAGTGTCGAGAATCGGAGGGACCTCGGCGACGATGGGCAAGCCAAGGCTGCACCTCCGAACGACCTTCGACGTCGCTCGCAGAGGTCGCGCGATTTGGAGAGCGAGCACGTCGCCGTCACGTTCCGCCGTGCTCATGATGGGCGCATGCGGTCCTTGACCTCGGTCCAAAAATCGGATTCGCCGACGAGTTCGAGCATCATCACCGCTTCGGCCGCCGCACGGTCTGCCCTCGCCCCCGTGTCCCGCAGTCGTCCACAGATGTCTTCGGCAATCGTAAGCCTCGTGGCGAGCTCGGTGCGTGCCAGCGCGAAGTCGTAGTCCTCGGCCCACTTGAGTGACCAGACCTCGTCGGCGACCCAATCACCAAACACCGCGCGACTCGTGCGAGCCTTGGGTGAGCGTGATTGCGCCCGATCGAAGGCGGCGCCCCAGGGGCGCCCCGGGGGTCTCGGGCTTCGGCCGTTTCGGAGCGAGCCGATGGTGTCGCCAACCCAAGCCATCGCCACGCCGAACTGCGTGCCATCTCGTGCGTCGATGAACTCCTGCGCTTGTTTTTGCCAGCTGCTGCCGCGGAGCGTTGGGAAAGGCTTGACATCCAAGATCTTCAGGAGCGGCTCTCGGCCCTGAAGTCGATTCAGATACTCCGCTTCGATGGGCTCCCATTCGGAGAAGCTGAGCTCTTCTTTCGCAGTGAAGGGGATCCGCTTGATGCGCCGATCGGCGATGGGCCTGCTCCCGCCGTCGGATATTGATGGCTCCACGTCCTCGGGCCGGATCTCGGGTCTGTCACCCATCGTGCGACATGGGCAGCGATGGTCGGTCGTGATTCGACCGCCCACCGGAGTCGCAGCCAGCCCCAAGGGGAATCGCCGACAGCCATCGGGCTTGGCCTCGGGGCCGAGCTGTGCGTGCACCGAGCAACGCTGGTCGGACATCAGAAACACGCAGCCTCCATCGGCAGCCGTGTTGAGCATGTAGTCGTCGTGGTCGTCGTTCCAGCCGGCCGAACCTCGGTAGATGCGGCGCATGTCGCCGACTTCCCTCTTGGTGAGCGGCCCGATGCCATGGATATCCGTACAGCAGAGGCCGTCGCCGAAGCAGGTGTATCGCGCGCCCGGACGGGGGAGCAGCGGTCGCACTTTCGTCTTTTTCTTTTTGTTTCCAGCCATGAACCAGCGTGGGCTTCCTTAACCCCAGGGAAAAGGGGACTGTCCCCTTTTTCTGGGATATGATTTTGGGATGGGAGCGAGTCCTTCACCGCTCGTGGGTTACAACACGAACGTGCGCCATAAGGGAAAGCTGTATCACATTCAAACCGAAGATTCGGGTGTGAAGCGGCCGCACGTCATCACCCAGCTTTTCGCTGACGGCGGTCGCATCATCGCCTCGGAAAAGACTTCGTACCAAGAGCACGTCGGGTCCGAAGGACTCATCGAAATCGTCAAGCAGCTGATGCGCGAGCAACACAAGCGCGTATTCATCGGGCTACGCGATGGTGCGTACGATGAAGGCGACTCCGCCCAAACCGACGGCGATGGCGCAAAAGGGGACGCGCTTCCTTCCGAGGCCAGCACCGAAGTTCTGGAACACGCCGCAGCGCGCCTAGTCGAAGGCTCACCGCAGTACGAGCAGTTGCGTCCGAACAGCGCGTCGGGCCAGCGAATCTCACGCGCGCCCGCGGCTCCATTTGGGCACGAGGTGCTGAGCGAAAAGACGCTCGACGAAGTAATTTTGGCCTATCTCGCGCGAGACCTAGAAACGGGCACCTGAGACCTCTCGGCTTGACACCCTCCGGAGCGCATTGTTAGCTCACCGCCCGGCAGGAAACCCCGTGCGGGGAATGCACGATGCCCGACGCGAAAACCTCATTCACCCGGGATATTCCTCGGTCGATCGAAAGCGACGTCGACAAGGCCAAAGCCGTTGACGCGGTCTTCCTGTTCATCGTCACCGGAAATGACGGCGGCGTCTGGACCGTGAACATGAAGGACGCGCCGGGAGTCACCGAAGGTGATGCTGGGGATGCAGAGTGCACAATCGAGCTGTCGACCGAGGACTGGAAAGCGATGACCGACAAGCCTGGAGCCGCGATGCAGTTCTTCATGCAGGGCAAGATCAAGCTCAAGGGCAACGCGCTACTGGCTACGAAGCTCCAGTCCGTGATCGGCTAGCCGCGTCTCGCAACGATGACTGCGCTCAAAGACCGCCTTTTCAAGCTCCTCCAAGACCCGAGGGTTGCAAAGCTGCTGCAGGACCCGAAGGTTCAACAGGCCGTGGTGAAGAGCCTTCGTTTCCGTGGGCGGGTCGAAGGGGCAATGGACCAGCGCGTACAGCGAATCGCCAACGTGCTGAACCTCGCGACCCAGCGCGACCTGCGCTCGCTCCAACGACGGATTCGACAGCTCGAACAAGAGCTTCGCGAAGCCCAAGAGCGAATCATCGAAGCCGAAGATGCTCGAGAAGCTCAGGCCCGTAGTTGATGCCGAAGTAGAACACGGCAACCAATGGCACGATGATGCTCAGGACCGCAAGGCTTACCCCCAAAGTGGCGACGGCGTAGTCCCAGCCCGTCGCCTTCGACCCGGGGGTTTCGTGCTGGCGGATCAGCTCGAGATTTCTCCGGTTCGATTTGTATGCGAGGTCGAAGATATCGCCGACAATCGGCAGCGCGCCAGCAAGCACGTCCACGAGGATGTTGAGAATCATCCGAAACAAGATCACACGAGGCACCCCACGGCGTAGCGCCAAGGCCATGAGGCCAATGGAGCCCACGCCGGTCACCGCGTCGCCAATTCCCGGAAACAAAATGCCGATGACCGGGTCGAGGCCAAAGCGGACGTCGGTACCCGGAATGCGAAACCGGTCGTCGAGCAGCGTGACGAGATGCTCCGCCCAACGCCGGAGCGTCGAAACTGACCGTTCCGAGTCCACCATGCCCGAACTCTAGGGGCGCGATTAGTCGTTCGCCAGAACTTGGTCGCCACAGGCTTCGGCGATCACCATCCGAAGTCGCTCCCGCAAGTTCGACCCCTTTTCGACGAAGTGATGAATTCCCAGCTGATGAAGAAGCTGGACATCGTGCTCCTGCGCGCCGGCACTGACCGAGATGATGGAACAGCTCTGCGCAAGCCCTTCGCCTCTGAGCTGCATGCAAAGCTCGACGCCGTTCATGCGGGGCATGTGCAAATCGAGCAGCATGACATCGGGCTCTTCCTTTTGGACTTCCCTCAACGCCTCTTCGCCGTCATGGGCAACCCTAATGACGGCCGGACCAAGAATCTGCCGCACGTAGAATGTGAGGATCTTTGCGAGGTCCACATCGTCATCGACGATCAGCACCGAAGGCGCCTTGGGACTCGCCTCCTTCGGGTCTTGGCTGCGGGGTCGCTCGTCGCGGATCGCGCGCAACTGCCACGCAACGGCTTCGGCGCTTTGGTTGCGCATTTGCGGATTCGGGTTGAGCATTTCGTGGACAAGCTGACACATGGCCAATGGGCAATCGGGCCTGAGCTCGGCGAGAGGCACGGGTTGACCCCGCTCATGTGCTGCGACCACTTCACGAATCGTCCCGCCGTCATACGGTCGCGACTGGGTGAGCAACTCGTAGGCGAGCACGCCTAGCGCAAAGATGTCGACGAGATGACCGCTGCCGGGCGCCGCCGTGTTGAGCAGCGACTCCGGTGCCATGTACGGGGGAGAGCCCGCGACACGCTGCTTTCCGTTGACATCGAACTCCGGCAAGACGAGCCCAAAGTCCATCAGCACCACACGATGAACCGGAGTCAGCATGATGTTGTCCGGCTTGATGTCTCGATGAACGAGCCCTGCGCGGTGAACGACGCTGAGCCCTTCGGCGGCCGGCAGCAGGATCTGCACCATTTCGGACACGCTAAAAGGCTCGCCGCTTCCCCAACGGGTGTCAGCGTGCTGGGTCAGCGACACGCCGTAGACCCGCTCCATCACCAGGTAGTCGATCCCGCGGTGCTCACCCAGCGTGTGAACGCTGACCAAACTGGGATGCTGGAACGCGGCCAGCGCGCGAGCCTCGTTTCGAAGAGGCGGCGTCAGGGGATTCGGCCAGGCGGCCTTGATCGCAACTCGTCGATTGAGCAGGTGGTCGTGGGCTTCAAAGACCTGGCCCATCCCGCCCCGGCCGAGCAGCTTGATGACCTCGTAGACACCGTCGAGGAGCTCACCGGTCGCGAAAATACGATTCTCGCCGTCATCCAGTGGCTCGCCCGAAGCGATTGCCTGTCCACCGCTCAAATCTCGCATATCAGTATTTACATAATATATTGGTGTTACTGTAAAACGCAAACTCAGAGGTCAATGACCTGGATATCGAGAGCTCCAACCGCTTTTCCGAGAAATCGAGAAGCTGCCGCACCAAACTGGCCGGGAAGGTCGGTGACCAGGATTTCCAGCGCGCCGGCGGTTTGATCGGGGGTGGCGGGCAGGTCGAGCATCGATGTGAGGGCCGCCGCGGTCGCCTCGGCGCTGTCGACGATCGTCACATCATGCCCGAGCAACTCGGCAGCAACCTCGTGGATGGTCTCGGAGAGCAGGGGGTAGTGGGTGCAGCCGAGGACGATCGTGTCGACATCGACCTCCACCAGCGGTTGCAGGTAGCGACGGGCCGCGAGCCGCGGCACCTCGCCGGTCACCCAACCTTCCTCCGCCAGCGGGACGAACAGGGGCGCCGACCTAGCGAAGACGTTCATCGCCTGGTTTTCGGCCTGAATTGCTCGCTCGTAAGCACCCGATGCCACCGTACCTGCGGTCGCGAGGATTCCGATGCGCCCTGTTCGAGTCGCCTTGACCCCAGCGCGCGCCCCCGGCTGGATGACGCCGATCACTGGAATGTCGAGACGGTCCTGCAGCTCGCCCAGTGCGACGCCACTCGCGGTGTTGCAGGCGACGACCAGCAGCTTGATGTCGAAGCTCAGTAGGCGTTCTGCGCAGGCGATGGCGTACCTCACGACGGTCTTCGCGCTTCGCGTCCCATAGGGAACCCTCGCCGTGTCCCCGAGATACACGAGATTCTCGGCTGGAACCGCCCCAGCAATGGCCCGGGCTACCGTGAGGCCGCCCAAACCCGAGTCAAAAATGCCAATCGGCTTTGTCACGTGCCCCGTCCAGGCCAAGGTTGCACGCCCGTCCCGAAAGGGCCACCGGCAGACTGGTCTCTGGTAGGGTACGAACGAGATGCCCGCACTGGCACTGATTTCGAAAGATCCCGAGCTTCACCAGGAGCTCGTCTCTGCCATGGAAGGAACCGATTGGTCGGTCGAGTGGCTCGGGCCCGAGGTCTTGGACGATGCGGAGTTGCAACAAGACGTGGTGGTGCTGGACGCTGCCAACCCTGAGGCAGCGGCCTGGAAACCGATCCGCGGAAAGCCCATTCTTCTGGTCGTCGAGGGAGAGTATTCCGAGGGCCCGGATCTGCTCGCGAGCGATTTCGTTTTCCGGCCGACTCGCCGCGAGCCACTACTGGCCCGTCTCGAGCGCCTACTCGCGCGGAGTCCGATCGGCGATTTGCAGAGCCGGTACTCCAAGGCGTTCGCGTCGATGGCAATGGGCATCGTCGTGCTGGGCCCTGACCTAGAGATCCTGATGGCCAACCCGCGCTGCAACGAAATCACGGGGCACCGCGAGGAAACAATCGTCTCTCAGGACATCGGGCACTTGCTTTCCGACGAAGATCTTCCGCGGGTTCGAGAGGCCCTCTCTCAAGGCCAGTATCCCCGCGGGATGGACATCCATCTCGTCCGGCGAGATGGGACGAACATCATTTGCAACTCCTCGTTCGCTCCCCTGATCGGCGGGGAGGATCACACCGTGATCTCGTTCGAAGACGTAACCCTTCAACGCCAAACCGAGCAGGAGCTCATCCAAACGATGGAGTTCCTGGAATCGTTGATCGACGCGAGCGTCGACGCGATCATTGCAACCGACATGGAGCAACGCGTGCGCTTGTTCAATGCGAGCGCCGCGCGAATCACCGGGTATCACGAATCAGACGTGGTCGGAGCCGTGACGCTCGTAGATCTTCTCGGGCGTGCGACGGCCCAGCTCGTCACCCAACGTGTGCTCTCCGCGGAGCACGGCGGCCCAGGCCGACTCGAGCCGACCATGCTCGACCTTCTCGACATCCACGGCGCACGAATTCCGGTGCAGCTTTCGGCTTCGCTGATCTACGAAACGGGCGAACCCTCGGCGGTGGTTCTCATTTTCGCCGATTTGCGCGACCGAATCCGAGTCGAGGAGCGTCTCGCCGAGGCACAAAAAAAGTTGGCATTCACCGAGAAGCAAGGAGTCCTCGCCGAGCTGGCCGGCACTGCGGCTCACGAGCTCAACCAGCCCCTGACCAGCATGATGGCATACGCCGAGCTTCTCCTGCGCCAATCCGAGCCAGAATCGAACGGGGCAAAGGCAGCACGGGTGCTGATTCGCGAAGCGGAACGTATGGCGGAGATCGTCCGCAAAATTGGAAAGATCACCCGGTACGAAACCACCTCGTACGTCGGCCACCAGAAGATCTTCGATCTCGATCGCGCGGCCGACGGGCCGAGTGAACCAGGAGCCAAGGGCTGAGCGATGGACGACTCCGCACACAGAAAGCCCCCTGCCCAGGAGCAAGGCCCGGAGCCGCGGGTGTCCTCTGTGAAGTCGATCATTTCGCCGCGACGCGGTCGGGGCCAGCACTCTACAGGCCCAACACTGCCGGCTGTGCTGGCCTCGCTGACCCAGGCACAGCGCGAGACGGCGGGGCCGACGACCGACGAGCATATTCTCCGCGCGTACGTGTACGCGCTCGAGCGCCTCTATCCGGGGGTCCGCTTCGCGATGAGGCTATCGCGCGGACTGCTGGAGCGCGGCGCCATCGTCCAAGCCGCCACGCATCACATTCGGCCCGAAGCGCTGGACGAGCTCTCGATCACCGAAGCGGGGCTCGTTCGAGCGGGCTTTGGGGAAACGGCAGAGCCGCCTCCGGCGATGATCTTGCGGCGAACATACGAGCCCATCTTGCTCGCGGGGCATGGCGAGGGGCTCCTTCCCGCCGATGGTTTGGATGTTGCGTTGGCGCGTGCGGGAGAGGTCTTTGGAGTCCTGGCGGCTGAGTTCGAGCGGGGCACCGGGGTTCCGTCTCGCTTGGAGGACGCACTGCTGATGGCGGCCACACAGGCCAGCGCGGCGATCGAAAGCGGCCGTCTGCGCCGCGAGTCGCTCCACCTGCGCGACTACCTCGAGAAACTTCTGGAGCATGCGAACATTCCCGTCTTGGTGATCGGCCGTGACCGCAACATTCGCGTCGTAAGCGGCGCCTTCGGTCGCATCACTGGCCTCGATCGGGCCGAGCTGGTCTCGAGGGATCTGCTGCAACTGGCCGGGCAAAACGAACGTGTGCGCGTCTTGTCGGCTTTCGTCCATGCGCTTCGCGGTGGAGACGTACCGCCGTTCGAGCTGAGGTTGCCGAAAGCCGGCGGCGGGAACGCGCGGCTTCAGTTCACGCTAGCACCGATTCTCGAGTCGGAGGGCAGCGTGGCGGGCGTCATCGCGATCGGGCAGGACCGGACCGAGGTACGCGAGCTCGAAGGCCAGGTCATCCACGCCGAGAAGCTGGCGACACTCGGTCAGCTCGCTGCGGGCATCGTACACGAAATCAACAACCCGCTGACGAGCATTTCCGTCTACGGCGAGTACCTGATGAGCAAGCTGTCGCGCAGCGGCGCCGAGCAGTCGGACCTGAAGCGTATGGAGCGCATCTTGCGAAGCTCCGATCGCATCATGTCTTTCACCCGCAATCTATTGACCTATGCACGCCCTTCGAAAGAAGAGGCGCAGCCTATCTCGGTCAATCGCGTAATCCAAGAGGCGGAGGGGTTTTGCGAGCACAGCATTCGCGAAGCAAACGTGACCGTGATACGGAACTACGGTGAGAACCTTCCTGACGTAAAGGCCGTGCACGGGCAGCTCCACCAGGTATTCGTCAATCTCATCACCAACGCATGTAACGCGGCCCCCGAAGAGGGCGGACGCGTGCAGTTGTCCACCAGGCTCCACGGCCACGACCAAATCCAAATCGAGGTCGAGGACAATGGCGTGGGGATTCGGCCGACCGAGCTCAGCCGGGTCTTCGAGCCCTTCTTCTCGACGCGGCGCAAGGGCAAGGGGACCGGGCTTGGCCTTTCGATCGTGAAAAAGATCATCGAAGAGCATCGGGGTAGCATCGCGATTCAGAGCGAGGTCGGCCAGCACACGCGCGTCCTGGTCACCCTGCCCTGCCTCGGGGCCTAAACGCCCGCAATCACGCGGGGTTTGAATACGGCTCCTGTGCCCTACGTTTAGGGATGGAATCAACCCCGTTCCTCGGAGGTTGAGGGGTGACAAAGGGAGGTACGTTCATGTTTCGAACCACGCTGGGGGGACCTTGGCTCATGGCAACTGGCGCGATGCTTGCCGCAATCACGCTGGGCACGGCATCCGCGTCACCGAGAAAGGCGGCAGTTGACGCAGACGCTCTGTCGAGGGCGGTCGCATTCGAAACCGCGGTGACCGGCGTGGCCGAGTCGGTGTCGTCTTCAGTCGTCAGCATCCAAGTCGAGGTCAGCAGGCCGGTAAACAATGGACTGCCGTCGTTCTTCGGAGGCCAGGGCCAGGGGGGCATCATCCGAGGTGGCGGATCGGGCGTGATCTTGCGCTCGAACGGATACATCCTGACCAACAACCACGTCGTCAGCGAAGCAAGCCGCATCGACGTTCGTTTGAGGAATGGGAAGCGCTACCCTGCGACCTTGGTCGGCACCGATTCTGCGACCGACCTCGCCATGCTGAAGATCGACGCTCGAGGCCTGCCCCAGGCCGAGTTCGCCTCTTCTGAAAAAGCGCGCGTCGGCCAATTCGTCATCGCGATCGGCTCGCCCTTTGGGCTCGACTACACCGTGACCACGGGGGTGCTCAGTGCGAAAGGACGCGGAGGCATCGGCGCCAACGAAATCGAGGACTACCTTCAGACGGACGCCAGCATCAATCCTGGGAACTCCGGCGGTCCGCTGGTCGACCTTCAGGGGCGCGTGCTCGGTATCAACACGATGATTATCGGCCGCGGCTCCGGGATTGGCTTTGCTATCCCAGCGGAAATCGCACAGCGTGTTGCGGGTCAACTCATCGCAAACGGCTCGGTCAAGCGGGCCTGGCTCGGCGTCTCTTTCCAAGAAATCACGCCCGAGTTGGCGGCGCATTTCGGCGGAGCATTCGATGGAGGAGCATTGGTGAATGCCGTCGTCCCCGGCGGACCCGCAGAGAAAGCAGGTCTGCAATCCGGAGACGTCATCACGGCAATTGGGGATCAACAGATTCGAGAGGGACACGACCTCTTGCGCACGGTGTTGCGACATGGGGTTGGTGAACGCCTCACCCTCGAGGTGCGTCGCGGCGAAAAAACCAAGAAGATTGCCGTGGTCACCGGCGCGCGACCGAGCGAAGAGGCCGCCCGAGCCAATGGGCAGAGCGTCGAAGAAGATGGGATGCTCGGCCTCGCGCTCGAGGAGCTGACGGCGCGGCTTCGCGATCGGGTCGGCTACGAAGGTGAAGGTCGAGTCTTCGTGCGCGCGGTGAAACCTGGTTCCGATGCCGATCGAGCGGGCCTCCGACCAGGTGACATCATTCTTCAGGCCGACCGGCACCCGGTTCGTACGATCGAGGACATGCGCGCAGCCCTACGCGACGGCAAGGTCCTGCTCTACATCGAGCGAGATTCGCAGCGGTTCTTTCAACCGCTCAACCGGTCGAATCCGCGCTAGCGCGCAACCGTGATCTCGATGGCGGGGCCACGTGCCTCGACGCGGTAGGCTGGGTGCCGGCCAGCAACGAAGCGGAGTGTCAGCTCGGAGAAGTCTCCGCGGTTTAGAATGCTCGCGTGCTCCACGTCTGGATGCGCCGCGGCGATCGGACCGGCGCGAGAGAGAGAAAGACTTCCGGGAATCGTGATCGAGAACCCGTCCGCCTCGATGATCCCCTCCAGCTCGGTCACTGGGTTGCTCATTCGAAGCACATACTTCTCTCCGCCGTCCACTGAATCGGCCCCGAATGCGGTCCCCCGCACGCTCTTCGGGGGTAAGGGCGCGCCCTGGGGCAGGTAGGCGGGGCTCGGGGTCGCATCGGCGCCCGCGGTCTCCCCGCGCGTTTCGGCCTCGGTCTCGGTATGGGCCTCGGTGTCGGCCTCGGTCCCGGTGTCTGTCTCAACCTCGGTGTCGGTCTCGTTCACGGTTCCAGCCGCCCAGAGGTAGACGGCCCAGCCGGCGGCCACGATCCCACAAATCATGCCGGCCAGAATCAGATACCGGCGCCCGTTCCGGCGCGTGTTCTTGAGGTGTGCGCGCGCCGCCTCGCTTCGGGGCACCTGCCTACGTCGAGGCTTATCGTCGAGCTGCGAGCGCAGCGCTGCGATGAATCGCCCGGCGAGTGCGAAGAGCTCCCTCACGTTGTCGGTGACGCGCGGCACCAGCCCATCGCTGAGCGCGGAGCGTGCGTTTCCGAAGCTGTTCGAGACCCGTTCGGTCGCCGACGTCGCATAGGCGCGGAGCCGATCGTGGAGCGATTCCTTTCCCGCCGCCTCGGCTTCGCGGTCGTACCGAACGATGCGAGGCGTATCGTGCAGACGTTCTTCACGGCCACTTTCACGCACATGAATCTTCAAAGGTGCCTCGTCGGGGAGCGTATCGCGGTCGCCGTCGGCCCCCGCCGAGCCTGTGGATGCGCCATCGAGCTCGTAGCCGATGCTCATCACCAGTTTCGGCGTGCTCTCGTCCATCTTGAGCTCGACGGCCTCGAGGTGTCCCCGCCGGCCGGAGCTCTCGTTCAGCACCGAGGCTCCAATGGCGAGAAACGGTAGGGGCTGTTCCACACAGAGCCCGTCGCCCGTCTCCGAATGGACCTCCGCCACGATCGGACTACCGACCCCATCGAGCTGCAGCTGAACCAGCGGCGCCTTGGCGGTCGCACGACCCCAGCGCTGAATCAGCGCCTCGATGTGTGTCTGGTCCCGGTCCGATAGATGCGTGAACCGGATACCGAACTCTCCGACGTGCGGACCGCTCTCGTGCGCCCAGACGACTCGGCCGATCATCTCGATCGCCTCTCCGCCAGCGGGGTCGTCCAACTGGCAACGAAGCATCGAGCCGACCTCGGGCAGAACCGACGCCCGCATCGAGAGCCCACCGGCCCCGACATTGATTCCGTCGGCTTCGAACTCTTGATGGAAACCTTCAGGGTGGAGCTTGATCAAAACCTCATCGAGCGGCACGCGCGGCTGCCTAGGTGCTTGATAATAACCCGCGGATGTATTCATCGAATGCTCTCCTGCGCGGCCGTCAGCCGCTCCCATCAAGACTGGTCCCAAAACTCCGCGAACCCGTCCACTTTTCTGCAACCCAGTTCCTTGACCTGCCCGTAGCGGGACCCCAACCTTGGCGGCCACGATGGGCGTCCGAATCACGGTACAGTCACTTTGGACGGAGCTTAATCCTTCGACTTTCGTGTACGAGTTTGCCCAGTCTCGCATCGTGATCGGGCGCTCGCGGAGCGCAGACGTTCAGCTACCTCACGCCGCAGTCAGTGCGATGCACGCGAGCATCCGCGAGCAGGACGCAGGTTACGCTCTGGTAGACGAAGGGTCGACGAACGGAACGCGCGTCAACGAAATCCGCGTCGTCCCGGGGCGCCCCAAGGTGCTGCGGAAGCACGACTTGCTCGACCTGGGCGGTTACCGGCTCAGCATCGATGTCGGCGTCCCCGTCTCACGAACGATGTCGGCCAGACTCACGTCCGACTTCGCGCGGCGAATGCTGGCGGAGCAACTGGCAGTCAAAGACACGGAGCGCGTCGACGCCGAGCTGAACAGCATCCAGAGCGGTCCCGACGAGCGCGTGGATCTGCTGCCGATCCCGAACGAAGCCGTGAGTGAGCCCCCTCCTTCTCCTCAACGGCAGTCTAGGCCCTCGAGGCCGCGTCCATCAGCGCCAGATGGTGAGACACCGACGGAGCCTGTTCGGCTTCTACGAAGCGAGTTGGCGGTCTACGCCCTGGCGGCGCTCGTCGTCACCGCCAGCATCATCGCAATGACGCTGCTGATGGGGCCCTAGGCGTTGCGAAGGTAAATCAGCCGAAGACCTTCGAGCGTCAGGTACTCGTCGACCTCTTGAATCGTTTCGCTATCGGGCTCGATCAAGCGGGCGAGGCCTCCGGTGGCAATGACGGAGACTTCGGTGTCCATCTCGGAGGCCAAGCGACGCACGAGCCCGTCGACCAATCCAACGTAGCCAAACACGATGCCCGCCTGCATCGAGTGGACCGTGTTGCGCCCGACGGCGCGAGGTGGCCGCGCGATCTCGCTGCGGGGTAGCTTGGCCGCATGGGCGAAGAGGGCGCTCGCGCTGATCTGCATGCCAGGCGCGATTGCACCTCCGAGATACTCGCCCTTCTGGGAGATGCAGTCGAACGTGGTCGCCGTGCCGAAGTCTACCACGATGGCAGCGCCGCCGACGCGCTCGTACGCAGCAACCGCGTTGACGATACGGTCGGCACCGACCTCTCGCGGGTTCTCGTACAGCACGGGCATGCCGGTCTTGATTCCAGGTCCGACAACCATGATCTCGTGATCGAAGGCTCGATCGATGGCCTCGACCACGATGTCGTTGAACGAGGGCACGACGGAGGCCAGGATGCTGGCGCGTACATCGCCGCGCTCGATCTTGGCCAGCGCCAACAAGTTGAGGAGGAGAACGTGGTATTCATCGCTCGTCCGACCTTTGGATGTCTCGATTCGGAAGTCGTGAACGAGGCGTTCGCCATCATAGAGGCCAAGCACCGTGTGGGTATTGCCGACGTCTACGACGAGGAGCATCTAGCGAGGCCGTAACGACAGGGTCAGCTCGAGGAGCTCCCCGAAGGTCTTGGGACGCGGAAACTCCGGCTGATCTGTTGCGTAGACGACCGGCTGCCCAGTCGGCGCGACGCTCTGAGCGCGAATCGACGCAGGTCGCTGAGATTGTGACGGCGGCGCCGCAGGCGGCGATGGGGGCTGTGCCGACCGTGCCCGAGGCTCGACCGAGAGCGGGCGTTCCACCCTGGGCGGCTGAGACGAATATCGCGTTGGGCTCTCGACTTGGGGCGAGGTTGGGGGCTCCGAAAGCGGCCGGGCCTGAGTGGCCGCTTGCACGGTGCCCGACCCTGCCCGCATTCGATCGACGGCCTCCGCCGCATGGGTCTCTCGCTCGCCTGGGCGTTTGGCCCTGACCTTGTCGAGCAGGGATCGGAGCCTGTCTTCGCGATCCGTCATGATGCCCTCTTCGATTCGAGCATGCCTACGATTGCAGGCAGGTCTGCTCCATCCTTGAACCAACCCCAGACGGTTTCGGCGACCTCGAAGTCGACCATGACAAACTTCGAGTCGCCGGTCGGAACGCAGGAAACCTGTCGTTGAGAAATTTCGGAGAACATGCCCCCGAGCAGCGCCGCGGCGCCCAGCTCGTCTTCGTCGAGCTCGGGCTTGTCGCGAAGAGCGACCACCAGTGCGCAGCCCCATCGCTCGAAAGCCAGGCGCCCCCAACCGAAAAGCGAGGTCACCGCGGACACGTGTCCGAGCACCGCCTCGGCTGAGAGCACTGATGCTGGCCTGTCCAAGCTGGCGAGCACTTGCTCGCCGAGAAGCTCACCCAAGCGCCGGAGCGGAGTGAGGTCGCCATCGCGCGCTGCGGCCGCGACCAAAGATGAAAGCACATCCTCGCTGAGGACAACGACTCGCTCGCCGTTGCGCGTGCGAATCATACCCCCGGTCAGATTGAACTCGTAGAAGCCGCCAGGATCAAAACGGCCGTCGTGCATAGGCCCCCCTTGAGATGGGATGTAGAAGGTACAGGCGGATCGTGTCAAATGCCCTGGGTGAAATCAAACCTCGTCTGCGTCGCGGTTGTGATTGTCCTGCAGACCCAAATCGCGCAGGCGCAGGGCGATCTGCTGGATGCCGACGGCATCGCCGACGCGATCGTTTCAATGACCTCCCGGGTCTGGACGGGACCTCGAACGCCCGCTCCGGTGCCTGCGGCGCGGCCAGGAAGCGCGTCGCAGAGCATGGGCTCGCCATACGCCCTTCTCCGCGTTCATGCCGATCCGGGGGTCAGCCGGGGGTCGATGCGGATCGCGCTGAGCGCGCTCGAACAGGCCAGGAGCCGCCTCGACGCGATGGGCTGGCCTTGGCCTATCTCGGATGGCGATCTGGGGGGCGGGCCCGATCTAGACCTCTACCTGAGTAGTGCCCTACCGCCCGACGGGTACTCGGATGGCATGGCGATCTGGTCCTACTTCGACCGGGCTTCGACCTTTGCGGTTGTGAGTCCTGCAACGCCGGACGGCAAGCTCGAGGCCTGCGCGACAGCCGCTTACGCCGAGGCGCTCTTGATGAGCATCGACCCTGGGGAGGCGAGGACTTGGCGGCGCGCGACCGCGGCCTGGATGACCTGGGAGCTCACGGGCCGGTTCGGCTGCGAAGACGCCCTGCCCCGTCAACAGGCGGAACCCTATCGTTCCTGGGTGGCCGGCGCTGCGGGTGACGGCGCTGGTGGAGCGCTCCTGCTCTCGTATCTCTCGGCGCGTCACGACGCCGTGCCAGGGCAGTTCGTGCGTGACGTGTGGGGGCTTGCCAGCCAACGCACCTGGGAAGGCGTGGGCCTTCGTGCGGACCCAGATCTTTGGTCCGCCATCGAAACCGCGGTCGATCGAAGCGGCGATCGCTTGGTCGACAACATCGAGGAGCTAGCCGTCCTTCGATGGTTCGTCGGGCGTGGCGACCCGGCCGACGCGGTGGTTGCATTCCTCGAGCGTGACGCGATGGTGCCGATATCGAGAGAAATGAAGCGCCTTCCGACACGCGTGATCGCCTCGCAGCCGCTGTCGACGTTCGGCAGCGCCTATCTGATCATGGACGCGGGCACATGGGGCGATGAGAGGCGCCTTCGTGCCTGGCTTCGGGGCGAATACGGTGTCCGCTGGTCTTTCGTCGCGCTTCAGCTCGACGACCGTGGCCATGAGATTCGTCGAATCGCAGCACCGCACAGCGACACGACCCCGCGCGCATACCTGCCGATCGAGCTCGACGATGCCACGCAAACGCTCCTATTCGTGGTCACCAACCTAGCGAACGGCTTGCCCGACGCCGACGAAGCCGACGTCAGCGAACGAGCCTTCGAGCTCATCGTCGATCGCAGCGACGATTAGCTTGCGAGAGATTTGACGCAAACTAGCTGCGGGGTCGACGGCGGCGGCGCCTACGGCGCGAACGCGGTTCCGCGTCGTAGACGGCGTCGGTAGGCTCGTTCGCCCACGAAGGAAGATCCTCGCCGCGAGCCATGCGATCGAGCGCGAACAGTGTCGCTGCATCGGCAAAGTATTCCCGGCGCGCAATCGATTGGATGCGCCCCGTTCGTAGACGCCGCTGAGCCATGATGAGAAGGCGAATACGGTCTTTGAGTCGTCGCGGCAGCGACAGGCGAAGCGAGAGCTCCCTAACGAACTCCTCGTACGCGACGGGGACGTCGGACACGCCTTCGAGCGCCTCGTCGACCGGCCCCAACAAGAGTGCAGCGAGCAGGACGGCATCGCCGGGAAGCCGGTCCTCGGCAGCCAAGGCGTCCACCGCCTTTAGACGTCCAAACGTCAGCGATGCGCCGTCGGGCTCGTCGTCCAAGAACGAAGCCAGCTCTGGAAGGATCTCGCTCAACACGCCGACGTCCCAGGCAAGGAACACCGACCGATGGGCGGCCCCTCCGCGCAGAAAACGAAGGATCTCCTCGAGCACTCGAGGTGCGGCCGCGCGTCTGAGCTCGCTCCGCTGCCGGACCATCGCGTCATAGACATCCGGATCGAGCCCCATGTCGAGGCGCGCGCTGAACTTGATCGCGCGAAGAATGCGGACCGGGTCCTCTCGAAAGCGAACGTTCGGGTCGCCAATCGTACGCAGTAGATGCTCTTCGAGGTCGGCCACGCCACCTACGAAGTCGATCACCTCGCCGCGCTCGAGGTCGTAGAAGAGACCGTTGATCGTGAAGTCCCGCCGAATCGAATCCTCGTGTGGCTCGCCGAAGACATTGTCGTTGGTGATTAGAAGGTCGGTATCTTCGGTTTCGGTGATCGATTGCCGCGAAGGAATCAGGCGCACCGGATCGGGCCCTGCACAAAGCGGTATCTTTTTCGCGAACTTCGGTTTGATGACTTCGTAGTGCTGCGAAGGATCGCGCCGAAAGGTTGCAACCTCGATGATTTTCCCGCCCGAAAACAAAACGTGCGCCAAACGGAATCGCCTGCCGATGACGCGGCAGTTGCGAAAAAGGTCACGCACCTCGTAAGGACGGGCGCTCGTGGCAAGGTCGAAGTCCTTTGGCTTTCGGCCAAGCATCAGGTCGCGCACACCGCCACCAACGAGATAGGCGGTGTGTCCGTGTCGGTTGAGGCGGCGAATTACTTTGGCGGCGTCTTGGTCAACGAGCCTTCGCGGGATCGCGTGGGCATAAACGATGGGTTCGGGCGGCTCGTCTTGGAGGGCGCCTCGAGTTTCGTCTTCTCGTCGACCGAAGTCAGTATCTATAACTCGGGTCATCGGTTTCCAATGCCCATGTGGGGCAAGAAGTAGTAGCTCTCTTGTAGCAACAACCCGTCCTGACGGCAATCTAAGACCAATGCTACGGTCTCCCAACAAAATGAACGAGTTGGAGCGAATGGCCGGCAACGTGATTGTCTGCGGGTTTGCGGGCACAGAAGCTCCGCCCGGGATTCGAGCTTGGTTGCGCGAGGAAGCCGTAGCGGGATTGATCCTGTTCAAGCGGAACATCGATGATCTGCATCAGGCTTCGGAGCTGATCACCTCTTGCGTCGAGGGAACCGATCCTGCGAAGCCAATCTTGGTTTGTGTGGATCAGGAAGGTGGTCGCGTTGCGCGTTTCGGTGAGCCGATTCTTCAGCTGCCAGCCATGCGAACGCTGGCGGCAGCCGCGGACGCTCCCCTGACGCGTGAGGCAGCAAGCGTCCTCGCCCGACAGCTGCGGGCGATCGGAGTCAACTTGGATTTCGCACCGGTGCTCGACGTCGACACCAACCCCAACAACCCGATCATTGGCGATCGCGCGTTCGGCCAGACACCCGGAGCCGTGATCGAACACGCCCTTGCCTTCGCCGACGGACTTCGCGCCGGCGGTGTCTTGTCCTGTGGCAAGCATTTTCCGGGCCATGGCGACACCGATCTGGACAGCCACCTCGCTCTTCCGACGCTCCGCCACGACAGTGATCGCCTCGAGGCGGTCGAGCTCCAGCCGTTCCGTGCGGCGGCCGGACGAATACCCTCCCTGATGACCGCACACGTCGTATTCGAAGCCGTGGACCCCGAAGTTCCAGCCACGATGTCCCGTGCGGTGATCGTCGAGCTGCTTCGCAACGACATCGGATTTGAGGGCGCCGTGTTTTCGGACGACCTCGAGATGAAAGCGATCACCGATCGCTACTCGATCGAAGAGGCCGGGGTGCTCGCGATCGAAGCTGGATGCGACATCCTCCTGGTCTGTTCGGATCTCGCGGCTGCGGCGCGGCTCCGAGAAACACTTGCAACCGAGGCCGACCGTAGCGAGCTGTTTCGAGCTCGGCTTGCCGAAGCCCAAGCACGCGCCAATGCGCTCCGCCGGCGGGCCGTCGAGCTGCCCCCTGCCCTCCCACTCGAAATCGCGCTAGAGAGCGCCGAAGCGCGATCCGTGAGGGCGCGGCTCCAGCAACTCGAATGACCACACCACATCCCATTCCAAACGCACCCGTCGGTCTGGTGAGCTGAGGCTTCGTTGGAGATCTACGGCGACACGAGTGGGCTCAGTCCTTCGGAAACGAAGGCATTGCAGCGGATTTACCGGCGCAAGGTGCCGCTCGATCGACTGACTACGCCGGATTTGACCCGAGCGCTCGTCGGGGTCTCGCATGCCACGGGGAGACAAGTCGGGGTGCTCGTCGACCGCCGCGGAGCAGTACACCACGTCATCTTGGGGGATGCATCCAAGCTCATGTTGCCCGACCTCGGTCGTATGCGAGCCGGTGCCGGGAGGCTACGGGGCCAGCGGCTGATTCACACGCACCTGCGCAACGAGCCCCTGAGCCGGGACGATTTGGTCGACCTCACGCGGCTCCACCTCGACATGGTGGTCGCGATCTGCCTGGCCCCTGGTGAAGAGCGGGCGCTCTGCCTGTACTACGGCCACAACTTCCCAGTCGTCGACGACAGCAACGAGCCCCCGTTCCAAACGTTCGGACCCATTCCCTATGCGAAAGCCCGGGACAACCCGGCCGAGATCATCGCAACGCTGGAGCAGGAGTTTGCCCGTGCCGCACGGGCACGTGGAGTCGCTGCCAAAGACGGTCGCGCCATCCTCGTCCACGTTTGCGACAAGCGAAGCGCCGGCCAGGCAGAGGATTCGCTTCGAGAGCTCGAGGAGCTGGCTCGCACGGCGGGTGTCGAGGTCGCCGATCGCGTGCTCCAAGTGCGTGATCAGGTGGATTCTCGCTATGCCCTCGGCCGCGGCAAGCTCGAAGACGTGGTGATCCGATCGATGCAGCTCGATGCGGAAACGCTGATTTTCGACTGCGACCTTCGGCCCGCACAAGCCAACAACATCGCGCGAATGACCGATCTCAAGGTGGTCGATCGCACGCAGCTGATCCTCGATATTTTTGCGCAGCACGCCGAAAGCAGCGACGGCAAGCTGCAGGTTGAGCTCGCGCAGATGAAGTACCTTCTGCCGCGCCTAGGACAACGCGACGACGCTCTGTCACGCCTGACCGGGGGGATTGGCGGTCGTGGACCGGGCGAGACGAAGCTCGAAGTTGGGCGGCGCCGGGCACGGGAACGCATCACGCGCCTCCAGTCGCAGCTCAAGCAGCTTGGGCGGCAGCGAGAGCAGCGGCGTGCGCGTCGAAAAAGGAGCGGGATACCGACTGTGGCGATCGTCGGCTATACGAATGCGGGCAAGAGCACGCTCCTCAACGCGCTGACGGGTAGTGAAGTGATCGCCGAGGACAAGCTCTTCGCAACGCTCGACACCCGCTCGCGGACCAGACGGCTTCCCTCGGGGCGCGATATCATCATGACCGACACCGTCGGTTTCATCCGTGACTTGCCGAAGGATTTGTTCGCCGCCTTCCGCGCTACTTTCGACGAAACGCAAGACGCGGACCTCTTGCTGCACGTGATCGACGCATCGGACCCCTGCCGGAGCGAGCACATCGAAACCACGGAGAAGCTCTTGGTCGACCTGGGGCTCGAGCGAGTTCCGCGAATCCTCGTCTTCAACAAATGCGACAAGCTAGATACACCCTGCGCAACCCTCGGTGACCGTGGAGTTCCGGTCAGCGCGCTGGACCGCAGCACCCTCGGCGTACTCGAAGAAGCGATCGAAAATCGCATCGAGGTCTCGCACCCCATGCTGCAAGCGGACGAGCCTACTTCTTCACGACCGGCTTGATGCCGACCTTGCCATCCTTCACGACGACCTTGAAATCGATGCGCTTGCCCTTGTGCTTTCGGTCGAGCACGGGAACCATCTTCTTCAGGCTCTTTGCGACCCGCTCATAGTCGATCTTGTCGGTACGCTCGTTGTTGCTCCGTTTGGCCTCCACGTAACTTTCGTAGATTTGGCGCATCCTGGCCTCACCGGGCCCTTTGGAACGCGCGGCGATTTCCGGTGGCGCGCGACGATTTGCGGATGATGCCGTGTTTGGCGTTTCCTTCGTCGTGGCAGGTCGACGTGATTTCGGTTTCGAGAACCGCGCAGCGGGGGCTTGGGGCTTTGGGGGAGCCGGCGGTCGTGCGCGCTGCGCGCGGATGTTCTGCAGGGTCGTGGTCGTCTCTTCCGCATCGGCGGCCGCTGCATTTGCCTCGACCACGGGCGCCCGTTTGAGCTCGTCGATCCGCTCACTCGCTTCGGCGATGAGCTGATCCATGTTGACGTCGGCGTTTGGATCGAGCTGGACCGGCCCGCTGCTTCGACGCAGCCGTTCTTCCTCTCGCTCCACGCGCCCGGCTTCGCGTCGACGCCTGGCTCGGAGCAGGTCGCGGCGATATGTTCCCTCTTCGATCTGACGTCCGATGCGACGCCAGTAGGTCTGGAGCGTCGTGTAGCGCTGGATCAAGGTCTGAAAGCGAAATCGAATCGCGGTATTTCTGGGTTGCTCCTTGCGAAGGGCGTGAAGCGCACGGTCGAATTGCTTTCGCGGGATCTGCGGCTCGATCCGCTCGATACCTTGAAACCACTGCTCATAGAGATGCTTGATGCGCGAGAGCTGAACCTCGGCGTCAGACAACATGATCTCGAATTCTTTTGGCGTCATGACCCCACCGTCAGAGCGGTGTGACCTTCAAATTGTCGAAAAACAGCTCAGATTGCCAGTTATTGAAGCCGAAATGGTCGTGTCCCCGGCCTTTCAAAGGCTCCGAATCGTCCATTTGCAGTAGGACTGCGTCATCCACCCAGACGGTCAGAGCGCTATCGATTCGCTCGATTCGGAACCGGTAGACCCTCCCGGGCTCGACTTTTCGGGGCTCGCCGACGACTCGATCGCGACCGTGCTCATCCATGCGAGCCAACACGTTTGTCGAGTTGTTCCAACCTCCGAAGATGATGACATAGCTCGTCGCCGTATAGCTATCGCCTTTCGCGTAAGACGCTCCATCGCCGAAAATCTCGACTTTGATGTCTCCTTCGGGGCTCTCGCTTCGCGCGTCGAACTCGACCCGCACGTCGCGGGGAAGCGTCCGCAAGAGCCAGAGCGGGTGATTCTTCGCCCCCTGCACACGAAGCTCCCCCGCTTCGATTCGCCAGTTCCCCCCGGTCTGCTTGTACGCAGTTCCGATCGGGGCTCGCTCGAAGTCGTCCACAAAGCCAGTCCCAATCCCGGGGTCGCCTTGCGGGGTACATCCAGCGAACAGTACGCACACTGACACGACCGCTGACACCGCCACCGGCACTGTCGCTGGCACTGCCGCTGGCACTGTCGCTGGCACTGTCGCTGACGCTGGCACTGCCCCTCCCCCTCCCCTACGGGTCCGTGCACCCATCCTCATCCACGTCCCGTCCTTCGATCGCCTCCTCGTTGGGGCATTTGTCGTCTGCGTCGGGGATGAAGTCGTTGTCGTTGTCTGGATCCATACAGCCGTCGGCGTCCTCGAAACCATCGACGTCTTCGGGGAGTCGCGGGCACTCGTCGCGCGAATCCGGAATACCGTCAGCGTCCAGATCGTCGGTTTGCGGAGACCAGGAGACACCGAGGATTGCGCGAAAGCGCGGTTGGCCGAGACCTCGGACGAAACCCATACCGATCGCGGCGGTCATCGTCACTTGGTTCTTGGTCCAGCGGACGCCGATGTCGCCTTCGAGCGTATTTGTGCTCTTTCCCCGAAACGAAGTGGTGCCGCGGAGCTCGAGAAGCCCGAAGAGGTCCTTCGCCGGAGGAATCGGCGGCTTCAGCGAGAAGCCATACTGAAACTCCTGGCCCAGGGTGTCGACGCCGAAGCTGCGTGGGCTCACCCGATAGCGCCAACCCAGCATCATGCCTGCGCCCGTGCCGAGGAGATGAAAGTCGGCGAGCAGCTGCGCGTCGAACGAGAACTGGCCTTCGCTCGCGTAAAAGCTCGAGCTTCCGATCGGAATCGGCAACGTGAGCAAGAGAGCCATGCCCGGACCATCGGGACGGTTCTGGGTTTGCTCGGTCTTCTCTCCGAAGAACCGAACCTTGGTCGTGAACCGCGGGTCCTCGACAGCAAATCCGGTGAACGACCTCGGGCCGTTCGTGGGGTCCACGGTCTCCCCGTTCTGATAGAGAACCAGCGGCACTTCCAACGCGAGTGACCAGCGACCGAAGAGCCCGACCTCGAAGAACAGATCACCGGTCAGGCGATTGTCGATGAGCTGATCGCCAGTTCCATCGGCGTACCGAATGCGCAGGGGACGGTTGGAGTACCAGGTGGAGAGGCCAAGATTGTAGCGAGCGTGCCCCAACGTCCCGCTACCGTTGAAACCGAGAAAACCAAAACGGTCGAGCGAAGGCCGGAAGCGCTCGATGTTGATCTCCTGTGCCGACACCTCCGCCGAGACCGTCAGCACCACGAGCCAAGCAAACAGGGCCGTCCACCGTGTCATCCGACCTCAGTGCCTCCCAAGAGGTGGGTCATGCGAACGTTCTTCAATGCGGCAAGCATGCTTTGGCGCACTTCTGGGGCGCGCTTTTCGAGGTCGTCGAGAAGCTCCTTGACTTGCTGTCGCCAAAGGTTTTCCTGCGAGCCGCAGAGGTTGCAAGGAATGATGGGGAAGTCCAAGTAGCGGGAGTATGCCGCAATGTCCCGCTCCGAGGAGTAGAGCAGCGGACGAATCACCGTGTTGCGTCCGTCGTCGCTCACGAGCTTCGCCGGCATCGCGCTGAGCGACCCATTGAACATCATGTTCAACATGAGCGTTTCGATCGCGTCGTCACGATGATGTCCGAGCGCGATTTTCGTGCATCCGAGTCTCTCCGCAGCGTTGTAGAGGATGCCTCTCCGAAACCGCGAGCAGAGGCTGCAGTAGGTCTGGCCCTCGGGGATGCGCTCGGTCACCAGTTGATAGGTGTCCTTGCGAATGATTTGGTGCGCATGGCCCTGCGCGAGCAACCAGGCCTCGAGCGACGTCCCGTCATACCCAGGCTGGCCTTGATCGAGGTGCACCGCAATGAGCTCGAACGGCACCGGCGCGCGTTGGCGCGCCCGCTCCAAGAGGTGCAGCAGGGTATAGCTGTCCTTGCCGCCACTGATCGCGACCATCACGCGGTCGCCGGGCACAATCAGCCCAAAGTCCGCAATACATTGCCCCATCTCGCGAGCGAGTCGCTTCTCCAACGTAGCCTGAGCCACGTGGGATGGGTACTCGTGAAGCGCCGAGGCTGCAAGGCCCTCGGTCACTTCGCTCTTCGGAGGGCGACTGCGCGCGCATGCGCTTCCAACCCCTCTAGCCGAGCGAGCCCCTCGAGGAGATCGGCTTGGCGAGTGATCGCGGCCTGAGAGTAGCGAATGAGTGACGACCTGACGACGAAATCGTAGACGCCCAACGGGGACGCAAAACGCACGGCGCCACCGGTCGGCAGCACGTGACTGGGACCGGCCGCGTAGTCGCCGGCGGCTTCCGGCGTGTGGTAGCCGAGGAAGATAGCGCCGGCGGCCCCAATTCTTCCAAGCATCGCTTCGGAATCTGCGACAGCAAGGCTCAAGTGCTCGGCTGCAAGCGCGGTGGCAGCTCGGCCTGCCTCTTCGAGATCGTTGACGATGAAGCAGTAGCCGTTGTTGCGCACGGACGCCTCGGCGATCGCTTTTCGCGGAAGCGACGCGAGTTGTCGTTCCAAGGCGGCATCCACCGCGTCCGCCTGGGCGCGAGAGAGGACGACGGCAAGTGGATAGGCTGCCTCGTCGTGCTCCGCCTGCGACAAGAGGTCCGCGGCGACGATCTCTGGGTTCGCGTCATCGTCCGCCACGATCAGGATCTCACTCGGGCCGGCGATCGAGTCGATGTCGACGACGCCGAACACGAGCCGCTTTGCGCAGGCGACGTAGATGTTGCCCGGACCGACGACCTTGTCGACACGGGGAATCGACTCAGTGCCATAGGCGACCGCCGCAATGGCTTGCGCTCCGCCCGCGTCGACCACCTCGGTCACACCGGCAACGTCCGCAGCCGCTAAGATCTCGGGAGTCGGATTGGGCGTGATCAACACGATGCGTTCGACCCCAGCAACGGTCGCTGGAATCGCAGTCATCAATACCGTGGATGGATAGCGGGCTTTGCCACCCGGCGCGTATACGGCCGCCGCAGCCACGGGCTTCACGCGCTGACCGAGCTCGATGCCATCTTCTTCATAGCGAAACCCCGAGTCCCGCTGATGCTCGTGGTAGCGCCGAATCCGCTCGGCTGCCGCGGCCAAGGCCTCGCGGATGGCGGGATCGACCGCGCGCGCCTCCCTCAACCATGCGTTACGATTCAACACGAGTGACGGCGGGCGCCTGCGATCGAAGCGCTCCGTGTATTCGAGAACCGCCTCGTCGCCGCGCTCACGAACCGCATCGAGAATCGCGCGCACGTCGGGCTCGACGCGGGCGAGATCTTCGTCGCCACGCCGGCTCAAAGACGCTAACTTGTCTTCGTAGCCCGGTTGGCCCTGTTCGTAGATCGTGAGCATTTGCTAGTTCTAGCGGGCGTAACATCGGGGTCAACCTCGCAACCTTGCCCTCCGGGCCGGAAAGTGCTCAGACTTCGCCGATCATGAACGTACGCCTGTACAACACCCTGACGGGCCAAAAGGAGCCCTTCGAGCCAGCCGACCCCAACCACGCCCGCGTCTACGTCTGCGGCCCCACGGTCTACGACTACGCTCACCTGGGCCATGCTCGTTGCTACGTCGTGTACGACGTGCTGGTTCGGCACCTGCGCAGCGATGGCATGAAGGTCACGTACGTTCGGAACATCACGGACGTGGACGACAAGATCCTCAAGCGTGCCGCAGAAACCGGAACTGAGCCGACCGAGCTCGCGACGCGCTTCGCCGCGGCCTATTCGGAGGACATGCACCGGCTCGGAAACCTCGACCCAGACATCGAGCCGCGCGTCAGTACGCACCTCGAAGACATCCTTGCCTTGGTGCAACGCCTGATCGACGGCGGGCACGCCTACGTTGCGGATGGCGACGTCTATTTCTCGGTCGAGTCGTTCCCCCAATACGGCAAGCTCAGCCACCGTGACCTCGGCAAAATGAAGGTCGGTGCGAGCGACCGGCTCGACGACGCACAGACCGCGCGCAAACGGCATCCCGCGGACTTCGCTCTTTGGAAGAGGAGCGCAAACGACGCCTGGGGTTGGGAAAGCCCCTGGGGACGCGGTCGCCCCGGCTGGCATATCGAGTGCTCAGCGATGTCGATGAAGCACCTTGGCGACACGCTGGACCTGCACGGCGGCGGACTCGACCTAGTGTTCCCGCACCACGAAAACGAGATCGCCCAAAGTGAGGCCGCCACGGGGAAACCCTTTTCGAGATGCTGGATGCACAACGGATTCGTCGAAGTGGACAAGGAGAAGATGAGCAAGAGCCTCGGCAACTTCTTCACAGCGCGCGATCTCTTTGATCGCATCGAGCCCGAGGCGATCCGTTACTTCATGATGACGGTGCACTACCGAGCCCCGCTCAGCCTCGACTGGACCCTCGACGAAGCCGGCAACGTAACCGGCTTCCCGCAGTTCGAGGAAGCTGAGCGGCGGGTCGCGTATCTATACAAGACGAAGCAGAGGTTAGAAGGGCTTCCGCCGAAGCGAGTGTCCGACAGCGGCGCGCCCAGCTCTCCGGAGATTGCGGGCTTCAGCGCCGCGCTGCGCGAGTCGCTGGACGACGATCTCAACATGCCGGTCGCGCTCGCCAAGCTGGCTGACTTCCTCAAGGCCGTGAACGAGCTCTGCGACGAGGCGACGAGAAAAAAAGGAAAGGCTCCCCGCAACTCGGTGGACTGGGCCAAGGCCGGGTTCGGCGCCCTGGAAGCCGAGCTCGGGCTTGGCGCCGAGTCGGCAGACGTGGTTCTTCTTCGAATCCGTGACCGAAGGGCCAGAGCGTCCGGCTTGGAAGCCGCCGACATCGAACGGCGAATCGCGGACCGGAGCGACGCGAGAAAATCCAAAGATTTCAGCGAAGCGGATCGGATTCGGGACGAGCTCGCAGCACTGGGGGTGGAGCTGCTGGACGGCCCCGAGGGCACCGGCTGGACGATGGCGGACTGATGAAAGTATCAGTTGGGACGCGCTGATGCGCGCGAAGCCCCGGTTCTTTGCGGGATCGGGCTCGCAGGGATGTGTCACTGGCCCGCTCGGTATGCCACTCTGATAGTTCCTTGGAGCACGAAGCTTTGACGTCGTCTGTCCCAGAGCCGTTGGCAGAGGGTACCTTGAGTGCCACCCCACTAGGCCACGTGTTGCTGTCCGTCCAGAAGAAAGGGCTCTCCGGGACCCTCGCGATCTGGCCGGACGACGAGCGACCCGGACAAGACCGCATCCTCTTTCGGAACGGCATCCCCGCGATAGGCCGCTTCATCGACCCGGCCTCCGACCTCGAACACGGCATGCTCCACATCTTCAGCCGACAAACGGCGCCGTACGCGTTCTACGAAGCAGACTTGGTCGGCGAGAGCGAGGGCACGCTTCGAGGAGCCGTCGACATCTTCGCCCTCATCGCAAATTCACTTCGCGCGGATGTTCCAAAGGACGCAGCGGTACGGGTGATTCGAAAGCTCGGCGAGGGGGCACACCGCATCAAGGCGCGCTCGCCGCTCGCGAGGTTCGCGCTCCAGGCCAACGAGGTGGCGTTCGTCGAGTTAATGCGCGCGGAGCCAGCGGCGGCGCCAACGCTCATCGAGCAATTCGGCGACCGAAAGGTCGCGCAGCGGATGCTGTACCTGCTCGCGATCACGGATTGTTTGGAAGCTTACGCCCCTGCCTCCCAACAGAAGCTCAGGGCCGTGAGGGGCGCGACACCTCCCAAACCGCGGGTGTCCACTCCGCCCGGTCCGCGTGCGTCGGTGCGGGCTCCGAAGAGCAAGTCCCCTACGGACCGCCGCTCGGCGCCGCCAAACGAGCGAGAGTCTGCTCTTCCCCGCGCAGATTCGGTTTTGCCTGCTTCGCTAAGCAACCTGCCGCCGTCTCGAACGCTTTCTGGAGAGATCGTCGCTCCACGTTCCCTACCGCCGGCGCCTCCGCCGAGCCTGAGCCCCGAGCTCACGAAACGCTGGGGTGAGGTTTCGCGGGTCATCGCGATGATGGACCGGCAGAACTACTTCGAGATGCTGGGCGTGAAGGAATCCGCGGAGAGCGCCGACATCAGCAAGAAGTACATGACTCTGGCCAAGACCTGGCACCCGGACCGCCTGCCATCTGAGCTTGCGGCGCTCCGCCCTTGGGTTGAGGAGATCTTCCATCTGTTCACGGTGGCCAACGACACGCTGACCGACACGAAGAAGCGCGTGGAGTATCAGAAGTCGGTGATGCAGGGCGGAGGCACGCCAGAAGCCGATCGCAAGCTGGGCGTCATGGTCGAGGCGGCGATCAACTTCCAGAAGGTCGACGTCCTCGTGAAGCGGCGGCGGTACGACGAAGCATTGAGAATCTGCGAGTCCGCGATGTCGGTCGTTCGCAAGGAAGCGGACTACCCGGCGATGAAGGCGTGGATTCTGCTGTTACGGGATGGAATCGACGAAGAGGAAACCGAGGACGAAATTCGCAGCCTTCTGCGGACCACCTTTAAGATCAACCCTGACCATGTGCACGGCCATTTCGTTCGTGCCCATTTCTTGAAGAGGCAAGGCGACCACGACAAAGCGCTGAAGCACTTCATGAAGGTCGCCAAGCTCGATCCGAATAACCTCGAGGCGGCCCGCGAAGTTCGCATCGGGACGATGCGGCACGCCAGAGGCCGAAGCAGCGCCCCACCACCGGCAATGGACGGCAAGCTTCCGAACTTCCTCGGCAAGTTTTTCAAGAAGTAAAACGCGCGCGTACCGGGGCGCGGAAAAACCGTCACCCCGGCACCTGTGAGCCGTGCAACCGGAGAACGGCTCGCGACGGGCGTGCTCGGGATTGGGACCCACTCGCCCCCTATTCCTTAAAGACGACCCACGGCTAGGCTCGACCCAATCCCTGTGCTGCCCATCCCGAGCCGTTCTCCTATTGAATGGGTATGAATGCAGGGGCGCGGAAAAAAGCGCGATATGGGGCGGAGTCGACGTAGCGAGTGACAATCGGCAAGACAGCAACCACCGCCGATTGGCCGCGAGCTCCGAGGCGAGGCTTGCGTGGTCCAGGCCCCCAAGTGCATCCGACCACATTTGCAAGCCGAGCCGTTCGACGCAGCCCCGTATCGCGCTTTTTTCCGCGCCCGGGTACGCCCCCGAGCACGCCCGTCGCGAGCCGGTCTCCGATCGTACCGTTAACCGGTGTGGATTAGAACGTGGCGATGGTGACGTGGACGCGGGCGTCGTGGGCGGGGACGATGATGAGGTTGGGGTTCGCGCGTTGAAGCTGGTGCAGCAATACCAATTGGTCGCGGACGCCCGCTGCATCGAAATCGACCATGCGCCCGGCTAGCCACGGCTTTTCCGCGGGCCAGTCGACCCCTTCTCGGGTCCACGACGTGTCGCCGATGACCAAGAACCGTTTGCCATCTGGTAAGGTCACGAAGACCGCGATCGAGCCTGGGGTGTGCCCGGGCATCGGGACGAGCACGACACTGCCGTCGTCGAAGAAGTCGTGGCTCGCGGCGAACGGACCATAGCCTTCGCCGGCGAAGCTCAGCTCTTGCAGCTGGAACTGACCGCGAGCCTCGAGCTGGCGATAGAGATTCCCGCCCTCGTCATCTGACCGGGCATGCGCAAGCTCCTCGGGTGTGATCCAAACGGGCACTTCGCGCAGGTCCTGGAGGCCGCTCACATGATCCCAGTGGGAGTGCGTCAGTACGACGCCGCGAAGGTCTTGAGGCCCCAGACCCCGAGACCCGAGCGCGTCCAGAGTCGGCGTCTTCACCGTCAGGCTCGCTAGGGCCCGAAGGAGCAAGGGAGTCGTCTTCAGATGTTCCGTCACCTGTCGCCCTGCGCCCGCGTCGATCAACAAGCGTCCCCGAGGGTGCTCGACCACGAAGGCGACGACCGCATTGACGAGGCGCTTCGTCAAGGAGCCGCCGCGGACGGCGAAGCCCTCTTGGCTCTTCATCTCCGCACCGCGAATCACCGAAAACGACACGCCTTCAACCGCAACCGGCGGCGGGAGCGCAGGCCCGATGGCCTTCGGGACGGCCAGGGGCCTCTTGACGAAGGTCCAAGCCAAGGCGGCGAGCAGGACGACGACGAGCAAGAGGGCGATCCGGATCTTCACTTGGACACGAAGATAGTCCGGAGCAGCTCCGCTGTCCCGCTCAGCATCACGGACACCGACACGCACAGTGATGGGCGCCGGCGGACCGGGCGAATGCGCCGGTCCCCCAGACGCCAAACCCGCGAAATCCGTCGCTCTGCCGCTGGTACGCGCACTGCAGCTTCCACTCGGTCATGGACCGTCCCCGTGAGCGACTCCGCCGTCTTGGCCCAACTACCCTATCGGATGCGGAGCTCCTCGCGCTGATCCTCGGCACCGGGCGAACCGGCGAGGACGTCGGCTCCCTGGCCATCCGCATCGTGAGAGACTCTGGTGGGCTTTGGGCGCTCGCCCGAAAGGGGGTTGCCGAGCTGGCTCGCATCAGCGGAATCGGCCCGGCCAAAGCGGCCCGACTGGCCGCAGCGTTCGAGCTCGGGTCACGCAGCCTGATTCGGCCTGATCTAGGCGCAGCTCCGCTTTCAAACAGCGAAATGGTCTTTCAACGCTACGGCCAGCGGCTCATGGCTAGCCAGATCGAACGATTCATGGTCGTTTGCGTGGACGCGAAGAACCGCGCACGGGCCGAGCGCGAAGTCGCGCGCGGGGGGCGCACGAGCTGCCAGGTCGACCCGGCCGAAGTCTTTCGGCTCCTGGTGTCTGAATCGGCGTCCGGGGCGATCTTCATTCACAACCACCCGAGCGGGGATCCCGATCCGAGCCGACAGGACCTCGAGCTCACCCAGCGCCTCGTCTCGGCGGGGTCCCTTTTCGATATCCGCATCCTCGATCACGTCATCGTGGGGAGCGGGCGATACACCAGCCTCCGGGACGCCGGCCTTTGGCCAACTAACGCTTTGAAATCAAGTGGTTCCGCTGGGGTCTCGGGATGATTGGGGCGACTTGACACCCCCCCGACCCCGTGCTTTCTTCCCGCACTCTTATTTCTCGGGAGCATTGCAGTGAAGCGGACCTATCAACCACATCGCAAGCGCCGTCTTCGGACACACGGGTTCCGCGCGCGTATGAAGACCAAGGGCGGGCGGAGCATAATCAACGCCCGTCGTCGTAAGGGGCGCAAGCGCCTCACCGTGTCCTGCTACAAGAAGTAGCCCGAAACCGTGCGATGATGCCTCGCACATCAAAAAGGGCGGGGGCGATCGGCGAAAGACCGCAGCGGTTTCGACGCGTTGATCGGCTTAAGAAGCGTTACGAATTCAAACGAGCACAGCTCAGCGGGCGACGAATCCACACTCCCCACTTTCTCATCGTCGTCCTACCTAATGCAGTACAAAACACGCGACTTGGGATCACCGTGACGAAGAAAGTGGGAACCGCCGTTCAGAGAAATCGCATCAAGCGGGTGGTTCGCGAGGTATTTCGGCGCAACCGGCAGCTCTTCCCGGCCTCTCACGACCTGGTGTTCATCGCAAAGCGCGGCGCCACTGAGATCGACTACGGCTCGCTGCTGGATGAGCTCAGGCGCGCAGCGAGCAAGCTACAGATCGAGGCGGCGCGATGATTCGGGCGGCGCTTCTATTCTTGATTCGCATCTACCAACTGACGCTCTCCCGTCTGATCGGCCCTTCGTGCCGGTTTGAGCCATCTTGCTCGCACTACACCGCGACCTGCATCGAGCGGTTCGGCGCGTTGCGCGGTTCATGGCTCGGCATCAAACGAATCGGTCGCTGCCATCCATTGAACCCAGGTGGATACGACCCCGCGCCGCACCTCGAGCACTCGCCGCGCAAATCGCACGAGGCGCGGCATGGATGATCGAAAGCAACCACCAGTTGCCCTCATGCTGCTGCCCCTCTTAGCGCTTGGTGCGATGCTGGCAGTTCAGTATTTCGCTCCGCCCAAAGCGCAGACCGAAGAACCCGCCGCCGGCCAGGCTGCAAATCAGGCTCCCGAGGATGCCGAAGGCAGCTCCGATGAGACTGTGCCGGCCCAGATCTCGCCGATCGATGCGCGGTCACGTGCCGATTCTCAAAGACTCTACCAACTGGAGAATGATCGCTTCGTCGCCTCCTTTACGGACCTGAACACCGCGATGGTGAGCTTGCAGGTCAAGGGCGAGCGATACCTGGACGAAGAGGGAAATCCGTTCGAGCTGGTGACGACGGACAAAGAGCAGTACCTGCCACTCGCACCTTCGTTCTCCGGCGTGAAGATACCGGCAGACGCGCGCTGGCGACTGCTAGAGTCCTCGAAAGAGAAGCTCACCTTTCAGTGGGCTGGCGATGGGGTCTCCGTCACCCGGACCTGGGAGCTCGCCGAGCCGCCGTATCAGCTTCACTCCTCGATCGAGGTTCGCAACGACGATCCGCGGTCGAGATCGGTAGGCTTGGGGATCACATCCGCCCACTACGTCCGCCGTGCCGACGAAAAGGGCGGGATCATCGGAAGGCCGTCACCGGTTCTCAGCCACGGGATCTGCCAACAAGGCGACGAAACGATTCGCCAGGATCGTGAAGACCTCCTGAGCGAGGACGAAACGCGGCCGATGCAGCCTCACAGCTACGGCCCGGGAATCGAATACCTAGCGCTCAGTAGCGTGTATTTCGCCATCATCGCGGCGCCCGAAGGGGGCACCGCCGAGCGATGCGACATGCTGTCGACCGATCGCGGGGGCACCAAAGAGGACCCGGACGGAAGCCTGCTCGAGGCGAAGCTCGCCTATCCGCCGCAGGAGATTGGTCCCGGGGAATCAGCGACGTTCCGGACCGCGGTCTACGCCGGGCCGAAGGACTACGATGCTCTTCAGAAGTTTGGGCACAGCGCCTCGGAGGTCATCGACCTCGGATGGTTCAGCTTCATCGCCCGCGGGATGAGCTGGCTGCTTCGCACGATTCACGGCTTCATCGGAAACTGGGGCGTTGCGATCATTTTGCTGACGCTTCTGGTTCGGGTACTGCTGCTCCCGTTCGTCATTCCGCAGTTCCGGAACATGGCCAAGCAGCGCGCGCTCAAGCCCGAGATCGACAAGATCAACGAGCTGTACAAAGACGACCGCGAAAAGAAGGGCGCCGCCATGATGGAGCTCTGGCGCAAGCACAAGGTGAACCCGCTCGGCGGCTGTCTCCCTGTGCTTCTGCAGATGCCAATCTTCTTCGCGCTCTATCAGACGCTATCGACGAGCATCGAGCTCTACCACGCACCCTTCGTCCTGTGGTGGACCGACCTCTCCTCGCCGGACCCGCTCTACGTGCTGCCGATCCTCCTCGGCGCCCTAATGTTCATCCAGCAGAAGCTCACGCCGGTCCAAATGGATGCGACGCAGGCGAAAGTCATGCTCTACGCGATGCCGCTGATGATGACGTTCTTCATGCTGCTTCTGCCGACAGGCCTTTGCTTGTACATGGTGACCAGCTCCGCCATCGGCATCACGCAGCAGCGATATATGTATTGGAAGATGGACCAAGAAACGTCGGCCCTCGCGACCAGCTCGGACGACAGCGACGACGACAACGATCAAGCGGCAGAAAAAACCGAAGCCGCTGCCCCTAAGCAGGCCAAGCCCCGCAGAAAGAAGAGGACTCGCCGTGGACGAGCTTAAAAGTAAACCCCGTGACGGAGCACTGATTCTCGATCAGCAAACGCAAGAAGATCCCAGCCGATACGCTGGGGACGGTAAGGCGGAAGAGGCTGCAGAGATTCTCGAAGAGCTCATCAACCTAATGGACCTCGACGTACGAGTCGACATTCGTTCCGACGCCGAGCGAATCGAGCTCGACGTGACGGGGGAAGACTCCGGCCGTGTGATAGGCAAGAAGGGCGCCACCCTCGATGCGCTTCAGTTCTTGATCAACAAGATGGTCAATCGTTTTCCCGAAGCGCGCCGCCACGTAATCGTCGACTCCGGAGACTACCGCGAACGTCATGACGATGGGCTCGTTTCGATGGCCAAACGCCAAGCAGACCGAGCCATCACGGAAGGCAAAGTGGTCACCCTTCAGCCCATGAACGCCCGCGACCGGCGGGTCGTCCACATGTCACTCGCCAAGTTCGAAGGCGTCAGCACGATGTCGCAGGGAGAAGGAATGCGTCGTCGCATCCAGATCATCCCGGCACGAAAACGCCGGTAACGGCTTGGGCTAGCGGCGGTAGCCCAGGATGCGTCTTGGTGCGCCGCTGGACGGCACGCTGTAGTCCAACCGGCGAGCCAGAACTAGGCCAGCCGGCGGATCGACATCCGTCCCGGCGGTCAGCACCCAGACCTCATCAGCCAACTGCGCACCGATGGACAACCAGTCTCTCGGTGCAAAGGTCGCCCGCGAAAGTGCGATTCCGAAGGGGGTGCCGTCGACGATTGGGTTCGCGAGATCAACCTTCTGTTCGAGCATCGTGGTGCGGTTCGCAAGGCCCAGCGCACCGGCCGCGGTCCTCAGGAATGTGGTTCGTTTTCGCCTCGGCTCGACGAGGGTGGCGTGCAAGGTCGCGTCAGCGAGCAAGATCGGGATGGTTGGCGCTCCAACGCCAGCACCGACGTCGACGAGCGAAGCGGGGCCTTCGACCCACTCCCCGCGAATCACCTGGGCTGCATCGAGAAACAAGATTTCGGCAAGCTCGGTGTCCGATCGCGCCGAGGTGAGATCCGTCCGCGCGTCCCAGGACCGTGCGATGTGGAAGTACGCCACCCAGCCTTCCGGTTCGTCGATCCCAAGCTCCGCACAGAGCTGCCCAATCGCATCTGCTGCGCTCATTCGCCGCGAACCCCATGCCAGGCCGACTTGAGGTCGGCCATCTGGGCGTACCGGTCGTCCTTGTTGCGATGCATCGCTCGTTCGATGACACGCGCGATCGCCGCGGGAACATCGGCCACGGCGTCGATCGGAAGGCAATCACCCGCGTCGATCTTCATCATGAGCCGGCCCAGGTGATTGTCGTGAAACGGTTTTTTCGCGCTCAGTGCTTCGTAGAGCAGAACGCCGAGCCCGTAGACGTCGATGCGTTGGTCGACGTCGGTCTTACCCGTCAGCACCTCGGGCGCCATGTAAGCCGGGGTCCCGCTGACTTCACCCGTCGCAGTCAGCCGGTCGAGACCGAGTATCTTCGAGGCTCCGAAGTCCACGACACGCGGGGTCCCTTCGGCGGGCCAGATGACGTTGGCCGGCTTCAGGTCTCCGTGAAGCACGCCATGTTCATGCGCTGCGCCCAAGCCGCCGCTGAGGGCATCGACCAAGGAGTCTGCCTCGGCGATGGTGACGGGGCCCTTCGACAAACGCTCCGCCAGCGTCTCCCCTTCGACGTACTCGGTCACGAGAAACACAAGCCCTGCGTCGTCGATTCCGAGCTCGAGCAGGCGGACGATGGCCGGGTGGTCGAGGGCTTTGAGAACCGCCCCTTCGCGACGGAACCGTCTCCGCATCGATTCGTCCGCAAGGTATTCGGCGCGGAGCAGCTTGACGGCCGCTTTGGATCCGCTCAGCTGATCCAGAGCTTCGAACACGTCGCCCATCGCGCCTCTGGCAAGCTCCGCTACCAATTCGTATCGGCCGGCCAGCATGGTTCCGACGCCAATGGAAGTTGGGTTCGTCATGACTCGGTGGGAACATACCTCTCTTCGCAAACGCGCCCAACTGACGTACGCTCCGCCCGCCAATGACGGTGCCCAACCTCGATGACGCGCTCGCGAAGCTGTACGGGCTCCCTTTGCCCGCCATCGAGCTGATCAAGCTGCGCGGGGATGCGTCGACGCGGAGCTATTTCCGCGTGCGTGTCATCGAAGGCGGCGCTCGCAGCCCGAGAAGCGTCATCGCGATGCAGCTGCCGGAGGACGCGTTCGGTAGCGACGAGGGAGGCAAACCGGCCGACAGCAAACGCCTTCCGTTTCTCGAAATCGCAGCGCTGCTCGACTCCAAAGGCCTGCCGGTACCGTCGGTCTACGTGGAAGACCTCACAAATGGGATCATCCTGCTCGAGGATCTCGGAGACACGACCTTCGAGCAGCATCTTCGCGGCACCCCGCGCGCCGAATGGCGACGGCTTTACGGGGCGGCCGTCGACCTTCTCGCCGAGCTGCACGAACGCTGTGCTAGCCTTTCTGAAGCGTCGATCGTCTCGCGACGGCACTTCGACCGCGAGTTGATCGACTGGGAGCTCGATCATTTTCGTGAATGGGGACTCGAGGTGCCGTTCGGAGCGCTCGACGAGGCTCAGAGCGCGACCCTTCACGGCGCCTTCTCCAACATTGGGTCCGCGATCGAGGCCATGCCCGAAGGCTTCGTCCACCGGGACTATCAATCGAAGAACCTGATGGTGGCACCCAATGGCCAGCTCACGCTCCTCGATTTCCAAGACGCACTCCGAGGTCCCCGCGTGTATGACCTCGTTGCCCTTCTTTGTGACTCCTACGTTTCGCTGGACCTCGGCCTGCAGGAATCCATGATCGATCGCTATGCCGCACTGCGTCGTATCGAGCCAACCGAGCTGCGTCGCGAATTCTGGCTGGTCACCCTCCATCGGAAGCTCAAAGACGCGGGGCGTTTCGTCTTCATCGATCGCGTCCGCAACAACCCTGATTTCCTCCAATGGTATCCTCAAAGCCTCCGCTATGTGGGTCGCGCCCTGGAGCAATCCCCTGACTTCGAGGGGCTGGGGCGCCTCCTGGCGGAGGCGATCCCGGGTTTTCCCGACAGCGTCGCGAAACCTGCCTCTGCGCTGGAATAGACCCGTAAGAGACGGCGTTGACCCCATGGGCGACGGGGGTGAAACCGCACGCCAAACTGTACGCTCTTCTCTCCCACTATCCCACATCCAACCGCACCGGTTTCACCCCCTCGCCGTCCCCAACGGAGTCGGGATTTGTTGCGGGCTCCCGGAGGAGCGGTAGACTCTGATTTCGCTTTCATGAGAATCCCCTTCCACGCGCTCGCTCTCGCCGCGATGCTCTTGCTGGACGCCGCATCGGTCAGTGCTGCGGACTGCTCGTGCGAGGGCTTGTCTGCGGAGGGTTGCAGCGACAGCGCGCAGCTCCGGCAAGATCCCGCCGGGCCACCGTTGTGGTGCGAACGAAGCGACGACCCACGCTGCATGCCTGCGAACACGCACGGCACCTCGGTTCACACCCTGGTGCCCGTGGCCATGAGCTGGGCTCAACCGATTCGATGGGACGCGCCTCCCCACACAGGCATCCAATTGGACGTCCGTGCCGACGGAGATCCGCGAACCGAGTACTCACGAAGAGTCGAACGACCTCCGCGCTAGCGCCGGCCGCCTTCAGCGGGCGGTCGTCCCGGCATTTGGTTCGTTCATTTGAACGTTGAGTTTGTTTCAAGCTCGCCGCTCAGTCGCGGCGCGAGGATAAGATTATGAGTAAAGGTTCATCAGTTCTATTGGCCATCGTCATGGCGATCGCTGGATTTGCGGTCGGGCATGTCGTCGGCTCACGCTCCGCTACGGATGCTGGAGTCGCCGATGGCGCAGAGGAGGCGCAGGCCGCAGACGTGATCGTCGCAGGCGACGTCGAGCGGTACAAGATTCCGGTCAGCGACGCGCAGCCCTCAAAGGGTCCGAAAGACGCGCTGGTCACCATCGTGGAGTTCAGCGAGTTCCAGTGCCCCTTCTGCGCTCGGGTTCTGCCGACCACAAAGCAGGTCATCGACACCTACGGTGACAAGGTCCGCGTCGTTTGGCGCAACAATCCTCTAGGTTTCCACAACAACGCGGCGCCTGCCGCGGCTGTGGCCATGGAAGCCTACGCACAGGGTGGGAACGACAAGTTCTGGGAGGTGCACGACACACTCTTTGCGAACCAAAAGGCGCTCGGCCGCGCAGAGCTCGAAGGCTACGCGGAGAAAGCCGGACTCGACTCGGCGAAGGTCAAGAAGGCTCTTGACGAGGGAACGCACAAGAAGGCCATCGACGGCGATCAGGCCCTTGCGGCCCAACTCGGGGCGCGCGGAACTCCCTACTTCTTCGTCAACGGACGACAGCTTCGGGGAGCGCAGCCTTTCGCGGCCTTTCAGAAAATCATCGACGAAGAGCTCGCAACCGCCGAGACCCTTCTCGAGCAGGGCGTGAAGAAGGAACAGATCTACGCGACGGTGACCAAGAACGGCCTCACCAAAGCTGCGGCTCCGAAGCCAGAGGCTCCGAAGGCCGGCCAGCCCGATCCGAAAGCGGTTTACAAGGTTCCGCTCAAGGGCAACGAGCCGCAAAAGGGTCCGAGCGACGCGCTGGTCACCATTGTCGAGATTAGCGACTTCGAGTGCCCGTTCTGCGGCCGCGTCGAGCCCACGCTCAAGCAGGTGCAGGACAAGTACGGCAAAGACGTTCGCGTCGTTTGGATGAACAATCCGCTTCCGTTCCACAAGAACGCGAAGGGCGCGGCGAACGCGGCGCTCGAGGCCCACGCGCAGAAGGGCGACAAAGGCTTCTGGGCCATGCACGAAAAGATGTTTGCGAACCAGAAGGCCCTGACGACCGACAACCTCGAGAAGTGGGCCAAGGAGCAGGGTCTGAACGTCCCGAAGTTCAAAAAGGCCCTTGCCGACGACAAGTACGGCAAGACCATCCAAGAGCAGCAGGCGCTGGCCAGCAGCCTGGGGGCCCGTGGCACCCCGGCGTTCTTCATCAACGGCCGCAATCTCCGGGGCGCCCAGCCTCTGGCGGCTTTCACGACTGTGATCGACGAAGAGATGGCGAAGGCGAAGGCCCTCGTCGCAAAGGGCACGCCCCGAGCCAAGGTCTACGAGACGATCATTGCCAAGGGTGAGACCGGTCCGAAGACCGCGCCGGCTGCGCCAGCACCGGACGCCAACAAGATCTACGATATCCCGGTTCCGAAGAACGCCCCGACCAAGGGGGGGGCCAAAGCAAAGGTGGTCATCCAGGAGTTCAGCGACTTCCAATGCCCCTTCTGCAGCCGAGTCAACCCGACCGTCGCACAGGTCGTCAAGGAGTATGGCGACAAGGTCCAGTTCGTTTGGCGCGACTACCCGCTTCCCTTCCATAAGGACGCGCAGCCGGCCGCTCAAGCGGCACGAGAGGTCTATGCTCAGAAGGGCAACAAGGCATTTTGGGCATACCACGACCTTCTTTTCGCCAACCAGAAGACGCTTTCGCGGGAAAACCTCGAAAAGTTCGCAGAGCAGGTCGGAGGAATCAACATGAAGGCCTTCAAGGCCGCGCTCGATTCCGGCAAGCACAAAGCTGCGGTCGACGCCGACATGGCAGCCGTCGCCAAAGCCGGTGCGCGAATCGGCACGCCGTCGTTCTTCATCAACGGCAAGCTGGTCCAAGGCGCACAGCCCTTCGCGGCATTCAAAGTCGCGATCGACGACGCGCTCAAGAACTAAGCTAGCGAAACACAGTCAGGAAGGGGCAGGACCGCATGTCGGGCTTGCCCCTTCCTTTTGACACGACGGGGTCCGCACACTACATTCCGGCTCGTTCTGAAAACTAAAGTATTTTCAAGGTGTTGACGCATGGCTCGAGCGAAAGCTGCCGCCTCTAAACGACCTCCCAAAAAGCCAACGGTCGAAGAGCTCTACTTCAGGAGCGACAGCGCTTACCTTTGTCTCCTGCTCAACCGTCGAACGCGATTCATTCGCGTCATCGACTTCCGAGCCGGCGCGCTTCCGGCAAAGCGGCTCTACATTCAATCGGTCGCCACGCAGGAGAACGTCCAGAAGGTGATCACGCTCGTCGAAAAAGACGAGGTTTCGTCGTGGACGCGCGTGGGCTTCGTTCGTGAAGGGACGATCCCCGGCTTTTACAAGCGCAGCGACGGCCATCTGTGTGGATGCGTCATCGGCGACAAGACGGCCTCGATCGAGGTCAGCGACGCGTCCGCAAAGCTGACCGAGCGCACGATCAACGCGGCCAAAAAGGCAGCCAAGGACATTCCCGAAAAGATCAAGGGAGCCTCGGTTCGGCCCGCAACCGAGAAAGAGGCCCTCGCGGCGCGAGACGCCGCATGGAAGAAGAACCCGGCCTTTGGCTCATTCGACATGTTTGGGCGCGATGCAGAGCGAATTTATTTCGATGCCAGCCTACGGCGCGGCAAGACCAACTACATCTCGGCGGAGTTCCAGGATTGCTTTGGGCACGCTCTCGTCGAGGTCTTGCGCCTCCCCACGAGCGAGAACGAAACTCTCGCGGTGATCGCCGCCCTTCGGACGCTCGCCGACAACCTCCAGGAGCGCGGGATCGTGGCCATGTTCGCTTTTGCACCGAACGATAATGTGGAGATTTCCACCGCATTCGTTGCTGCCGGCTACCGCAAGACCGGTTTGCTCGCGCAGGCGATTCTCGACGCGGAGGGCAGCCGCAAAGACGCCATCTTGTGGTCTCACAAGTTCGTGAGCGCCAATGGTGATGAATACGAGTGAGCCTTGACCGTCTCGGTTCGAGGCCGGTAGGCTCGTGAACAGGCAAGGAGAGGCGCATGCGCTCACGCGATGACATCGAATCGTATCTGGCTCGCGCCGAGGTCCCCTACGAAGAGGTCGGCGCCGACGGGATGTGGCTCGTCCGTGACAGCAGCCTGGGCGAGAACATCGCCATCCAAACTGCTGACTCGCTTCTGCTCTTTCGAGTGAAGGTCCTCGAGCTGCGCGAGGTCAGAGACAAGGAGGCGCTCTACGAAGAGCTTCTTCGCCTCAACGCTTCGGACCTGGTGCACGGAGCTTACGGAATCTCCGACGCCGCAGTGGTGCTCACTTGCACCCTCCAACTCGAGAACCTCGACTACAACGAGCTGCAGGGCGTGCTCGATGACTTCTCGCTAGCGCTCGCAAATCACTACGAGAAACTGAGCAGGTTCCGGGTCGCCACCTAAAGGACACGAGCAATGGGGTTCCTCAGCCGTCTGGCACAACTGATCAAGAGCAACATCAACGACCTCATCAACAAGTCGGAGGATCCGGAAAAAATGCTGAATCAAGTCATCGTCGACATGAATCAGCAACTGGTCGAGGCGAAGAAGCAGGTCGCGGTTGCCATCGCCGACGAGAAGCGCCTGAACAAGCAGTTCGGGAACGAAGTGGCGAAGTCGAAAGACTGGGAAAACAAGGCCATGCTGGCGGTTCGGTCAGGAGACGATGAGCTCGCGAAGGAGGCTCTGCTCAGGCGGAAGGAGCACGATGCGATCGCTGCGCAGTACCAAGAGCAATGGGCGCGTCAAAAGGCGCTCACCGACCAATTGAAGACTGCACTCAAGGCGCTGAGTCACAAGATTGGCGAGGCGCAGCGCAAGAAGAACGTCCTGATCGCGCGCAAACGCCGTGCCCAGGCGATGAAGAGCATCCAGGAAACGATGAGTGGCCTCTCCGATGCGAGCGCGTTCGAAACCTTCGATCGAATGGCCGAGCAGATCGACCAGATGGAAGCCGAGGCCGAGGCAGGCGCGGACGTCGCCGAGCAGTACACCGGCGATATTCTGAAGCATCGTTTTTCAGAGCTGGAGGCTACCGCAGGCGCCGACGTGGAGCTCGAGGCGCTCAAGCGAAAGATGGGGCTGCTCCCCGCCGAGCAGCCGCCGGTGGGCGCCCGGATCGCCAGCCCGGAAGAGCAGCACGAAGAAGAGGAGCTCGCCGAGCTCGAAGAAGCGCTCGAAGACCTCAAGCGCAGGGAACGCTGAGCTTGACAGGAGGCCTCCGCCGCTTAAGTTGCCGGCCGAATCCCAAGCCATGCCGACTTACGACTACAGCTGTGACAACTGCGGGCACACGTTTGAGCGGGTGCAACGCATCACCGAGAGCCCAGTCAAGAAGTGCCCCGAGTGCGGCAAGCTCAAAACTCGCCGCATGATCGGAGGCGGGGGCTTCATTCTGAAGGGCGGGGGCTGGGAGTCCGATCTCTACTCGGGCCCTTCAAACCGAGCGGCGAGCCCCAAAAAGAGCGGTGACTCGAGCTCGAGCGGGAGCGAGTCGTCATCGACCAGCAAGCCGGCCAAGGCCGACTCCAAGCCCAAGTCCAAGACAGCCTCGAGCGGCAAGTCGGACTCTTAGTAGGCGCGGGCGCTGGCACCGGCACTGGCACCCGCACATGCGCGGCAGCGCGAGCCGAAGGCGAAGCCCGGCGCAACGCGCCGCCAAGCCCAAGCGAAGCGAAGGGCGCGGCAGGGAGGATTACGGGTGGGGGTGGGCGGGCGGTGTAATTAAACCAAAACTGACACCGGCACTCACCCTAGGCCGGCTCAAGATACGAAGCGATGATGGTGCGCGTGCCCCAGCCTGCGAAGCGCACCGAAACGCGTGGCGGCGAGCCCTGCATCACCTCCCGCACCTCCCCTACCCCGAACTTCGGGTGCCGTACCTGCGCGCCGCGCCGCAGCCCTTCGAGATCCGAGAGGTCGGACCCTTCGCCGTAATCGATGTAGCTTTCGCTCGGTTCATGGTGGCGCTCGTCGGTCACCGATGGCTGCGACGGTGAGCTCGACCTTCCGCCGATCCACTCGACGTCTTCTCCAGGCAGCTCGGTCAGAAAACGTGACGGGATGCCGACGCGCTGCTGGCCGAAGATCCTGCGAACCGCAGCGAAGCTGAGCACGAGTCGCTGCTCGGCGCGCGTGAACGCGACGTAGGCGAGGCGCCGCTCCTCTTCGAGCTCCTCGGGATCTTCCCAGGGATCGATTCCCTTGAACGGAAACACCTGCTCTTCGAGCCCCGTGACCATCACGACCGGAAACTCCAGGCCTTTGGCGGCGTGCACCGTCATCAAGGTCACCCGGTCGCCGCCGACCTGCTCGTCGGCAGAGGTCTGCAGCGTCACATTCTCGAGGAACTCGGCAAGCGTGGAATCAGGACGCTCGCGTTGGAACTCGTCCATGGACGCCACGAGCTCCTGGACGTTCTGGAACCGCGCATCCGCTTCTGGCGTATCGTCGTGCTGAAGCGTCTCGGCGTAGCCGCTTCGATGAACGAGCTCCGCGCCGATCTCACCGAGGGGTGGTCCGGACGCCGCGACATCCCGCAGACCGGCCATCAGACCACGGAAGGCGCCGAGACGCTTTCGTGCTGCGCTCCCGAACTGGGCCAGCGTTGCATCATCGTCGAGCAGGTCGGTCAGGCCCTGTCCGTATTGCGCCGCCGAGTCGAGAAGCCGCGTGATTGTGCTCTTTCCAATCCCCCGCGGCGGCGTGTTGATAATCCGAAGCAAACTCATGTCATCTGCCGGGTTGGTCATCACGCGCAGGTACGCGAGCAGGTCTTTCACCTCGGCGCGATCGTAGAAGCGCATCCCACCGACGATGCGGTAGCCGATGTTGGCGCTTCGGAGCGACTCCTCGATCACTCGTGACTGTGCGTGCGTTCGATAGAAGACCGCGACGTCCGATAGCCGATGGCCTTGAGACGAAAGCTCCCGGATGCCCCGAAGCACCAGCCGCGCCTCGTCGCGCTCGTCCATCGTGCGGACGACCAGAATCGCGTCGCCCTCGGGATTGTCCGTCCAGAGCTCTTTGGGCTCGCGGTCGGTGTTACGTGCGATCACCGCATTGGCGGCGCGCAGGATGCGCTGCGTCGAGCGATAGTTCTGCTCGAGCTTGACCAGCGTCGCGTCCGGAAAAGACGCTCTGAAATCGAGAATGTTTCGGCGATCGGCGCCGCGCCAGCGGTAGATGCTCTGATCATCGTCACCGACCACGCAGAGATTGCGGTGCTCTTCCGAAAGCAAGCGCACGAGCCGGAACTGCGCGTGATTGGTGTCCTGAAACTCGTCGACGAGAACGTGCGAGAACCGGCCGACCACCGCGTCGCGGAAGGACTCGTCCGATTCGAGGGCGCGTACGGTGCGGTAGATCAAATCGCCAAAATCGAGCGCGTTGGCCAATCGAAGCCGCTCTTCGTAGGTCGTGTACACACGGCGAACGACCTCTGACCAAGCGTCGGGGGTTTCGATCTCGTCGGGCCCCTGGACCTCTTGCTTCGCGCGGTTGATGCGGCCCGCCATCGCCTTGGGCTGATACCGCTTCTCGTCGAGGCCCAGATCTCGAAGGACGCGCTTGACCAGCGCCTGTTGCTCCTGGTCATCGTAGATCGTGAAATCCTTGCTGACGCCTGAGCTCTCTCCGTGTCGCCGAAGCAGCCGGGCGCAGGTCGCGTGAAACGTGCCAACTTGAACCGCCTCGCCCTGCTCTCCGAGCAGCCTTAAAAGCCGCTCACGCATTTCGCCCGCGGCCTTATTGGTAAAGGTGACCGCGAGGATCCGCCAGGGCGCCACGTCGTGCGCGGCAATGAGTTGGGCTACTCGAAACGTGATGACGCGGGTCTTGCCGCTTCCGGCGCCCGCAAAGACCACGAGCGGCCCCCCCTCGTGAATGACTGCCTCGCGCTGACGGGAATTCAGAGAGCTGAGGTCCAGCACCTGGTGAACCTAGCTGCCTGCCTCCGGAAAACCAGCTAAAAACCGGGATTCCAAGGATGCTTCGGGGTCGAAAGCTGGCCTTCCCATCGTTTTGCGCGTAGAGATCCACGGTAGGTCGCGACGGCGACTAACCCCTTGAAAACGTCGAGGATCTTGGGTGAATCAACCGCTGTCCAATGCGTCCAAAACCAAGGAGGCCTCAACTGGTTCCTCCGCAAAGGGCGATCATGACCTGGTACAACGGGTACAAGCAGGAGATACAGCGGCTTTTCGAACGCTTTTCGACAAGTATCATCGCCGCGCGTTCGCCGTGGCCATGGGTGTCGTCAAGAACGAGGATGACGCTTTGGATGCCGTTCAAGAGGCGTTCGTCAAGGTCCACAAGAACATCCACAAGTTTCAAGGGAGCTCGAGCTTCTACACTTGGCTCTATCGCATCGTCATGAATGTCTCCATCGACCACGTCAGGCGCACGAGCAGGAGAAAGAACCTGGATTTCGACGAGCGCGCACTGCACGAGGAGAGTGAGGTCGCAGGGGACGGCGCGCTGGTGCCTAGTGTCACCAACGCCAACCCTGGCAAGGCAGCGCTGCGCCGCGAGCTCGGCGGTGCGATCCAAGCTGCCCTGCAGGAGTTGCCCGAGCACCATCGGGCGGTAATCATCCTTCGGGAGATCGAGGGTATGAGCTACGAGGAGATGGCTGAAGCGCTAGAGGTTCCCAAAGGCACCGTCATGAGCCGTTTGTTTCACGCTAGAAAGAAGATGCAGGCCTCGCTTGCGCCTTATCTTGCCGGGGAGGCCGTTCCCGAGGACTAGTCATGGAGAGCGCAAAGACAGAGGACGAGAAGCTTCAGATGTTCTTCGACGGAGAGCTTGCTCCGGAGGAGGCGGCCGCGGTGCGCCGTAGCCTCCAAGCCTCGCCCGAAGGTGCCGCCCAGCTGCGCGAATGGGAGCAGCTCCGCGTTGCCATGAGAAGCGTTTCGGCGGATTGGGCGGGGCAGATCGACTCTGATGCGCTCTTTGCTCGGATCGAAGCCGACCTCAGCGCGCCGGTCATCCCGATCGATCGGCCGGCGCGCACGCCTGCCTTCCGCGAGGTTCCTGGCGGCCGCGAGCGCCGTGTCTGGGGCGCTGCGGCGATTGGATTTGCCGCCGCCGCGGCGATCTTCTTGGTGGTAATCGCCTCGCCGACGGGCGACCCTCAGGGAGGAGCTCCGGCCGTCGCGCGTGGGTCGGAGGTGCTCGAAGTCGATTTCGGGGCCAACACCGGGACGATCTTCGAGGTCGAGGGTGGCGCAGGGCAATCTTTGGCCGTGGTTTGGATCGATGACGAAGAGGTAGGGCTCCCATGACGCTCATTCGACACTTGCTGCTGATTGCGGTGCTGTTCGGCGCTTCGACTGCTTTTGCCCAGGGCAGCTCCTTGGCGAGGTCGGACCGAGCTGCGACCATCTCCAACGTGCCCGCCGAAGTGCTGGTCGTCCTGGCCAAAGAAGAGCCAGGCGAAATCGACCCGCAACTAAAGAAGCTGACCGCGCTGCGGAGGCCCCCGTTCAATTCCTTCCGCTCGATGCAGATTTTGTCGCGACCCAAGCTGACCCTCACGCCCGGCAAAGACGCGCTTGTTTCGTTGCCGAACGGCAGAAGGGTGAAACTCACGCTGCTCCGGGTCATGCCCGATGGACGCTACAAGGTGAAAGCCGCGATCAACCGGCCCGACAAGTCAGACTATCTGCCGCTCTTGCAGGTCGTGGCCTCCGCCGGCGATCCATTTTTCGTCGCAGGGCAGACCTACAAGGGCGGGACGCTGGTCGTTGGCGTCATCGTCGACCCGAAGAAGACCACGCAATAGGTGCGCGCGGACGATCCAGACCTGATTGAGGTCGAGGGACCTCCGCTACTCGAACGACCGGCGGACTTGGTCATCGAAGCGCTGTCGCAAGTCGTCACAGCCGAGCGCCTCCAGCGAATCTCCGACGTCGTTCGGGCTCGTACCGACGACCTGGTTCTGGTGCTCGATCGGATTTCCGATCCGCACAACTCGAGCGCGGTACTGCGAAGCGCAGATGCGTTCGGCCTTCAGACGGTCCATGTGATCGTCGGCGAGCATGGGTTCAAGGCGTCCAGAGGCATTTCGAAGGGCACGCAGCGCTGGCTCGACGTCATCCGATACCAAAGCGCCGAAGCGTGTGCGCGACGTCTGAAGCGCGACGGCTATTCGATCTACGTCGCAGCCACGAGAGGCGACACCCAGTTGGAGGACCTGCGCGCAATGGAGCGATTGGCAGTGGTGTTTGGAAACGAGCACCGCGGGGTGTCCCAAGAGATGCAAGCACTTGCCGATGGGACGTTCTCGATCCCGATGCGAGGTTTCGTCGAGAGCCTCAACATCTCGGTCGCAGCCGCGATCGCGATGCAGACACTTGCTCGAGACGGCCGACGAGGTCTTCCCGCGGCTCGAAAACGGGAGCTCGAGGCGAGATTCCTAATGAATTCCGTCAAGAACGCGGACCAAGTCATCGAGGAATTTCGCAGGAATGATTGAGCAGCCCCGACTGTCGTGAATTAGGGGACAAGGCGCCACGCAGGGGATGCTATAGGCGCCGGCGGATCAGATGGCAGGCAAGAAAACCCAAAAGAAGAAGCGGAAGGGGACCACGCGCAAGAAGCGTCGAACGAGCAATCTTTCGCTCTTGCCCAAACTGATTGGCGCAGCGCTGATCGTTGGCGCGCTTCTGGTGTTGGGCGCCTACGCGTACTTCAGCCGCGATCTGCCATCGGTGAGCTCCTTGCGTGACTACACGCCGCCACAGACTACGCGGGTATACGACCGCAACAAGAAGCTGATTGGCGAGATCTTCGCCGAGCGCAGGACCGTGATTCCGATGTCACAGGTTCCGCGGAATGTGGTCCTCTCGGTCCTGGCCGCCGAGGACGCCGATTTCTACGAGCACGAGGGGCTCGACTACCGGGGCATGCTGCGAGCGATCGGGCGGGACATCCTCGCGGGTCGCGCCGCGCAGGGTGGAAGCACCATCACCCAACAGGTGGTCAAGCTGATGCTTTTGACCCCGGAGCGAACGCTGCAGCGAAAGATCCGAGAGCTGATCTTGGCCCGGCGACTCGAGAGCGAGCTTACGAAGGACGAGATCCTCCACCTCTACCTCAATCACGTGAATTTCGGACATGGCCGCTACGGAATCCAGGTGGCCGCGCAATACTACTTTGCGAAGAACGCGCGCGATCTGACCTTGGCGGAGGCGGCGATGCTGGCCGGCATTCCTCAGGCGCCAGCGCGTCTCTCGCCGCGCGGAAACCCCGAGGCGGCGAAGCGACGCCAAGGGTACGTGCTCTCGCAGTTGCAGGCGAAGCGCGAGGTTTATTGGCCTGACCTGAGCGAAGCGGCGATCGCGGCCGCCCGCGAAGAGAAAGTGGAGCCGGTGCCCCTGGCCGAGGGGTCGGGCAGCGCGCCGGAGGTCTTGACCATCGCCAAGCGTGCACTCCGCTCGGCTGTCGGAGACGAAGCACTCGGCAAGGGCGGCTATGAGGTCCACACCACGATCGACCTTGCACTCCAAAAAAGGGCCCGGGAGGCGCTCCAACGAGGGCTTCGCGCGGTCGATGAACGGCAAGGCTATCTGGGGCCATTTCGCCGCACGAAACGAAGGCGCGGGCCCAAAGCAACCAAGGCAACTGACTCCCTGCGAATGGGACGAACGTATGTCGCGCGAGTGACGGGAACCGACGACGACGACGAGAAAGTTCTGCTCGATGTCGCCGGCCATCCGGCGGTGCTGCGCATGCGCGATGCCGCCCGATCCAACCCCGAGCGCCGTCCTGCGGCAGCGTTCGTGAAGAAGAACGACCTCTTGCCTGTCTCGATTACGCAGTTCGGAGCGGACGAGGCCCCAGCGATCACACGTCTCGAGCGCGGACCCGAAGGCGCCGTCGTGGTCATCGAACCCCGGTCGCGGGCAGTGTTGGTATTGGTCGGAAGCTTCGCAGCAGTTAGCGGCTTCAATCGCGCGACCCAGGCCATTCGCCAGCCTGGCAGTACATTCAAGCCGATTGTATACGCGAGGGCGATACAGTCGCGTCGATTCACGGCGGCGTCATTGGTGGTGGACGCGCCTGCCGTGTACGACGAATGGAAGCCCCGCAACTACGAGCAATGGAACTACCAAGGCGCCGTTCGCCTGCGAGAGGCGCTCGCCCGGTCGATCAACATGGTCGCGATTCGAGTGGTGGAAGAGCTCGGGGTTCAAGACGTGGCACAGTTCGCGCGGCAAGTCGGAATCACGACCAAGCTCGAAGAAGACATGGCGTTGGCACTAGGGGCGAGCGGCGTGAGGCCGATCGAGCTTGCAAATGCCTACGCGACGTTCGCGGCGGGCGGGCGCTGGGCGCCAACGCGAATCGTGAGCAGAATCGTGGCTCCAGGAGGAGCGCAGCTGCCCATAGCGGCCAACGAGCCCGCGCGCGACGTCATGTCTCCGGACGAAGCGTATGTCATGACCAGCATGCTTCGAAGCGTCGTCACCGAGGGTACGGGCGCGCGCGCGCAGCGCCTCGAGCGCGCCGTGGTCGGCAAGACCGGCACGAGCAACGAGGCGCGCGACGCCTGGTTCGTGGGGTACTCGCCCTCGATTGTCGCCGGAGTCTGGGTGGGCTTCGACGACCAACGATCGCTAGGGAAGCGAGAGACGGGCACCAGAACCGCGCTACCGATCTGGATCGACGTCATGGCCGCGGCAGATCAGACGCCGAAGGAGACCAACTTCGCCATGCCGAGCGGCGTGATCAGGGCTCGGATTGACCCGGCGTCCGGCCTGTTGGCCTACGACGGACAAGAAGACTCGTTCGAAGAGGTTTTCCTTTTGGGCACGGCACCCACGGATGTGGCTAGGTCCCCGGATGTAGCCGACCCGAATCTGTTCCTCATGGAGCAGTTTGACGAAGAAGGCGAGAGCGGTTCAACGGAGTCCCCGCGACCAGCTCGTGAAGATCGAGTTCTCGGTGGCGTAGCGCCACCATGAACAGTTTCGGCGCCCGCATCGTCATTCTCTTCGCGCTGGCGGCAAGCTTCCCTGTCGCGCTGACGGGATTGGTATGGTTGGGCGTTTCTCAATGGGGCGCGGCAGAGGCGTCGACGGAAGCCGAGATGGCCCGAGTACAGCTGCGCGAGCTCGATGCGCAGCGGACTGCTGCGGTTCAGCGTCTTTGCCGTGACGATCTGGCGGTCGACACCCTGCTCGACGAACGGGGACGGGAGGCGCCCCCGGGGCTCGACTACGACCGACTGTTTCGAGGCTCGATGGATGCAGCCGGGCTTCAGGCACTGTGGGTGCTCGACTCGCTGAGCGGCGAAGTCCTTGCAACCGGCCATCGCGACCGCATCCTCGGCAACGAAGGCGCTGAGCTGACGCGCCAGGTGAGAAGCGCGGGGGAGCGCCCGTTTGTTTTGCTGCTTGGGAGTCAAGAACATCAACGATTCTTGGTGAACGCCTGCTCGATTGCGCGCGGGGGAGCTCGACTGACCCTCGTCGCGGGTCATCGTTTTTCGGAGCTTCGGAGCCTCGATCCTCGGCAGCTCGTGATCACGGGACAAGCCGGGAGAGGAGACGAGCTGGTCGCGGAGCTGATGGACGCGGAGGGCGTGACGCAAACTGTCCTCGTCTGGCGCTCTAAGATCGACCGACGGGGCCCCCCGCTTCTATTGTGGATCGCCTGCGTTGCAGCGTTGGCGCTTGGACTTGCACTTGTTTTTGGTGGCTACCTCAATCGTTGGCTGCGGTCATCGATCGACGAGCTGACCGAGGCGGCGACGCGGGTCGGTCGGGGCGACCTCGACACCACCCTGCGTGATGGCGCGGGCGGAGCGTTTCCTGCGACGGCGACGGCGTTCAACCGGATGACTCGCGACCTCAGGGACGCGCGCGAACAGCTTCGGCAGACAGAACGGATCGCGGCGTGGCAGGAGATTGCGAAGAGCCTCGCCCACGAGATCAAAAACCCGCTTTCGCCGATTCGGCTTTCGGTCGAGACTTTACGGAAGGCGCGCGAACGATCTTCCGCGGACTTCGATGCGATGTTTGACGAGTCGACCAAGACGATTCTCCAAGAGGTCGAGCGGCTGCGAGTCATCGTCGACGAGTTCAGTCGATTCGCACGACTGCCGGCTCCAAAGCTCACGAATACCGATCTCCGCGAAATCATCGCCCAGGCGGCATCCCTCCATGCCAAGGGCGAGGTAGCTCTCAGTACGGCCCTTCCTCAAGGGCCGCTGATGGCGTTGGTCGACGCGGATCAAATCACGCAGGTGCTACACAACCTGCTCCAGAACGCGCAACACGCTGCGATCGAGGCTCACCCCGACGGGGGCGGCGCGGTGCGAGTGGGACTCGAGCAGAGTGCTGCCACTTTGTACATTCGGGTGGAGGACAACGGCGCAGGGATCTCTGCCGATCAGACGCAAGCGATCTTCGAGCCGTACTACACCCGCAGGGAAGGCGGCACTGGGCTCGGTCTGGCGATCACGCACAGAATCGTGACCGAGCACGGTGGTCGCATCGACGTCGAGTCGAAGCCGGGGCGAACGGTGTTTACGGTGGTGCTGCCGAGCGGGTAGCGCTGGGGCTGGGGCCTGCTGTTTGGGGGCGGAGTGTTGGAATGGGTGGGTGGTTTGGTTTAATTACACCGCCCGCCCACCCCCACCCGTAATCCTCCCTGGCGCGGCGGGCGCTGCGCTTCGCCTTGCCGGCGCTTCGCGCCGGGCTTCGCCCTGCGGGCTCGCGCTGCCGCGGGTGTTGGGAGGGGGGAGTGTTGGGTAGGTTGGGTGGCACGGCTTGATTACACCGCCCCGCCCACCCCCACCCG
>Ga0224508_10000286_pt1 | contig 52189 bp, 76 predicted proteins | sample SF_Jan12_sed_USG_4_FD_170157 | JGI IMG/M metagenome (GOLD analysis project Ga0224508, IMG submission 170157) | Sediment microbial communities from San Francisco Bay, California, United States - SF_Jan12_sed_USGS_21 | ecosystem: Environmental > Aquatic > Marine > Sediment | place: USA... | reverse complement strand
CCACTGCCGACGCCGAATTCGCCGCCTGGGCCACCGCCGGGGCCGCCTGGGCCACCACCACCGCCGCCAGGGCCGCCGGGGCCGCCTTGGCCGCCAGGGCCGCCTGGGCCACCGCCGGGGCCGCCGGGGCCGCCTGGGCCGCCGGGGCCGCCGAGGCCACCACCAGCGCCGCCTTGGCCGCCAGGGCCGCCAGGGCCGCCTTGGCCGCCAGGGCCGCCTGGGCCACCGCCAGGGCCGCCGGGGCCGCCGGGGCCGCCTGGGCCGCCGCCGGGGCCGCCGGGGCCGCCGCCGGGATCGCCGAGCGCGAATGGCAAACAAAGCGCCTAATTCAATATCTGACAGGGCAAGTTGATCTTGATGAAATTCGTTGCAAAGTCATAGAGCAGGGGAAAGCGATTGAGAGCAAGTAGTCCATCAATAATATTGACCGTGGCGATCCAAGTTGCTACGTCCTTGCACCAACCCGACAAAGGAAAAGAGACCAATGAATCCCGAATTTCAATGGTGGTTCGACAAGCTTAATGGCAAAAGCCCGCAGGTAGACGAGACTGTTCAGAGCGGATTCTACCGCGGACGGATGAAGAAGGATGGCCCTCTGTTGCCCATCGCGACCTGGATAGATTCATCGAGTGGCCAACGTGTTTGCCTATTGGGTTTCAGCGCTGAAAGCGGGCGCAAGCCCGAGGCGTATTCGCTCTCTGGTGATGCCCTGGCGCGTCGTTGGACCTTCTTTTGTGAGAGCCCAGTTGCGTACAACATCTATGAGCACGTTGTGACAACCGGGGCTTCTTGGCCCGATGAAGCAGCCTATGAGAAGCCCGCAGCCATGATCGGTGACAACAAGCCCCCGGAAGGTCTCGAGCTGCTCAAGGAGAACCTGAGCGCCTTGATTGAGGCTGTCCGCAGTCATCTCAAGACACCAGAGGAAAAGCAGGACGCTACCTGGGCGGACAAGGTCGGCAACTATGTGGGGGAGATTCGGGCGGCCAAGAAGGGCTTGGAAGACGCGTACAAAGAGGAGAAGGCTCCCCACCTGAAGGCCGGCCGCGCTGTCGATAATGCCTACAAGCCGGTGATCAAGATCGCTGACGACTGGAACGGCAAGGTGAAAGCTGCGCTCACCAAATGGAACGCCGCTGAGGAGGCTAGGGCTCAGGCGGAGATGGTCAAGCAGGTCGAGGAGGTCCAGGCAGGGAAGCGGGATATTTCCGAGGTCAGCATTCCTGAAACTCCCGTGAACGTCGGCGGCAAGAAGCGGGGCGGCAACCGCAGTGCCGTGTCCTTCCAGGTCGTGAGGCGGGCCAAGGTCACCAACTACAAGAAGGCTCTCGATCACTGGTCAAAAGACGACAAGATTGTTGCGGAAGTTGAGCGGCTGTGCAACAATGCTGCGAAGGCTGGGGTTGAAGGTCCGGGCTGGGAAGTCGTCGAAACCAAAGAAGCGAAGTAACCATTTCAGATTAGAGGAGATTGCGCAGACATGACGAAGATAGAACAAAGCGCACCGGCTTCATTGCCGACAGAGCAGCCGGAGAGCCGTTCGTTGATCCGCTCGATGGCTGATCAGTACGGCATGAACCCAGTGGCATTCAAACGCACGATTGAGCGGACCATAATGAGTCCGGATGCGACGCAAGAGGAGCTGGCGGCCTTCTTGATGGTGGCCGACAAGTACAATCTCAACCCGATCACACGAGAGATTTATGCCTTCCCAAAGAAGGGTGGAGGCGTACAGCCGATCGTCGGTATTGATGGCTGGATGAACTTAATGAACTCGCATCCTGCCATGGATGGCATTCATTTCGATGATGTGTTTGACGGCGGCAACATCGTGTCGGTCACATGCACGGTCTATCGTAAGGACCGCAGCCGGCCGACGGTGATTACAGAGTATCTCAACGAATGCCAACGTGGCACAGATCCCTGGAAGAAGTGGCCGACGCGCATGCTTCGGCACAAAGCGGCCATTCAATGTGCGCGGTATGCTTTTGGCTTCTCCGGCATCATGGAGCCTGACGAATACGAACGCGGGGATCTGGGTGGTATTGAGGATGCAATTCCGCTTACCGTTCTTCCCAAGACTCCGCCGTCGCCGTTTGATGAGCCAACGGACTCGGAGGCAACGCCCGAGCAGGCGGCACCCAGCGAGGACATCGTTGACGTCGATGTTCAAGAGGTCGACCAAAGTGGTCCGGGCCCCATTCCTAAGTGTTTGGACCGTCGAGAGAAAGGCAGCAAGCATGAGGGAAAACAGGAAGACAGTCAGCCAGAAAAGATGGTGGAAAAAACACCGGCGGGCGATCCGGCCGGCGTCGAGGTCGTATTTGAGGCGAGTGGAGATGATGGGCCTCCCATTGCGGACGAAACGCCGAAAGAACAGACGAAGGGTGTTGAGGATATTGCTCCTGGCTGCGTATCAGAAACTCCAGGCCCAGGAGAATCTGGGTTCGACCTGGAGCTCTATCGAGAAGAGATAGAGAACCGCCTGATGGCCTGCGTCACACTTGAGGACCATGACGAAATCATGGACCAGGTACGCGAAGAGCTTTATCCGCATGTGCCCGACGCGACCGAGCGGGTCTTCGATCATTTGGATGACGCGAATCGCAAGCGCATCAAGTTGGAACTGGAGGACTAGTCGTGTCTCGGGTCGTTTACTCGGTTTATCTGGGCAAGGGCAAATTTGAGGTCCGTGCACCGAACTACATCCGGGATCTGGATGACACCTATAGGGTAGGCGCCCACGTCAAGCTGACCACAACGCAGCCGCGATCACACAAGCAGCTGAATTATTTTTTCGCGTGGCTCCGGGAAGTATTCGATAACCTCCCAGAGGATTGCCCGGTGCATGTCAGGGACGCAGAACATTTTAGGGCGTGGCTACTCTACAAGACCGGCCACGCCCATGTTTGGTCATTTGATCGGTCGGCAGTCACCAAAGAGACTGTCTCTATTCTCCGCAGGATGTCGTCGAAGCACTTGTTTTTCGAGGCAACCGAAAGCTTGGTGTTCGTCTATGAGCCAGAATCGATTGCCATGGCGACCATGACCAAAGAAGCATTCACGAAGTTCTTCAATGAGGCCAAGGAACTCGCGGAGATTTTGATACCTGGCCTGGATCACAAGGCGCTCGAGGCGCGTGCAAGGGAAGGACAAGATTGATGGACAAGAAAACATACTACGCACTGCAGGAATCCATCTCGCACTGGGAGAGCAATGTTGCTGCAGCATCGCCGTTGGAGGCGTCCTGCGATAGCGACGATTGCGCTTTGTGCAGGATGTTCGTGATTCCGAATGATCACTGTTTCGGCTGCCCTGTGGCGGAGGCTACTAAGGTCGATGACTGCCAAAATACGCCATTCTATGACGCGCGGCATGTTTTGTTCTTTTGGTTGGGCCGCTCTGTGTTTGGCGAGGGCAGAGGGCGTCAGTTGTTTCGGGACGCCGCGCAGAAGGAGGTGGACTTCTTGCGGGCATTGGTGCCTGCGGGTGGACCAGATGACGAAGACACCGGCCGTGTGGTCGATACGATCAGTTTGGAGAAGTGACATGGGCGAGATGATTGAGAAGATGGCAATTGCCGCGTGGCAATCTCAGCATGGTCCATGGGAATTTCTTTCGGATCAAGGTAAGGAATCCATACGCATCGAAATGCGCGCTGCCCTTGAGGCTATGCGTGAGCCTACACCAGATATGCATGTTGCGGGCGTTAGGGCTCGGCTGAATATAAGTTTAGGCGAGTGCAAGGCCTTAGTGTGTTGGCAAGCCATAATAGACGCCGCCCTTGCTGAAGGAGAATGAATGATGGGTGAGTATGCTGAAATGATGTTGGACGGGACGTGTTGCTCACAATGTGGTGAATTTCTCGACGCGAACACTGGGTATCCGACACTGTGCGGCGGGTGCGAAAGCGTGCTTGACGCTTTTCAAATCGAGCTCCATCCGCGCCGTGGTGAGATCGGCTTGAGAGACCACAGGCGGGCCATGAGGCACTAAAACAAGGAGATTGATCATGGCTATTTTCAGGCCATCTCACGAACGGATTTTTCTGGCTGCGTTGACGGGCGTTCTATCGAATCCAGGGCGTGCAAGCATCACGCCGAAACAGGCCGTAAAGTTTGCTCGAAGATGTGTCTTGATGTGCCATGATCCAGGCTCGAAAATACCGCGATATTTGCCGAAAGGACAATGAGGATGCCCCATGTTCCCGACCATCAAAAACGGATCAATCCTACGCTCGGCGATTGGTTGGACGCTCTCTTGCTTGTTGTTTGCTGTTCGAGTTGTGGCCTTCCTCTTCAACATCGACGAAACGTGCAATGGAACCACTCGCCGCCCCTGGCTGATCGTTTTGGTGCCCAATGGATCGGCATCCACACGAATGATCCTCGTTACATCACATTCGAGCACGCGGACTGTCATCAGGCTCTGAGCGGCCATGAGCACACCAATCGGTCGAAGGCGAAGCGCAACAAGACGAAGCATGAGGCCCACCAGGAGCGGATGCGGGCCTTCCCGCTCCCCACTGTCGATCGCACAAGAGCAAAGTACATCTGGCCGTCTCGGCCTTTTCAGAAGAGGAAAGATGATGGAAGAAAAAAATCCCGGTGATCGCTTCATTCTGAAGGACAACCGCGGCATGCGTGCCCTTGGATTTTGGCTCAAGGAGCGCAAATACAACGCCTATTCTGAAGGGCACACGGACAAGAACGGCAACCTGATGATTGGGTTGTCGTGGGAATATAGGCCTGATGAAGACTGGTCCAAGTGGGAAAAGCGTGGACTACTTGTCGTCGTCGACCCTGATTATCTGTCCCAGGCGGCGGACATGGTCAAAGAGTTTTGCCAGGGAGGGGCCCCGTGATGTCGCCGAATGAGACAATCAAGATTGATCTATATCTCCATTGGGAAACCGATGGCGCCTTTATCGTAAGCGATAGTGACGGCAAAGACGGTGCTATATGGTTGCCACGTTGCAAGCATGTTGATATAGGTGATCGCATTGGCCCCAAGATCTACGAGTTCAAAATAGCGGCCTGGCTGGCCATGAAAGAAGGACTGATTTGATGCGAGCTCCTGTTTACTTTGGACACATTTTGATCGGCCACTGCGATCTCCCTGACCCGACCGATGCGGCTAATTCGTTCGGGCAGTGGACCGATTGGGCGAGCGCCAAGCCTTATCTCAACTGGATCCGGACATGGACCAATGAAGATGGCACTGGAAGGGTCATGATATCCAATCGGTCCATGATAGAGATGCTCGATGGTTATGAGCCGGCAGGAGAAAACGATGACTGATCCATGGGTCAGCGTTAAGAGCGGCATGATGCTATTGAGTGAAATCCAGTCTGCTCAATCAGAGGATACCTAGGCTATGGACAAATCCGCACTAGAAGTATTGCTTGAGAGGCTGGAGAAGGCGGAAGGGCCGGATCGGGAGATTGATTTTGACCTCCATATTCTGGAATGTGAAAGCTCCTGTTGGGCGGACGTTGAAGTGCAAGTCGAACGAGCAAAAAGAAACGGTGTTGTGCCCTACACCGCCTCCCTAGACGCCTCTATAGCTCTGGTGGAGAGGATCGAGCCGAAATGGGAATATATTTTAAACTGGCGTGGCTGGGCATCTAGAGGACGTGCTTTTGCATCTGTTAATGAGGCCAGTGCAATTGATCGAAGCATTGCTTATCATGATACATCAGTTATCATCGCCCTTCTCACAGCTATGGTTAAAGCGCTAATAGCGGAGGAAAAAAACCGTGCCGATCACCCGTAATGAGTATAAGAAAATCACTCAGAAACAAGCGATCGGCAAAGCGGTGGTTACTGTGGAGCCTATGCGGAATGCGCATGCCGAGGTGGCGGTTGGAACTCGCGGAATCATAGTTGGGAAATTCAACGGTTACGAGATCAAGACAGGGCCATGTCCTCATTGTGGCGTACAGCTCTATTTGAGAGGTATTCCGGCATCATTCCTTGAGTTTGTCCCGAAACTTCCTTGACAGATCACGCTGATTTTGGCTCAATGCGCCGGTTACCGCAGCGGCAGCTTGTCCCGACACTCATTGCCTTCCGTTGAGTTCGTATGGGGCAAACGACAGCAGGCTGGCGATGTCGTCCGAATGGATCTCGGTTTTCGAGGTTGTCATCCTGCTAAAGCAGGGCGGGGCGCCCTCGTGGTAACCACACAAGGGCGCCCCTTTGATGGACTGGTGCAGGGAGGGAACACCGCCCATCAATCTTTAATTGCACCGTATCGAAACCCCCTACACTCCGCAAGCGCCACAATTCATCACACTTAACGCAACATTCTTGTTGACTGATTTGGATCGCGCACCATATAGTGCGGTGATGATGGCCGTGGTCATTTGAGTGGAATGGAGGGATTTTATGAGCGAACGCCGAATGATCAGTCTTGCAGATGCCATGACCGCGCAAGTGCTCCAGGCACGAGTTCAAACGTTCTCCGATGGCGAGCGCGTGATCACGGTTGAGCACTTGTGGTGCTATCAGGGGAAGCCCGAGCGTGTTTGGGGCGATGGATTCAAGTACAAGATGGACGAGGAGCCATTCGAATTATTCTGGGCAGAGGAATGCGCGCCATGATCTTCATCCCATTCATGCGAGGCGCCACCTCTTACGAGGGCCAGATTGGCCACATCTGCTGGAGTATTCCGTATTGGCGCTATTTCGTCCTTGGATGCTGGCCTAATGTCTATTGGGAGCCTGATGATGATTGACATGATGACGCTGGAAGAGATCGAAGAACTGACAGCGGAATGCAGCTTTCTCATACATGGCAAGTGCACAACGCGGCGATGTTTGATTGCTGGTGGTTGGGATGGTGAAACCGTTCCGATAACAGCAGAGCCGCGCTGTGCGTATAGAACCGCCGTCAGCCTCGCCGTCACCCGGATACCGGAGCTTGAAGCTGAGCGAGATGAAGCCTTAGAGGGTAAGCGTAATTTTGCCCAAGGCGTAAAGGTCGCCCGTAAGCGCATCGCCGAGCTTGAGGCGGAGGCGGCAGCAGGAGGACGACGGCACGCGCGGCTGCGCTCAGGCATCCCCGATGTGGAGCCTCACGAGTTCTCGGCATTCGGTACAACTGGCATGTGCTGGAAATGTGGACTGGATGAAGGTGGCCAACCCCATGCAGTCTTTCGGCGGCAGCAGGAGGGCGGCTGATGGCCTGGTATTTTGATATGGTGCAGTTTGCAGCCGACGTCAGACAGAGCGATATACCAACGTCACGTATTGAAAAAGTCTTCGCGCCCGACCCTATATATCTGTCGCAACTCACAACTGGCCGTCGCGTGCTGGGAGCCGGAGAGCTGGCGCACGTCTGCAACGAGTTCGGCCTGGCACCGGCGGATTACTACAAGGAGCGGTTGTGAACATCAAATGGTAGGGATTCGCGAGAACCGAGAGACTGAACTGACGCGCTGGATGCTACGGATTGCCCTCTGCGCCCTGGTGCTCCTTGCCTATTGGTTCGGCCACGAACGCGGCGAGCGCGCCGGGATCGAGCATGGCAGGCAAGCCTGCATGCACATCATGAAAAACGCACGATGAGAGACGTCAGTTGAGATTGGCCTATGAAGTGAATGGAAAGATGATTAAGGCTCTCTATCGTGTGACAAAAATTGAGGTGGTGTTCTGATGGTGGAACCAGTCATCATAGGTGATTGCACGCTCTATCAAGGCGATTGTCTTGAGATCATGCCTACGCTCGGCAAGGTGGATGCTGTGGTGACAGATCCGCCCTATGGGATAGGTGAAGCTGCAGGAAAAGCAAAAACAAGAACCAGCGGACTTACAAGCAAAAAGAGAAACCCAGATCGTTATCGGCGTGATTATGGAAGCCAACAGTGGGACAACAAGACGGCAGATGATGAGATTGCCTTCGCCATTAGCGTTGCACAAAATAGCATTGTTTTTGGTGGAAACTATTATGATCTTCCGCCAACTAGCTGTTGGCTAATTTGGGATAAATTAAACGGTGAGACTGATTTTGCTGATTGTGAAATGGCTTGGACTAATTTGCCGAAGGCTGTTCGTCGTATCAAATTTTTATGGAATGGTTGCATGCGTCGTGAACGTAGTATTAAACGACAGCATCCAACACAAAAGCCAATCGGTGTAATGAAATGGTGCATTGAGCATTTGCCTGCAAATGCCAACACGATTTTAGATCCCTTCATGGGCAGCGGCACAACAGGCGTTGCGTGCGTCAAGCTCGGTCGAAAATTCATCGGGATAGAATTAGACCCCGAGTATTTTGACATAGCCTGCAAGCGCATAGAGCAAGCCTATACTCAGCCTGACATGTTCGTAGAAGCTAAGCGGCCAAAGCCAATCCAAGAGGATTTGGATCTATGATGTGCCCAGACTGCCAAGGCGAAGGCAAGGTATGGAGCTTCAAAAAGCTAATCACTTGTCGTCATTGCAACGGCACCGGTGTGTGTCCTTTCAGTAAACCTGAAACTACGGGAGCCCTCAAGAAATGACAAAGGGCAGAATTCAGGAATTGATCACGATCATAAAAAACGGCATCGAGCAGGATGGCCGGGACTTCATCGATGACCTCGATTGGTCAGATCTGGTTGACAGTGGTGTGCTCACCGAGGCGGAGCTTGACTGGTGCCAGACGTATTTCGACCTGGCGGTGACCGTGGTCATTACTGTCGCGCAGTGATCAGATCAGACCGATAATGCGTGAAACCACGAGCACAACAATGGCACCGAAAACAGATGACGGGATGTATTCCATGTGCTTGTGCAGGCTCCATTTAGGTTTCTGCCATGGCCACCCAAGCCTGAAGTCCCAGTCTTTGATGTGACAGTTCCATTGGAGCTTTTCTCGGTTGAACAGCCATAGAGCAGGGATGACGACCGCGGGTGCCACCGGATGGACCAAATACGACAGCGCAACGATGATGCCGGCGAGGATCAGGTAAAGGACCAAGTGCCCCAGGTTGTCGAGAGTGAAGATTTCTGAGAGTATTTTCATAGGGCGTTGTAGCCTAAAAAACGGGGAAGACCAATGACGGATATCACGAAGTATGGCGGCCATGTCGCGGAAGATGGTGTGGTTCGAAATACGATCAATTTCATGAATGGCACCAACCTAGTCATGCGGTTTCGGCCGGATGGCAAGGTTGAATTTCCTGCGGTGAGCGGCATGACGCCGTTGAAGCAAGCTCAGGGCTCTTGGGACGTGCTCATGAACATCGCTCGGGCTCACAATCATGCCGCCGCAAACATCGAACAGATCCGGGCAAACTACGAATCAGCAACAGATTTGCTTGCTGGGGTGACCAACCGTTGCGCGGAAATGCGTGATCTCCTGGAGGGCGCAGTAAAGCTCCTCGATGCCATTGAGGCTGGCGAATATGCAATGTGGCGCGAGACGGAGCAGGGCCAGCGGATCCAGGATTATTTGGCGTGAAGAAGGGGTCTCATATGACTGTTTCGTATTGGGGGCTGCCATGGGATCAGCGGGATCTCGAAGGCTGGTTTCTGGTGACATGCCATCACAGAATGCTCCGGAATAAAGCGGGTCAATTTGTTCGCCATCTTCATGTGATCATGGCCAGAGACAAGCACTCGATCGAGGTGCTTGAGGAATCAGACACGCATGCTTGGCGCAAGGTGATTAAGCGCGCCCAGGTGCTTAACAAGGATCGTTGACATGACCTGTCCCGACAAACCCATCACCGCTGCAGACGTCAAGAAATTCACGATGAACGCCCGGTTTTTCGGCGACATGGACGATGGCGGCTATGTCCAGTCGTATGTATGCAACGAGCATCCTGCTCTCGAGAAGATGGTATATCGCGAAACTCGTCACGTGAACGAAGTGGTCACCTATGGCGTGGATGGCGAGGAAGTGCCCCGTGATCTCAACGCGATCGCACAAGCTTTGAACAACTATTATTTCCCGACAAAAGGAGCCTGACACATGTCGTCCCTCAACAAAGTTCAGCTGATTGGTAACCTCGGTGCGGATCCAGAGATCAGGCATACCAATGATGGCCGGCCGATTGCGAATTTCTCGATCGCCACAAGCGATCAGTGGAAGGACAAGAGCACTGGTGAGAAACGCGAGCGCACTGAATGGCATCGCTGCGTGTGCTTCAACGAGGCGCTCTCGAAGATCATTGAGCGGTATGTTGGGAAAGGCGACAAGATCTATGTTGAGGGACAGCTGCAGACCCGCAAATGGGAGGACCAAGACGGCGTGACCCGATATTCGACGGAGGTCGTGCTGCAAGGCTTCGACTGCAAAATGGTGATGCTCGGCAACGCAGGCGGCGGGCGCCGCGATAGCGCCGAGGATCGGGGCATGGACGCAGGCCGTGCTGCGGGGCGTTCTAGTGGGATGGATCTGTCGCTTGAGCCGGATGACGAAATACCGTTTTAGCACAAAGGGACAGGGCAAGAACGCCGGAAATAGGTGTCTAGCTCCTGATCTCGATAGTGTTAAGCAAAGAGGTTGCAATGTACCAATCACACAAAAGCGCTGAGCAAGCTGGCTATAAGCGGGGGCAAGCCGATCTGCTCAAGGAACTTGTTGAATGGACAAAACGACAATCAGATGACGAGTGGGTTGCATTGGCCGCAGAAGCCGTGAGAACGGCGGCACATCAATTCGCTGCCGAAAAGGGCATCGAAATCAATACGAAATCAAAATGAAATCTATTGATGACATGGCAGCGCAGTTTGATGCTTGGTACGCTTAACGAATTAGAAACCTTTTGTCGGTAGCGTGTGAGTAAGCAGTTCAGGAACCGTTCCTGAACTGATCCCAACGGAGGATGTCTTATGAACGCGATCCAAACTTTTGCGAAGATGATCACATGGACCCTGATTGCCGCCGGCGTTGTGCTGATTTTTTTCGGTCTCGCCACGATCATGGCCGAGCTGGATGTCAAGAGGGCGCTGAGTGTCCACTTCAAATCTGGCGATGTGGTCTACTACTATTCGGACGGCGAGCGCCGCGCGCTGACGAGGCGCATTGACGAGGTAACCAGAGTCCATGTTGACACTCCGAGATGCCGGGCTCGCATAGAATGTGAGGTTTGAAATGGAATGTGACCCAAACATCTGGCGTGACATTGCGTTAATGATCGCCGGCGCAGCAGGTGGTTTGACTATAGCGCATTTGGTTTTGTTGATCATCGCGAGGATCTGATGTGGCCCCGCCGTTTCTGCAGGTACTGCAAAGGATCTGGCTTGTGTTCTGAGTGCAATGGCTTAGGACAGACATCTTACGTGCACATAAGCTCGGAAGATGAGGAAATTCGGAGGGATATGGAATGCAAGTCCTGCAGAGGTGATGGATATTGTTTCCCCTGTTCCAGGCGCAGGGACGGGGGCTTAATGGCCACGGCAAAGGTGGTCGTATTCAAACCAAAGGGAACGAAGTGATGACCGGTAATCTCAAGGATCTTGGATCGATAGTTCGGCAGACATGCGATCTGTGTGAGCAGGCGGGGTATTCTAAGATGGAGCTCGCCGAGGTGCTGCACAAAGTGGCCTATGAGCGAACCGCTAAGTTCTCACAGGGCGGAGGAAGCTATCGATACACATTTGATGAGCGCGGTCATGCATTCCCTGAAGTTGTATCTGGAAACGTTGATACTCCGATCGGGGCGGATCTTAAGTTCTATGGCTCAGATCAGCCAAATTTCGATCCGAACTATGTGCCGCCGCGAATGAAAAAGGCACCTGTTGAGCGAACGGTATGGCCGGGGTCAGATGCCGCGCGCGCAGAGTTCAAGAAAGCTTGTGATGCGGTCAAGATGCATGAGAATGATCGTTATAGGCTTTGGGTGGATACCGGGCCATTCTTCGTTGATCTGACTAAGATTGATGTAGATAGTTTGTTTGAAGACTGTGCCAGAAAAGATATGGGCCCCTTGTGGCTTGGGGCATCGCTTTTTCAGCGGCAGGCCAATCTGGAAGCTTTAATTTCTCGGTTGTCAGATCTGGTTTTGACGCTGGTCGGCTTGGGATTGCCGACCCAAGATCAGCTTAATATTATCCGGTCATTCATCGTTCCCGCTGACTCGATCTGACAGAGAGAGGTTCCCGACATGCCTTTTTTCCGTAAAAAGCCAATCACGATTGAAGCGTTTCAGGTTCCTGCAGAGGGTGACTTTTGTTCCGATGCTATGGTCGCATTCCTTATTGATGAAGACATAACGGCAGAGCCGGACGGAAGCTTGGGGGTACATACGCTTGAAGGCCTCATGTTGGCCAAGCCTGGCGACTGGATTATCCGCGGTATCGCAGGCGAATTCTATCCCTGCAAGAATGAGATTTTTCACAACACCTATGAGCCGGCCAAAGAGCCGTTCACAGGGTATGCCGCCTATATCCCACAAGATGAGACGTCTCAGATTGAGGTGATGAAGGAGGCGTTGATGGCCGTCCAATGGACGGCACGGGCGCCAGGATGGTGCCCACTTTGCGATGGCACGCCTTCGACCGATCACAAAGATGATTGTTTGATCGGCAAGGCTCTGTCATACCCCGGCCCCAGTGGGTTAACTCGAAAGGATTGAGATGATGAAACTTCTTGCAATTGTAATTTTTGCCATGGGCTTGCTGGCAATGCCGCTTGCCCTGGTCGATGGGGTGTCGCTGATTAGCCACGCATATGCTACCGGTGGTCACGGCGGCGGCGATGGAGGCGAAGGCGACGGCGGTGAGGGCGATGGAGGCGAAGGGGACGGCGGTGAGGGACCCAGTGGGACTGGCGCAGTCGGCGGCGGTGAAGGCCCGGGCGCTGATTGCCAGCCGTATCATTGCGGCAACATCACTGGCCAGACTGGCAACCGCCGGCCGCAGAGCAGCATTTCTGAGAAGTTCGGCCTGCCGTTTTAGGCCGATCTGACGTGGTTGATGTGAATTGACAGGCGGGCATGCTAATCTGATGTCCGCCTGTTTTCATTTTGAGCGAGGATACACATGAAACGGTCAACTTCTCTTTGCTATCTGCTCGCTGACATCATTGTTGATTCAACAACCTTTGGCATGGACCGCATAACGCAACCGTGTGGCGGCTCGCCCGCATGCGTTGCCGGTCACTTGGCCGAGCTCGTTGGATATGAGTACGACGGTGAGGTCGGTATTTTTGGGATCGAATGTGAGACAGATAGGGCGGAAAAACACATTGCCCTCATGGAAGAGCATCTTGGCATGAGTGCTGATGATGCGAGGGCGGTCTTCTTCGGGCAGTGGACGCCTAAGCGCGTTACTGAAATCACGGCTGCCGAGGCCGCGGCCGTTCTACGCGACTATGCGCGCACCGGCGAGGTGCCTGTTTATGAACGGTACACCGACGAGTTCTAAAATAACGCTTGCAAATTTTGGGTGAGTCAATATAGTTGCGTTATTGACGATCCTCCCTACTAGAGTACTTGCCCCGGTCCCGAAAGGCACCGGGGTTCTTTTTGAGGGCTTGGTCTATGATGCTATGCACTGCACTTCTCTGCGCTGTCACCGTGGTTGGCGCTCAGTGTCAGAAAGAAACGGCGATCGTGTCTTACAGTTTCATCGCGTCTGGCATTCCGGCCTGCACGTGGCAAGCGTCGAACTTCACCGCAAATTACATCTACGGGCAGCGCAGGGAAGATCGTCCAAAGCATCTGGCCACGACCTGGATGAAAATCACATACCGCCACATCCAACGTGGCAACTGAGGAGGCACCATGCTTTATTTTGTCCTGACTGTTCACAGTGTAATCGTGCTGGTTGCCGGCCCGCTCAACATGCCAATCTCCCATTGCGTCAAAATTGGCAAACAGTCTATGATTGCCCAGGACAATTGGTTCATCGCGAATCCTGAGTGGCGCAACATCATGCCTCGAGCCAAAGGCTATTGCGTCAAGCGAGGCATGAGGCCACAAGAGCGGCGTTTGTTCATTGGTCCGGAGACTGATGTGGAGAAGAATCCGTGAGCATGGTTGGCGTGCATCAGCTCATAAAAGGGTATTGGGGTTTCTATTCTAGCCATTTGCCAGGCGATCCCTGCAGTCGTGATGACTGCAAGGGCAAATATGCTCCTTGGCATGCAGACACCGAGCGTGTCATATGCACTCGCTGTAAACGGACATCCCTACGTGCATGTGAGCACACGATGGAGAAGCTCCCTGCTCCATGGCAGCCACGATGATTGTTGAATAAATCTCATCGCTGTTGCGCTGAACAACATTTTGGATTAGTTCTGATCCATCCGCTGGAGGCGAAAAGCGCCAGACTGCCCCATGTGGGATGTGACGGAGAAACAAGGCTTGCGGGGCCGCCTTCGTCATCTGTTCGGATTAACAAGTGCCCCGCTACCAAGCGTCAGTGTGTTGGACAGCTCGACGATTTCAACCGTCTAAGGCCGGGTTCGACTCCCGGGTGGCGCCCCACTCTACGAGGCTAACGATGTTCTGAATGCATACGTGATCCCCCGGTCCAATCCTTGTGACCCCGTACTTCAACGCACAAGGAAATCGGACCATGAAGACGACCTACCTCAAAGTCAAAAACAAGCATCTCGCGGCTGAGGCCGCAATCATCAGACATGAAGAGCGCAAGGCCCGCGCACGACAGCGTGCGGTCTTTGACGACCACTGGAAGCTTCGCCAGGAGCTCGCCAGGCACCGCCGCATGGTTGTGCGCCCGGCTCGCCGGCATGCGCACCTCGCCGCTTGCTTCCTGCGTGGTACGCCCTATAAGCTGGTTGAGGCCAAATGCCACGAAACGCCTGACTGGCATGAAGTGCAACGCATGGCTCTCAAATATGGGAGCGATGACAAGGAGGCGATCGAGAAACGCTTCGGAGAATGGAGCAACACGAAATTGATAAACGTCGATTAGGGCTTGCAAACATTGTTGATGTTGCTATATTGGGAGGGTCAGACCAATAATAGCATCGTGCCAGTCACAGCAATGGAGAGATCAATGAGAATTCTGGCGGAATGACGTAAGCTCGTCAGCGATTTAGTGCAACAATCGCAGCTGTGGCCGGAGGACCTGAATTGCACTCAAGCCCTCCCCAAAGCGGCAGCAGCCGGAGATCAGCGCCCGGCCCGCCAGAATACTACAAAGAGGCAGCTATGAAATCTGACATACGCGGAACAGACATTTTCCTTGGCGTGCTTCTAGGTTTCTTTGTTGCCTTCATTTGGTGGGTGATCTGATGTGCATTTGGCTCAACGCCGCGCAATACGGCAACGCCATCGTCCCGCAAGTCGCAGCGGAATTCGTGAGTGCGTTCATGGAAACCCAGGGTGAGGTTGATTGTACTTGAGAGAATAGCACCGTGGGCTTACGTGCGGAGAGGGATGGAAAGTCCCTTAGACCTTGCATCGACTGCAGAGCCCGTCCAGACTTGTCCCCTGGGCGGGCTTTGTGTTAGTTCGAAGACTGCTAAGGCGAGACGCTGAAGCCAGACGGGAAGTCTGAACACCAAGGACTGTTGAACGATGGCAACGAAAGTCGACAAACGAACACTGCCAGGCCAAAAAAAGCAGGGGAAACCTGCAACCAGCCGAAAGCGCACAGAAGCTCAGATCAAAAACGGTATTGCAGCCTATGAGCTATGGCTCGATGGCTACACCATGCGCGAGATTGCTGCGAAGCAAGGCGTCGCCGTTGGTACGGCACATGCGCGGGTGCAATGGGGCCGCAAGGACATGGTCCGTGCCCCAGTCGAGGAGCTCGTAGACAAGCACATCGATCGGTGCGAACGGCTCATCAAGGTGCATATGGCCAAAGCGATGGACGGCGAGGCCGGTCACACGGATACCGTTATCAAGCTCCAGGCGCAGATTGACAGCTATCATGACATTGGTCGGTCGAAGCCTGGCGTGACGAAGACAACCTTCAAGACGGATGGCGCTTCTGTAGTCGTCAAATCTGTCACCCGAACGATTGTGAAGCCTGACATCTCGCCTGCGGCGTAATGCGTCCAGGGATAGGCCACAACAAGCCCAGTGTCACGAAGGCGACCTTTGTGAAGACCATAGGAGACTTAGACATGAACATCTATTGGACCCGTCTGAAATCTGTAGAGGCTTACCAAATCCCTTTGGCAAGTCAAAATGAGTCAATGCTATTCCCTGCATCGTTCGTTAAGCGCCTGGCAGAGATTGACGCTGCAATTGATCACGTTCCAACTTCAGGGCATTTTGGTGTGTATTCCAGCGATGGCGTAAATACGGCGATTTCCGGCGACTGGATGGTTTGGGATGAGGGCAATCATCTGTCTGTGCTATCAGATGATGATTTCACAAGGAAATTTCTCCCGGATCGAGAAGATGCTGTTGCCGCATGAGAGGCGGCATAGGCCACAATCGCCCGCCGGCGGAGATCGATCTCGATATCGCCACACCGGAGGTCTTTGAGCCTCTGTTGGGCAATCACCGCTATAAGGGCGCTTTCGGTGGTCGCGGATCCGGCAAGTCACATTTCTTCGCTGAGCTTCTTGTCGAGCAGGCCATCATGCGTCCTGGGCTCCGTGCGGTGTGCATACGTGAGATCCAGAAGACACTTGCCGATTCGGTCTATGCGTTGATCGTGGATAAGATTAAGGCGCTCGGTGTTGAGCCTCTATTCGATATCCAACGCGATCGCATCAACACGCCTGGCGGTGGCGTGATCATCTTCCGCGGCATGCAGAACAGCACAGCTGAACAGATAAAGTCGCTGGAAGGCTTCCACATCGCCTATGTCGAGGAAGCGCAGACGCTGTCTACGGCTTCACTCAGGCAGCTTCGCCCGACCATCCGCCGTGATCCAACTCCTGAAGATCCCTACGTGTCAGAGATTTGGTTCGCATGGAATCCTCGGTTTGCTACGGATCCGGTCGACGACTTCCTGCGCGGTCCGGTGCTTCCGCCTGATGCGATTGTGGTGAACGCCAACTTTTCGGACAATCCGTTTTTCCCGAACTCCCTGAAGCTTGAGATGGAATTTGATCAGAGGCGTGATCGTGAGCTCTATGAGCACGTCTGGCTGGGAGAATATGAGAAGCACAGCGAATCCCGGGTTTTCACCAATTGGAAGGTCCAGGAATTTGAGGCGCCCGAGGACACCATTTTCTATTTCGGCGCAGATTGGGGGTTCGCTGCTGATCCTACGGTTCTGGTGCGAATCTTTATCGTGGGCCGCACCATTTTCATCGACCATGAAGCGTACGCGGTCGGGTGCGAGATCGATCACACGCCATACTTGTTTGCGGGCCTCCGCGATGCAGACATTCGGAAGCTGAATGGCCAGGCCTACCGATCCTTGAGTGTTGACCAGCGCAAATGGCAGGGGGTGCCGAAGTGTCGTGAGTTTCAGATCAGGTCGGACAGTGCTAGGCCGGAGACCATCTCGTATATGCAGAAGCACGGATTCCCGAAAATCGTGCCTGCAATCAAAGGGGCCGGCTCGGTCGAGGAAGGAGTAAAGTTTTTGCAGGGCTTCGATATTGTGATAAACCCCAGGTGTGTACACACGATTGGCGAGTTCCGGCATTACTCGTACAAAATCGATCCCCACACAGAAGTTCCGACGTCGGTGCTGGCGGACAAGAAAAACCACGTGATTGATTCCGCGCGGTATGCTCTTGAGGAAGTGAGACGGAAAACTACAGTCTTTAGATCGAGGAAGCTTCCAATATGACCACCACACCTGTCGCTGAACGGTCGAAGCCTCAGAAGGAACATATACCTGCGCTTCAGCTCATCCGATCGTTGATGGGCGGAACGGCAGTGATGCGAGAGCAGGGTCAGAAGTACCTGCCAAAAGACCGCGAAGAGGAGAGCTCGGATTACGGTGTTCGGCTGTCGATGTCATTTCTCTTTCCCGCATATAAGAAGACCGTGTTCGATCTGGCGGACAAGGTTTTCGCGAAAGAGCTGGTCTTGGGAGATGACGTCGCTGTTGAGATCCGTGGTGAAACAAACAGTTCCGGTGAGGTGACCACGGTCGGATGGCAAGAAGACATCGACATGCTCGGGCGCAACCTGAACAATTTCGCCCATGATCTCCTGGTCGACGGACTGCAGGCTGGCATCAATTATGTGTATGTCGACATGCCCAAGCCCAAGGAGAATGCAACGCTCGCGGATGAGCAGGCACCGGGTTTTCGACCGTTCCTGACGCATCTCAGATATGAGCATGTGTTGGGCTGGAAAACAGGGCGCCGTGGCGATGTCTTGGTCTTGACGCAAATCCGTTTCATGGAGGTCGTCACAGAGCCTGATCCGGAGAACGAGTTTCAGGATCTCGAAATCGAACAGATCCGGGTGATCGATCGTGACGAGCTTGACAACATCTCCTGGCGCGTTTTCCGCAAGAAGACTGGCCAGAACATGGCCGCGGAATATGTCTTGTTCGAAGAGGGCATTTTTCCCGATATGATCAGCGCGATTCCTGTCGTGCCGATCTATTACCGTCACACAGGGTATTTCACAGGCAAGCCACCTCTCAATGATCTTGCCAGTCTGAATGTTCAGCATTGGCAATCGGCTTCGGATCAATCGAACATCCTTCATGTGGCTCGCGTGCCATTTCTTTTCGGTTCGGGGTTCCCTGCTGATGAGAGTGGCAACTTGACAGTGGCGGTGACCCGGTACACGACTGTGAGCGACCCTGCATCCACACTGCAATGGGTTGAGCACAAGGGCACCGCGATTGAGGCTGGTGATCGGGACTTGCAGAATATCGAGCAGCGGATGGCCATGTTGGGGCTCCAGATGCTTATGCCCAAGAACAATGGCCGGACGGCCACTGCCGACATGCTGGATGCTGTCAAGCAGCTTACAGCCCTTGGGATGATCGCTGACAGTCTTAAGGACGGCCTCGAGGAAGTGCTTGGTGTCATGATGACGTTTGTCGGCCAGGATGAAAGCGCCGGCGGCACGATCACGCTGAACAAGGACTTCGGTGTCAATCTGTCGACGGCTGACATGGCGACGATTATCCAGATGGCCAATGCCGGCATGATCACGAAGGAGACCGCTCTGCGCGAAGCTCAACGCCGCCAGGTCATCTCCACAGACATCGATGCTGAGGCAGAGCTTGAGGCGGTTGATGAGGAGCGAGAGAATGAAGATCCTCTGGGTCTCATGGGAAGCGGAGACAATGACGACAATCCGGATGATGACGAGGGATCAAGGGGAACGGACCTGTCGGCCATGATGGCAGGCATTCAAAGGATCATGGGTCGCAGAGGAGCAGGCGCGAACTAGGCCTGAACAAGGTGGTATATGACACCCGAAGAACTGGAAATTCTCGGTGAATTTATCGGGAAGACATTACTCGACGCACGAGAGGAAGCTCAGACCGCCCCAATCGAGCCGTCACGAGTGGACGTCCAGGTTGCGGCTCCCATCGTCGAAAACCAAGTTGATATGGCCAGCGTTGCTGAGGCGTTGGGCAAATTCGACACAGAGGCGCTCGTAGAGGCAATCAATAGGGTCTCCGGTGAGCCGGTGGACTTGAAGGGTGTTGAGCATGCCGTCGACTCCTTGGCCACGCATATTGCGGGTCAGACAGATAGTTTGGTGAGCATGCAAACAGCTGGCCTGCAGGCGGTGCAAGCAAACAGTGAGGCCATTCTGGCGCTCCAGGAACGGTTCATGATGGCCTTGGGCAGTCTAGCGGACGGGATAAGCAGCCGAATGCAGGGTATTGAGTTGGCCCAACGGCAGCTCATGGAGATGTCATTCGCCGATCGGGAGATTATCGTTGACGACAACGGTGAGGCTGTGGGAATTAGGATAGTCCAACCCGAAATGAACTGAGGTCCCTATGACTCCCGACGAAGCAATCCAATTTCTTGATGCAGTCGCCTCGGCTGCAAGGTTGACAAGAGAGGATCATATCCTTGCGCAAAAGGCGATCGTGATGCTTGGCGAAATGATCGAACGCTCAAAAGAGACCAAACCTGCTCCGAAGAAACGCGCGCCGCGTGCGGAAAAGAAGGCATAGCGGAATCCATTTTTGGCTGATATGGTCCGGAAATCAGCTTAGGCCCGACCTCGTTAAGTTGGTAATTTAAACCTTAACGAGCAAACAGGGCCTTTTTTGCTAAATCAAACAGCAGCCAGTCAGACAGGGAATGCGGCAATACATCATCGGAGGGGGCGAATGTCTCCAAACATGGTTGTCGTCCTGTTCTGTGTTTTGCTCATAGGGTTTGTCGTTGGCCTGGTTATGGCCGCAACTCTTTGGAGACAGCACATGGCGAACGTTAAGACAGTTCTTGCGACTGATGTCACCATCACGGCAGCATCGCTCAACCTGCAGGCCGGCGTGGAAGCCGATTTGCTGGTATGCCCAGAGATCGATAATGGCTCGGGCACGGTTTTTGACAGCATCAAGATCGATATCAGCTATAGCGACCTGCAGCCTTCCGGGGTTCTCGGTTCCTTTTTCATTGGCTGCATGCTCGAGACCAAAGACGAGAATAATGTTTGGCAGTTCACGCCACTTACTCAGTTCTCGGCTGTCAGGAAATCCGATCAGCCATTGTCACGAGTGCTGATCATGCAGCCAAATATTGACACCTTCAACCTGGGCGTCGATGACAGCTTGTATCCGCTTGACCGCGAAGTTTGTCGCGTTAGTCGAGTTCAAGGAACGCTTCCGGACGGGGTCATACGGCTGCGGTTCATGATTGTTGATGGAGATCCAACGGGCCCTGCCGGCTTCGATGAAGTGACGATCTCGGCTGAAGCGGAGCGCTACAGTGTTTGAGTGCCCGTATTGTAGCGGCTTGACCGCAAGCGCCAAGGATGCCGGCGGCCGCCGGCGCCCGGACGCTCATGCACTTCGTAAGTGCAATTCCTGCAACGCATATTCAGTTGCTCATTCAAACGGTAGGGTATATCCATTGTCAGAACGTGATGATCCCGACGCGGATGTTGTCAATCGAATTGTGGACTAATGGCCGTCACATCGCAGCTCACCTCTCTTGAGACCTTCGAGTCGTCTCCGATCTACAACAACATTGGGTCCGGCGGCGGTGCCAGTGACAACACCGATGTTTTCATTGAGGGGGCGCAATCTGGCGGCCGCCGCGTTGATAATGCAACCGACAAGGGCTTCATGGCGACAATCACATCGGTTGATTTGTCTGGGGCTGGAGAGCACGTCAAGATCTGGTGTTTTTGTTTCCACTGGTCGGCTGTTACAGGGCTAACCGCGCGCATTCAATCCGGCACCAATGTGTATGACAACCATGAATACGGGTCTGCCAATATTCCCGTTTTGGGTGGTTGGATTCCGCTTTGGGTGGATGTGTCGCGAGCCCCTGATAGCCAAGGATCAAGCGGCAGTGCTAACGAAGCTGCCGTTACAGACATAGGCGCTTATCTTGATATCGGAAATGTCGGTGGCGCCGGTGACAACTGGATTATTGATGAGATCCAACACGGCACCTCTGGCTATCTATGGACCGGCACAGGCGGTGATTTCGGTGATTTTAGGACATTCGAGGGCACCAATGTTGAAGGTGTCCTGATCACGGTATATGGCGCCGATCTGTGCTTTGCCCGTCTGGAGATAGGGGATGGGACAGTGGCGACCGACTTCACTGATTCAGGCTTCTCTATCACGTGGCCGGATCAGCCGTTGGTTTCAACGACATTCCAGGGCCTTTCAATCGACATAACACGTGCCGGCGACGATGTGAATCTGTCGAACGGTGTTCTGGCGTCTGGTGATACCGCGGCAGCCACAAATCGGCCAGATCTGTTAGTCACCACCGACTCGGCGCCAGGCACGCTTGATATGGACGTGATGGTTTGCAACGGGTTGCGCACCATAGAGCTCGGCGAAGGGTGCTCTTTGACAAACTCGGTCGTGCTCAATACCGGTGTCGTGGACGCAACAATTGCCGGTGACGTCGGTGCTGACATGACCGGGACGTCTATCCTGGATAGCACGGTCGCAGCGAACGCCTCGGCGATGATCTGGGACATCAACGAGGACCCGGATGGCAAGCTCGACAATATGACGTTCAACGTCGGCGCGAACGCTCATCACGCAATTGAATTCGGTACAAATTCGCCGCTCACAATGACGGTCCGCGGCATGACAGCGACTGGCTATAATGCCTCAAATGCCCAGAATGACAGCACGTTTCATGTGAAACGCACCAGTGGAACGGTCACCATCAATGTGATCGGCGGCACGGGGAATTTTTCGTATCGGACGGACGGCGCCACGGTGGTCGTGGTCATTGATCCGGTTGATACGGTGGTGACCATTCTTGATGGTCGCGACAACTCTGACTTGCAAAATGCCAGAGTTATTCTTGAGGCCTCCGATGGTACGGGCGATCTTCCCTTCGAAGACAGCGTCACGATTACGTCGGTGACAACTACAGCGACTGTCGCACACACAGCCCACGGTTTGGCGAATGGCAACAAGGTGGTCATTCGTGGCGTGACGAATGGCGTGGACTACAACGGCGTGAAAACGATTTCGAACGTGTCGACAAACGCCTACGATTACACCGTCGACGCGAGCGTGCCCGACACGGCAACAGGAACAATCACATCAACCGGAGTCGTGCTTGAAGGTTTGACGGATGTGAATGGTGAGATTAAAGATACACGGACTTGGACATTGGCGCAGCCTATTACAGGCGTTGCTAGAAAAGCTACGACGACCCCGATATTTGCAGATGCCAACCTGACTGGCACTATCAGCACAACCACTGGCCTGACGATTACTCAGGCGTTAGCATTTGACGAATAGAGGAAATCGACGATGGCTATAACTCCAACTGATGTCAGTGTGGCGGTGAATGGCGACATTCGCTGGACCGGTGGCGCAACTCCAAACTACACGGTGATCGAGCTGCACCGTTTTCTCCAAGATCTCGCGGACGATCAACAGGCTTCCGGTGACGATCTGATCGATATCACGTCGAACACTCCGTCTGTGCGCTCGACCGACGAGATCATCACGCTGAATGCTCCCTACAATATCGACGACACGATGGCCGAGCATTTGTATGCGGGGTCCATCACTCAGGCGGGCGGCGACACTGTCTATTCAGGCCTGCGTGTCCTGGGTGCCGTCAATACCGCGGCAACCCAGCTTATGGTGATCCAAGACGGTGATCTCTATCAGTTCACTACCACGGACACCGCCCCATTCTGGGGCACCCAGGCGGCGGGCGGCTACAACGGCAACGCCGCAGCCGGCGTTCTGATGCGGATCATGGTTAAGACGCGCGAAAATGGCGTCGACTTCGATAACAAGCGTGTCCGTGTCCAGGCGCGGCATTATGTCGGTACGGTTGGCGACACGTTCGACTTCTTCAACGTGCAGCTCGGCACGGGTGAGAGCGTGGCGGCCATCGGTACAACGCCGGATGGACAGAACACGACCGCACAGGCGACCGTGACGGCATACGCTGACGTCTTGAACTCAGGCGGCACGGCCAACGCCCCGACCGGTGGCTACCAGCTCATCGATCTAAACAACGGCAACGGCGCGCAGCCCTATTACTCTCAATGGACATTTGGCGCTCAGGGCGACGGCTTGAAGGCACTGTGGGAATACACCAAGGACCTTACGAGGACCGGCTCAACGAAGACGGTTGACACCATCGTAGGCGAGTTCTTCCTTGGCATTACGCACGAGATTGACTACGACGGACAGACCGTCAATTTCGCCGAGCGAGACGAAATTGGCTGGGGCACGACTATCACATATGACACCTTGGCGAACGGCCCCTTCACTCCGGGAAATGGCGTAACGATCGGTTCCAACGGAGCCTCGGGCAGGGTCATTTTCGACGACGGCACGGCCACACTTGTTGTTGCCCTGGACGACACCAGTATCACGCTCCTCGACAATGACGTGATCACGGAGTTCCCCGGCGTCTCGCAGGTAGCGACGACGACCACGGCGGCAATCAATGTCACGATCGCGGACAACGGCCTGCAGGGTGGCTCCGGTATCGTACTCGCCCTGGACGACGCAGGCGCGACCGGCACGTGCTGGATCCAATTACAATCCGGCGTCGCGCCGAGCGATAATCAGCCGCTATACTCGGTCGATACGCCGACGGCGGATGGCGTTGTCAATCTCACTCCGACAGCTCGAACGGTGCCGAAGATCTTTACCGGCTCCTATACCGGCTCTTATATCGGCGCTTTTGGCATCGGCATCGATCCGAACGATCTGACGGCCAGCGACACGATCCAGGATCTGCTGGCGGCTACGCAGACACCGCCGAACAACGTCACATTCACCGTTACCGGATTAGTCTCCGGCGAGGACTATGTGCTCGTCGGTCCTCGGGCAGCAGGTATTCTGCAGAAGGACCAAGATACGCACACGGCACTTTTGACCGATAATGTCACGACCTCAGTCGTCATGACCACGGCCATCCCGACCGATACGCCCACGAGCGGAACGATTCGGGTTCAAGATGATAACTTGGTGTTCACGCGGCAGCCATATACGAGCTACACAGGGTCGACTTACACGCTGACTGCGGCATATCAAGGTTCCGATGACGCCAACGCGGCGGCACTGACTGATGTGTTCATTTCCTACATCGACAAGCTGGCGACCGGGGCTACTGAGAGCTTCACTTCTGTCTTCCTTGCAACTCGTGACCTGTTTGTCCGAGTTCGTGACGGCGGGGCAACGCCCATCGTGACGTTCGAATCCAATGCGTCGCAGCTCACTTCTACCGGCGGCACGATCGCCGCAATTCGGAACAGCGATGCTTAAAACCCTGGTTTTTGATCCTGAGTTCGATAAGCGTCCGGAGAAGGCGCAAATCGAATACCTCAAGAAGCTCTGCGCGTCACAAAATCACGCGCTGGATTTGATGCAAAAGGAGCGCAATGATTGGCGCGGCAAGGCGATTGTTATGGAGGCCCAATTGAAGAATGCGCAAGTTGGATTTGACCAACAGAAAGACATCCTGCGCAATCTGATCGAAATGGCGAACGGTGACGATCAACAGGCAGCGCAGCGCATCTTTGAACTTGAAGACCGCGTCAAGGCTCTGACCGCAACTGTCGAGACGCTGAATAATGGCGATAAGCATTGACTGGGCGACGAAAGTAATCAGCGTGCCAAAGGCGGATCTCGCCTTAGTGGATATTGGGCCGCCTGAAATCCGGAGCCTCGATACAGATCAATTCCGGAAAGACTTGAACGCACTCCAGGCTGGTGAGATTGGTATGGCGTTTGAAACAACTCACCAGCACACAGCGCCGGTGACGCTCGGTGGCGTGACTTTTGCGCGCCAGATTGAGATTATCAACGGATACACTGTCACCTTCGAGGCCGGTGCATATGCGGTCAATTTGCCGGGCTCAAACAACAACATCTCCGACGTAACCAACCTCAACAGCGTGTCTGTCCGGTCATCGAACTCCGCCGGATTGGCACAAGTTGACATCGCCGCATCAGCAGACGCGGCTGCGGCAGTTTGGGGATTGCTCCTTGACGGAACGTTTGATGCCGGCGAATTGCTCAAGATCATCGCTGCGGCTGCAGCTGGCAAGGCGTCAGGTCTCGAGACGAACACTCCAAAATATCGTGATCTGTCAGACACTAAGGACGTGATTGACGCAGGCACCGACAACTTCGGCAACCGCGACAGCGTCACGCTGAATCCTTAAATGTTTGGTCCAAGCTACTTTGGCGCGACATACTTTGGTCCGCGGTTTTTCCCGCCTGGGTTGCTTGAGGTCGTCGACCAAATTGGCGGCGGCACACGGCGGCCGGGTCGCGGATTCCAACCGATCCTCTCAGGTGATGATCTCACAGCCAAACGCGAGCGCGATCGCAAACGGCGCCTAGCTCTTGGCCGGGTCATCAGGACGGTCAAGAAGGGTGGCGTCGATGCTGTAGACTTCGACTCGATCATTGAGCGAATGGAAGAATTGACGGCTGAAGGCAAGGCGTCCGAAAGGATTGCGCCAGAGCTTGGTCGTCCTTCAGTTCAGGAACCGTTCCTGAACTCACCGCAGGATACGCTTGATCAAAGTCAAGCGTTGGATGATCTAAGGGCAAAACTTCGTTCCCGTCGGCTCCGGATTCTGTTACTCACAAGCGTATGACGACGATCAATGAAGACATTCTCGACCAAATGCTGCGGCATGAGGTTGGCCTGCGTCGTTTCGAGGCGGGCACGATCCGCGAGATCATGGAGCTCTTGCAGCGTATCGATGTCAGGGTGACAGCAGAGCTCGCCAAGCGCGATCCTGGATCCAATAGCTTCACTGACCGACGGCTGCGTTTGCTCTTAAGGGCCATCCGCGGGATCAATGAAGAGGCTTACCGGGCTGTTACGGACAAGCTGCAGGAACAGATGCGGGGCCTGGCTAGTCTCGAGGGCGGGTTTCAGGACGCGATGCTTCGACAGGTTGCCACTACCTTTGACCTTGATGTTGTGACACCGTCGTCCGCCCAGCTATGGGCCGCCGTCCGGGCCAAGCCGTTCCTGGGGCGCGTGCTCCGCCAGTTCGTCGAGGATTTACCCAAGGCAGCATTGCGTGTTTTGGAGTCAGAGATCACCGCGGGGTTCGTTGAGGGCCGGACTACGGATCAGATTATCCGGGATGTAAGAGGAACCGCAGAGCTGGACTTTGAGGACGGCACCCTGCAACAATCACGTCGGTCGACTGCTATGCTTGTCCGAACAGCCCTAAACCACACAGCCAATGAAGCCCGGGCGCAGGTCTATCGGGACAACAAGAACCTTATCAAAGGCGTACAGTGGGTTTCGACGCTTGACGGGCGCACGTCCGCTATCTGCCGGGCTCGGGACGGGATGGTGTTCCCTGTGGATGATGGGCCACGGCCGCCGGCACATCCGAATTGTCGGTCAACTACGGTCCCGGTGCTCAAGTCATGGAAGCAATTAGGGATCAAACTGAAAGAGGCCCCGCCAAGTACGCGAGCTTCTTTAAACGGGCAAGTCCCAGAAAAACAGACCTACCAGCAGTGGCTGAAAAAGCAGTCTGTCGGTTTCCAGGATGACGTCTTAGGCGTCAAGAAGGGCCAGTTGTTCCGCAAGGGTGGGCTCGATCTTACCAAGTTCGTCGATCGCAAGGGTCAGGAGTTTACGCTTGATGAACTGCGTATCCGCGAACGTGACGCATGGAAGAAGGCATTCGGATCTTCGGATTGACCTTGAAAATCCCACATGTAGGCGTTAGGAAAGTAGTAACCGCCAGGGATTGATGATCCCGGCACACTTCGGCTAACGGGATGTTGGCCACCTAATGGGGCGGGATGCTCCAGAGTTGAGCGAGAGGCTTTAACCAAAATGGCGAAACTGCAAGCGAAGATTGACAGACTGGAAGACGTGGCGGAAGCCCTGCGCGAGTTCTACACCAAGCAGGACGACGACACATTTGCCCTGGATCTCGATGGGGCCGAGGACGTGACGGGGCTCAAGACCGCATTGGTCAAAGAGCGCAAGAGCGTCAAGGATCTCAATGCAGAGCTTTCAGGGTTCAAGAAGTTGGGCGAGACGCCCGATGAGATCCAGGCGACCATTGACGCCGCCGAAACGGCCGACGACAAGGGTACGAAAGTCACTGAATCGCGCGAATATATCTTGCTCCAGCAGAAGCTGGATCAGACATTGGCCCAAAACGAGACGTTGGAGGCCGAAGTCAAGAGTGGCCGAACAGCTTCACAGCGTGTCATTCGCAAGAGCGCACTGCAGCAAGCCTTGGTCGAGGCCAAAGCTACATCTACCGGCATGAAACTGCTTACAAACGAGCTGGCCGGACGCATTCAAGTCGAGATCGGCGAAGATGGTTCATCGTCGGTCACAGTGACCCAATCTGATGGCGAGACGCCTATGGTGGGTTCGGGCGCTGATGGTTCTGCGACCGTCGCCGATCTGGTCAAAAGTGTCGGGATGAAGGAATATCCCGAACTGTTCCAGGGCGATGGCAAGGGCGGCAGCGGCAAACCACCTTCTTCCGGGGGATCCGGTGGCGGAGGCGGAAAATCCATGACCCGTTCCGAGTTCGATGCTCTGTCTCCACAAGAGCAGGGGCGACTTGGGGCAGAAATTGCCAAGGGTGATGTTACCGTAACTGCGGACTGATCGATTAATGTCGACGGCCGCACAGATAGAGGTCCATCATGGCCAACACATTGACAAATCTGATCCCGAGTCTCTACGCGGGGCTGCATACAGTCTCTCGCGAGCTTGTGGGATTCATTCCGGCCGTCGCACGTAATTCCACTGCCGAACGAGCGGCTGTGGGTCAAACCATCACATTTCCGATTGCACCCAGCGCCACGACGTCGGATGTCACTCCTGCAATGACCGTGCCGGAGCCGACTGACAAGACGGTGGGCAGCGACACGATCACAATCACCAAGTCCAAGCAGACCAGCTTTGGATTCATTGGTGAGGAACAGCTCGGCCTTAGTCACGGTGCGACTGTCAACGAAGTGCAGGCTCAGCTTTTCGCCGAGGGTCTTCGTGTGCTCGTTAACGAGATGGAAGCCGATATCTCGGGCGACATTTATGTCAATGCATCTCGGGCAACGGGCACGGCAGGTACCACGCCGTTTGCCTCTGGAGTTGCAGATTCGGCGAACATCCGGCAAATCCTGAACGACAACGGTGCGCCATTGACTGATCGGCAGATCGTGATCAACTCCACGTCGGCTGCTGTCTTGGGTGCGAATACCCAGCTGACAAAAGTCAATGAGGCAGGCGACGACTCGTTGCTTCGTCAGGGCATCTTCAACGAGCTGCACAATCTGTCGTTCCGAGAGACTGGCCAAGGTGTCTCGCACACGGCGAGCGGCGCCACAGGGTATCTCGTGAATGATGCCGCGGCGACTGTTGGGCAGACCACGATCCCGATCGACACGGGCTCCGGTACGATTATCGCTGGTGACGTTTTTGTCATCGCTGGCGATACTAACCAGTACGTCGTAACGGGCGGCAACGGCACCACATCGATCGAGATTGCCACGCCTGGTCTGCGGGTTGCGCCGGCTGACAATGCAGCCATCACACTCCGGGCTGACTATCTGGGCGATGTCGCATTCCAGCGTCAGGCATTCCAGTTTGCGACGCGGGCCCCGGCGCTTCCGACGGAAGGCGACGCCGCGGCTGATCGCATGATGTTGGTCGATCCGCGGTCCGGCATGGCCTTCGAGGTTTCGATCTATGTCGGTTACCGGAAGGTTCGCTACGAAGTGGCGGCCGCCTGGGGCTGGAAGGCGATCGATCCGCAGCATATCGCGCTGCTGTTGGGCTAAGATAGTCCTGGATCTCCTGAGTGGAGACGGGGAGGTCTTCGGGCCTCCCCATTCCACCATAATCTCAACAGAAAGGGATATATCCCGATGTCAACGAAATGCCCGACCGTTGCGGTCAAGCATGATGACGGCTACTGCATCATCAACGAATCCGATTTCGACCCCAAGATTCACAAGGAATACACTGGCAAGATTGCCGCACCGAAACCGCCGCCAGAGCCGGCTGTTGCAGATGCTGAAGAAGAGACGCCGGATCTCTCAGCCCTTGAAGTTGCCGGCGCGGGCGATATGGACCCGGTCGAGGAGGCTCGCCTCAATGCCATTGATATCCCGGACGACTGGGATGACATGACATCTGCCTCTCTGCGTAATCTTGCTCGTGACATCACCAAGAACAGCCGTCTGAGCAAGCGCGCAGACTGCATGGAGGCCATTTCAGAAGAGCTTGCGCGCCGCGCCGGCTAACTCAATCGGAAAGGTCGGATCATGGCGCTCACCGTTACGCCCGGGAGCAGCTCGGCAGACAGTTACGGAACTCTAGCCGAGTTCCAGACATACGCAGCATCAATCGCATTCGACCTGACCGGATTTGGCGCCGGTGATGATCAAGAGCAGGAAGTCGCCATGCGCAAAGCGGTTCACTATTTGGACCGCGCGTACATGTCGCGCTGGATAGGCTATCGATCCAGCAAGACACAAGCCCTCGAATGGCCGCGGCGTTCGTTCCGTGACGACGAGACCTTCATTCAAGGCGCGCGCAATGTTGCGTTCTCGGGGTTGGTCGATGGAAGCGGCTTCGATATTGACGATGATGAGATCCCCGATCGTCTCAAGACTGCGCAATTTGAAGCGGCCATTCTCAGCCTTGGCGGAACAGACCTAAACCCGACCGTGACCCGCGGGTCGCTACTGGCTGGTGAGACGGCGAAGGCCGGGCCGGTGTCCGTCACCTCCACGTTCAACAACAGCGCCGGCGACAGCGTCAGATCACGACTGCTAACGGTTGAGGGGCTTCTTGAGGGCCTAAGCAACAGTACGCCTGGCAGCTCCATGGGCGGCGGCCGGGTCTTCCGGGGATGAAGGGTTGCCGATGGTTGCAGCCTGGCCCGCTCCCGATAGAGGTGGTCTTCTGCCCCAACAGGAAAGCTTGGGACCGCCAGATTGCCAAGCGGTTCGGTGATCGGCATGGCTACCCCGGGTCCGACGGACGGTGCACCATCTACACGCGGGGGACCCAGGTTGCATGTGTGGTCACCATCAACGCCAAGCGCAAGAACACGGAAAACTGTGAAGTGATCGCTCTACTGGCCCATGAGGCTATGCACGTATACCAGGAGATCCGCAAGTCCATGGGCGAGGAACAGCCCTCCTGTGAGTTCGAGGCCTACACCATGCAGTGGCTGCTCGGGAGCCTGATCGATGCATTCAGCCGGACAAGGTGGAAATTGACATGACGACGCAATCTGTAGCGGACATCGCGCTAAAGGCGTTCAATGGAGTCGCCGCGAAGATCTCTGGGGTTATCAAGACGTGCACGATCACGCGTGACAGTGTCGTCGGCACTTACAACCCAGCAACTGGCTCGTGGGCATCAGGGCCAAACGCTGTGGATATGACGGGTCAGCTTGTCGAGACTACGGCAAAGGCTGTGGAGGACGTATTTCCCGAGCTCGTCATTGGTCCCTCTGACAAAGTATTCATAATTCGGGGCCTTTCGGAGGCACCAATCGAGACTGATACGCTCACCATCGGCGCAGCGAGCTTGGTGATCAAGGCCGTTGGCGATGTTGTTGGGTCTGGAGATCTGTATTTCGTAGTAGCGGTCTAATGGCCAGCTTGACCTCAACTCAGTTCATCATCGAGCTGGATAAGTTCGCCGATGAGGAAGTGCCGGAGACGGTCCTCGAGATCACTCAGAAGCTCGCTCTTCAAGGCCTTCGCGGCGTGGTGTTGAAGTCTCCCGTCGACACTGGAAGGTTCATGGGGAATTGGACTGTCGCCGCTGAGCGGGTCTCACTGAGCACCACAACAAAGGTTGACAAGACAGGCGGTTCGACAATCAACAAAGGATCAGCGCTGATCTTCCAACTAAAGCCGTATCAAAGGGTGTTCATCTCCAATAATTTGCCGTATGCATTAGTACTAGAATTCGGTGGGCTCAACCGAAGGCCGAATGCCATGGTTGCTTTGACCGCCGCGGAGTTAGAGATACTGTTCGAATGAGCTTCATTCTTGAGCGATCGCTAATTGAGACGCACTTCGCCACACAGTGGGCGATCCTCCGTCCGTCGTGGGACTTCACCAGAGAGGGGCAGGTTGGGTATGATGACCAGAGCTTTATGCCGCCGGTGGGTTCTCAGGGTGTCAATCTGACGATCTTGTCGGGCGATGCTGATCAGATCAGTGTCGGTTCGCCAGGGACCAATGCGGTGAGGCATGCTGGCATTGTCACCGTTGAAATCTATTCCCCCTCAGATGAGGGCTCGGCCACAATCCGCGCAATTGCGGATGACGTCGAGACAGTGTTTATAAATCAGATCCTTACCGACAGCAGCACGACCTGGATCACGATGTTGGTCCCTGGAGTGCTGGCCCGACAGATCATCGAACCATTCTTGGTTTGGACAATGGCAACGCCGTTCCAACGGGATGTTTTCAACGGCTAGGCCCTAACGCGAGGAAAACCTCATGGCACTTACAGACGCCTCAAGTACAAGGTTGGCCTTCGTCGAGGAAGCGACCGAAGGCACGACCCCCGCGACTCCAGCATGGCAGGTTCTTCGCTATGTCTCGGACTCACTCAATATCGGCTTGCAATCCGAGATCTCAAATGAGATTCGGAGCGATCGAAACATCTCCGACATTACAATTGTCGGTGGCAATTACGGCGGTGACGTCGTGGCTGAACTGTCCTACGCCACCTTTGATACGATCTTCGAATCGGTCGTAGGCGGCAAGTGGACGAAAGACCCTTTGAGCACGGCCGCCGGCTATCTCGTCAATGACACTGCGTTGCTTGACGATGCTGAGATTGACGTTGACACCGGATCTGGTGATTTCAAGGTCGGCGACGTTGTTCAGTTCGCGGGTGATAACACGGAATACACCATTCTTGCCGATGCGAATGCACCCGTAACGAACATCACGTTCACGCCAGGCCTCGTCGCTGTGCCGGCTGACAATGCTACGGTTACCGTCGTTGGTGGCCCGACGCTTCTGAACGGCACCTCCAGGACTCCCGTCTCGATGGAGAAGACTTTCACCGATGCGGATGGAACGTCGTATTACCACCGCGGATCCGGCGTCCTCTTTGGCAACATGTCCTTCGAGATCGTTGAGAAGAGCCTCACAGCCATTACTTTTACGGCGTTGGGCCGTGCCGGCACCACGGACAGCGCAATCATTGCTGGCGCGACCTATGTGGCCGCCAACAGCAATCCGGTCCTTGATGCATCAAATGACGTGTCAGGCTTGGCGCTCACAGGTACTGGATTGACCGGAACCCCGATCGTCAAGGGCTTGACGCTGCAGGTGAACGCCAATCTGCGCGAACAGGCTCAGGTGGGTTCCCTCAATCTTGCTGGCATCGGCCTGGGGCGCCTCGAGCCTTCCGGCGAGATCACGATCTACTTTGAGGACAATGAGGAAATCGACGCACTCATTGCTCAAACCGATGTGGCTCTGACGTTCGTCATAGGCAGGACGACACTGGAGAAATACCAGTTCACATTGCCGAAAATGCGTTTCAGCAATCCGCGCATTGATACGCAGGGCATCAACACGGATGTCGTCGTGATCATGGACTGGACTGCGATTTTTGACGCAACGGAGAATGCGTCGATCAAGATCGAGCGACACGTCGCTTAGAAGCTGACCCGATAGAATTCAGCGCTGATAGGGCCGAGGGTGTGTCGGGCACCCTCGGCCTGTTTTCCCGACAGGAGACCCGATATGGCTCTGACGACAGTTGATGGTTTTGCTGGCATCGATGCTGAAGCCCAGAAAAAAGGCATAGAGCTTGAATACAAGACGAGCTTGGGTGACTTTCACATTCGGGCAAAATTCGCGTCAAACGAGAACTCTGAGTTCCAGCAGGCGCTCACGAAACATCTCTCAGATGCCGACGGCAAGGATTTGGCCCAGGAATATGAGGACATCGTTGCCCTCTGGTACGACACAATTGTTGTGGAATGGAGTACCACGGTAACGGTCTCTGGCTCCACGATTAAGTCGACCCGCCAGAATTTCATCGACATGATGAAGCTGCATCCTTTCCGTCCGGTATTCACATCCTTCCGTGAAGACAGTTCGGACTGGCATAAGTTCGAGGCCGACAAGGCCGCGGAGTATGTTGAGGAAGCGGTAAAAAACTAAGTAAGGCCCTATCCTGGGATTTGGACTGGGGCCATCAACTTGATTTTCTCGCTGATGTAGAAGAGCAACTCGGGCATCAGCCACCCGCATTGAAGAACCGGCCCAAGGTCGAAGCGCGGTTTATCTTTTTCTATCAAGCCTATACAAAGCTAAGCGGTTCCCGTAATTATAGCGCTGCTGGCCCTGCTGGAATCCCGATGTCCGAGAAGCTGGCGTTCTGCCAACTGTTCCAAATCCGACGAGATTTGATCCCGGCTCTGATTTCGATTACAGATCGCCTCGATAGGGTCTATCTGGATTACATGGAGCGCAAGCGAAAGCAGGCTGAACGGGATGGTCGAAAAGGTTCTAGCACTAGGCATTGATCCCAGTGGCGCAGAAGCCGGGGCACGCCGTTTCACAAAGTCCGTTGATGGTATCAAGACGTCGACCGCCCAGGCCGTCAACGAGACGCGCAAGTTTGGGAGCGCGACAACCACTGTCTTAGGCAAATCGGTTCGGAATGCGAGCGCAGCTTCACGGGCCTTCGCGGGCTTAGGCAATGCCCTAAACCGCAATCGATTTGCAGTTACGAACACATCGAATCAGTTCGCTGATCTCGCGGTCCAGATCGGTGGCGGTACATCTGCAACGATAGCACTCACACAGCAGCTACCCCAGCTCCTGCTAGGCTTTGGCGCGCTCGGGTCCGTTTTGGGTGCTGTGGCTGCTATCGGTGTCCCTCTGGTAGCGAGTTTCATCGACCTGGGCGAAGAGACGGCTTCCCTCGACGAGAACCTTGACGACCTCGAAAGCGCAACATCGTCGTATGTCAGGGCTGCCAAGGCTGCGAACGCGACAGTAGGTGATCTGCAGAAACAATATGGCGCTGCCTCTGAAGCGGTTCGGGATCTTCTCGGTGTCCAGCAACAGTTGGCGGAGCAGACGGCGCTCGACAGTCTGTCGGATTCGCTGCAGAGCCTCACTGAGTCGTTTGGCAACATCGATGCCGTGGCACTCAGGAGCCTTGGGAACATCGAGCAGCGCTTGAATGATGTGCGTGCCGCAACGCAGTTCGATGCTGAACTCGGTGGTGCCGGCGGTGATTTCTCGGGCCAGGCCCGGAACCTCCAGGATCTTTTGGCGGCAGTGACCGCCATCCAAGCACAGTTCGGCTTGACCAGAGAGGAAGCTGAACGATTTGCATCTTTGCTGGGTAGCCTAGATGCCCGTGGTGACTTTGAGGGCACGCGGGACGCTCTGAGGGCGATGGCATCGCTCATCATCGAATCCGCCGGCGGCGTGGAGAACCTCACCTCTGAGCAGAGAAAGACGCTTGAGGCCATCACCAGGTCTGTCGACGCCATGAACAACCTCAGAGGCGCCACAGACGGGACAGCTGGCTCCCTGGCGAACGCCGCAGGACAAGCTAACGTGCTTGCCAGCGCGATTAGCGCCGCAGCCCGGGCCCAGCAAACGCTACGCGAAACGCAGATTGCCTCACAGTTTGGCCCAGGATCAGTCGCCGGCGCTGGCGTTTTGGCTGGAAGCCGGTTTGATCAAGGCATTACGGGTGAAGCTGGTGATCTGGAACGCCAAGCGATCGCCAAGGCGCGCGAAGAAGTCATTAAGGCCGCTGAGGCTAACCAGCAGCTCAAGAACTCTATTCAGGAGCGTGCCGCCGCCGAGAGAAATGCACAGGCGCAAGCCCAGTCTGCCCAGGGCTTCCAGGAGCAACTTGCCAACCTTCGCCAGAGGATCGAACTACAAAACCGTGAAACGGAGATCCGGAACGCGAACGTTGGTTCACAGGATAAAGCCGCCCGGGCGATCCAACGACTTCGGATTGAGCAGGATCTGCTGACCCAGGCCAAACGGGCTGGCGTTGAGGTCACACCGGAATTGCGGGCCGAAATCTCACAGCTTGCAAATGCCTATGCGACAGGCTCCGAGGCTACGAAGTCATTCGCCGCGGCGCAAAAACAGAGCGTCCAGTCATTTGACGAGATCCGGAATGTCACTAAGGGGTTTATTACGGACCTTCGGGACGGTCTTAGGAATGGCGAGAGTTTCTGGAAGTCGTTTGAGAATGCAGCGCTAAGTGCTCTGGACAAGATCACCGATAAGATCTTGGATGATCTATTGAATGCCATCTTCCAGGTGAACACTGCCGGCTCAAGTGGTGGTGGCGGTCTTCTTGGGGGTCTGTTCGGTGGCGGGAGCGGCGGACTATTCGCCGGGCTGTTTCACAAGGGCGGCGTTGTGGGTGCCGGTGGTGACCGGCGCAGGGTGTCTCCGGCGGCCTTCATCGGTGCGCCGCGGCTCCATGAGGGCTTTGGGCTGCGCTCGGATGAACGGCCGGTAATCCTACAGACTGGCGAAGTAGTGCTGTCTCGCAATGATGTGAGTGCGGCGCGCGCTGGTGCCGCCGCTCGAGGTGGGCAAGGAGCGATTGAAGTAGTTGTGACCGTCGATGACAACGGGGCCCTTCAGGCCTTTGTGCGCGAAGAAAGCACTACACGGGCGGCTACGATCGTTCAGGCAGCGGCACCGCGTATCGTTGCGGACGCCACTGCAGAGACGGGCAACCAGATATCGAACGGAGCTCTTGATGGCTCTATGGCTCGATTTGGCGTGACGCCGCAACCAAGGAGAGTCGGATAATGGTTGCATACCCTACAGATGTTCCGGCGCCCACGCGCGGCGCTTTTGTCGAGAACGCTTTGGGCGGAACCGCCACGGACCCCAATGATATGGGCGTATTCAACTCGCGTAACTTGACCACCAAGATTTTGCGCACCTTCGAATACAGCGTTGAACTCAACGATGCAGAAAGGGCATCGTTGTTGTCATTCTACGATGTGGATGTTCTGCGATCCGGGTCGTTCGACTTCACTCACCCGATCACCGCGGAAGTGATCGTTTGCAGATTTGAGAGCCGGCCGGTGATCAGCAATCAAGGCTATCAATGGCATGTCGGCAAAGTGAAACTTATGGAAGTCTGAGAGGGGGTGAGGCTCGTTCAACCGGATTATGTACCACCATTTACGCCGGATACACCGGTTTTTCAGGTTGGGTGGGTGGGTTGATTTAATGGATATAGACAATGCCAACTGACCAGCAAAACTTTGATATCGCTAACGAAACTATCCTTGATCCAAATCTCCTGTTGATGGAGTTCTGGCAGGAGTTCTCGTCAACGCGCCACAGGGCGGTCAAGAATAACGAAGACGTGATTTATGCTGGCAACACCTATGTGAAGGCCGCGATGAATGTCACGCTGCCGAACTCAGGGGATACCCAGCACAACACATCCGTGACCTTCTCCAACGTTACGCGAGACCTGGGCAAGGCGGCCCTCGCAGCTGTTGGAAAGATCCAATGCCGGTTGATCCAGGTGGATGGGACGGACTTTACCGGGAGTAATCCCCGGACCTACAATACGGCGCTCTGGGACACCGACAACATGATTGTTCTTTCTAAGGTCGACATCAACACGTTGACGATTTCGGGTGATTTGGTGCCTAAGCTTGATCTGTTGCTGCCCTATCCGCTGGTAAAAACCTCAGCTGAATTCTACCCCGGATTGTGGCTCGTATGATTTCCGTAGATGAGCTTCTCGCCAAATTGCCGCTGGTTCCCTATGAGCGATTCGGCCGTGATCTGAGTGGCATGGATTGTTTCGGACTGGTCGAATACTGGCACGAGCATGTCCTCGGCATTCGCATCCGCGATCGCTACACTCAAGAGAGCACGCCGGCTGGGTTCTTTCAGGGTTTCAAGGACCGGCGTGATTGGGTCGAGGTGGAGGCTCCAGAAGACCATGTTGGCGCGGTCATGACGGGCATGATCAATGGCACCATCTACAAATTCGGTCATTGCGGCATGTGCTACAAGGGGCGCGTTTACCAGTTCTCTGATGGCATCGGCTTCAACCATGCGCCAGTGACCGCCAGGAACCTCAGAATTAACGCATTCATGAGGCATCGAGAATGCACAGCAACGTTCTAACTGTTGCGCAGCCGTTTGGTCTCCCGCAAGAGATCCGGATGCCGCTTGGCATGTCGATTTATGACATCGCCAAAAAGGCATTTGGTTCAACTAAGGGTGTTGTGGCTTTCATCAAGAGCCCTGAAGGTGCCCGGCAGCAATGGGAAGTGGTTCCCGATGATATGTGGTCACGGGTGAAACCGCACGGCGAGGGGTGCTTAAAATTCGAGTTCTATCCCACCGGTGGCGACATCACGAATATCTTCCTGATCGCCGCGGCCGTGGTCGTATCGATCGCCGCGCCGTATTTGCTTCCCGCCTTGGGCCCGGCGTTTGCAGTGGGAACGCTCACAAACACTGTCTTGTCGGCCGCCATTGCGATCGGTGTCAATCTGGCGGTCTCGGCCCTTTACTCAGCTCCGGATCTGTCTAGGCCTGCGCAGGAGCCGGACAAAGCTGCTGAGAACGCGTTCACGAACGTTGAAAGCGACAGCAATCTACTCGGTCAGGGCGTGCCGGCGCCCAAGGTTCTTGGGCAGCGGCGAGTAACCTTGCCGGATCTAGCCAAGGCTCACACGTATCTTGAGGGTGGCGTCGATGTGGTCGAGCGGGTCATGGGTGCCACTGGGCACACCTCAATAACTGACATTTGGGTTGACGGTGTTGCTGTTGAGAGCCATGGCGATAATGTGACTCTCGAGATCGTAGATGGCCAAGAACAGGCAGCACAGCAGATACTCATTGATCGGATTACGAACACCAAGAATGTGAGTCAGGCTCTGAGTGAGTTTAGCACTGGCACTGACAACGATATTCTCACCGACCAGGGCACGCCAAGCAATGCTGAGCCACAAGAGATCATTGTATCGCCTGGGTTCGATCCGCTCATGGAACAGATTACGCTCCGCATCAACCTCGAGCCTCTGCTCTATCAGCAAGACGACACAGAGGATGTTCGTCAACCATTCCGCATTTCCATGTGGCCGAAGAGTGACCCGACGAATATCATCAGGTTTCCCGAGTTCCATTTTGTAGGCACGGCAACCACACGACGACCGAAAGATGTTCGGATTCGATGGGATGGCAATTTCGGCAAGGCGACGACAGCCAATGATCTTAATGTCGAGTTCTTCAATGTCATCCCGGAGACAAATGCAACCCTTTCTGATGGGTCGACAGGTCTCCAATGGGAGCCACACCCTTCATTCAGAAGGGGCGGTGGCATCGCCGATCCAAAGAATGTCTCTGCGACGCTGGACAGCATCAACATCAGGCTCAACCAGGGCTCAATCCCGCGGGATGACTATGAAATCTCAGTTGTGCTTGGATTGCCGGTGCGAGACACTCTTTTCAACGCGACGGATTACACCCTTGACACAAAAGATAATGCCGTATTCACGATTGAATCGCTGTTCAAATCTAAGGATTCAGGTAATGGCACCTGGGTGATTCCGACTACTGATGATGGCGTATTCGGTGGGGCCGCGATTAATTGGACCGTTTTGATGGTCGAAAAGTTCCCCGTGGAAACCCCAGGGATAGCTCAAGTCGCAATGCGATTCAGGGGCGTCAATGCCAAGAACATAACTGCGCTCGTTGGCAGTTTCGTCACCAACTACAATCCAGGCACTCAGCTGTGGGACACGGTTGAGATCACCAACAATCCGGCTGCCCACTATCGGCAAGTCCTGCGCGACGCGCAGACTTTTGCCAGAGTGTCAACGGATCTGAACGATGACGCTGAATTTGCTGCCTGGTGGCAAGAATGTGAAGATCGCGGTTATGAGTGCAATTTCGTAGCGACCGGTCAGTCGGTAAACGAAGTTTTGACACATCTGGCAACATCAGGCTTCGCCACCCGACGGTTCGGTGTTGGTTATGGTGTCGGCTATTTCCGCGACAGAACAGCAGACGTCCCGGATATGACCTTTTCGATGAGAGACAGCAAGATCTCTATCGAGAAGTTCTTCGTGGACAATCCAAAAGGCTACCGCGTGGCGTATGATGATGAGGACAATGACTGGAGGCTGACCGAGACATTCATCAACAACCCGTATGGCGGGACCACATTAGAGGGAAACATCGAACGGCAATACCCGGCAATCACGAACAAGACAGCTGTCACGCGGCGAGCGTCGTTCGATATGTTGCAAGAGGCATTGCAAGACAAGGTTTGGCGGATCGAGACAGGGCCCGCAGGCTTCAACAGGCGCCGCGATGACCTCATTGGCGTTGTCACGGATCTGGATACTGATTTCGCGCACGGCTTTTTTGTGCGGGACGTTCCGACGTCAGACACCATCGTTGTCGATCGTGCTGTGCCGGCGGATAATGCTACAGCGCTCAGTGACATCACAGATCTCTTGGCAGCAACGGATTTACTTGGTGCCGGCGGCACTTCTGAAGTGTCAATTCTTACGGCAACCGGGCTCCAGACCTATACGATCGCAGAGGTCAGTGAGAATGTGATTCAGCTTACAACAGACCTGGCCGACACAGATATTGTCGGGACACGAGCAACAGTGTACTCATACAGCGACCTTTTTCGTCGGTGCGTCGTCTTGGATGTCGAACGTAAGGATGAAGAGAAGGCGGTCATTTTCGCTGTTGATGAGGCGCCGGAAATTGTAACAGAGCTGAGGACGATCTTCGGATGACAGCAACTCGCGATATCACACAAACCGGCACCATTGATGGCTCCGATTGGATTCCTGAAGTCGCAGACAGTCTCGAGCAGGCCTTCAAATATGTTGGCGGCATAGCGCAGAATGTCACTGGGACAAATACAGTCGCATTCACTTTGGATGTTGTTGCCGGCCTCTCAGCCATGCCTGACGGTCTCGAGGTTGCAATTAAGATTGGAACCACAAACACGGACGCTGTCACGTTTGAGATCGTCGATGCTGTTGGCGCATCTCTTGGCCTTGGCGTAAAGGCGGTTGTAGACAAGACCGGCACGGCATTGTCCGGCGGGGAACTAGTTGCCAGCACAGTCTATACGCTCAAATTCCTGAGCGGTGCTGACGATCACTGGCGGCTGCAGTCTGAAGTGGATGTGGCAACTGACGAATTCCGTATTCCGAGCATCGTTGAGCGGATCACGGCAAATGAAACGTGGGTCGCCCCGCATGATCTCACGGTGATCATTTGGTGTATCGGCGGCGGTGGCTCTGGTGGTAGCGCGAGTACAGGCAGTGAGGCGCACGGTGGCGGGGCTGGCGGTTGTGCACGTCGGACAGCAAACATGCTATCGGGTGAAGAGCTCGATATTGTGATTGGCGCTGGCGGTGCGGCGGTGTCTGCCAATAACACAGATGGAAATTCGGGTGGGGCCACGACGGTTGATTCGACAAGCCCATCTATCAGCATGTCAGCGTCTGGTGGTGGTGGTGGTGGTCAAACACAGGGCGCCACTAACCCCGGCACTGGCGGAACAGCAAGCGGCGGGCAAGTGAACTACACTGGCAGCGCTGGCGGTGATGCTAGTGCAGGCACAAATGTCGGGGCCGGTGGTGGCGCTGTAAATCTGTTTGGCATTGCGCCGACAGTTCCTGATGTTGTGACGGTTAGTACGGCCGGCGGTGACGCTCAGATTGACGGGATAAGCGTAATTGGTGCTCAGCCCGGAGAGCCTAGTGCCATCGACACCACAACTAATGCAGGCGCATTTTGTGGCGGCGGCGGAGGGAATACTGGTCCCGCACTTGGCTCTGGTGGATTTGGCGGCGGCGGCGGCGGATCAGGTGGATCGGGAGGGGGGGCCAGTGGGGCCGGAGGTTCTGGCGTTGTCATCTTGGCCTATTCCGCAGACGTGGATTCCTAACCCATGGTGAACGGTGATTTCACAGGAAAGATTATCAACACGGGCAACGCTGGCCTGGCGGTTTCACCATTCAAAGCGACAAACTGGACTAATGATACGACAACGCTCGCTGGATTGCAGCCGGCCGCTTATGCCTCGACCGACTGGGCTGATGACGACGACAATGCCAACCCCAATGCCTACGGCTTCAAGACAGAAACGGAAAACTGGTAATGGCTGATCTCAAACCACTTTCCCTATTCAAAGAGCAGACCTTGCCGGGGACGCTTGTTGCGGACTCGATGTATCTCGTCAAGCCGTCTGGTTCAAATGCGGTCAAGGCAGTCGTTACTAACAATGATGGCACCATTGTTGGTTCCACGATCGGCTTTATTCACCAGGGTGCATATTCTCCAGCAACAAATTATGAGGTTGGAGATGCGGTTTTGGATCAGTCATCTACATGGTTATGCAAGGTCGACACCATAGGCAACGATCCGCCGACACTTCCGACCACGTCGAACACGCAATGGCAATTGCTTGCGCAAGCTGGTGAGGATGGTTCAGACGGGACAAGCGGCACCGGTTCTGGCAATGTTTCAGTGACTGGGTCGTTTGGGACTGACAATCGCTTGGTGCGGTCCGACGGAACCGCCCAGCTTGTTCAGGCATCGGGGATCACGATCGATGACAGCGACAACATGTCGGGTGTCAATAATTTCACCAGTGGCGGAATTGATGATAATGCCAGCCAAGAAGTGATTGAGTTTCAGAACAACTCAATAAAACTAACAGGGAGTGCTGGATCTTTTAGTGTTTTTCAGGATGTAGACACCAATTTTTTCACGTTGTCAGGAGGTAATGCCTTCAACGTTGGCTCAAATCTTCAATTATTTGGTGGCGGCCACGCAACTCAAGCCAACGACATTCAGTTACGCAGTAGCACCAGCATCCGGTTGGCCTGGGACAACAGCACTTCAATCTGGAGTTTCCAAAGTAATACCGTTGGTGGTGTCTCAACCCTCGTTTTGAACAACTTGAGGGCACTGAGAACGGATGTCACAAACAGCCTTATTAGCATATCGGGTTCGAATTCCATCACAACCGGCGGCAACGTCCGGCTTTTTGGTTCGGCACACGCCACTCAGGCCAACGATATCGAGCTGAGGGCCGGAACGGCAGTTGAGCTTTGGTGGGATAACAGCGCCGGCACATGGGATTTCAACGGATCTCTTCTCCGTGAAGTGGGCAATGTGTCGATGGGTGGCACGCTGATCAATAGGGCAGTAGACACTGGTTTCTTGACTGTTAGCTCTGGTCTAACTGGCGCTGGCGGGGCTAATCTACTGATGTACGGCGTAAGCCATGCCACACTGCCTGGGAATTGGTATCTACGTGATGGAGCCACGCCGGTGTTAACGTGGGAGGGCAATGGACTTGACTTTGAAAGCCATGACATAATCCAACTTGGTGGCGGAAACGTTACCATCAAATCCGGCACCGGTTCGCCCGAGAGCGCGGTAACGTCTGATCCTGGGTCTCTATGGCTTCGCACGGACGGGACAGCCAACAACACGCTTTACATCAAGCAGTCTGGCACGGGAAATACAGGTTGGCGCCGGGCCACCACCAATGCAGCATAGAAAAACCCGACATGTTCAAAATCACAGATCATAAGCTCGTCCATCATGCAAACAGTAGGCCCGTTTCCTTTGCGAAGACGCCGAACCAGTCGGGCGGTTTTAGGCCAGAGGGGATCGTGGTCCATGACACTGCCGGCCGGCTGAGGCCGGGCAGTTCCGTGTCTTGGATGCAAAATCCGCGGGCCAAAGCATCCGCACATCTAGTGATTGAACGTGATGGTACTGTGGTCCAGATGGTCGATTTCAATCGTCGCGCTTGGCATGCCGGCAAATCGAAGTTCCGGGGCCGCAAAAACGTCAATGCGTTTGCCTTTGGCATTGAGATTGTCAACCCAGGCAAAATGACGCCAAGGGACAACGACACCGTCGGCGTGGCATGGTATGGCGAGAAATTCAATGATCTGGACTACCGCGGCCCCTCCGATCCCGCACAACATGATTTGCAGCGCATGCGCACTGCGGAGCATGGGGATGCAATGTGGATGCATTACACGCCCGAACAGATTGATGCAGTCATTCTGGTGTGCTCCGCCTTGGTCGATGAATACGAATGTGAGTGGATCACGACACATTGGCATATATCGCCCGGACGGAAGGTGGACACCAATCCGCTGTTCCCGCTGGAATCGGTCCGCTCGAGAGTATTCGGGCGCGAAGAGGATGCCGTTACCACAGCGCCAGGACCGAAGGGGCCGGAAGTTAGCTTTGGTGACGCCGAGGTCATCACGGCGACGAATATGCGTAGGTGGCCCTCCTATGCTGACAACATCATTGAAGTCCTTCCTAAACTTTCGCGTGTCGATGTGATACGGTCCGGCCACTTCCCGACAGGCGATTGCCAGGTTTCCGAAAAATGGCATCTTTGCGATACTGGAAAGAACGAAGGATGGGTCAACGCAATGTTGGTCGATCTCGACTGATAGGAGATCCCTATGTTTAATTTTCTTTGGACGGATAAGACCAAGGGTCCGTTGAGCTCCCTTGGCATTGTTGGCCCCGTGACCGGGTTCATCGTGATGGTTGGTGGCTTCTGGTTTGGTGATGGAGTTGTCACCTCTGAGGATGTCACCACGGTCACCAGCAAGATCGATGATATGTTCATTGCTGGTGCGGCGGTGTGCGGCACCCTCACCGCTGTCATTGGCCGTTGGCGCGCGACGAAGATGATCGGCGGCGGCGAGCTCACTTAAGGGAGACCGGGGGCGATAGGGGGCCCAGCGTCGTCATGCACGCTGGGCCCCTTTTCATAAGGAGAAAACCATGTGGGAAATTCTTGGCGGAATTTTCAAGGTCATTGCTGAGGTCTTGGGGCTTGCAAAAGAACGTGAGCGATCAAATCAGATGGAGGGTGCACGCCAGGGTGGGGCCGCTGAAGCCGTGGTCAAAGGTTCCAATGAGGTTGACGCCCTTATCGACAAGGCCAGGACGAACCAGGACAACCTCGATACGAGCGAAGACGCGATCATCAAAGACCCCGACAACAAGGCGAATGACGAATGAGACTCACAATTTTCATCGTTCTGTTCCTGGTAATCTCTGGTTGCGCCCACAAGAAGCCTGTTCCGGCCGCCGTCACAGCTGCTCAAATCAAGCGCATCTGCACTGTTTGGGAAAAGGGAAGATACAAGTACAAGCCTGGCGACCCAGAAAGATCTGACAGCCGCTCGACGATCAACTATATCAGACGCAACAATACCGCACGCAAGGCGTTTTGTGACGCGCCAAAAAGTAACGCGGAATAGTAGGGAGCAACGCCATATGTGGGGTATCTTAAATGGACATCCTTGTCGTCAAAGACTGGCTCATCGAGCAGGCGCCAGTTGTTGTGGTCTCGCTTCTATGGATCGCTACACTGCTCCGAAATCAGTCTCGCATGCGTGAGCACCTGGACCGGACATACACACTTCACAGGGATTTGATGATGCAAACTGCAGACGAACGGGTCAAGTATGCCCAATTGATGGCGGAACACTCTGTTACCCTGCAGGCAATCCACACCACAGTACAGCACTACATAGTGCGCAAATAAAGGGAGTTAACTCATGGGTATTTTCGCAGACTTTTTCGGTCTCTCAGAAGAAAGTGATCCTGATGAGATGGTTGAGCCTTATGCGCTCAGGGTTTCTCAATCTGAAGACATTCTGTCTGATGCTATAACCGAGGCCATGGCAAGCCATAAGCAGCTTCAAAGCACTTTGGGTGTCATGAATGCGAAGCTTGCTGATGAGGATGGCAACAAAGGCTGTGCCGCCGACAAGCCAACCATCTCTTAGGTGATATCGTGAAAAAGACCTATCCGAAATGGTTCATGACCGCTGTCGCCGAACTTGATGGCGAACTGGAGCGAGTGGAGCTCGACAACGAAGACTATCAGATCCACATTGTGGATCTTCAGAGGGCCCTGAAAAAGGGTGCCCGGAAAGCACCAAAAAGGCGGTCTATTCCACCTAAGCCGGAACCGCCGCAAGACGAGGACCTTATCAATGAGGAAATTCGTATCAATGAAGCGCTTCATGATCAGGTCCTGGATAGCATCGATTGACGCGCAGATGAAGATCGATCATACTGTTTTCGGGTCGGCTTGACGCCCTGCTTGGCTGGCCCTGTATCACCATGCTGGAATTGGCCGGAGGATGCTAGGCGCCTCCGGCCTTTTTCGTTTTCATGCTTGCAAATTCTTGCATCGCTGTCACCGCCGATGCTCCGCTAGTGCGATGATGTTTTCCGCACCATACTTTGCAGCGACCTCGGGCGTGATGAGTTCCTGCGGCACCAGGCACCCTGGGTGTCCTGGCGGCGGGCACACCGTGTCCGGCCAGGGTTTATCATGACGACTCACAGCCTTGAGTAAGCTACTCCACCACTCGACCGGGCGCTTGCTGTAGTCGGCTGGCTCTGGGCGTTCGTAGTTCTCCCAAGAGCCCTTGTTGAGGAATGTAGTGGCAAGCTTCGTGTAGTCTGGCGTGCGCTTAGGGTCGTCCCTGTAGGCCGCCGCACCGTAGATGATTGCCTCGGGGTCGTATTGCTTGGCAATGATGAGGAACTTTTTCTTGGCTGCGATCTTGTCGATCTTCCTGGGGTAGTTGTCCCAAAATCGATCGAATGCCTCGTTAAGGTCTGGCTTGGCGGGGGAAGGTTGCGACAGACCTTCGTCCTGCAAATCCAACTGCGCCCCCTGGGGGGCCATATGGGGGGTTACTGGTTCAATTACTGGTTCATATATAGGATGGGTCACTGTGACCCTACCGTCGGGTCTGTGTGACCCATCCAGCTTTTCTGGGATGGGTCTGTGTGACCCATCCAGTCTTTCTGCGGATAATGGCTCAAATAGCAGTGCGTATCCGTTTGATGCTTTAGACCCATTTTCGTGTGTACGGGCCTCCCTGTTGATCCATCCGCGCGCCTCAAGGGTATTCAGGCAGCGCTTTATGCTGCTTGTGCTGCAGCCGCATCTTTCGGCCAGTGTGTTGACCGATGGCCAGACAAGACGCTTTGTCGGGTTGTGGTACTGGGCAAGGGTGTACATCACCGCCGCTTCAACCGGCGCCTTGAATGTGAGCCCACCGACCCATTTGAACGCATCAAAGCTCATTCTGAGAGGTCTCCCACAAAGTTGGACGCGACGTCGAAGAAAAGGCTCAACGTCCGCGTCGGTCCATTACGTTGCTTGGCAGCGATCAGCTCCAACTTGTTTTTTGCCGAACTCATGGTTGCGTCCCAATCGGCTTCGTTTTCAACTGAGCTGAAGGTCCCTGGTTTTTCTCGTTCGATGTAATATTCATCACGATAGACAAAAAGGATGGTGTCCGCATCCTGCTCCAAAGATCCGCTGTCGCGCAAGTCTGAAAGTCTTGGGCGCTTTTCATCGCGCTGTTCAACCTGTCTCGAGAGTTGCGCCAGGCACACCACAGCGACACCCAGGCGCTTGGCCATGGCCATGAGCTGGTTTGACACTTCGGTCGTCTCTGCGTATTTGCTGCCGGCGTAAGTGCTTGTAGGCCTAATGAGGCCCAAGTAATCGATCCAGACGACGTCCAGCGACTGCCCGCGGCGCTCCATGGCGCGCTTCATCCGCCGGCATGCTGCCTCGATGTCAATCACGGTTGGAGCTGCCTGTTGATTAACTGTGAATGGAAGCTCCTGGGTGAGTCGGGCAGTTGCGTCCTTGAGTCGGGATATCTCCGTTTCGCTGACATCCCATTGATCGATTCGGGAGTATTCGATCGGATGGTCACGAGAGTATGCAAGCTCCGATAGGCACCGCTGGAAGACTCGATCAGCTGTCATTTCGAGCGAGATGAAGTACTGCCCAAAACCGCGGCGGGCCATCTTCATTGCCATGGAGATGCCGAAACCCGATTTGCCCATGCTCGGGCGCCCGGCGACCAAATAGAACTCATTGCGCCGGAGACCGCCTGTGAGCTTGTCGAAGTCGTGCAATCCAGTCGTGATGGGTGGATTGTCTGTCGGTCGGCCGGCCTCAAGACGCTGAATGATTTCGCGTATTACGTCGTTGGCGTCGAATTCTGTGGTGTCCTCGCCCTGCAATTCGGACATGAACGATGTGAGTTTCGCACCCATTTCACCAACAAGGTCAACAACATTCTTGTCACGCGGCAGAAGATGGGCATTCTTGATAAAATCTTCGGCGTCTTGGATGCATCGCCGGCGCAATGAAAGCCGAACGATGTCTCTGGCGTAATCCTTGGCAACCGAGGCTGGCATCATCGACGTTGCGGCAAGCCGTGTTAGGTATCCCCAGGCGCCGCCCTCAAGTTCTTGGTCGTACTCTTTCAACGCTTCCAGATGCGGCTTTATGGTTATGATTGTGATGCTTTGCGCGGATGAGCGCAGATCTACAATGAGTTCGTACAAGTCTCCGTGGAGGGGCTCCCAAAAATGCTCACTGGTGAGCCAGCCTGCTACGTCGTCGATCGCCGAATTCTGATCAATTAAAGTGGAGATCAGTGCCTGCTCAATGACTATGTCGTGTGGAAGATTTGTGACGGGGTTGTATGAATTGTTGGTTTGAGCTATACCCATTTCATCGTTCCTTCTCGTAAGGGATGACAGCGCAAACTCCACCAGTTTGCCGGCCTCTTTTGGCCTTCCCACCTTGGTCTCCCCAGACCACACCTACCTCGGGGCCGTCTGAACAGGACGGCCCCCTTTTATCATAATTTAGCTTCCTGTCCACAAAGCCATGACCCGCTGTCGTAGCATGAGCGGCTAGATTGGTCTGCGCGTGCATGAGCCGCTCTGCAGTGCACCGCGCAATAGGGTTCTCCAAGTTTGCGAGGGCGTTTGCAGAAATGGAAATCAGGGGAATGGGTGTCTCCGAGTGGCCACTTGCACTGGTTCGGCCGCAGGCTTAAGACAGCGTTAGCTGTGGGTGACAAGTTGGCTTTCATCTTCATTTTTCCTTTCAGGCTGCGCTTGTTTGGGCTCACTGGCCTTCCCATTTGCTTTCTCCTTGTAGATATTTGTGAATCCTTCCCGGGCCTTGCGCTGGAACACCTCACCATATGGTGGGTAGCTCATGCGTTCGACTATGTCGAAAAACTTGTCCGGCTTCTCTGAATGGTCGCCTTTAGGGGCGAAAAATTCATTCTTCTGATCGTTGATTCTGGTGACCTTTGTATCACCTGTGGTGCATATCAACACTTGCTCGCTCGAATTTCGAGTGTAGTGGCCCGTGCCGATCCCGGGCTTGATCCAGTGCATGACGTTGCGATAGGTCAAGCCCCATTCCTGTGTCGCGATCCTGCACGCTTCTGCCAAGAAGTTATTGGGGCACCAGATGTAATAGTGGCAAAAGTCGTCCATTGCCCACTGGTTCGGATCCAGGTTTTCGATCTCCTCAAGCTCCATGAGTGCATAACCCAGGGTGGCCAGCGCGTCGTCTGACAGCGTAATATTCTTCCACGGCGGGTCGATCACTAAAGTGTGGAATTGGTCGTCGATCGGCTCTAGGCTCAGGATGCGGTCTTCATCCCTTGATTTCGTGAGCTTGTTGTAGGCTGGCTTGACTTTCCCGGTCCGGGCCATGTCGTCCACAAGCGTCTGATATCGATCCGGATCGTCTTCGGCTGCCTCAACGACAGCTTTGGCCGTCTCATAGAACTTCCCTGAAACACCAAGGGCAGCGCCGATCTTATCGCGTGTCTGGCCCTTTTCGAGTTCAGGAACCGTTCCTGAACTGCCGCCCTGGCGCTGTTTTGCTCTCTCGCGCTCTTTGGCTTCAAGGTGCCGTCCAATTTCAACGACTTCGATGGGTGTGAACGCCTTGCGCTGTGTGTTCTCTGCGATCTCAATCTCGAGAAGGTTTTCAAATGGCCCGACGATGGCTGTCACAGTTTTGTGGCCAAGCATTTCCAATGCTCTGACGCGGCGCTCGCCCCAGATTAAGCGAAACGAGGGGTCCAGACCAATCGGCTGTAGCTGCCCACGTTCCTTGATGCTGGTTGCTAGGCCTTCGATATCGCCGAGATCCTGGCGGTGACGGCCTTCGATCAGGATCGAGTTAATGTCTACATCGTGGAGATTGAATTGGTCTGACATGTGTCGGGTGCTCCGTTAAACAGGGGGTCCATGTGATCGGAAAAATGGGTCGTCTTGTGGTGCTGGTCGTATTTCGACAGTAGATAGTACCAGCACCCGATTGCGTCGGCTTCGTCGTGTCGTGCCACCTTGTGCCCAAGCTCTGCGGCTTTGGCCACCATGGCATCCTTCTTTGCGCCGCCGTTGCCGGTGAATGTCTTCTTGATCGTCTTAGGGTACGGGGCCATGACCGGAATGTCTATTTCGTGGCACACAAATTCAAGGTGTGTGGCCAGGCCCACATCAATCATGATTCCGTTTAAGGTATTGTTTGGATGGACAATTGGGCTTTCGTAGGCGACAAAATCTGCGCCTTTTATGACGTCGAGGATAAAGTGATTAAATTGCGATAGAAGCCGGCCGTAGTCACCTTGGCATGATGTCAGGGCCAGCAGGCCTGAAGATGGCCGGGCATCCGGCGTGCCAGATGCCCAGCCCACATGCATTCCGAGATCGAATGCGACCAGCTTCATTACGCCGCCTTTGCGTCGCTTTCTTCCAGATTGAGCGAAAGTTGCTCGGTTTGGTGCTTGTGCTCTTCGCTGAGCTTGGCGAACTTCTCAGCCTGGCGCCGTTCGTTGGTCCGTCTTGCGACAACGTGTTTGATCACCTTACGAGTTGCGCCTTTTTCAGCAGCATCCTTATAGATGTTGGCAATTCGCTCACGCGATGGTGCACATTCGGTCTTCGCTTCATCCATGATCTCGTCGATCTTGGATTGTTCGATCTCGACCAACTTTGCGGCCTCTTCGGCTGCATCGTAATTGAACGGGGTTGAGTCGCCGCCGGCGGAGCCAGCGTCTTCCACTTCCTTGCCGTCCATTCCAGTGACTTTTGCCATTTCGGGTCTCCCTTTTTGGCAGGTTTGCTCACGCGCCGGGATGGCGCGGGGCGTAGTATACAAGCTTTTCATGGGGGGTGGAGCCGCGTTGCTTGGAACTGGAGGGATCTGAGCAGCCGCGGCCCCACGGTGTTCTACCAGGAACGCTGCAAACATACATCATGCCTCTTCAGTGTCAACGGGTTCGCGGGATCTCTGTTGATTGTATGCCGCGAGCAGTTGTGCATATCCGGTTTTCGTCAGGTGTGCTTGAGCCGTGATGAGGTCGTGGAGTTCCAATCCGGATAGCCGCAGGATATGATCCCAATAGACGACGGGAACGCCGCGGCTCGCCCAGGTGGCAATGGTGTTTGGTGCCAGGCTCAGATAGTCGCAAATCCGTTGCGTGTGCTTCTGATCCCGCGTTCCGCACAAAACCAAGATCTGAAATACAGAGAATTCACGGTTCTTTAAGCCTTTGGTGGACATAGTCGGCCTCATTCAGATTGTTGTAAGCGAAAGTAACGTAGATTTTTCGCTTGAACATGTCAATGATGTTGATTATGTTAGGAACACCCTGGAGGGTTCGATCATGACTAAAGCCCAATTCGAGATCTTTGCGAGCCGCGCTCGGCGCCAGACAGATGGCCTTAGCGTTTTCGCCGATGGCTTAGAGCTGTTCATCGGCAGGCTCGCGGACCACGGTCGGACCCGTCGGCGGACCGAACGGGCGGGCGCTTGCTTCACAGTGATTGATAGATCACTCGTCCCTCAGCGGTAGGTGCCCGCCCAGCAATCCAATTTCGGAGTTTCAGACATGCAGACAATCGTCATTCACAACGGCACCAAGGACCCCGGCGCGGTGGGCAACGATGCTCTGATCATGCGCAATGGCAAGCCAATTGCTGGCCTGCGCGGCGCGGAGATGACAGACGGCATTATCTACGGCAGCCCGCTTTTTCATCACTGGGGCCACCGCGAAATGTTGGCTCATCAGTTCAGGCTCAATCGCCCGATCGATATTGAGATCAGGCACCCGCGGTTTGGCACGATGACCGGCAAGTTCCGCGTCGTCTCGTGCGAAGCCAATGAGCTTTCGTTCAAACAGGTCGATTAGGAGGACGGGCAATGAATCTCTACAAAATCACAGACACAGACGGATCAAGTTGGCACGGCGGATCTGGCGTATGGCCCCTGCCGAAAGGCAGTCGCCCCGGCAAGTGGCGGAAAGTCGAAGGCGATTTGTTGTTCTGTTCGAACGGCCTGCATCTTTGCCGTCAAAGCGATTTGATAGATTGGCTGGGTCCTGTCATTTGGGAAGCCGAACATAGGGGCGAATTGATCGAAAGCGATAATAAAGTCGTAGTCAGAGAAGCGCGCCTTACAAACAAATGCAATAATTGGAACAGCCAGACGGCACGTCTATTCGCCGCTGATTGCGCTGAGCGAACTCTTGAAATCGCAAATGACGAACGATGCAACGCCACCATTCTTGCGGCCCGACAATACGCATTTGGCCTCATTGATGACGCCGCTTGGGCCGCCGTCAGGGCCGCCGCCTGGGCCACTGCCGACGCCGAATTCGCCGCCTGGGCCACCGCCGGGGCCGCCTGGGCCACCACCACCGCCGCCAGGGCCGCCGGGGCCGCCTTGGCCGCCAGGGCCGCCTGGGCCACCGCCGGGGCCGCCGAGGCCACCACCACCGCCG